>ERZ857827.65-NODE-65-length-164403-cov-18.503073_pt1 | contig 164403 bp, 139 predicted proteins | sample MGYA00519761_ERZ857827 | MGnify/ENA primary metagenome ERZ857827 (study PRJEB31778, sample SAMEA3449370) | human gut metagenome | biome: human gut; feature: human-associated habitat; material: faeces | place: United Kingdom | collected 2010/2012 ... | reverse complement strand
TCAGCATAATTGGCATTTTTATCGTCTCCTTTCCAGAGGGCCAGCGCCCTCTATTCTTTTAACGGCATAAGCAAACGCCGATTGTTCCTGCTTTTCAAAAATAATTTTAGCATAGTTGCTGTCCAATAAATATCCCTCATTAGAGAAATGCTTCAAAAACATTTTCAAAAGAACGGGATGCTCATTACATCATCTCTTGAATGCCTCCCTGACTGTAATGTGCAGACCAGCCGATGGCCCCTTTTTATCCCACTCAATTTCCTATACTCGTTTTGCAAGGATAAAGAGACATGGGAGGCACAGAGATGCAGTTTTTTAAGCTGGTAGGGGCATTCGCAGCCGGGAGCGGCGGACAGGGCAGGAAGCGGACGGCTGATGAAAATGTGGGTTTACTGGCCGCCAAGAGCGAGGCCTTCAACAAAGGACTCCGGGGCCGGGCTTTTTTCTATGTGGTCAACGCCTCCGGCGGCACTTTTACGGCAATGGCCGTGCAGAAGGACCCTCGCATGAATATGGATCCTCAGTTTCCTGCGTATACGTAGGCATTGGGCGTGAAGCTGACGGATATCCATGCGGAGGAGATTTCTCTCCATGCTGCTTGTAATTTGCTGCACCGAGCCAGCCGAAATGATTATATTGAAGATGATGACGATGTTTTAAAGACGCTGGATTTGGACTACATGGTAAATTTGCGCTTCAGTGACTTCTGCTTCCGGGAGGATCTCATGGACGAGGCTTGCAAGGACGAGATCTACGCCAAAGCCGGACGGCTCTTTACGAAGGAATGCCTTCTCCCGGAGCTGGACCGCATTTACGCCGGGGGCGTTTCCGCAAAAATCGTTGGTCATCCCGTCCACTACTTGATACAGACCGATGACGCAGGCATCCGCCGGGAGATGATCCAGGCCTTGCTGCCATCGCTCTACGCCAATGGGCGGCTGCAAAACAGGCGGTACAGCTCTGTCTGCTTTCAAAACAGGCGGTACAGCTCTGTCCGCTTTCGCGGAGAGGCGTTGCATGGGGAGTCCTCGGCTTACGACCAGTTTTACAAAAGTAACGCCGGCGGCACAGTGATCGTCCAATACAGCGCCGACTACGGCGACACAGACGACGAGGATACGGCTGACGGGATCCGTGATACCATTGAAAAGCTATGCAGCTACATCAAAAAATACCGTCATCAGGTGCTGACCATCCTTTGTCTGCCCCGGGAATGCACGAAGCTGAAAGAGCTTTTTTACGAAAATCTCGGCACGGTCAGTTTTGTGGAGCTGAAGGAAGAATTTCTCGAGGGTGAACAAGCCGGAGATTACTTGAAGCTGTTGGCCCGGGACAATCATGTCCGCACAGACAAAAAGTTGTTTGCTAAGCTGGAGGGAAACCGGGGGTATCTGGCGCCGGAACTGAGGACAATCTTCGATGGTTGGTATAACAACAAGCTGAAAACCACCGTGTATCCCCAGTACAAAGAGATTACCACTGTAAAAACCGAGGTGGAGAAAGCCAAACCGAAGGGCGACGCCTACAAGGAGCTGATGGAAATGATCGGCCTGACCGAGGCCAAGAAGGTCATTTTGCAGGCGCTGAACTACCACAAGGCGCAGAAGCTTTTTGCGGACAAAGGTATGAAAGTCGATCGCCCTGCCATGCACATGGTGTTCACCGGCAATCCCGGCACGGCCAAAACCACCGTGGCCCGGCTCTTTGCCCGGATCATGCGGGAAAACGGGCTGCTGTCCCGGGGACATCTGGTGGAAGTGGGGCGGGGCGACCTGGTGGGCAAATATGTGGGCTGGACAGCACAGACCGTGCAGAAAAAGTTTGAGCAGGCGGAGGGCGGTGTGCTGTTTATCGATGAGGCCTACGCTCTGGTGGATGACCGCAGCGGCTCTTATGGGGATGAGGCCATCAATACCATCGTGCAGGAGATGGAGAACCATCGGGACGATATGGTGGTGATCTTCGCCGGGTATCCGGATAGGATGGAGGAATTTTTGCATAAGAATCCCGGCCTGCGCTCCCGCATTGCCTATCATGTGCCCTTTGCGGATTACAGCGTGGAGGAGCTGTGCAGCATTGCGGCGCTGACCGCCCGAAAGAAGGGCTTGTATCTGGATGATCAGGCACAGGAAAAACTGGTCTCTGTTTTTGAGACGGCACGGAGACAGGCGGATTTCGGCAATGGCCGCTATGTTCGCAATATCCTCGAAAAAGCAAAAATGGTGCAGGCTACCCGGCTGCTGACTCAGGACTATGAAAGTCTCACGCAAAAGGAGATCACGACCCTGTGTGCCGAGGATATTGAAATGCCGGAGATTGCAGCCCCGGCAAGGCCGAGGATAGGCTTTTCGGCGTGACTACCCATGCCCTTTTTCTGCGCTGATTCTTGATGCGCAAATGCGCTTGCAGGATCGAAGCGATAAGGCAGATCATACCCGGTGGAGCATTTTTGCCTCACCGGGTATTTTACACTATGGTTAGATTGACCAGCTATGGAATCAAAAACAATTTGGATAACGATTCCGGATTAGTCGGCCAAGTAAAAGCATATATGGAGGGGGTCTTCAATATGAAAAAATGGTTTAGACCGGTTAGAGTGGTTAAAAAGTATATTGACACTGTGGTGAATATGGATGATTACAAGGATTACAAGGCGGATACTTCTGTTGCCGTTAACCCATATTTCCCCATGAAAGTTTCTCGGCCTTCTGCGATAAAGGACTGGAAAATTTCGGATGAAGCGTTGTCTTTGTATATTGATTTTTTGAACTGTGTACTGCATATTATCTGGTCTCATGGGTTGAAAATTACGAAACAGTATTGGGCAAAGAAAACTTACACATACAACATTGAAGTAAAGCATTACGGATATATTCATGATGAAAAAGTTAAGTACATTATACTATTTAGAGTAAATAATCATATCAATCCAACACTGAATAGGGGCCCTAAATTCAATGGCGGCAGAGAAATGACTATGCCCGTATTGCAGGATATTCGGGTAGGAAAATTTGAATCGAGCATTTATCCTGATGCAATGTTTTATATAAATAAAATTTGTAAGGGAATCAAGGAGAATGACGAAGCTGCAGAAGCAACGCTGGCGGCGTGGCGGGAGCAGTATTGCGACGCTGACCGCCCCCAAAAGGGGGATGCAGTGGAATAGTCGAGCACCGAGAAGGTATCCCCTGTTTTTGAAACGGCAAAGTGCGGCGGCCTGTTTTTGCCCACGCCATCTTGCATTATAAGATATACCGTGATAGAATATGGTAAAAAAGGAAGTGATTCCATGCCTGTGAAACAGCCGAAAAAGCTGCTGATTCTGAACATTCTGAATATCCTGCGGAAGTATTCCGACGAGGAACATCGCCTGAGTCAGAAGGACATCGCCGAGATTCTGAAAACCGAATACGACATGGCCGCCGACCGCAAGGCTATCCGTCGGAACATTATGAATCTGATGGACTGCGGCTACAACATCGAGTACAGCGAATCCATCCGCATGGTACCGAATCCGAAAACCGGTGAGCCGGAGGAGAGCTACCTGTGGTCGGACTTCTACCTGGAACGGGACTTCACCGACGGTGAGCTGCGGCTGCTCATTGACAGCCTGCTGTTTTCCAAACATATCCCCTACAGTCAGTGCAAGGCACTGGTGGACAAACTGGAGGGCCTATCCAATGTGTATTTCCGCAGCCGGGTGAAGCACATTGCCCGCCTGCCGGAGGACAAAACCAACAACAAGCAGCTCTTTCTCACCATCGAGCTGCTGGACGAGGCCATCAGCCGGGGGCGGAAGGTCAGCTTCAAGTATCTGGAGTACGGCACGGACAAGCGGCAGCATAGCAAGACCCGCCCAGACGGCACAGAGCGGGTGTACATCATCTCCCCCTACCAGATGGCGGCCAAGGAGGGGAAATATTACCTGATCTGCAACTATGACAAGTACGACGACATTTCCAACTACCGTCTGGACCGCATCACGGAGCTGAAGATTTTGGACGAGCCTGCCAAGCCCTTTGAGCACCTGAAATGGGCCAACGGCCGGACGCTGGATCTGGCCACCTATATGAAGGAGCACCCCTATATGTATGCCAGTGACAATGTCCGGGCGGTGTTCCGGGTGGCCAAGGCCATGGTCAGCGATGTCATCGACCTGTTCGGCACGGAGGTAACCTTCTCCGACGAGGACAACGCCGGTGTTACCGTGACGGCCTTCACCAACGAGATGGCCATGGAGCAGTTTGCCCTGAATTTCGCCCCGGATGTGACGGTGCTCGAGCCCCAGCGCCTGCGGGAAAAGGTTAAGAGCGCTTTGAAAAAAGCGTTGGAGAAATATAATTGATGGAGGGATAGATAATGAATAACGAGATAAATAATGAACAGATATTGAGAGATTTCCTGGTGTATAGCTATTTTGGAATTGTTCCGGAGCGCATTTATGATAAGAATTCTTTCGAAAAACTGTCCGCCGATGACTACAATACATATTGTATAAAAAGGGCGCTTATGGTGGCGTATCGTGACGCAACGAATCAAGGAGCGTATAATGCGCTGTTTAAAGAAGAACTTGCGGACGAGAAGCTTGACGAAAAATCAGAGGCTGCTCGAAAGGAAGCAGCTGAGTTTCTGCTTGATGAGATCCATGGCTTGAATGATGTTTCCGATTTTGAACGATGGCACGCCAGAGTATGCAGCGAAATTGAGAAAAGATATGGAGAAATAAAGCACAACGGAAATTCTTTCTTTACATATGGAAATGCGCAAAAATGGGTCAATATGACCATGAAATATCTTTGGTTGCTGGGCCTGCTGGATAATACTGTTGATTGTGAAAAGCTGCATATTCCGATTGACAGCTTTATTATTGACACCATGTGGAGTGAGCACTGTGTTAAGCTTCCACTCAAATGTGGAAAAAAACGGGAAAAAAATTACACTAAGCCATCTGACCATGTAATCGGTTGGAGTCAGTGGGATGATAAAATGTATGAAGCTTTTCGGCGCACCTTGCCTGAAAAGTATTCCTTGTGTTGGGAAAATGATGCATGGATAGAGCAAGCCGAAAAGCGAAAAAAAGCTGATTTGAAAAAGCAATACGAAAGCTTTTTTAGTGAGATAGCTACATGATGTATAAGGGCACAGGTAATCCATTTCCCTGTGCTCTATTTTTGCCCCACTCACCGTGCTACACTATTCCACGAAAGGAGCGGATGTGTATGGATAAGACCCCCACCGCCTGGATGCTGCGGCGGGACGGGATTGCATTTCCCTGTCAATGGCACTACTACGGCAGCACAGACCCGGCGGAGGCGGAGGAGACCCTCTACGCCGCCGAATGGCTGTATGATGCTACCCAAAGCGAGGAAATCCGGCAGCTGTGCCTGGACCTGATTGCCGCCTACGGTGTGGCGCTGCGGTCCAACCGCAATCTGGTGCGGAACCTGCTGCTGGCCATCCGGGAGCGGCCCTATGTTTTCCTCAGCCATGCTTTTGTGGAGCGGCACGCCGGGGAGCTTTTCTATACGGACCCGACCCGCCTGCCGGAACTGAACACCGCCGTGAACCGGTCCCTGAACAGCGAATTTCTCCGAGTGCGGCTGGGCGGACTGTATGACACCGTACCCGGAAACCGGGATCTCTACTTTCGAGTGTCCGGGGCAAATTTTGATTGGCTGCCGCAGATCCGGGCGTTTGCCGAAGCCCGTGCCGCCGACGCCGACACCGTCACCGTGTTGTGGAATCAGGAGAGCACAGGACACAATGAATATCTGGCGGACGAGGCCGGACGCACACTGGATCATATCCCCCTGCAAGAAATCGTGCAGTGACCGCATTTTCTTCCAGCCCCAATAAAACGCATACGGCATGTGACAAAAGAGGGTTTGTTCTGGGAGTAGAAGTAACTGCCGGAAATGTCCACGACAGTGTGGCGTGGGACAGGGTATATGACGATGTAACCAGCAAATTCGATGTTCAGTTCGTGGCTATGGACGCGGGATATAAGACCCCTTGGATTGCAAAGAAGACCTTAGACGATGGAAAGATTCCGGTTCTCCCCTATACAAGATATAAAGGCAATAAAGAAGGATACCGCCCCTGGGATTATAAATATGACCCCGCAAAAGATGTGTTTCGCTGTCCCCACGGCCAGGAGCTTCGCCATACCACAACAGACCGGGACGGAAAAAGAATCTACCGCAGCACCCCAAAAAACTGTGTCAACTGCCCATCCAAAGCCTGCTGTAAGGCAAACAAGAAAGGGCAGAAGGTAATGACAACCCACATCTGGCAGGAATACCTGGACATTGTGGAGAGCATTCGAAAGACCGACTTAGGCAAGCAGATTTATGCCCAGCGAAAAGAGGCCATTGAGCGGGTTTTTGCGGATGCAAAAGAGAAACGCGCCATGCGTTATACACATCACCGAGGCTTGGCCGCCGTCACCAGATGGGTCAGGCTTAAATATGCTGCCATGAACCTGAAAAAGCTGGCCCAATGGAGCGGGAGGGGCTCCATTTTCCAGCTGAAACTCGCTTATTTTTCCACAAATTGCAACATAACCCCTGTTTTCACGCGGAGAAAGCAGGGGTTCTTTGACAGACTGAGCGAAAGGACCGGCAGGGCTGCCGGTCCTTTCGCTATTTCCCTGCGTCCGCCTCCGGCAAGTCGGCGTCGGACAGGGCTTCATTTGTGTACATATATTACAAGGCGCTTAGCTGCGTTTCCCAGATTACCTGCTGAAGACGCACCGAGTAGGTATTGACCAGAAGCTCGATATCGTGGTTGCCCTTTAGGTAGTTGCTGACCGGCCGCAAAAGGCGCTGGGCGCCGCTGAGGGGCTTGAGGTAATACTCCAGCTCCCAATAATCGCAGAAGGGAAAATCGTCGCAATACAAATAGGGGATCGTGTCTTGCGATGACATTCCCATGGTATATCCTCTTGCCATGGTGTCACCGCAGCCAAACTCCCGGCAACGAGCCAACTGCTTATTCCGAAAAAACAAGAAGTCTTCTGAATACACCGTGGGCGGAAGTTCCTGCCGGATACGCTCCAAATCCCATGTAGAAATATCTGTCAGCACAAAGGGCTTCCACACACCGCCTGTAGGGGCATAGACCAGGTCTCCGGCATGGAATGGTGTGGGAAATTCCATCCACATCTCCTCAAAGACAGAAAAGGGTTCATAGGCTTTCCCTTCCTCGCCATAGATATCGCAGCACAAGACATCTCCGTTCACATTCAGACAGCACGCATCCCCAATGTCATATTCCGTTTTATACAATTTATATTTCCGGATGCAGGTGCGATCCCAGCCTTCCTCCCGCATTTGTTCCATGCAGGTCTCCCGGCAGCGGTCATAGCTGCCAAACGGCCTGCTTTCCGCGCAGTACGCTTTTTCGGAAAAGCTGGCATCCTCATAGAGATAGACGCAGCCGTCTGCCTCCTGAAACTGTAGAGCCTGCCGGGGCAGCAGGGTGATACAATGCCGCAGGAAAGCGTGGAAATCCGTTATTTTCTCCCGGTTGTATGTTTTTCCGACAGAGCAATTGGGCATGGTACGAATGATCTCTTCCCATGCCTGCGCTTTCTCCGCCAGTGTGGCGGTTTTGCAGTTGTACACCAGAAAAGCCGCCTCCTGAGTGGAAAACGGGAAGTCTTGCTCTTTCAAGTACATCCGCATGGCGCTTGAATCTATAAAACGATAAATGTCCATCCGCTTTTTCCCTCCTCAATTGATGTTCCACCAGTAATCATACAGGCGGCGATAGGCAGCGCCCGGCGGAATATTTCCCTTAAACTGCCGGACTTTCTTCCTGGAGAGCTTCCGGAGCAGCCGCATTACGCCGGGGCATCGGGGACTGAAACAGTAATAACCTCGGCGCTCGTCATAGTCAATCCCATACTTGCCTACTTTGTACACTTTTTTCAGTCTCCGCTGTGTCTCCTGCCGTCTGCCGTAGCCCATATCCATCACCGTCCCTGCGAAGCATTTCCGCATCCAGCGCCGCTTTCAGCTTGTTGTAAACCAGTTGGTTGGGGTGTAACGGTAATCCGCAAAAATCTCGATGCCCTCCCCATAAAAATGCTCCCGGATTGCTGCGGCACAGGCGGCGCTGCGGCTTTGCCCATACTCGCACTGACAGACAATGTTCCCTCCGTTCTCCATGGTGTCATAAATGAATGCGGCAAGAGCGGGCGCTTCCGGAAAATAAGTGTCGTAGGAAAGGCCGTATTCCTCCAGAATTTCAAGGTCTATGTCATGTAGCGGCACATAAAATACATCCAGAGGCATTCCCCTGTAATCCAGCGGCTGGGATACCTGCCCGGTTCGCTTGGATGGGGGATCATAGAAGCTGATGACGAACGTGTTGCGCGGAAATCCGTCCTGCAGCAGCTTTTCGGCAGCAGAGCGGGATAAAATATATGCCGGCTGATGTTTATCTTTCATGATATGTTGTTCACTCCCTTCTGCAAAAAGAATACCCCATGACATGGGACAAAAACGGGAGATGTCATGAGGTAATATCGATACGAAATAAAGAGAAGGGATGTGCATACAGGATGGATCACAGCAATACGGATACCGGGACACGGGTAGAACTGCACTGCCATACGAAGCTTGGCAGTGTCGGAGCCGTCAACAGTGCGACAGAAATTATAAAAGCGGCCATAGAAGAAGCTATGTCCGCAAATTGCAGCAGAACCCCTGCTTTCTCCGCGTGAAAACAGAGGTTCTTTGACAGACTGATACGGCGGCAGGTGATTGCACCTGCCGCCGCTGCTTATTTCTCCATCCATTTTTTGATGGTCTTGTTGGTATTGTGCCGCTGCACAGCGCCCACTGCCGCAGCGATGTTGGCGTCCCGCCGGGCCTTATCCGCAATGGAGTTCTGCCGGTCCAGCAGGTCATTCTGCTCCATGGCCAGGGCGTTGGCCTGCCGCTGTTCCTGCAGGCGCATTTCCTCCAGCGCCCGCTGCTGGCTCTTGTCGAAGTATTCAATCGCCTGGCGCACATCGTAGTCCGAGGTGGAGATCATGTCATAGATGTACTGCAGGGCGTCCACCCGCCGGTACTGTGCCGGAACAATGCGGGTCTCCCCGTAGAGCGCCGCCAGTTCCTTCTTTGCTTGGGCCAACTCCTGCTCCTCTTTTCTGATTTGTGTTTGATGCTCCGCTTCCCATGCGCTGCGGGCTGCCTGATACCGGGGCAGGAGCACGGAGTCATACTCCTCCTTCGCCTTGGCATATGCCTCGTCAAACTCCTGCTGCTGCCGGTTTGCGGCCATACGGGCGGCCGTGCACTGCTGTTGGTATTCGGCGGAATTGCGGATTCTCTCGATGGTTGCCGCCTTTTGCTTGCGGTAAAGAGCGAAGTAATACACAGGCACCCAGACAAACAGCGTCAGTGCAAACATCCAGACGAGAAAAGCACTGTTGCTGAAGGTGGAGAGGACCAGTGTGATCCCGGCAGGCCCCAGCATCAGCAGCCAGTTGACCTTGCAGCCGTGCCTGATAGGCGGCTCGGTGTAATGGGCCTCCTGCCGCACCGGCGGCTGGGGCTCCGGTTCGGCGTAGGTCTCCGCCCGCTCCTCCGGCAGAAACTGCTCCAGCACCTGGATCTGCGTTTCCAGATCCAGCGCCTGCTTGACGACTTCCACTTGCTTTTCGTGTTCCATAGTGTTTTCTCCTTTTCTTTTGGTATGGATAAGATAGCGCACTTCATGTGCCTTTTTCGCCCTACGGTGTCAGGTGTTGAGCATCATCCATATTTTCATGTTTTTTCTTGAGACGATTCGGTTTTAGGAAGAATACCAATATCTGCGAGACTGTCCTTAGAGTAACAGTTCCGAAACCACGCGACGCTGTTCTCCAACATTGCTTGCTGCTGCGCCAGGCAGTAGGTGTTCAGCAGATATTCAATGCTGCGGTCGCCCTTGAGAAAGTCGCTGATGGGCTTGAGCAGCTTGTGGATGCCCTTCAGCTGCCCCCGGTAGTACTCTAAATCCAAATAATCACAGATAAAAAATTCATCGTTAAACACAAGCGGTATGGCCTCACCCGGGTTGCCCGACACGGTGTATCCACTGCAGGTCACGTCGCTGACATCGCCTCTGACACGCATTCTTGCCAGTGTGCGATCCAGGTTGCTCAGCCAATTGTCTGAGCACTCCGAAACGGTTTCTTCCGCCGCTGCTAATCTGTATTGATAGACGCAACTGCCTGCCGACTGAAACTGCCCCAGCATTTTCTCCTGCAGTTCGATGTATGCAGCTACCCGCTCTCGGATATCCAGAGCGTAGTCCCAAGGGCAACTCGGCACATACCCGACTATTTCCTGCCATGCGGCGATTTTTTCATTCAGCGTGGCAGTCTTGCAGTAGCAGATCAAGAACATTTTTTCCTCTGTACTGAATCGGTATCGAATTTCTGCCAGGTATCGCCGGATGTCGGCGGAGTTTATAAATCTGAAAATGTCCATAGTCTACCCCTCCTGTTCCTCCTGAATACTCCGTTAATGCCGGCTCCCGTCGGCCTTGAACGACAGCGGCACCTCATCCGGCAGCGAAAAAGCAAGGCGAATCCGGATATCAATTCCCGGTGTGCAGAGCGAGGGATGCAGGTAGACGACGGCTTTTCCGTGCCGCAGCTCTACCCGCCCACGGGGAAAGTAGTTGTATGGCGTCCCGCCGGTAAGGGAATGCGGAAGCGTTTTCCAGAACCGCCGATGATTATTGCCGACCGTATCGGCTTCGTCACCGGAAACGGGAAAGCACAGCAATTCCCCGTCCACAGGCGTGCATTGGCAGAGCAGCGCAAAGCTCAGGTGAAACGTATCCCGCAGCCGCAGGATTTAGATTTTGAAAATGCAGTTCGCACAAATGAAAACTTCAACAAATCTTCGGCAAATAAAAACAACGGCAACAAAGCTGCAAAACATGCAGCCGTATTTACCGTTGCAGCGATATTGATATTGATGCTTATTCTGTTTCTTTTTTTATTAACGGCGAAATAAATCCCAACAGTTATTAAAAGTCTTGCTGTATTAAAAAAAAATGGAGCGGGTGATGGGAATCGAACCCACGTGATCGGCTTGGGAAGCCGACGCTCTGCCATTGAGCTACACCCGCGCGAAACATTAAATATTTGAGGGTGATATTCCACCCTTGTTTGTTATCAGGCATATTATACCGCGTCTTGGGCTAAATGTCAACACAAAAATCGGAGTATCACTCACCGAACGCATGAACGGGTTTCATTTTTTTCTTCGGGCTTTCCGTTTTTTGTATTGACATGCGCATATTTTAGATATAATCAGTATGAAACGGGCGAAAAGTACTTACCTGTTTTCAAATTTCTAAAAGCCCGCAAAAAAGCGGGCGGGAGGTACAGAATTGAAAAAGAGGCTTTTTAATGCAATTGTCAGCTTTATTCTTTGCCTGACACTTTGCGCAAACTGTTTCACGGGTGTTTCCGCACTGAGCTATGCTCAGCCGGACGGCACGCTGAGCTTTGAAAAAATCACGCATCCCGCCAACGGTTCCGGGCAGAACGACGGTATTGTTGACTATGTCGGCAACGGCGTTATTTCCGCATCGGACGCCGGACAGGGCGCACGCGGGCAAAGCTATTCATGGTGTGCGGCAGGGCACGGCAGATACGTCTACGTCGGCACCTGCTACGGCGCATTGACAAACACGCTGACCCTTATGAGCAGCGTTCTCGGCGGCAATTTTGATCAGGAAAAACTTACGGCTCTTCTGAACGTGCTTTACAACGGCACGTTTTTCACGGGTGAAGAGGACGGCGGTAATGCCGGCGGCATTTTAACGAAAATCGACACCGTAACGGGCGAAGTTACCGTTCTCATGTCCAAATGCACAACCGGCGACAATGCAATGTTCCGCAATGTTACGGCCTATAACGGAAAGTTCTATTTCTGCGGTGCGGTAAACAACCTTCCCTGCATCTATGAGCTTGACCCCGAAACCGATGAGATCACAATGGTCTATCAGGGCATGACCCTTCAGGACTACTATCAAGGTTATATGAACGGAGTCTGCACCGGTATACGCGGACTTTGCGAATATGACGGCGAGCTGATTCTGAGCTGCGTCACAAAGGATGGTCCGGTAATCCTTTCATCCTCCAACCCGAGGGAAGGCTTCACCGTTATTGCAAACCAGCAGGATCTGTTTAATTATCCCGCCTATCATTTTACGGACAGCATTTACGGCGGTTCCATTTGGGAAATTGTTGAATTCAACGGCAAGCTTTACGTGTCCATCTGCACCGGTACTCCCGATAACATGCCCGATGAAAACACAATGCAGTCCTTCGCACTTGTTCGCGGTGATAAAGCGGAGGATGGCAGTTGGAGTTGGACTCCCGTAATCGGGGACACCGAAAACGACGGTGCAAGATACACTTTCGGCATAGATCCCGAACGAACCCGCTCCGGCGCAGGCGTTTTGCAGGTTTATAACGGTTATCTCTACATCGGTGAATATAACGATGAAGAGATTGCTCTCGGCAACGTTCTTAAACACACGAGTTTCGACTTCATGAACGAAAATCTCCGTCAGTCGGTAAATCTTTACCGTATGGATACGGACGAAAACATTGAGCTTGTTGTCGGCGATGCAACCGAAATGTTCCCGAACGGAGGCATTTCAGGCATCGGCTCCGGCTTCGGCAGGAATGAAAACCAATATATATGGAGGATGACCGAGTACAACGGCAAACTCTGCATCGGAACATTCGACACAAGCAGTCTGCTTGAACCTGTCGGGCAGTTTGCGAACGGTGATATTCTGAACATGACTCCCGAAGAATGGGCAAGGCTCATTGGATTCATTCGCGACCTTATCGAAATCAGCGGCAGCGGCGATGAGGACGGCACGGAGGCCATGGACAAGCTCCTTGCGGAATTCAGTAACGAAGAGATTGCGCATATGCTCGCAACCGGTGATGTTTCGAAACTCGGTATCGACCTCGACAAAAAGGGCATCGCACCGGAAACCGTGAAGGCGTATTTGATGCGTGAAGAAATATCCGCACAGAACCCCGATGCACTTCCCGATTTCGGCAGCATTCGTGACCTTATCGAAAAGCTTGGCGGCATTGAAGGCGTTATGGCAGCCGTTCGCAGCCTTTTGACCTGCGCTTCCTATCTCACTGATGCGGATCGCGGCTTTGACATGTATATTTCCGATGACGGTGTAAACTTTGAAACAGTAACAACCAACGGTTTCGGCGATCCCTATAATCACGGTCTCCGAGTTTTTGCTGAAACGTCAAGCGGACTTACCATCGGCACCGCAAACCCCTTCTACGGCACACAGGTATGGCTTATGGACGAAGGCGGCGAAACTGAGGAATACACCGTGACGTTTGAAGACGGCGTGACCGGTGAAATTCTCGGCACGGCAACTGTTCCTGCGGGCGAAATTCTCGGAAGTGAACTCTTCCCCGCCGCACCCGAACATGAAGGCTTCACGTTCATCGGCTGGGATTATGACGGTACCCCCGTAAACTCCGATATCACCGTGACTGCACTGTATGAACAGGCAGCTCCCCCTGCCGACATCGGCGACGTGAACATGGACGGTTCCGTTGACACTTTGGATGCACTGCTTGTTCTGCGGTACGTTATGCAGGTCGGCGAACTTGAACATCCCGAGCTTGCGGATATGGACGGCGACGGCAGCATTACCACTGTGGACGCGCTTGCAATTCTCCGCACCGCGATTTTATAAGCACGGCAGGCAGCGCATGTTTTTCTGCGGTTCATGCGCCGAGTGATTAAGGAACAAAATAAACAAAGTCGGCACCCGTTGTTGAGTGCCGGCTTTGTTCGTTTTCAAGTCAATTATTTAATTCATCACAATCCGAGTGCTTTTTTCAGAAAGCGGTGCAATTCCGCATCGGCAGCCGATTTTTGCAATCCGCCTGTTCCTTTTTTTGTTTGCGCAATGTTCGCGGGCTGTTTGCCGCAATACGGCTCGCCCGTAAAATACAGCCCGGAATCGGGTCTGACCGATATTGAATCCAACGGCCAACCGAGATGGCGCGAAGCGGAAGGTTTATCCGTCATGATAAACGCTGCATGCGCGGCATCCTCTCTGCTGAAGGCGAAAGTGCTGAGTTTTCCGTCCGCAAACACTGCAAAGCCGTTCAGATACATTGCCGTTGCCGCGCCGCCGAGGGAATGTACAAGCGCTGCATAGTATGCAATCATCTCCTCGTCATTGCAAAACCTTGCTCTTCCGTTCGGAGTACGGACATGCAGCCCGGGCTGACGCGGGTCATCAAATGCAAGCTCCGCAAAATAGAGCCCCGAATCGTGGCACACAACGGGTTGAAATGTTTTGCCGTAAAATTCAGCCTTAATTGCGGCATTTTCGGCAGGTGTCGCCCCCGTTTCGGAAGGTTCGACGGAGATATTGACATCCCCAAGCGTCAAAAGCTCCGTGCCCGCGCCGATAAGTCCGCCGAGCCAATCAGCTTTTGAAGGATTGGTTGTTCCGATCAAAACTTTCATTCAATGTTCCCCTTTTTCGCTTGCGATAAACAGCAGGTCGGCAGCTCACACATGTATGTCTGAGCCGCCGACAATGTTTCGATTCAAACGAATTCAGTTTATATATTGTTTAATTTATCGAGGCCGTGATGCAGCCTGCGCAGAGCTTCTTCCCTGCCGAGCAGTGCAGCAATTTCGATCGCGCCGCCGGGGGTAACTGTCTTTCCGCTCATTGCAATTCGAACCGGCCAAAGCAGCGTGCCGTTCTTCATGCCGTGTTCCGCCGCATAATTCATAAGGAAATCATGCAGTGCCGTTTCCGTCCATTCGGGCAAAGCCTCAAGCTCCGGAATCACCGCTGCAAGAATATCGCGGCAAAGTTCGGGGTTCGTTTTGGATTTTTTATTTGTGTACAGGTCAACGGAATAATCCTCGTCCATTTTTGCAAGGAAAGCAACGGTTTCGGTAATATCCGTGAACACCTCCGTGCGCGGCTGAAGGATTCGCGCAAAAATCGACTTATCCATATGCCCGCAGCCTGCCGCTTCGAGATAGGGTTCGGCATGGCGGATGTATTCCTCGGGCGAAAGTTTGCGGATGTATTCCGCATTCATCCATCTGAGCTTTGTTTCATCGAAAATTGCGGGGGACTTGCTGAGACCCTCAATGCTGAATGCTTCCTTAAGCTCGTCCATGGTGAAAAACTCGCGATCGTTTCCGGGGCTCCAGCCGACAAGCGCAACATAGTTTATAATCGCCTCCGCAAGGTAACCCTGTGCAATCAAATCCTCAAACCCGGGATCACCGTGCCGCTTGCTGAGCTTGCGCGTCGCGTCCTTCATAACGGGTGTAAGGTGGATGTAAACGGGCTTTTCCCAGCCGAATGCTTCGTATAACAGGTTATATTTCGGTGTGGAACTTAAGTATTCGTTGCCGCGCATAACGTGCGTGATGCCCATTGTGTGGTCATCTATAACGTTTGCAAAGTTATAAGTCGGCATTCCGTCCGCCTTTATAAGAACGCCGTCATCAAGCTCGGAACAGTCAACATCGATCCGTCCGTAAATAACGTCGTCAAAGCCTGCTTCACCGCTTTCGGGGATATTCTGGCGGATCACATAGGGTTCACCGGCATCAAGCCTGCGCTGAACCTCTTCCTTTGAAAGGTGCAGACAATGCTTATCGTATTTGAAGGTTTCGCCGCGTGCTTCGGCCTCCGCCCTGCGCGCATCCAAATCCTCCTTGGTGCAGAAGCAATAATACGCCTTGCCCTTTTCAACAAGTTCCTTTGCATAGGGCAGATACATATCTTTTCGCTCGCTCTGAACGTACGGACCGTAGTTTCCGCCCTTGTCCGGGCCCTCGTCCCATTCAAGTCCCGCAAGTCTCAGGCCGCTGTAAATTTTTTCAACCGCACCTTCAACAAAACGCGCCTGATCGGTATCCTCAATGCGGAGAATAAACACGCCATCGTTCTTTTTTGCAAACAGATAAGCGTATAATGCGGTGCGCAGTCCGCCGATGTGAAGGTACCCCGTGGGACTCGGCGCAAAACGTGTGCGTACTGTCATATTAATCACTGTCGCCCTTGCCCTGCAAGAGCGTCCTTTCGGTCAAGATAATGTGTGCCGACGGAATGCCGCAGCAAGAACCATAAGAAACTGCATGAACTTTCGTGCGCTTCCGTCCATGTTTGTATTATACAGCAAAATTCCCCGTTTGTCACGGAAAAGCTTTTGTCGGAGCTGCCCTGTTTCGGGCGTTAAGCTGCAAAGGCCGAAGTATTTAAAATATATTTTGTTTGTATTTGTTTTTCCTCTGTACAAACACCGTCGGATATGCTAAAATATGAGCATCGAGAATGATTCTTATTTCTGTTTTGGAGGTTTAAGATATGTACTGCGTTAAGAAAGTTACCGAAGACCTGACTTGGGTCGGTGCAAACGATCGCCGGCTCTCAATGTTTGAGGGTGTTTATTCCGTTCCGAACGGTGTGAGTTACAATTCCTATCTTTTGCTTGACGAGAAGACCGTTCTGTTCGACACGGTGGACAAATCCGTCAGCGAACAATTTATGGAAAATGTTGAGCATGTTTTGAGCGGCCGCCGCCTTGACTATGTTGTTATTCAGCATATGGAACCCGACCATTCCGCAACGCTTGCGGAGCTTTTGCGCCGCCGCCCCGAAACCACGGTTGTCTGCAACAAAATGGTCGCAGACATGATAAAGCAGTTTTTCAACCTTGACATCACGCCGCGTGCACTCATTGTTAAAGAAGGCGACACACTTTCAACCGGCAGGCATAACCTGACCTTCATTGCCGCACCCATGGTGCATTGGCCGGAAGTTATGGTCACGTATGACACCGTTGATAAAATCCTGTTTTCGGCGGATGCATTCGGCACATTCGGTGCATTGAACGGCGCAATTTTTGCCGATGAAGTGGATTTTGACCGCGACTATATGGATGAGGCCCGCCGTTACTATACCAACATCGTCGGCAAATACGGCGCACAGGTTCAGTCTCTGCTCAAAAAAGCATCCGGAATCGAAATCTCTCTCATCTGCCCGCTGCACGGTTTTGTCTGGCGCAGGAATCTCGACAGTTTTATTAACAAATACCTGCTTTGGAGCAGCTACACGCCCGAAGAAAGCGGCGTTGTTATTGCTTACGCTTCCATATACGGCAACACCGCAAATGCGGCAGAAGTGCTTTCCGCGTATCTTTTTGACCGCGGCGTCCGCACGGTCGTTTACGATGTTTCCGTCACCCCTGCGTCCGATATAATCGCCGCATGTTTCCGCTTCAGTCACATTGTTTTTGCTGCGCCGACCTATAATTCCGGCATATTTGTAACGATGGAAGCCTTCCTGCACGACCTTGCTGCGCACGGCTTGCAGAACCGCACCGTTGCTTTTATTCAGAACGGGAGCTGGGCTCCCACAAGCGGCAAGCAAATGCGTGCAATCATTGAACCGCTTCGCAACACAACGGTGCTTAACGGCCTGATTTCCGTTAAATCCGCGCTCAAGCCCGAACAGGCAGCCGAACTCGCCGCACTTGCCGACACAATCGCCGCGGATATTGCGGAAAAGGATGAACTCCGCAAACAGAAAGAAGAAGCCGAGGCAGTTGATAACGCACCTGCGCTCCCCTGCGGAATCGACAACAATGCAATGTTCAAACTTTCTTACGGGCTGTATGTCCTTACCGCCCGCAGCGGCGAAAAGGATAACGGCTGCATTATTAACACCGCTGTCCAGCTCACGGACTCCCCAAAAACGCTTACCATTGCCGTTAACAAGGCAAACTTCACCGAGCAAATGATTCGCGAAAGCGGAGAGTTCAACCTTTCCGTGCTTACGGATGCGGTCCCGATGAGCGTGATTTCAAGGTTCGGATTTCAAAGCGGCAGAGATTGCAGCAAATTCGAAGGCTGCGACTGCGTAAGGCGTTCCGCGAACGGCATCCGCTATATTCCGAAATACACAAATGCCTATATCAGCTGCAAGGTGCTTGAAGCCCGGGATCACGGCACTCACACTCTCTTTGTTGCGGAAGTGACCGAAGCGGTCGTGCTCGACAAATCGGCGGAATCCGTGACATATGAACGGTATCTTTCCGAAATAAAGCCCAAAACCGCACCCGTCTGTTCAACGGTGCAAAAGGGTTATGTCTGTAAAATCTGCGGCTATGTATACGAAGGCGAAACCCTTCCCGCCGATTTTGTCTGCCCGCTCTGCAAGCACGGAGCAGCGGATTTTGAACCTATAGGCTGATTGATTTAAATTCAAACAGTGAATTTGAAAATGACCATTTATGCAGCATTAATTATCTCAGTACGGAAAAAGAATTGATTGCTGATTCTTTCTGAAATTTCAGCCGACAGGCAGGCATATGCAGCTGACTTTTTCTGAAAAAGCATCAATAATGCCGCAATATGCAACAGGTAATGCAGCAAAGGAAGCAGGCGTTCGCGCCCGCTTCCTTTTTCATTCGCTGTTCGCTTTTCTGTTTTTTCGCCTGCATATCAATGCTGCGCATTGATTATCATGCGGGCGTATGGATTGGATTTCGAGAACACGCTCAGCCCTGAAGCCCCTGCTCCTGCCTTTCCATGTTTTCGATCACTATATCGTAAATTTCGCCCAATGAGGCGGCATACTCAACAACTTTCCACGGCGTGTTTGTGTGAAAATGAATTTTGATAAGGCTTTCATCGCCCACTGCAAGCAGGCAGTCGCCCTCAATATTTTTTGTTATGTAATCAAAAATTTCATCCTCGGAAAGATTTCTGCCCTCGATCAGCAGCTGGGTGTCAAATTTGAATTCAAGCATATTGTTCCTTTCTGCCGCAATAATCCGGCGGCGCAGAATTTGAATATCACATTTTTCATAACGCAATTCAGCACGTTCGGTGCATCATCGATGTTCCTGCGATTCGGAACGGAATGCGCTGCATCGCCGCAGTGCCTGTTTTTTCGGTATCGGCCGTACCTCTCGGCAAATAATCAGGTTCGCTTTTCAAACTGTGTGCCGCATTTTGAGCATGTGACCCGAATCTTGCCCTTGCCGCGCGGCGCGCGCAGACGCTGGCGGCATTTCGGGCATGTAAAATACCGATATTGTTTATGCCTCTTAAAGAAATTTTTAATCCGATTGAACAGCTTTGCAAAAAAACTGCCTATCGATGCCGACACGCGTTCGTAACCGCGCAATTCGTTTGCTCTTTTGTTCCCGTTTGCGGAAAGAGTTCTGAAAAGCATCAATGCCGTCAGCAAAACCGCCGTGAACAAAAGAACAAAACCCGATATGCTGCCGAAAAAGGCAAGACCGATTATTCCGAGTGCGACGGCAAGCATGAGCATGTCACGCGAAAGTCTGTCAAACCCGTAACTGTTTTTCATTCTTTTACCCGCTTTCGCCGCAGCGAAAGTTTCCTTTCTTAATTATTTTTCTTTTTGCGTTTGGCTTTGCGGTTCGAATTCGCTGCACAAACACTGATTCACCCGTTATTCGGCGGTTTGGCTCAAAAGCAGCAAAAAACCGTTCGGCGGGATTTCAACTCTGATATGCCCCGTGCCCAAATCCTTTTGCAAAACCGTACCATCGGCAAATGCGTCGGAATATTTATCCGCCGTGCGGACATTCAAGGCATCCGGACCCTCGCGGAAATCCTCTGCACTGAGCGCAGCGCAGACGGCATGATCGGCGCGGTTGACAAGTGTGAGCGCGCTCTCTTCACCTCGACACCGAAGCACGGCGAATGCATCGGCACACGGAGCGGCAAATGCCGTTTTCCCGCTGCTCATTGCGGCATTGCAGCGGCGGAGAGCCGAAAGCCGCATAACAAAACTGCGTATTTCGATATCCTCCCTTCCCCACGGATAGGAACCCCTGTTAAACGGGTCGGAAAGGCCCATCATTCCCGCCTCATCACCATAGTATATGCACGGAGGCTGCGGCATTGAAAACATGAGCGCAAACGCCGCATAAAGCCGACGCTTTCCGCGCACGACAGCTTCGGGTTTGTATTGATATTCCGCCTGCTGTTCCCTCGTCAACGTATCTTTTGGCGGTGCATCGCTCAGGCAGGACAGGATTCTCTGCGTGTCGTGACTGCCCAAAAGGTTCATGCAGGCACCGTAAAACGGTTCGGGATAACGTTCCCGCTGCCCGGAAAGCGTTTCATACAGCGCATATGCATCCGTCCTGCACGTCAGAAAATCGCATACCGCATCGCGAAACGGGTAGTTCATGACGCTGTCCAACTCGTCCCCGAGAACAAACTTTCGCAGCCCGCCTCCCGAAACCTTGTTTGAAGCGTCCTCCCAAACTTCACCCAGAAGCACACCGTCCGAATCAAGCTTTTTTAGCGCTGTGCGCAGCTTTTTTATAAATTCATCCGGCAATTCGTCCGCAACATCCAACCGCCACGACGTTATACCGCAGCCTGCCCATTTTTTGAGCACGCTTTCTGTGAAACGAACATAATCGGGTTGAAGCTCATTCACCTCCGGCAGGGTTTTGAACCCCCACCAGCATCGGTACTCATCCGGGAAATGTTCGAATTCGTACCATTTATAATATGGCGAATCCGCGCCGCTGTATGCGCCGCACGAGGGATATGTTCCGTATTTGTTAAAATAAACACTGTCATCCCCGGTGTGTGAAAAAACACCGTCCGCCATTAAGCGGATGCCGTATTCCGCCGCCGCTTTTGAAAGCTCGGTTAAATCATAATCACTGCCGAGAATCGGGTCAACGGACAGATAATCGGAAGTGTTGTACCTGTGATTGCTTGCGGCCTCAAAAATCGGATTCAGGTAGATGACGGAGACTCCGATTTGCGCAAGATAGGGAAGCTTTTGTTTTATCCCTGCAAAATCGCCCCCGTAGTAATCGCACGGGGAATAGAATTTTTCCCCTGCACAGGGGCTGTACAGCACGGGTTCGAACCAGTCTTTGTGCCTGATGATTCGGCGGCCGAGTTTTTCATGGTATTCAGCCCTTGAAAACGCGGGAATGCAAGTGCCCCGTGCCGAGTCGTTTAAACACTCACGGTTGAACCTGTCCGGAAAAATCTGATAGACAATTCCGTGTCTGAACCAACTCGGAGTTTCAAAATCGCGCGCAAAAACCGTTATCTGATAATCGGGAGGTGTCTCCCATGCAGGGTAAAACTTTCCGATGCCGCTGCGGGTTTCGGGCGCGCCGTAAAACAGCCGCGTCGTTTCCCCGCCGTCATGTTCCGGAGCAACATCAATGATGAAATAATACCATATCAACTGCGGTTCGGCAGGAGCAGTGATATTGAACGAAAAGCAAAAGCCCCCATCCCCTTCAAGCGGCAGCGAGCGCAGTTTTTCGCATGAACAAGGGGAGATTTTTTCTGCCGAAATGAGCAGTTCTTTCCCGTCGGCCCACAGCCGCAGCGATGCACGCGCCCGCGCCGCATCGCGCCCGGAGAGATAAATGCACAAAGCCGCTTCCCCGCGGCATTTCAATGCACCGTGCGGAAAGCGGCAGTCAAGCAATCTTGAATTGTGATATGCAAAAAGGTTCATTCGTCAGACATTGAAACGGAAAACGATTATATCACCGTCCTGAACAACATAATCCTTGCCTTCGGAACGAACAAGACCCTTTTCCTTGCAGGCCGCCATGCTGCCCTGTTCAATGAGCGTTTCATAGGGCACAACTTCCGCACGGATAAACCCGCGCTCGAAATCCGTGTGAATTTTGCCCGCCGCACCGGGAGCTTTTGTTCCCTTTGTTATCGTCCATGCACGAACCTCGTCCGTCCCCGCGGTCAGGAAGCTGATTAGTCCGAGCAATTCGTAACTCTTTTGAACGAGCTTGTCAAGGCCGCTCTGCCCAATGCCGAGATCCTCGATAAAAGCCGCCTTTTCTTCATCCGTAAGCTCGGAAAGTTCCTCTTCAACCTTTGCGCATACGGTCAGCGCAGCCGCACCTTCTTTTGCGGCTTCGTCATAAAGCTTCTGCACGGCAGGCGGTTCATTGCCGATTTCATCTTCGGCTATATTCGCGGCATAGATAACGGGCTTTGTGGTCAGGAGGAAAAGTTCGTCCGCCGCAGCGCGTTCATCGTCCGTAAGTTCCATGCTCCGCACAGGCTTGCCGGAATCCAAATGCGCCTTAATGCGTTCAAGAAATTCAATTTCGTGAAGGTACTTTTTATCTCCGCTTTTTGAATTTTTCTTTGCTTTGTCAATGCGGCGTTCAATCGTTTCAAGGTCGGCATAGATAAGCTCAAGATTAATTGTTTCCATGTCGCGAACAGGGTCAACCGAACCGTCAACATGAACAATATTTGAATCTTCAAAGCAGCGGACAACATGAACTATCGCATCCACTTCGCGAATATGCGCAAGGAATTTGTTTCCCAAACCCTCGCCGCGATATGCGCCGCGAACAAGCCCCGCAATATCAACAAAACGTATTGTTGCGGGAACAAGGCTCTTCGGATGATACATCTCGTTCAATACTTCCAATCGTTCATCGGGAACGTTGACAATGCCGACATTGGGTTCAATTGTGCAGAACGGGTAATTCGCAGCCTGTGCGCCCGCCTTGGTGATAGCGTTAAAGAGCGTGCTCTTGCCGACATTGGGCAAGCCGATAACTCCGAGTTTCATTCGTTTCGTGTCCTTTCATGAAAAAGCCGAATCACCCGCCTGTGCATATTCCGCCTGCAGGAAGATTCGGCTTTATTATACCATTAATACCGAGTTTCTTCAATATCCCGAAAATCAATTCCAAGTATTAATTCATCGCAAATGTTTTTATAAAAATCGTCTCCTGTGCGGCAATTCGGCCGAACTCGAAAGCGCGGTTTGCAATTGCCGTAACACATCCCGCCCCGCCTGCGTATTATGGGGGTGACGGCGGGAATCGCCGCAAAAAATCAAGGAGGCAACAAATTATGTGTAACGGTTTCGGCAACAATTGGTGGTGGATTATCATCCTTCTGCTCCTCTTCGGCAACGGAAACACCTGCGGCTGCGATAACGGCTGCGGCTGCGACAACAACAACTGCGGATGCGGCAACAATTGGTGGTGGATTATCATCCTTGCCCTGCTCGGCGCATTCGGTGAAAACGGTCTCGGCTGCGGCTGCGACAACAACAGCTGCGGATGCGGCAATAACAACACCTGCGGATGCGGCTGCTGACAGAGAATAAAACTCTTATATCCCGAACGCGGGATTAAATTAAACCGCCGTGCGAATTGCGCTGTCGCCGAATAATGCCCTGCGCGCGGCGCAATCCGTGCAGTGCCGACAAATAAACAATGCCGCAATGCGGAAGAAGGTCTGTCTCAGTCCTTTCTTCCGCATTATCGTTTCGACACAAAAATACAAAAATATAACCGTAAAAGCCATTGTTCCCCGCTTGAATTCTCCGCAGTATGCTGTTATACTCGACGTTAAATTCGGAACACCTCCACGCCCCGCGCAAAATGCGGCAGCCCTGTTCCGAAGCCTTCATCTTCCCTCCGAAAGGACAAAAACATGAAGAAAGCAAAAAAAACAAATAAATCCGAATTTTCAAATAAAAAGATTTCGACGGCGAAAACGCCCTGCAGCGGATCCGCTGCCGTTCACGATGTTGAATCTGCCGACAGCAAAAGCGGAAACACAGCCGTGACCAATCCCGAAGAGCTGCTGGACTTTGCCGTTGCGGTGGCCGTTCGGCTGCAAAGCTGCGGCGCGGAAACATACCGTGTTGAGGAAACCGTCGTGCGCATCATTGAAGCATACGGCATAGACAAATCCGACGTTTTCGTAATACCCGGAAGTATTTTTGCCGGACTTGAGGACGAAAACGGGCAGGTTTACTCCAAGATTCGCAGAGTTAAAGACATCGACACGGTTCTTGACGGCGTTGAGATGTACAGCGCATTCTGCCGTCGGATCTGTGCGGAAACGCCGCCGGTTCGTCAGGCGCGGCAGCTTTTGCGTGAAACCGAAAAAAGCATACGCAAATACAAACTGCCGATTGCGTATCTCGGCTACTTTCTTATTGCGGCGGGTTTTGCTGTGTTTTTCGGCGGAACGCTGCGTGACGCTCTCGGTTCCGGGCTCTGCGGCATTGCGGTCGGGCTTTGTATTCAGGGCATGGGTTTTTTGCACGCCAACCCGTTCTTCAAAACCTTCGTAGGCGGGTTTGTGCTTGCATTTGCCGCATATTCCCTCACCGTATTGGGTCTTTGCGACAATGCGGATGTTGTTTCAATCGGAGCAATAATGATACTTGTTCCGGGATTTCTTTTTACAAACAGCCTTCGAGATATTATTTACGGGGACACTCTCTCAGGCATCAACCGCCTTGTTCAGGTCGTCATCATTGCAATCGCGCTTGTTGTCGGCACAAGTGCGGCATTCGGGCTTTCACGTCAGATTTTCGGCACAATTGCCGGAAGTCCGCAGCTTGTTGAACACAGTCTTGCCGTGCAATGCATCGCCGGAATGGTGGGAACTCTCGGATTCGGCCTGTATCTGAACATGCACGGCAGCGGCATTCCCTATTGCCTCGTCGGCAGCATTATCTCATGGGTGGTTTGCTGCCTTTGTATGCGTGCAGGCATCGGCGAAGCAACAAGCTATCTTATTGCTGCCGCCGTTTCTTCCGCATATGCCGAAATCATGGCGCGTATCCGCAAATTCCCGGCGATAGCTTATCTCATGGCGGCACTTGTGCCTTTGATTCCCGGTGCCGGACTGTACTACACAATGGATTTTATTTCCAGAAGCCAAATGAACGAGGCGTGGGCCAAAGGATCGGCAACCGCCGCAATTGCAGGCGCAGTCGCCGTGGGTGTGCTGCTTGTTTCAACCGCGTTCCGCATGTGGGGCGTGTATAAAAAGAAAAGAGCTGCGGCAAAGTGCGGCACGCAAACCGACAGCAAATAATCTTAAGTTTCGCTTTCCGTTTAAAAATGCTGAGAAATACAAACCGAGCGACTTTCGACACAGCTGTCGGTCACTCGGTTTTGTCTTTTTTTATTACCTTATTTACATTTTGTTCGTTTATGTTTGCGGCATGATTATGCTCAGTGTCTGCTGAGCAATTTTTGCATGTCCCGCGGCAATTCGGCTTTTATGCAGAGTTTTTCTCCGCGCAGCGGGTGAACAAACTCCAGCCTATATGAATGCAGTGCCGGCCGCCCGATAAGCTCCGGCTCCTCCGTTCCGTAGAGCCAATCGCCTGCAAGCGGGTGCCCGACGGCCGCCGCATGAACGCGTATTTGATGTGTCCGCCCCGTGCGAAGTCGGAATTCGACAGGAGTAAGCCCGCTTTTGTTTTCATATCTTTGAGCATCGTTTTCTTTTTTTATAACGATGTTTTCAGCCTGTTCGTTTTTCTCCGCCGCAAATCCGCGGCAGCCGTTAAATCCGTAATCTTTCAGAAGGCGAAAATCCGTGATCGCCTCCGCACCGCACGGGTCAATTACGCGCCGCACGGACGGGCCGTCCTCCCGCTTTATGGGCATGTCAACAGTTCCCGTGTTCGCCCCGAGCCAACCGTGACAAATGCCGATGTAAAAACGCACATAGCTGTCCGTATGCAGGCAAGCCGATAAACGTTCGTGCATGTAACCGTTTTTTGCAATCGTCATTACACCCGTCGTGCCTCTGTCAAGCCTGCTCACGGGATGAAAAAAACCTTCGTCGCCGTAATACTCATTTACCGCAAGCTCAATCGACGGCACGGAATCATCGTATCGCGATCCGTGAACCGCTGCACCGGCGGGCTTGTTGATAATCAGCAGATCCTCATCCTCAAAAAGCACTTCAAACGGCAATTTTCCGCATCGCTCCGGACAAAAGCCTATCGCCGCCGCTATAATATCTCCTTCTGCGGCGCGGACGTTTGAAAACACCTTCGCTCCGTTAAGAGTAATTCCGTTTTCAACCCGCTTCAGCCGCGCAGCAAGCCCCCCCGAAAGCTGCATCTCGTTCCTGAGCAAACTCTGCACGCTTCTCCCCGCTTCGGCTTCGGAAACACGGTGAGTCAAAAAGCGCGGCTTGGCTCTTTGCGGCTTGCCGCACTCGCAATTCTGATTTTTATAATCGTTTATGTTCATCAATTTTTCGAGTGCGCTCCGAGGCTCCTGCGGTCAGCCGCCATGCCGCACGGCGCGAACGCAAAGTGCAGAGCCGATTTACATTTCTCTGCGGTTTTCGATGGAACGCAGCAGGGTAACTTCATCAATGTATTCGAGGCTGCCGCCGATAGGTATTCCGTGAGCAATGCGCGTAACGCGGACGCCGAGGGGTTTGAGCAGCTTTGCGATGTAGTTTGCGGTTGTTTCGCCTTCAACATCCGGGTTGGTTGCAAGGATAACTTCCTTAACTTTTTCACACTCGATGCGCTTGCAAAGTTCGTTTATTCGAAGCATCTCCGGTCCTATTCCGTCCATTGGGGAAAGAACGCCGCCGAGAACATGGTACCTTCCGTGATATTCACGCATACGCTCCATAAAGATAACATCACGCGCATCTTTAACAACACATAGAGTGTCGGAGCTGCGTTTCGGATCGGAGCAGATCTCGCAAACCTCATTTTCCGTATAGTTACCGCAGATAGGGCAAAAATGAACAAGCCTGTGCGCATCCTCAATCGAATTCGCAAGGGCTGCTGCATCCTCATCGGGAAGTGAGATAATATGGTAAGCAAGCCGTTGTGCTGTTTTGATGCCGATTCCGGGCAGGCGGTTGAGCCGCGAGATAAGTCTGTCGAGACTTTCCATTTTGTTCTGCCGAAGAATCAGAAGCCGAAGCCGCCGAGATTTCCGAGACCGCCGGTGACTTTTGACATTTCCTTTTCCATCGTTTCGTTAGCAAGGCGAACGGCCTCGTTCACTGCGGAAAGGATAAGATCCTGAAGCATTTCAACATCATCCGGATCCACTGCCGCCGGGCTGATTTCGATGGATTTGAATTCTTTGTTGCCGTTCACAACGACTTTGACCGCGCCGCCGCCGACACTTGCTTCAAAATCGGTGTTGCCGACTTCCTCCTGAACGCGGGCAACTTCCTGCTGCATCCGCTGTGCCTGACGCATAAGCCCCTGCATGTTGCTTGCGCCGGTGTTGAATCCGTTAAATTTTCCCATTGTTTATACCTTTGCTTCTGCCGCTGCAAAAGCTCCTTTATATTATTTTAAATGAAACGTGCCGAACCGTTTTGATCCGTGTTTTTCTGACGAAAGCCGTATTAAATCGGATAACCGGAATTTTGCGGTTTCGGCAAATTCCGATTGAATTTTGCAGACGGAGCCGTTTCGGGCAAACAAGTCGAAACAGCTCCGCCGAAAGTGCGAATTTACGTCTGCATCAGCACTTCATAAGATATGCGTTAATGAACGATTCAATGTCGCCGTCCATAACAGCCTGAATATTGCCGGTCTCCTCACCCGTGCGATGATCCTTGACCATTGTGTAGGGTTGGAAAACATAGCTGCGAATCTGGCTGCCCCATTCGATTTTTTTCATTTCACCCTTAATATCCGCCATGTGTTCCATGCGTTCGCGTTCCTTGATTTCAAGCAGCTTGCCGCGGAGCATACGCATTGCGGTTTCGCGGTTTTGAATCTGGCTGCGTTCGTTCTGGCACTGAACAACGACGCCCGTCGGGAAATGCGTTATGCGGATTGCGGAGGATGTTTTGTTAACATGCTGTCCGCCTGCTCCGCTCGAACGATAAGTATCAACACGGATATCATCGGGATTTATCTCAATATCACCCGCATCATCGTCAAGAATCGGAGTTACATCCAGCGAGGCAAAAGAGGTGTGCCTGCGCCCGGAGGAGTCAAACGGGGAGATTCGGACAAGCCTGTGAACACCCTTTTCCGCCTTAAGGTAGCCGTAGGCATTGTCCCCCTGGCATTCAAAGGTGACGGACTTGATGCCCGCTTCCTCGCCGTCGAGCAAATCCAGTTCCTTCACAACAAAACCTTTGCGTTCGCAATAACGTGTGTACATGCGGTAGAGCAGGCTGACCCAATCCTGCGCTTCCGTGCCGCCTGCACCGGCATGAAGGCTGAGAACGGCATTTGCATTGTCGTACGGCCCGCGGAGCATCGTGTCGATGCGGAACTCTTCAACCTTATGCAGAAACTCCTTAAGCTCCGCCTGTGCTTCAAGCGCGGTTTCCTCGTCATCTTCTTCCTCTGCCATATCAAACAGGGTTGAGACGTCCTCGCCGGTTGTTTCAAGCTTGCGATATTTGTCAAGCTTTGCGTGAATCGCTTTTATGCGTTGATTAACCTTGTTTGCATTTTCAACATCGTTCCAGAAGCCGTCCTGAGCCATCTGCTCCTCAAGCTCCTGTTTTTCCTTTGCAAGCCCTGCAAGGTCAAAGGGATTCACCCGCCTGCTTAAGGGCTGCAATGGCTGCCGTCAACTGTTGACGATATTCGTCGAGTAGAACCATTGTGTATTTCCTTTCGATAAAATAAATTATTATTGATAACCAATTGATTGACGCTTCGCGGATCCGAATTACATCCTTTCGGGCGCTTCAAGCCCGACAAGGAACAGACCTGTGCGAATGGCGGTGCGTGCGGCTTCGGTGAGCGCAAGCCTTGCGTTGCGAACGGCCGTATCATCATCCATAATGCGGTTGTCGTAGTAGAACTTGTTGAAGCACGAACAAATATCTATAACCGCACGGGAGATAAGGTAGGGTTCGTATTTTTCCGCCGCCTGTTTAATGCAGCCCGGCAGTGAATCTATTGCGCGAAGCAGCGCGGCCGAAGCTTCATCCGAAAGCACCGAAAAATCGATGTTTTCGGCATCGAATCCATCCGCCTTGCGCATTACGGAGCATGCACGTGCATAGGTGTATTGCGCATAGGGACCGGTTTCGCCGTCGAAATTGAGAGATTTTTCCCAAGAGAAGGTGTAATCCTTTATCCTGCCGTTATAAAGCACGCCGAAAACGAGTGCACCGACGCCGACCTGCCGCGCAACCTCCTGCTTGTTTTCAAGGTTGGGACTTTTTTGCTTGATAATTTCAAGCGTTTTTTCAATCGAGGCATTCAAAACGTCCTCAAGGTAAACAGCATTGCCTTTACGGGTGGAGAAAGTCATATCCTCCATGCTGACCATGCCGAAACTGACATGAACGCAATCCTTTGCCCAATCGTAGCCCATAAGCTCAAGCACCTTGAAAATCTGGCGGAAATGCAGGCTCTGCTGATAGGCAACAACGTACAGTGACTTATAGAAATCGTAAGTATTCTTGCGATATTCCGCAGCGGCAATGTCGCGGGTTGCATAAATGGTGCTTCCGTCGCTCTTAAGGATTATGCAGGGCGGCATATCATATTCGGAGAGATCGACAATGGTCATGCCGTTGTCGATTTTTGTAAGCCCCTTATCCTTAAGCTCCTGCACAACAGCAGGCATTTTGTCTTCGTAGAAGGCTTCGCCGTTATAGCTGTCGAATGTTACGCCCAAAAGGTCGTAGACCCGCGCAACATCCTTGAGCGTCAGCGTTTTGAACCACTGGAAAAGCTCCCATTCATGCGGTTCGTGCAGCTCGATGCGGCGGAATGCAGCACGTGCTTCATCCTCAAGAGAGGGGTCTTTTTCGGCCTCCTCATGGAATTTGACATAGAGTGCAACAAGTTCGCGGACGGAATTGCCGTTTTCGATTTTTTCTCTGTCGCCCCATTTGTCATATGCAACGATCATTTTTCCGAACTGCGTTCCCCAATCACCGAGGTGATTGATGCTGACGGTCTTGTAGCCCAAATGGTCAAAGATACGCCTGAGCGAATTTCCGAGAACCGTTGTTGTGATATGGTGGATACCGAAGGGCTTTGCGATGTTTATGGAAGAATAATCCAAGCAGATATTCTTTCCGCTGCCTTCGGTTGAAGCACCGTAGCCGTCGCCTTCGGAAAGAACCCTTTGAATGACGGTTCGGGCGAATGCGGATTTGTCCGTAAAGAAGTTCAGATAGCCGCCGGCTGTCTCAATACGGGAAAAACCCTCAATTTCGCCGAGATTCCGGGCAAGCTCCGCGGCAATTGCCGGGGGAGCTTTTCTGAAAGTTTTTGCAAGCTTGAAGCAGGGCAGCGCAAAATCACCCATTGCGGGGTTCGGCGGAGTTTCAAGCATATCGCCGATCTGTTCGGCAGTCATGCCGCAGGCATTGCTGAGAGCGGCGCAAAGGTTTTGTTTGAAGTCCATGTGGATACCTCTTGTCGGAAATACGCTGATGCATTAAACAGAACCAGCGTTCGTTTGTTGTGATGCAGCGCCCGCCGTGTCTGCACGCAGGCGGCATCCGTGCATTCGATCGGAGCAGATTGCGGCTGTTCGGTGAAAAAACTTTGAACTTTAAGCAAAAATAAGCCGAACCGCCGTCTCCGGATCAAAATTCCGTTATATTCCGTATTATACCATAAACAATTTCTGTTGCCAACACTAAAATTCTTTGATATAATAAAGGGGCTATGGATAAAAAGAAACGAAAAGTATATACTCCTGCCGAAAAAAGGCGCAGAAACCGACGTCACAACGCCATTGTGACGTCAATCGCCGTTGTGCTGATGCTTGCGGGTATCATTATTATCGTGAGCGACACGACGTTTTTCTTTGACGATGCCGGGCGTTGGATACGCCGCAACATATTCGGAGAAGTATTCGAAACGATTCCGCCTTTCCCGACAGGCAGCCCGAGCAAACCGAGTGATCCGGATGACCCGAACAATCCTCACGTCGGGCCGCAGGGCAGTCTCGTTCCGCGTCCGACGTTTTCGCCGGACGAAACGCCCCTGCCCGAAAATGTTACGGAAGAACCGTTCATTTACGATTATGCGCCCGAATGCGTTTATTTTCCGCAATATGATATAACCTGCCCCGTGGATCCCGTCGGATACAATTGGCGCGGCGAAATGGCAACCGTACGTTCTCCGTTCCGTGCCGGATGGCTCAAATACAGCGGAGATCCCGTAACAGGCGGCAACGTTATCCTTGCGGGGCACAATCGATACAGCGGCAAACTCGGTTATTTTTCCGTTGTAAAGGATAAATTGCAGCCCGGGGATCAGGTCATTGTCAAAATGCAGAACGGCGAATACGCTTATTATATCGTTGAAAGCATTAACCAATACCACTATCAGCATGTTCCGTGGGAAGTCATGCAGCATGACGGCGAATCAAGATTGACGCTCATCACCTGTCTCGGCGACTTTAGCTCTTCCGCCGGAACAAGTATGCACCGCGTTGTTGCTGTATGCAGACCCTACACCGGGGAGTAACAGCGGCGGATACGTCAAAGCGGTTCGGTTCATCCGAAATCAAAAAGGCGATAAGCTGCCTTGAAAACTCGAGTGCGGCATTATCATAAAAATTTACCAAAATCAAAATCAAAACGGCGCAGCGAATAATGTGCGTCGGCGAAAAATTCAGGAGGTACACCTATGTCCGGACATTCCAAATGGGCAAACATTAAAAACAAAAAGGAGAAGACCGACTCTCAAAGAGGTAAGGTTTTCACAAAAATAGGCAGAGAAATTGCAATCGCCGTTAAAGAAGGCGGCAGCGACCCCGCAAACAACTCAAAACTCCGCGATGTTATTGCAAAAGCAAAGGCAAGCAACATGCCCAACGACAACATCTCCCGCTCCATCAAAAAGGCGGCAGGCGAACTCGGCTCCATTAACTACGAAAGCGGCACTTACGAGGGTTACGGCCCCGGCGGCGTTGCAGTCATTGTCGAAGTTCTGACTGACAACCGCAACCGTACCGCTGCGGAAATCCGCCACCTGTTTGACAAATATGGCAACGGCATGGGCAACTCCGGCTGCGTCGCCTGGATGTTCGACAAGAAGGGTCATATCGTCATTGAACGCAGCGCAAAAATCGATGAGGAAGAACTCATGATGGCTGCTCTCGATGCCGGCGCTGACGATTTCAATGCACAGGACGACTGTTTTGAAGTCTTCACTTCGCCCGCCGATTTTTCTGCCGTTCGCGAGGCTCTTGAAGCCGCAGGCTACACCTTCCTCTCCGCCGAACAGGATATGATCCCCTCCAACACCGTTGATGTCAACGATCCCGAAATGATCGCAAAAATCGAACGTATGCTCGATATGTTCGACGATAACGATGATGTCCAAGAGGTGTTCCATAACGCAATCCTCCCCGAGGAAGAGGACGAAGACTGAGCCTGAAGCCTGACTGAGGATTCGGTCAATATTAAACAGCTGCCGAACTGTTGTTCGGAACGTTAAAGAGCCGCGTCAAAGCGCGGCTCTTCTGATTAAGCGGGAGTTGAAAACGCACTGCGGTGTCCGATGCACGGGAGCATGTTTTTTATCTGCTGCGTTATCTTTTTAATGCCTTTTTTGCAAGATCATAACTCTTCTTGTATAAGTTATCTCCCGTTGCGTCATATAAATCTTTCCATATGGACATCGCTTCTTTAAGGTATTCTTTCTGCTCGTCCGTTGCCTTTCGCTGCAGCGGAAGTGCACCAAGTCTGTATAACGAACTTGCAAGAGCGTCTTCATTAAACGGTCGAGTCCCGAGCTTAACGTTGGTGCGGCAGATCTCAAGCGATTGTCTGTACAGCAATTCAGCTTCGCGATAATTGTGTTTAAGTTCTGCTATATGACCGATCTGTTCATAAGAAGCAAACATATTCCACTTAAGTTTGCCGTCATCGGGCGAAGTTGAGAGAAGTTCTTCGGTTATCTGCATTGCCATTGTATAGCATTGCAATGCCTCGTCAAGTTTATCCATTTCCTCTTTCGCCGTGCCGAGTTTCGTGAGTGTGAATGCATATTCACGCTTAAACATTCCGTTCACATCGGCCATTTTATGAATAATAATACATTATTTAATCAGATTTATTTTTGCAGATACACTGAGAAAAGTTGTGCCTGCATTCGTTAAAAACTCATTGTGTTCGCTTCCGAACACCGGATTGCTCAAGTTTTTTGCATTAACAGACCCGCAGCTGATTTTGGAGAAGTGCTGACTCAAGCTGTTTTTGCAAAAGATACAAAGTCAAGGCTCTTTACGAAAAAAGCTTAAAAAAGAACATTCCAATACAAATGTATTATAACATACTTAAGCGTTAAAAGCAAATACACGGATGATATATTCATAATGTTTGTTTCATCATCAACTCCCGTCACCCGGTACTTACCTAATCGCGCCGCATATGGTATAATAAGCTGAAAACATTAATCAGACCGCGAAAGGACGCTTTCGGGCAGCCGAGAGCCACGGGTAACGGAATCATGCTTATGGATGCAAAAGGGATCATCAGGCGCACGGAGGATATTCTGCGCAGCGACTATCAGATAAACATAAACGAGGCGGATGCGAAGCAGCTGCACCGCGCACTTTCCGATGCGGTGATGTATGCCGTTGCGGATGATTGGCGCAGGAGCCGCCGCAATCGTGAAACGGGGCGGAGGGCATACTATCTTTCCGCCGAATATCTCACCGGGCGAATGATTTTCAACAATCTGTTCGTGTTGAATCTTTTGCCGGAAGTATCCCGTCTGCTTGCTCTGCGCGGAGTCGACATCAACATTATGGAATCCATCGAGGACTGCGCTCTCGGCAACGGAGGGTTGGGCAGGCTTGCGGCATGTTTTCTTGACAGCGCGGCAACTCACGACCTTCCGCTTGACGGATACGGCATCCGCTACAAATTCGGTTTGTTTAAGCAGAGTTTTTTGAACGGCTTTCAGGTTGAACGTGCGGACGATTGGCAAAAGCAGGGAGATCCGTGGAGCCGCAGACGCGACGATAAAACCATTGTTGTTGAATTCGCGGACAGGCGCGTTCTCGCCGTGCCCTATGACATGCCTGTAATCGGCTTCAACACTTCAACAATCGGCACTCTCCGCCTGTTTCAGAGCGAAGCGGAGGAGGAATTTGATTTTGCCGCGTTCAATTCGCAGGAATACGCGCTTTCCGTCCGCGAAAAGAATGCCGTTGAGGACATTACGCGTGTGCTTTATCCCAACGACAGCACATACGAGGGTAAACGCCTGCGCCTGAAGCAGCAGTATTTCCTTTCCGCTGCATCGCTCGGCGACATTCTCCGCCGCCACAAGCGTGTTTTCGGCACGGTTGATAATTTTGCGGAGATGAACGCAATACAGCTTAATGACACACATCCGACGGTCAGCATTCCGGAGCTTGTCCGTCTGCTTATGAACGAGGGCAAAAGTTTTGACGACGCACTGGACATTGCGCGGCGCACATTCAGCTACACAAACCACACGCTCATGAGCGAGGCTCTCGAAACATGGGATTGTGAGCTTTTCCGCAGCGTCATTCCGAATATTCTCGATATCATCTTCCGCATTAACGATGCGCTGCACCGCGAACTGACGTCCCGCGGGCTGCCGCAGGAAAAGATAAACTCAATGTACATCGTTGCCGACGGACGGATCCATATGGCAAGGCTTGCAACCTTTGTTTCCTCATACGTCAACGGCGTTGCGCAGATCCATTCCGGATTGCTGCGCACCGAAGTGCTTAAGGATTGGTACGATGTTTATCCCGAACGCTTCCAGAACAAAACAAACGGCGTGACCCAGCGCCGCTTCCTCGGGCTTTGCAATCCCGCACTTTCCACACTTATCGGGAGCCGCATCGGCTACGGCTTTATGACCGACCTGTACGAGCTTAAAAAGCTTGAACCCCTGATCGACGATGAACTGATTCGGGGTTTCATTGCCGTCAAACGCGAGGCTAAGCGCAAACTCTCCGATATCATTCTTCAAAAGGAGGGTGTTGAAATTCCTCCGGAGTTCGTTTTTGATATTCAGGTGAAGCGCATGCATGAATACAAACGGCAGCTTATGAACGCACTGAGCATTGTGCATATCTATCGCGAGCTTAAGGAAGGACGGCTTTCCGACATGCCCCCCGCCGCATTCATCTTCGGTGCAAAGGCAGCTCCGGGTTACATAATGGCGAAGAACATCATTAAATACATCAACGAGCTTGCACGCTGCATCAACAGCGACCCGGCCGTTCGCGATAAGATGAGGGTTGTGTTCGTTTCAAACTACAACTGTTCCTATGCCGAGCATATCATTCCCGCAGCAGATATTTCGGAGCAGATCTCTGCTGCCGGAACCGAGGCAAGCGGCACGGGCAACATGAAGTTCATGATAAACGGTGCCGTAACTCTCGGAACATATGACGGCGCAAATATCGAAATCGTCGAGTGCGCCGGCGAGGAAAACAACTATATCTTCGGTGCAAGAGTCGAGGAGCTGACCCGCCTCCGCCCGCATTACAACCCCCGCACCGTTTACGAAAGCAGCTCCGTCGTACGCCGCGCGGTTGATTCCCTTGTTGACGACAGCATTCTGAATGCCGTTTACACACTGCCGCAGGATTCGGGAGCAAAAGAAGAAGCGCGCCGCGTATTTACGGAAGTTTACAACTCCCTTTTGACGGGTGATTGGCGCAAACCGGACTATTATTTCAATCTATATGACCTTGAAAGCTATATCGAAGCAAAGCTCCGTGCAATTTATGATACGGCGGATGAGCGGGCATTTGCGCGGAAATGCCTTATGAACACCGCAAATTCCGGCAAGTTCTCAAGCGACAGAACAATTCGGGAGTATTCCGAAGAACTCTGGCATATCCGTCCGATACCGACGGAAGAATAATGCAGTGCCGAAACAGTTTTTTCTCCGCCGCGGAAAGCCGCGAAAAATTATATCGGATTTTATTCGCATATAGGGCTTGAAACGCGGCGGGTTTTAACTATAATATTATTCAATGGACAGTTATTGTGTGCCGCAGCGGCGCGGAGTGTTCTCCGCATTCCTTCTGCGGTGCATTGACGATTTTATATTCAGGAGGAACACATGGACACCAAGCTGATTTTCGTTACCGGGGGCGTAGTTTCCTCGCTGGGCAAAGGCATCACCGCCGCCGCATTGGGCAGGCTGTTGAAAGCAAGGGGCTACAGCGTATCGATTATGAAGCTCGACCCCTATCTCAATGTTGACCCGGGAACGATGAACCCCTATCAGCACGGCGAAGTTTTCGTGACCGATGACGGAGCAGAGACCGATCTTGACATCGGCCATTACGAACGTTTTATTAACGAAGAGCTCACAAAGCTCAACAACACCACCACCGGACAGATTTATTCCGCAGTTCTCGACCGCGAACGCCGCGGCGGCTACCAGGGCGGCACGGTGCAGGTGATTCCGCATATCACGGACGAAATCAAGCTCCGCATCAAGAAGGCCATCAACGCAATCAAACCCGAGCTCATGCTTGTTGAAATCGGCGGAACCGTCGGCGACATTGAATCCCAGCCCTTCCTTGAGGCTATTCGCCAGCTTAAAACTCAGCTTGCGCAGAATCAATGCTGTTTTATCCATGTTACGCTCATTCCGTACCTTTCGGCATCCGGTGAGCTGAAAACAAAGCCCACTCAGCATTCCGTCAAAGAACTGCAAAGTATCGGCATTCAGCCCGATGTCCTCGTTTGCCGCAGTGATTATCCGCTCGATCGCAGCATCCGTGCAAAGATCGGTCTGTTCTGCAACGTTGCGGAAGAATGCGTTATTGAAAACCTTAACGCCCGCTCCCTCTATGATGTTCCCCTCATGCTTGAAGAACGCGGCCTTTGCAGCGTTGTGCTCAAAAAGCTTGCGCTTGAACAGCGCGATCCCGACCTTGCGCATTGGCGTGCAATGGTTGAATCCGCCCTCAAGCCCACCAAGGAATGCACCATTGCTCTCGTCGGCAAATACGTTGAGCTGCACGATGCTTATCTTTCCGTTGCCGAAGCACTGGAACACAGCGGCATTGCAAACGATGCAAGAGTCAACATTAAGTGGATCGCGGCAGAAGAGCTTGAGCACAATGATCCGAACACAATCCTTGCGGATGTGGACGGCATTCTTGTTCCCGGCGGCTTCGGCGAACGCGGTGTTGAAGGCATGATGATTGCTTCCCGCTATGCACGGGAACACAACATACCTTATTTCGGTATCTGCCTCGGTATGCAAATCGCCGTAATCGAGTACGCACGCCACATTCTCGGCTGGAAAGATGCAAATTCCACCGAATTTGACTTCAACGCAAAGCACCCCGTTATTGCACTGATGGAAGATCAGGTCAACAACCTTGAACGCATCGGCGGCACTCTGCGCCTCGGCAGCTACACCTGCCGCCTTGAGCCCGGCAGCCTTGCAGCAAAGCACTACGGCAAGGAAGAGGTTCACGAACGCCACCGCCACCGCTACGAGTTCAACAACGAATACCTTCAGGATTTTGCCGATGCGGGCCTTCGCTTTACCGGCTGGAACCCCCGCCGCGGCCTGATGGAAATCGTTGAAGTTGCAAACCACCCGTGGTTCGTTGCGGTACAGTTCCACCCGGAATTCAAATCCCGCCCCGATAATGCGCACCCGCTGTTTACAGGTTTCATCGAAGCTGCGGTTAAATACGCCTCAAAGGCCGAATAAAAACGTATTCTCGCACGCGGCGGCGAATATTTTTTCCCGCCCCTGCCGACAATAAAAATAATTTTGAACAGGAGATAACAATAATGGCTATCAACAAAAAGATGACTATCGAAGAAATTCTCAGAACCGATTACGGCATTGCAAATATCCTCATGGAGAGCGGTATGCATTGCCTCGGCTGCGTCATGGCAAGCGGCGAAGACCTTGAACAGGCCTGCGGCGTCCATGGTATCGACTGCGATGCTCTCGTTGAAAAAATTAACGAATACCTCGAAAACAAATAATCTTCCGAACAATCTTTCGGAGATTGCCTCAAATTTTTTCGATTATGCAAACTGTACACCCCCGCCTGCGAAAAGCAGGCAGGGGTGATGTTGAATGTCCATATTTACGTCTTTTGTTCGGCTATCGCTTCGAAACAATAAACAACGCGATAAGTCCCTTCTTCGTCAACAGTTGTTAATATTGCTATCTTGCAATGGCAGAAATCATATATTTGACTCCGAATTCTATCAATCCCAGCGAAATGAACAGTGCTGCCGCCGCCGCCAACAAAGCTGAATATTCGCCTTGCTTTATCAACAGATATATCCATATTGTTATAACACAAACAACAATTGTTTTAAGTAAATTTCCTATAACCGTGCTGAATATTCTTATCAGCACCGCCCTGCCGAACGACACTCCACCTTTCAAAAACAGGCAAACAGAAATGAAAAAAACAGCGATTGTTGCAACAGAAAGTGAAATCGAGGACAACACAGCGCCAATGCTTTCTTCCAATGCATTTTTTGCGGCACCAACTCCAACACCCGTCAAATAGGCAACCGGAATTGCAGTCAAAACAAGCACAACCAACTCCTTTATGCGATACGACATCGTTTCCATGTATGCCTCTTGATCGTAAACAGAACCTGCCGGAAGCTTAAGGAAAATGCGTGAAAGAATCCGTGCAATTGCAGGATGTATGCATGACATGATTAATATTTTTAATACGTCTGTAATCAAATCATTTGCCGAAAGCAGTTCCTCACCTTTGTCCAATTTCATATCAGACCATGTTTCGCTCTGTGTCTCAGCTTATCGGCATGCTCTCTTTTGTGCAAATATATGTTGCGCTCTTGCATAGCGCATGGTATAATTGATTATATAAAGATATTTAATCCAGTAAAATTGTCGATTTTAAAGCGAAGTGTGAACAATATGACATAATTATTTTGCCGGATGTCCGGACATAACAATAAACACCTTCCTCGGCTCATCCGCAGAAGCGTATGTATTAAATAACAAAATTTCATTCATATCACCTTAAAGGAGGCTTATTTTGAAAGAGTACAATCTGACACGTTTTTTATCAGCGCAGGAAGCCACTGTAGACGGTTATTCTCAGGCACTTGCGGAAATTCGAAGCGGGAGAAAAGTTCACCACTGGATATGGTATATTTTTCCGCAATTGCATGGACTCGGCAAGAGCTCCAATTCTGTGTTTTACGGCATTCGCGGACCTTGCGAGGCAAAAGCCTACCTGTTGCATCCGGTATTAAAATCGCGACTTCTGGAAATCAGCAAAGCATTACTTGAGTTGGAGACAAATGATCCTCGCGCCGTGATGGGAACGCCGGACAATTTGAAGCTGCGCTCATGCATGACGCTTTTCGAAGCAGTCGCAGAGGATTCGACTGTTTTCAGTCAAGTGTTGGAAAAATATTATCACGGCAGACGGGATAGAGAAACACTCAGAATGTTGGAATCTCAATCGCGGCAAAGTTAAAACCTATAAAGTGCTTCTTGCCGCAACATCCTTCTTTAATGAAGTCGGATTAATGATTTTTCGAGAACTTTCTCGCTGCGGCAAAACAGGTTTTTACTGCCGCCGACAACAGCCGCACTGTTTCGCATACAAAGAAGTTTAACTGATTGCGAGATTCTATTCCAACCGTGGGTAGCGGCCGTTTCTTTTGCGGTACCGTTAATATAGCTCCGCAGCTTCGGCTCCGGGCTTATTTTTGCCGATTACTATTGTATCGGGTATCGGGCCTATTGCTGTTAAGCTGTTTCTTAGTTTGGCTTCGGTGTTTAATTATGTAACTTTTCGGCATAGCCGATATCAACCCAAGCATCGGGGCAGGCGAAAAAAGTTTTTCACTTCTGCTCATCCACCAGCGGAACCATTTCCGCATCCGTCAGGGCAAAGTCAAACCGGTCAAAGTTGGCCTTGATATGCTCCGGGTTCTTTGAACCGGGAATAACTATGCTGCTGCTCCGGATGTTCCGGCGGAGAATGATCTGCGGCGCGTACTTGCCGTACTTCACACCAAGCTGAGCAAACAGCGACTCCTGAAGCAGTGCCTTGTCGCCATGTTCCAACGTGTACCACGCCTGCGGCACGATACCGTTTTCCTTCAGGAAGGCTTTCATCTCCGGTTCCTGATGATAGGGGTGCAGCTCGGTCTGCAAAACGGTGGGCTTCACTTCACAGAGGGAGAGAAGTTCCTCGATCTGCGCTTTATTGAAGTTTGACAGGCCGATAGCACGCACCTTGCCCGCCTTGTATGCCTTTTCCATCTGGCGGTAGCCCGCTGCATATTTGCCTGCGGATTGATGGATCAACAGCAGGTCAAGCAAGGCTGTTTGCATTTCAATGGTAAGAGGCGAAACGGAATTCAACCGCAAACAGAACTGCTGTATTACCACAGCAGCGACTTAATGCCTGTTGAGAACAACGCTCAAAGCAGCTTTCAATGTATTCGCAGATGCGTAACATAAGCTCCGGGTCGCAGCATATAATATTGCACATCGTACCTGTGCAATATCTTTTTTGCAGGTGTTTAAGATAAGCGAGTGCAAGCTTCATTGAAGCTGCGCCGGCACAAAAATATATTTTGTCTGATGAAAATTTATGCATTTGCGGTGTTGACAAACATTGTCACAATTGTGTACAATAATGACGTACGAAGAACGATTTTTCTGTTGACTACACTCGTATTTGATGCAAAATCCGCTCACGGCGGCGTTCTCCGCATATGGTTTTCAACTAAAGCGAATGTATGATTATCATACATACGGCAGCTATGTGCAGCATCCTTTTGAACCTCAAAGAAAAGTCAGTGTGTGCTTAACACAGGGCGCGGCAATGCAGCAGTACCGACAATAAGCTTATCACTAACGCAAGTTAAAATGATTGCAGACAACGACAGATTCAAGCTGATATTCAGCAACCGAAGAATCGGGGCAGCAAAGGAAATAAACACGACCGCCAACAAAAAAACAACAAAAATTCAAAGCTCGTATTTAAAATGTTAATGCGCCGTTTTTCATGGCTGCAAATAGATTCCGGAGGAAAATATGAAAACACTTCTGAAACAAGTATGTTCCTTGATCTTGGCACTGCTGATGGTGCTGTCCGTTGTATCGGTTCCGACATTTTCCGCAAAAGCGGAGGATGGAGAAAATCCGCCGTCAACCATGACGCTCAACGAAGCGTTGAATGTCGAAGGCGGAAATATCGAATTCACCAATTCCGGCGACTATATCGATTCCGAAAACGGCAACTATATTTGGAGAGTGGAAGATGACCACATTGCTTCACCGGAAACGGGATTGTACCAAAAAAAGGCTGTAATCACTGCTGAAATAACCGCAAACGAAGGAGAAATTGTTGCATTTGATTTTATTTGCGACGTGTTGGACTATACTTATGTAAGCGGCGGTCTGCTTTTCAGCATTGATGACCGTCCCCTGGAGAGCGGCAGGGGCTTTGGTTACGCCGGTTATAAGGACTGGACACATAAGGAATACGCTCTTACTGCCGGCAAGCATACGCTCAAATGGGTTTTTCAGCTATCTACGAATGCAACATCGGGCTGTGCAAAGCTTGACAATGTATACGTCGGCGAGCCGGTTCATCCCTCGGAAATTGTTTTACAGGATACCGCCGAAGTTGGCGTGAATTGCCGCGTACCTTTAACATACGAAGTGCTTCCGGAGGAAGCGTTCAATAAAGATGTTGTGTTCACTTCATCCGATGAGAGCATTGCCGTTGTACTCGAGGACGGCAATGTGGTAGGCATGAAGACGGGCACCGCAACCATAACGGCAGCAACGGTTGACGGAGGACTGATCGATACCTGCGAGGTTACTGTTATAGAATCCGAAGTGGGGTCTGCCGAACTTTTTGCTTATGATGGTGTTTACTCACGAGAACAGAGCAGGTGGCACACTGTTTTGTACAAATTTTCAAGCGGCCTGCCCGAGAGAGCGGAAGTGGCAGCCGAATTGTCATCCGAAGAAGTAAAAGACTGCAATGTAGTGTCATGTGCTTATGTCAACGGGAAAATTTACGGTTATATGACAAGCGGGTACCGCGAATTCAGGTATATTGTTATCGACGAGGCAACACAGACTGTTGACTATTGGGGCAGAACCAATATGCTGCACCCCCAATCCATGGCATATGATTATTCAACCAATACGATGTATGCAGTTGCCTACGCAAGCCAATCAAACAGTAAATATGCAATATATAGCGTGGATATTGATACGGGCGACTTGACAATGATCGCGGAACTGTCAGAGAATGTAACAGAAATCGCTGTATCACGAGACGGAAAAATTTACGGCTTTTTGGCTCATACAATCAATGAAATTGATAAGACTACCGGTGAAGTTACGAGACTGTTCTACTTTCAGGCGCCGGATGGATACAGTAAGATACCTTGGAAGGCTGTCTGCGATTTTCAGACGGGCTTGTGTTATGTACTCTATGAATCCAGAACCAATTCACAGGGCAATATCAATCATAATTTATACGAAATAAATGTGGATGAGCATACGGCGAGGTCCTGCGGTTACGTTACCGTCGCACCTACCGGAGTTGATGACATATACATTAAAAACGATATTGAACTCCCTCCGAGAGAAAAAACAAAGTTTACTGTAACTTTTGTTGACAGCATGGATGGTTCCGTGATCGGCACGGCTCAATACGAGGTCGGCACAACACTCGATGAAACGACATTCCTCACTCCGCCCGAACATGAGGGCTACGCTTTTACCTGCTGGGAATACGATGAGAACTACGACGGCGAATATCTTCTCTACGACATTACGGTTACAGCTTACTACCATGAGGAGGAAGCTCCTGCAACGATAATCGTAAATAACTGCTATGAAGTAGGCAGCCGTTCGTATGCTGATTGGGTTACGCGCGGGTGCCAGATGCTCATTGATGCAGATGCCACTGCCTACGGTACAATTATTCCCGAGCAGAGGACATGGCCGCTGACGGTTATTGAAGACCCCGAGACCTTCTACGATAACTTTGAATATAGGCTGCCGGAGGGCGCAAGTGCGGAGTTTTCATCCCACTCATCAATGTATTGCAAAAAACAGCTTATCAACATTCCGGCAGGTACATATGACTGGTGCTTTATCGCTCCGACGAAGGCTGACGAGGGCGTTGACTATCTGTTCATGAGCGATGCCGGAGATATTCCTGCCTGCTACGATAACTATACTTTTGAAGCCGGATTCACGTACGAGTTTAATGTAACACACTATACTCCAACCGATGTTTCAACTCGTGTCTCTAAGGTGGAATTGACAGTAACACGCGGAAATACCGAACCTGTATATACCGAACGCATTGAACTCGTTGGGCAAGAGGTTGTCGTTTACGGAAAGCGAATGATACAATATGAAATTTACGTCTATCCCGAGAATGCCTTCGACAAGCAGGTATACATTACATCAGCCGATGAGACGATCGCTTTCCCGGGAACCGACATTCTTGGTGATGACAGTATATATGTTCCGGATGGAGCTCACGGCGAATATTGCTATGCTTACGGAGTAAGTACAGGCAGCACCGTTTTTTCGGTGAATTCGAGTGACGGACACTCTCAAACCGAATTCGTTGTTCGCGTTCCGGAGGTTATGCCTGTTGCCAATATTCGAGCTTTCCGGGCAGGTAAATGGATTGATTTGTTCGATGATAACGTTTTTGAGTATACGACCATCAGGAAAGAGGATAGTACCTATTCCATAACAGCAGCCACCTATGCAGGGGGTAAACTCTTTTGCTTTGAAAACAGCAGCGGCAGCAATCGGTTTGCTGTTAAAGATGCCGAGACGCTTGAAACGCTGTATACAGGTGCGATGATGGACAGGACTGTAACCGCAATGGCGTATAATTATGCAAATGGTAAGCTGTACGCTCTTGCGGTTAATGATGAGCTGGGAACCAATAATTCACTTTACGAAGTTTCATTGCCGCTCGGCACTTTAACAGAAATAGCTCCGATACAGGCGTTCGATGCAGACGGCAATCCAGTTTTTCTAAACGAGTTCTGCATTGATAAAAACGGAAATGCCTACGGCGTTAATAAGTCATATTCAGAGCCCTATCTGCAAAGCATTGACCTAACAACCGGGGTGTGCACAATAATCGGCGGCACGGGAATGAAGTCATATGCGGGTTTCTTCGATTCTAATATTCTCCCCTGCGGGTATATGGCTTTTGATAATGAACATGGGACAATCGTTCACTACGATGGTCTTAACGGATGGGGGAACTTTAAGCCGGAAACAGGTGAATATATTCACAACAGGCCTTTCGGGTCCGCAACTATTTACTGCATTTACGTGCGAGACAGTGAACCTGAAATTGAGATACCACCGGCTCCGGATTTCAAAATCACATTTGTTGACGATTCGACGGGGGAGATTTTTGAAGAGCGGACGGTGCAGGGCGGAAACTATATAGATATGGAGAGCTTTCCGACTCCGCCTGAGCATGACGGTCTTGTTTTCGGGGCATGGGACTTTTTTGATACAGATAAAATGATAACCTCGGATATTATGATTCGGGCACTTTATTCAGACCCCGGCGTTCAAACCGCAGTTGTCAGGTTGACAGATGAGAGCGGCGGACTGTATCAGAATCCCAATGGAGCTGACGAGACTGAAGAGAGTGGGTGGATGGCAACATGCGTTGGTTGGCACATGGTATTCGATGCAGATGCGAATTCGTGCGGATATGACCAGAGCTTTCCCTTCAGCATGAACGGAGGCGAATTGCGTTCATCAGCTTCAGAATTATACTCATCAATCGAGTATTCAATCCCACGATACGCAGAAGCACCTGTAAATGCATCGCTGTCTCAATATAACTATGTTGAGTCTGTATCAGGTGAAACGAAGTCGGTTCGCATACCGGCAGGAACATATGATTGGTGTATTTTGTCACTGATTACGTATTCTTATAGCAGATTTATCGCTTCAAACTATGGAAATATTTCAGGATGCTATGACGATTTCGAGTTTGCGGCGGGCTATTTGTACGAATTCAGAATCTATCGCAAGAGTTATTGCCATGCGGTTGATTTGACGATAACCAAGATTGAGAAAGGAACAACGCAGGACGCAGGCGTATGTGTTCTTCTTGGAGAAATAGCGGGCAGTCCCGGTGAAGAAATCGAAACGGAAGTCGTTATCGAGGGCGACTATGAAGCAAACAGCTTCGACATGGCTCTTGAGTACGATGCAAGCGACATAGAAGTTCTTGAGATAACGCCGGGTCAGGTGATTCAGGAAATTGTCGAGAACGGCGGAGAATTTGATCTTCAGCAAGGCAGTGGTACCGGCAGCGGCGGCTCGGGCAGTCCGGACGCAAGCACGGGCACGATAGACGCAAAAGCGGAATCCGGCGGAATGGCGTTCGGCGGAAACGGCCAAATCATGAAGATGAAGGTCAAGATTCCCGAAGACGCCGAAGCCGGTGAAAAGAATATGGATATGACGGTCAACGACCTGTCGAAGAACAACAGCGACGGCACGACAGAACAGGTTCCGCATTATGACGTGACAGGAAATTCCGCCACGGGCAGCATAGGCGGCGGCGGTTCGGGCGGTTCCGGCGGCGGTTCCGGCGGAATCGGCGGCGGAGGAGGCGGCGGTGTCGTAACGGATCCCACGACTCCAATACCCACGGGAGAGCCTACGCCGACGGGAGAACCTACGCCCACTCCGACCCCCAACCCGAACGCAAGCTTCTTTGTGACCTTTGTCGATTGGGACGGACGGACAATTGCAATTAAAACCGCAAAGTACGGCGAGGCAGCGACTCCTCCGCCCGATCCGGAGAGGGAGACCTTTATCTTTGTCGGTTGGGAAGGTGACTTCTCATGCGTTACGGCAAATACGGCCGTTCTCGCAAAGTACGGCCCGATTCCCAATTCCGGCGATGCCAGCGGAGACGGCGCGGTCAACGCTGTTGATGCCCTTGTTGCCATGCGGTATGTTCTCGGAGTTTCAACCGAGAACCTTACGCCCGAACAGATCGCCGCCGCAGACTTCAACGGGGACGGCGCAGTGAATGCCGTTGATACCCTGCTCATCATGAGATTCTCGCTGGGATTGATCGAAGCCATCGTGAAGGAGCCCGTGCAAGACGCCTGAAAATTCAATCCGTACGGGCAGAAAACCGAACAACGTAATTAATTAACCTATACCGGGCGGTTTTACGCCGCCCGATATAAATAAAAAATAAGGAGACGAAAATGAAAAAACTCTTCGCAATGCTGCTCAGTGTCGCTGTCATTCTGAGCACGATCACGATCCCTGCATATGCGGAAACCGGATCGCCGACCGATAACGACGTTGTTTTCAGTGTTGAAAACGTCACGGCAGCTCCCGGCACAGATGTGTCGGTAGCGTTTAATATCGAAGGCGAGTATGAATCTCACGCTCTCACGGCATTCGTGAGGTATGACACAAATATGCTTTCCGTCGTCGGTAACGGTATTGCTCAGGGAAACATCTGGCAAAACATGATCGCTGGCGGCGGCACGATCGTCGCTGATGCTGTCACGCGTCCGGGACAGGTTCCCTTCATGGCAATCATGCCGACCAATCCGTTCAGCGGAAACGGAACCATATTTACAATGAATTTTCATGTAAATGAATCCGTAGAGCTCGGCACTGTGATTCCTCTTGAACTTGAAATAAGGGAATTCTACTATATGCCCGTGCAGCAAACTTCTCCTACCCTCATTCCGTTCACATCCGACAACGGTTCAATTACCGCTCAGGTTTACCACTCGGTCACCTTCGTTGACTACGACGGTACGGTTCTTTCCGCTCAGAGTGTTGCCCACGGTTCCGCCGCAATTGAGCCGACAGCCCCCGAACGTGAGGGTTATGCCTTCATCGGATGGGATAAGGACTTCTCAAACGTTACGGAAGACATGACCGTTACCGCTCAATACTCGGCCAACAGCTATTCGATTACCTACACAATCAACGGTGAGAAATACACCGCTCAGACCTATGAATTCGGAGCGGTGGTTTCCGCACCCGAATACACCGTTCCCGAGGGACACACCTTCTCAGGTTGGGATATTCCGGAAACCATGCCTGCCGAGAACCTTGTTCTTGATGCGGCACTGACCGTAAACGAATACACCGTTACTTACAATATCAATGGTGAGATTTACGCAATACAGGTTTATGCTTACGGGGAAGAAGTCTTTGCTCCCGCATATGACGTTCCTGACCATTTCACTTTCTCGGGCTGGGATACTCCCGCCACCATGCCGGCGGAGAACATCGTGCTTGATGCGACACTCGTTGAAGATGGAAAGTATACGGTATCATTCATGGTCGATGGTGAGACGTATTTCACGTTTACGGGATATGAAGGTGATGTTATCACTGTTCCTGAAAATCCGGAAAAGCTCGGTTATACCTTTGACGCTTGGGACGGAATGCCCGAAGACGGTGTTCTTCCTGCTGCAAATATAACCGTCACTGCTGTTTGGAGCGTTAATACCTATACGATAACCTATAAGGTCAACGGCGAGGAATACACCGCTCAGACCTACGAATTCGGAGCAGCAGTTTCCGCACCTGAATACACCGTGCCCGAGGGACACACCTTCTCAGGTTGGGACATTCCGGAAACCATGCCTGCCGAAGATCTGGTTGTTGACGCAACATGCACGATCAACGTGTATGAAGTTACCCTGATTGACGGCTGGAACGGAGATCCCATTGTTGTTCTTTATGTCGCACATGGCCAGGATGCGGTGCTTCCCGATGCGCCCGAACACGCCGGCTATATCTTTGACCGCTGGGACGGCGATCCCACCAATGTTACGGAGAACAGAACCATTACAGCGTGCTATTGGATGATCGGTGATGTGAACCACGACGGTGAAATCACAACATATGATGCTTTGCTGATCATGAGATATGCACTCGGGTTGGAAACCGAGGGCAACGAACTCATTATGGACTTTAACGGAGACGGATGCGTTGACTCACTTGATGCGCTTCTTGTGCTTCGCAGGAGCATTGGCGCAGGCATAACCGTATCTGCAAGCACGGTCGTTCGGAGCCGAAAGACAGCGTGAAACTGCTGCTTCAGCCCCGAAAGCCAAGGGTTGCTGCAACAGTCAAAAAACAAAACCGGGCAGCTCACGAAGGGTTGCCCGGTTTGTTGCTTTTGTGTATAATTAATCTGCACAAAAACCAACAGAAAACGGGTTACCCGAGCAGGAAATCCAAACTACCGGCATTGGACCTTTTCTCCATGTACTTATAAGGCTATATCTTGTGGTCCGACTTTTTTAAACTGTCCGTTCTCAAATAAAACTGCAATGCCATGCTCAATATCAAACTTATAGTTGCACATGATTGCAACATTGCGATGCTTCTCAGTATGTGGCACAAAGATCTCCTTAGGCATAACATATTTGAATATGTTTTCAATCTTGTCTCCGTTCAACCGAGCGAATTCATCGGTTTCAACATAGTTCTTGACGTGTTCCAAAGACGCTGCCACTGCAGCCGAATTAGCTTCAAACATTGCAAAGGCCTCCCTTTGGCTTTCGATAACTTCTTCATCGGGATAGCATTCATACAAAAGGGGGAGTTCAAAATTTCTGCCCCAAATACTGAGTTTGTACTTATTCATTAAATCCACCTCCATCGTTTTTTTGGTCACGAGCTTTGCATTCGGCACAACCACCGGAATGTCTGAAATGTTCATGTATGTCTTGAGACACTAAGTCCATGAAGGAATATGTGGAAAAATACCTTTCTGCGGTTTAATAACTGATTACGGCTCCCTGAAAAATGCTTTCTCGGAAAGCCCATCGTCCGCTGCAATTGCATTTATGGATACAGTAATTCTTTCAGCGTTGATTGAAATCATTACGAAAATACTGCCGTATAGAGCGCGTCAAACTGCAGAAAACAGGCTCAAGATAAGGACATTCATGGTAAAAATCCTTATCGGAATGGTTGTTGCTCTTGCCGCATTATTGCTGCTCAATTATGTTATCAAGAAAACGGATACGTACAACTGGATTGTTGCTGTTGTCGGCAGTATCATCGCATTGCTCTCAACGGGAACGATACCATTCTTAGTTATATCTCAGCTTAATACAAACCGTGTTGCGCGAGTTGGACTTGTCGGAGCATTGCTGCTGTTTTCGAAAAGCAGCGTTGCCGGTATCCTGAGGGCATCCTTTCTGAAGGCAATTATTTATGTCTTTGGCATTTGGGTTTTAGAAAATAACTTTGAAAGCATTTCGAACAGCCTATCCAACTTATCAATGACATTGGTTGCGTTTGCGCCTGCTTGCGTCATAATTATCGGTTTAATTCTTATTATTAAGAGTGCAAAAATATAAACATGTAAGTGGAATAAACAAAAAGAAAATGAGGAGGTAACAAAATGCCAAAGCCATTACTGACACGACCTGAAACCCGGAATCTGACGGGAACAACATTGAGTACTGCTCCGATTCAGCAGCAAAAGTTGCAAACTCAGCAGATGAATAAAATGGAATTGGATAGATATCTGCGCAAAAAACGTTCTAAAGATTATACACAGACAATGTGCGAGTTAGATATCGGTGGCCATGTACAAAATCAACAAAAAGTTAAAAGAATTATTGACGTCATTCATAATGAATTTCCTGAAGTGGAAATCAACGGAATTATGCTTGGTATTGTATCAATTTGTTACCTTGGCAAACCATATGAAGTTCATACCCTCGATGTTACCGGACAAATAATTGAGCACTATCCGGGCGGGAAAGCCCTTCCGGGCGGATTGGAAAAGGCTCGGTCCTTAGCCTTGCGCGGCGGATATGCGTTCATTGAAGTATATGTTGATTGCTGCAGGGCAATCGGACGCAACGGTTCGGTTGCTGTAATTCCTTGTTAACTTAAGCTAAGTTAACAAGGAAAGCTTTGCTGGAAGTTTCTTCACGTGAATTGACCGGCAAAAGAATCGTGCATATGGTTTCAATGCAGGTGAACCGCTTCGAATGCAGACAGAAGCGGTTTCCAAAAACTCTGCTCCGAAAAGCATCATCAGAAACGAGTGGGATGCAGCCATTGCCGGAAAACGGTGGCGGGCACGTTCACGACTTACATGCCAAGCAGTCTTGCGGTATAATCTTGTTGAGGTATAACGATCCTCTTTGATGAGTTTGGTTTTTCTACGCCGTATTCTTCATCAATTCGGGGAGTTTTGCCTCAACTCTTGATCCCATCTTTGGTATAGAGCCAATTTAAACAGCCCCGTTCCCGCATTTGCGCGGGTTCGGGGCATTTAAATACAATCAAACGAAGAGTCGATTATTTACCTGAAATCATAAGCTTTTCAACAAGGAGACTCGGAGAGCCGACTCTGCCGCCGCCGGGAAAGCCGAAACGCAGGTCGCTGCCTGCGGCGATAACGGAATTCATAAGCGAAAGAAAATTGCCGGCACAGGTAATCTGGTCAACGGAACGGATGACGCTGCCCTGTTCAACAAGCAGTCCTTTTGCAATCAACGAAAAATCGCCGCTGACGGGATCGAGTCCGCTGTGAAGGCCGCCGAGTTCGGTAACGACAATTCCGCTGTCAAGTTCGGAAACAAGCGTATCATAGCTCTTTTCGCCTTTTGCAATGAAAAAGTTGCTGGGAGAAACTCCGACCGGAGAGGCGACACCGGCGCGTCCGGCGTTGGATGTGGAGGCAACACCCGCCTTTCGTGCAGTTTTAAGATTGTGAAGAAAGCTCTTAAGTATGCCGTCTTCAACAACAACAGTTTTTACGGAAGGTGTTCCTTCGGCATCGAATGCGCGGGGATTATCTTCCTCGAACGGATCGTCAATGATTGAAATGCAGGGATTTGCGATGCGCTCGCCGAGTTTGTCTTTCAACAGGGAAAGTCCCTTTTGAACGCTGTCTGCGGAGAACATGCTCGAAAAAGCGGAAAGCAGATCCGTTGCTGCATCGCTGCGCAGAAGGACACGATATTCACCGGAATTAACGGCAGAAGCATGGAACTGCATCAGTGCATTGTCGACACTCTCTTTGATAATGTCCCCGCAATCCAACATGCCTGAGCCGAATTTGAAAGCAAAGCTTTCGCGCTCGTCTTCACCGATGCGCAAAATCGGTTCAATGACAGCAACGGAGTATCTGTTTTCCTTATCGGCACAAAGTCCGTACGTGTTATGGATGCGCGTGGTCTCAACACCCGTTTCAACCGCACAGTAAGCAACACGGTTTACTCGGTCGTCAAAATCGAGAGTATCGCGTTCAAGTCTCAATGCAAGCTCGATTTTTTTGCTTTCGCTCATGTCCGCAACAGGGTTCTGCTTTTGATTTATTGTCGGATACTCGCATTTGCTCTGCATGGGGTTTTCGTCATTGTTTTCAATAACACGGGCATTGTCGATTGCACTTTCAACAAGAGCATCGGCGTTGTCGAAAACTTCGGTGTAGGCATAACCCGTTTTGCCGCCGAAAACGACACGCAGATTGAGTCCGCAAGCGTGTGCGGAGGTGTATTTGCTGATTTCGGAATTCAGCACATTAACCGAAAAGGACTCATCTTCACGGAAGAAAACTTCAGCGGCTTCACAGCCTTTTTCAAGTGCCGCCTTAAAGCAGGCTTCTTTAAAGGATTCAAAAGTCATTACAGCGCGCCTCCTTTGCCGCCGACAGTGATTTCACTTACGCGAATGCGCGGCTGGCCGACATTTGTCGGAACGCTGCCGGATGATGAGCCGCACATGCCCTGACCCATCCACATCCTTCTGCCGATGCGGTCGATTTTCATAAGAACGTCCGCGCCCTTGCCAATGAGCGTTGCACCGCGGACAGGGCAAAGAATCTTGCCGTTTTTAACCCAGTAACCTTCAAGAACGGCGAAATTGAATTCACCGGTGAGCGGGTTCACGGAGCCGCCGCCCATCTTTGCGGCGAACAAACCGTCGCCCATGGTTGCAAGCATGGCCTCTTCATCGTCATTGCCTTCGGCGAAGAAAGTGTTGGTCATGCGGGAAGTGGGTGCATATGTATAATCCTGTCGCCTGCCGCTGCCGGTGACAGGGTGGTTCATAAGGCGTGAACCGAGTATGTCAACAAGGTAGCTCTTGAGGACTCCGTTTTCAATAAGAACGTTGCGCTGAGCGGAATGGCCCTCATCGTCAAAGCACATGCTGCCCCATTCGCCGGGCATCGTCCCGTCGTCAACCGCCGTCACGATATCGCTTGCGATTTTTTGACCGAGTTTGTTGCAGAAAACAGAATTCCCGCGGCCGACGCTGGTGGCTTCAAGCCCATGCACGCAAGCTTCATGCAGAATAACACCGCCAAAGCCCCCGTCGATAACAACGGGAACCATTCCTGCCGGGCATTCGGGTGCGTGAAGCATTGTTACCGCAATACGTGAAGCTTCTTTGCCGACGGTTTCCGGGTCGATTTGCTGATAAGCTTCGAATCCTTTTCCAAGCCCGGGGCCTTCATAACCTGTTTGCGCTTCGCCGTTTGCCATTGCAACCGATTGAATCATCAGCCTTGTTCGCGGTCGACGATCCTCGGCATAAACGCCCTCACTGTTGCAAACAGCAATGCGATGGTCGCAATCCATATACGCCGCAACAACCTGAGTGACTTCGTTTGAATGGGCCTTTGCTGCTGCTGTGCCGCTGCGCAAAAGCGCGATTCTATCTGCATTTTTTATGGTTGAAAAAGGTATTTTTTGCTCGTATCCGCCGATGCGTTCAACGCAGACGGATTTAGCTTCGAATTCCTTTGCTTCGTTAAGTGCGGATGCCGCCGCCTTTGCAGCTGCAATTAAAGCGCTTTCGCTTGTGTTCGCAGTGTATGCATATGCGCTGCGCGTGCCTTTGAGGACACGCACACCTGCGCCGGCTTTGCGCTCATAGCTTGCATTGTCAACTGCTCCGTCAACCATTTTCACCGTGTTGAATTCGGTATCCTGCATGTAAAGTTCAGAAAAATCCCCGCCCGTCCTGAGCGCAGTCTCAAGAACGGCCTCTGAAATGCTCTTGTTTATCAAGCTGTAACCTCCATGATTTTGTTCCAAGCATATTATACCAATTTTATACCGAAAACACAATATTATTGTGTTGCCTGCGCATTCGGCGAAAACGGAGAAAAAACTACTTCAGTTTTGCCCGTTTCAGCCGCAATGCATTTGTAAGCACCGTAACTGAGCTGAGGCTCATTGCAAGTGCAGCAAGCATGGGGTTAAGCAGCGGTCCGCCGAATGCATACAGCAAACCCGCCGCAACGGGAATGCCGAGGCAATTGTAAGCGAATGCCCAGAAAAGGTTTTCCTTAATGATTCTAAGCGTTGTGCGGGAGAGCAGAAGCGCATCGCTGATTCCGGTGAGTTCACCTTTTGCAAGCACAATATCCGCACTTGCGGCAGCAACGTCCGTGCCGGTGCCGATTGCAATGCCGACTTCGGAGAGCGCGAGCGCGGCAGCGTCATTTATGCCGTCTCCGACCATTGCAACAAGATGTCCTTGTTTTTGAAGTTCTGCAATGCAATCGTTTTTGTCGGAGGGGAGACAGCCGCTCTTCACGTGCTCTATGCCGACTTGCTTTGCAACGCTTTCGGCCGTGTGCGCATTGTCTCCGGTGACGAGCCAAACATCGATGCCGTGTGCTTTAAGTGTCCGGACCGCTTTTGCGGAGGAAGGCTTTATTGCATCCGCAACGCCGATTATTCCACGGTACATGCCGTCAACGGCGAGCATCAGCGGTGTGCAGCCGGACAAAGTAAGCTCGTCGAGTGCGGCTTTATCGTATTCGATTTCCGTTTCGGAAAAAAGTCGTTCGTTCCCGATAAGAATGCTTTTGCCGTCAACAATCGCTTTCCCACCGCGTCCCGCAAGGGCTTCGAATTTCTTCGGTGCGGAGAACGGAATGCTTTTTTCAGAAGCATAGTCCGTGACTGCCCGCGCAAGCGGGTGTTCGCTGGAGGCCTCACCGCATGCAAAAAGGTGCAGAAACTCTTTTTCGTCAATGCCGTGCGGAATAACTTTTTCAACAACCGGGCGCCCCTCTGTGATTGTGCCTGTTTTATCAAGAATAATCGTGTCAATTTTGCAGGCATGTTCAAGAGCTTCACCGTTTTTGATAAAAATGCCGAGTGATGCGCCGCGCCCCATGCCGACCATGATAGCCGTCGGAGTTGCAAGCCCGAGTGCGCAGGGGCAGGCGATAACAAGTACCGAAACGAAAATCTTAAGCGCAATGCCGAAACTTTGCCCTGCAAGCAGCCAAATGACTGCGCTTACGAGTGCAATTGCGCCGACAGCGGGCACAAATATGCCGCTGATTTTGTCTGCAAGCCCGGCAATGGGAGCTTTACTGCCCTGCGCCTGCTCAACCATGCGAACCATGCCGGAAAGAACGGTATCATCGCCGACGCGGCGCGTTTTGTATGTGAAACTGCCGCTGAGATTGACGCTGCCGCCGATGACCTCGTCCCCGGGCTGTTTATCGACGGGAATGCTTTCGCCGCTGAGCATGGATTCATCGACACTTGTTGTGCCGTCGATTATTTCGCCGTCAACGGGGATGCGCTCACCGGGGCGAACGCGGATGATCTCACCCACAACAAGCTCATCAACGTCAACCTGCTTTTCGCTTCCGTCTTTTGCAACAACACATGCGGTGTCCGGTGCAAGCCCGATGAGCTTTGCGATGGCATCGCCCGTGCGGGATTTTGCACGCTGTTCGAGGTATTTGCCCAACATGACGAGAGTGATGATAACGCCGGCGGATTCGAAATACAGCCCTTCATGCATCATATGATGCTGTCCTTTGAATATCAGTACGGTTGAGTAAACGGAATAGGCAATTGATGCAATTGTGCCGACGGCAATAAGCGAATCCATATTCGGGTGCAGTCCGAATATCGCCTTGATTCCGCGCACATAGAATGCTCTGCCGGCAAAAAGCACGGGCAGCAGCAGAATCATCTGCGCAACGGCGAAAGCCCGCGGTTCGGTGATGAACGCGGGGACAGGAAGCCCTACCATGTGCCCCATTGAAATATAAAAGAGCGGAATTGCAAACACTGCGGCAAGGATAAGGTTGCTGCGCCTTTTTTTGATATCAAGCCGACGCCGCTCGGCATCGATAGCGGATTGCTTCTTCGCCGAAACGACCGGAGCAATGCCGAAACCGACTTTTTGCACGGCGGCAAAAATTTCATCGGAAAGGTCATTTGTACTTCGTACAAAAAGTTTTTCTGTTGAAAGATTGACGCTTGCAGCGTCAACTCCGGAAATGCGGCGAACGGCGCGTTCAACCGAGGCGGAGCAGGCGGCGCAGCTCATTCCGCTGATTGAATATTCCTTTATCATAGAAAGAAAACCTCCTGTAAGCATAATTGCGGATTGCCCGATGCAAGACATGATGTGTAAGCATGGGCTAACCGCAGCTCTATTTTACAACATTTTCCGTTTGGGGGCAACGGGTTTCGATAAAAAACAGCGTTGAATCCGCTGTTGATTCGGGAGCGCTGTTTTCATGGAAACAATAAATTCAAAGCCCTTTTGCAAAGCCAAATTGTTATGCGCACGCATGATATATGATTACTTTGCGCAGCCGAATTATGCAGAACAACATATAATGCACGGGTCTGCTCATATTATTATTGCATGAGGAACGAAACAGAATGCAAAAAATATCGCATGAGCAAGGCAACGGGTGCTTTGCTGACGAAGCTTGATCTGCCGGAGGGTACGCTTGACAACGTGCCGTGCATACGCATATTCGGAAGAAATACTGCGGAAATAGAGAATCACCGCGGCGTGCTGGAATTTTCGGATTCAAAGGTTCGGCTGCATACCGCACTCGGAATACTGAGCATTGCCGGAACCGAACTCAGAATCTGCTGCGCGGATAAGCAGACCGTTGTATGCACGGGCGAAATAGCTGCGGTCGAATATGAAAGCTCATGCTGAAGACCGTGGTCGGCGGGCACGGAAAATGATTCGTATACATCATTCTGCAAAGAAAAATAGAAGGAAATCGGAGCGGCGGACAGATATATGTTTTTGTGGAAATTTACTCGGGGATATGTTAAAATAAGGATGAGGTGCATGCGCCCGGAAAAAATGGTTAATCTTTTGCTGGCGGAGGGCATATCTCTGCACAATATCGAGCGCGAAAATAAAAGCACGATAACAGCCGTCACGGAGACAGGCAACTGCATGCCGCTTGTTGAGTTGACGGAATTGCACGGCGGGGAAGCGTGCGTTCTTGAACAGCGCGGGCTGCCTGTGCTGCTGAGAGCACTTAAATCGCGTTTCATGCTGATTGCAGTGTTGATTATCGGCTTTGCAGCCATGTGCATATTGTCGCACCGAGTGCTGCTGATTGATATTTCCGGATGTGATGCGTTGGAACCGTCCGAAATTCTTTCGGTGGTTGCGGATTGCGGAGTACGCATAGGAATGCCGTCAGCCAAGTTGAATGCTGAGCGCGTTGCCGATTCGCTTCTGAATGCACTGCCGACGTTGAGCTTTGCGGATGCGGGTATTTGCGGCGTTGTGCTGAAAATCAACGTCAGTGAATACAATTCCGTTGCCTCGACGGAAGAAAACACGGAACCTTGCGGCATATATGCGGACAAGGACTGCGTAATCCTCAGCATAGTTGCAAACAAAGGCAATGCTGCCGTCAGGAAGGGCGCAGCTGTTCGGCGGGGACAGCTTTTGATTGATGGGGATATAACCCCGGAAGGTTCGTCGGAGCGCGTACTTGTGCATTCCCGCGGAACAATAACGGGTCAGGTTGCTTATCGGTTTTCTGTTGAAATCGGAAAAACAGCTCCCAAACTTTGCCAAAGCGGGAACAGCTGCGAATACACGCAAATAAGTTTTCCGACCCTATTTAAAGGAAAGAAAATTACTCGGGAATCCCGCGTGCTCTATGATGAATTTGAAATTACGCTTGAATCCTGCGAAACATTGGATGCAGGGCTTCTGCCTGTCCGTGTTTACAAAGGCAGGGCGCATGAGCTTGTTGTTGCGGAAAAAAATCTTACATACGATGAGATGACAGCAGCAGCGAACGCGAAGCTTGACGCCGAAATGAAATCATCGATTCCGAAGGATGCAAGAATAATTGCAAAATCAACCGATTTCATACAGCAAGCGGACGGAACGCTTATTGCCGTTTTGAATGTTCAAACGATTGAAAACATCGGATACATTCAGTATTACTGATTGAAAATCAACAAGGCGCGAAGCGGAAAGTTTGAAATTGCTTTAAACGATACGACCGATGCGAAAGTGTGTTTATTCCGCGGCTTTTAAGCAAAAAGTCCGACCGAGGTTGTAATCATAAAAAACAGGATATGCAAAATAAAGGAAAAGAACATATGTCGACTGAGAAAAGATACGAAATAAACGAATTGACGGATACGGAAAGCACTGCCGATGCAGGCAATATGCTCAACGGCAAGGCAGTTGTTGATGAACCAACCGTGACCGAATTTACGGAGATTGAGTCCATGGACGAGATAATAAAACTGTTCGGCGTCTTTGACGAAAATCTCAAAATAATCGAAGCCGAAACCGGCACGAACATCGCTGCCGATTCCGAAAAGATCAATATCAGCGGAAAGCAGAGTGCAGTGGATATTGCGCGCAATGTAGTTGAAAAACTGCTTTCGCTAATTAAACGCGGTGAGAGTATTGACAGAGGGCGCATACGATACGCAATTGACCTTGCGCGGGAAGGCAATTCGGAGCTGATTCTTGAGCTTGCGGATGATGTTATTGCATTCACAAGCAAGGGCAAGCAGATAAAGTGCAAAACACTGGGGCAGAAGCGTTACATAAACGCACTGAAACACAACACAGTCGTTTTCGGAGTGGGTCCTGCGGGCACGGGCAAAACATATCTTGCGGTTGCAATGGCCGTGCTTGCATACAAAAACAAGGAAGTCAGCCGAATCATCCTCACAAGGCCTGCGGTGGAAGCGGGGGAGAAGCTCGGATTCCTGCCGGGAGATCTGCAAAACAAAGTTGACCCTTACCTGCGACCGCTCTACGATGCGCTTTATGATTTTCTCGGTTCGGAAAACTTCCGCATTTTATCTGAGCGCGGGGTGATCGAGGTTGCCCCGCTTGCATACATGCGCGGACGTACGCTGAATGATGCGTATATTATTTTGGATGAAGCACAGAACTGCACCGTTGAACAGATGAAAATGTTCCTTACGCGCTTTGGCGAGGGTTCGCGTGTCGTTGTGACGGGTGACATTACTCAGATAGATCTCCCGCGGGAAAAAACAAGCGGACTTATTCACGCACTTCGCGTTTTGAATGACGTTGAAGGTTTGAGCATCGTTTATCTCACTGCGCGGGATGTTGTTCGTCATGAAATGGTTCAGCGCATTGTTCGTGCATATGAAAAAGCGGCGGAACGTGCCGCAGAACGTGCGGCGGAGCGCGCTGCTGCCGTTCGTGACGGAGAACAAGTCAACGACGGAGAGCACAGCCGCTCCGGTTCGCGAAGCGAACGGGATGACGGTTTCAGACCGGCAAAACGCTGAAAAGCTTTGCGAAAACTTTGCTTCAAGGCAATGCACGGCGGAAGAGAACGGTCGGGATTTTCTCCGATTTTTATAATCAGATAAAAGCAACAGGAGGATAAAATGCAGAGACAAGCCAAAAAACGCAGCGGAGATGCCGGCGGGGCGGGCGGAACAAAAAGGGCCGTCACCCCGCGAAGCGCGTTTATCGTGCTTGCTTGCACGGCAATTGCAGAGTATTTCGCCTTTTATCTGCGTCTTGCGGATGCGGGCGCAAAAGCGGGAATTCCCCACGGCGGGTATGTGATGTGCGCATTGATTTGCGGAGTTGCTTCACTTGCAACAACGGCGGGATTCGGCTTGCTTTTGTTTGCGGAAAGAAACCGTATAACGAAAAATCTCAAGCAGCTGTTGATAACAGTAATTCTTCTTCTTGTTTCAACTGTGCTGAGTGCGTTTGCGACCTGCGTCGGATATGCTTTTACAGCGGCATTCCTCGGGATTATTCTTGCCGCATTGCTTGTCGGAAGACATTGTGCGTACGCATGCACAGCCATGCTGGCAGTATATGCAGCTCTGTTTGCCTGTTTGCCCGATGCTGCTCTTGCATATAAGCCGTTGTCAATGCTTGCTGCTGTTTCCGCCGGCGGTTTTGCTGCGGTGATTGCACTGAAAATCAACAAAGGAAGAACTTCGCCGATTATTTCCGGCGTCATCGGCGGGATTGTTTCAGGTATTATCCTTATCTGTGTACAAGCCTTCTTCGGTGTCCGTATTACCGATGTGCTTCTTGACGCCTGCGGCCTGCTTGCAAGCTCTGCGTTGTGCGGCGTGCTTGCAGTCGGGCTGATGCCTGTGTGCGAAAGCATTTTTGATGTAACAACCGAAACGAGACTCAATGACCTTTTGAACAATAACAACCCGTTATTAAAGCGGCTGATGTTTGAAGCACCGGGGACATATCATCATTCCATTCTTGTTGCGGCACTTGCGGAATCGGCGGCGGATGAGGTGGATGCGAACTCACTTTTATGCAAGGTTGCAGCGTATTACCATGATGTCGGTAAACTCACAAGCCCCGCACATTTTATAGAAAATCAGCGTGACTATAACATTCACGATGAACTTCCGCCGGAGGAGAGTGCACGCCGGATAATTTCTCACCAAAGTGACGGAGTGACCTTGCTCAAAAAGCATAAATTCCCGTCCGACGTGATTGAAATTGTTGCGCAGCATCATGGTGATTCAATAGTACGCTTTTTCTATAACAAGGCAGTGAATGATGCGGGTTCGCCCGAGGAGGTTGATGCCGCTGTTTACCGCTACAAAGCAAACAAACCTTCGACCAAGGAAAGCGCGATAATAATGCTTGCCGATTGCTGCGAGGCGGCTGTGCGCTCGATGAAAAATCCGACTCATGAGATGATTGCGGATAAAGTTCACGAAGTGATAAACGGCCTTTGGCTGCGTGAGGACGGGCAGCTCAGCGAATCACCGCTTACGGCAAAAGATATCAAAAAAATCGAGCAGAGTTTCTTAAAAACTCTTTCGGCTCAGTATCATGAAAGGGTGGAATATCCGCCTTTAGAGGAAAAAACAAGTGAACAGCAAGTATGAAGACACAATAAAAAAGAACGGTGAAGACCGAACCGAACGGAACGTTAAATCCTCTGCGGTGAGCATTGAAACCATGAATTTTGATGCGGCACAGTCGGAAATCGATGCGGTGCAGAGGGCCGCGCTTTCCGCTCTTGCGATTGAGGGTGCGGCCGGGCGCGGCGTTTCGATCGTTTTGACAGACGATGAAACGATTCATGTTTACAACCGTGAATATCGCGATGTTGACAGGGCGACGGATGTTTTGAGTTTCCCTGCGGATGAAGGTGATGAAATACTCAGCATTCCGGATGATTTCCTGGGCGATATTATGATTTCGGTTCCGCGCGCTGCGGAACAGGGCGCAGCTCTTGGGCATTCAACGGAGCGCGAACTGATGTTCCTTACCGTTCACGGAGTGCTGCATCTTTTGGGCTTCGATCATATGCGGCCGGAGGATGAAACGGTTATGCTTGAACATCAGCGGAGAATAATGTCCGCAATTGCAAAGCAAATTGATGGATGCACGGAGTAAATATGAATGGTTTTGAACTGACGGAACAAAAGATTGATCAGCTCGTTGAACTTGCACTTAGGGCGCGCGAACGCGCATATGTGCCTTATTCGCATTTTCGCGTCGGGGCTTGCCTGATGTCAAAAAACGGAACGCTGTATTGCGGCTGCAATATAGAAAACGCCGGTTATACGCCCACAAACTGTGCGGAACGGACGGCGGTATTTAAAGCGGTTTACGAGGGGGAACGTCAGTTTTCAGCAATTGCCGTTGCTTCGGACAGCGAAAATTTTACGGCCCCGTGCGGGGTATGCAGGCAGGTGCTTGCGGAGTTCTGTGATGCGGAAATGCCTGTTATTTGCATAAACAGGGAAGGCAAATACAGAATTCTTTCCCTCGGCGAACTTCTGCCCTTTGCGTTCTCAAAAAAAGATATGGAGTAAACAATGACACAAACACAGAATAAATCAGCATACAGATCCGGATTCGTGACGATAATCGGTTCTCCGAATGTCGGAAAATCAACATTGATGAACCGCATGGTCGGACAAAAAATCAGCATTGTTTCCGACAGAGCGCAAACAACGCGCAACAGGATAACGGGCATTGTGTCAAGAAAGGATTACCAGATAATTTTTCTTGACACTCCCGGAGTGACGGCGCCGAAAAATCGTTTGGGCGAATACATGCTGAAAGTCGCATTTGATGCCGTGAACGAGGTTGAAGCGATACTTTTAATGCTTGACGCTTCCGTAGGCATACGCGAAAAGGATGAATTGCTGCTGTCCCGGCTCGGCGAACGATGCGGAAAAACAGCTGTGGTTGCCGCAATTAACAAAAGCGACCTTGTGAGTCTCGGAGATATCGACGAGATTCGCGAACGGCTTGAAAAAGAACCTTACATAAAAGATATTGTTGCAATAAGCGCGGAGACGGGCCGAAATGTGGATAAACTTGAAGCGATTCTTTGCAAGTACCTGACCGAAGGCCCGCAGTATTATCCTGATGATATGGTGACGGATCAGCCTATGTGGGCGATCTGCGGCGAAATGATACGTGAAAACGCATTGAAACTGCTGCGGGATGAGATACCGCACGGCATAGGCATAGGCATTGACAAAATCAAGCTCCGTGAAGACGGGATACACGATGTTTTTGCAACCATTTATTGCGAGCGCGAAACACACAAAGGCATCATAATCGGACACGGCGGGAGAATGCTCAAACGCATCGGTTCGGAAGCGCGGCGTGATATAGAATGGCTTTTCGGAACAAAGGTGAACCTTCAGCTTTGGGTAAAGGTTCGTCCCGACTGGCGCAACAGTGCTTCCGCGTTGAAAGAATTCGGCTTTACTCCCGATTTTTAAGCGACGGACGACATTTGGCGGAAGAGCGGTGCCGATTTTGCAATAATCGCCGATTATTCATCATTGCGCTGCCCGAAGGCGCGGCGGTACCTGAGATAAGCTTCAACATTTCCCGTTGCGGCAAAATCGGCCCAAAGAGATTTTTGTGCTTTTTCGCTGCTTGGAGCCCTGTCGCTTTTTTTGCGAAATGTTTCGGAAAAGAGCGGTTCCTGATTGTCCGCGGTGCCGCTTTCTGTGACTGAATGGTTCATCATGTCCTCCTTTTCGTTGCGGTAACAGATTCGGGAATACTTCGAGCTGCCTTATCGAAGTGAGCTTAGTGTTCCCGAAAAACGAAAAAAAACACATGGGCTTTCAAACGTGCTTACCGGTGTCGGTAAGGTGTGCGGAGCAGCGCGATACGGCGGTATGAATTCAATATGGCATTTGAAACACTGAACGGAATAGTACTGAGATATGCGAATTATCGCGACAACGACCGCATACTGACCGTCCTCACGCAGGAACGCGGTGCTGTCGCTGTTACCGTGCGCAACTGCCGAAAAAAAAGCTCCGTTACAGCTGACGCAGTTTCAGAGCAGTGCTGCTACGGTGAGTTTGTTGTGTATGAACGCGGCGGAATATTGTACGCTTCGTCAACAGCAATTAAGGAATCGTTTTATCCGATAAGGGAGGACTACGAAAGGCTTGTTTCAGCAAACCAGATTCTTCGTTTTGCGGAAATTATTGCGTATAATCATGGCGGCGCGGAACTTTTTCCTTTGTGCTACCATGCACTGAGCTTTCTTGCATACGGAGACAACAATCCGATAGATATTGAACTCTGTTCCACGGCAAAAATGCTCTGCCTTGCCGGCTATAAGCCCGTCCTGACGCATTGCGTGCGCTGCGGAAAAGATTTGCGAAAGCAGAAGGAGGTTGCTTTTTCGAAAGTACAGGGAGGGACCCTTTGCGATTATTGCGGTGTCGGCTGCCGCGTGATCAGCGCGCTTTCGGCTGAAGCGCTGCGCCGCATGATTCTGCTGCCGCTGCCGCAAATGGGAAGAGTTAAACTGCCCGACAATGTGCGAAAGGAGCTGGATCTGATTATCTATGAGTATGCGGAGTACTCCTTTGAGCAAATAATCAAAGTGCGCGGAAAATAAATATATTATCAAAAACCCTTGCATTTTAAATTGCTTGGAGGTATAATAGCAGCTGTTGAGAAAAGAATATTCCTCCTTAGCTCAGTCGGTAGAGCATGCGGCTGTTAACCGCAGTGTCGTTGGTTCGAGTCCAACAGGGGGAGCCACAAAACAGCATTTCATGTTGAAATGCTGTTTTTTTATTTCATTTTAATCCGTGGACGGAGCGGGGTATGAAGTGCAGAAATAAGACGCTGCATGACAATGCGGCAAATATTGTCACTTTGACGCGGATTGCTGTATAGGCTGCATTGCTTCCGATTAAGTACGGAACAGTGCAGCTCTGTATTGTGTATGCATACTGCGGATTGTACGATATGATCGATGACATGCAAATTGTATACAGAGAGTGAAATGGGTGCAATGCTTGACAGCATATCGGATTTATGCTTTGCGGCATCATACGCAGCTAATGTTCTGCCGAAGCTGCAATTCGACAATTGGGTTATTTGAGTGATTGCTGCTGTTATCACAATTTGTGCTTGCAGCGTTGCTGCGGGATTCGTCGCGCTGAGATGGTTTATTATGAGACACACCATCGCAAACAGGATTACCGGCTGCTTGCTGTTCTTGCTGCCGTTTGCAAACCTGCTCTTTTCCGGCAAAGAGCAGGCATTGACTGCATTGCAATGCCTGTGCCTGTTTCGCTGCTTTGACAGCAGCGGTTTGGGAAGCGATGATGACCTTCATGGAGATTGCCGGAAATTCAAACGGGAATACAGGCGGCGGTTGATGCATAAACACAGACTTATGCTCCAAACAAATACAAATATTATATTGAGCCCGTGCAACAATGAGCACGATGTTATATTTGCAAAAGGGTATTGCATAATACGTCCAATGGGTGTATAATACATCTTGTTCGAAGGAACTGATGTTCAAATTCAATATTCCTCCTTAGCTCAGTCGGTAGAGCATGCGGCTGTTAACCGCAGTGTCGTTGGTTCGAGTCCAACAGGGGGAGCCAAAAGCCTTTTGCCGATCGGCAGAAGGCTTTATTCGTACTGTTTTTTGTTTCAATCAAGCCCTCGCCGAATGCCGCGGCGAGGGCTTGTGCATAATGCTGTGTTAATTCAATGATTGCTCACCGTGATTGCTCACCGTCTGAGCGGCGTTCTTCCCGCTGACATGTAGCCATCCTTTTCATACATCGCAGTGTAGTTTTTGAAGAGCGTGCAGAATTCGGCATTGGTCGGTGCTTTTTCAAGCATGTTGATAACCTGTTCCGTAACTTCTGCTGTATTTCCGCCGGAGAGCATCCTGCGCATACGGGTGACGCAGTCAAGCTCATCATCCGTGAGAAGCAGCTCCTCGCGTCTTGTGCCGGACTTATATATGTCAACGGCAGGGAAGATGCGCTTTTCGGAAAGCTTGCGATCCAGATGAATCTCCATGTTTCCTGTGCCTTTAAACTCTTCATAGACCATATCGTCCATGCGGGATCCGGTTTCAACAAGTGCGGTTGCAATAACCGTGAGACTTCCGCCGTCTTCAATGTTGCGTGCAGCACCGAAGAAACGCTTGGGTTTATGCAGCGCACCGGGATCCATTCCGCCGGACAGGGTTTTGCCGGTGGAATTGATGGTCAGGTTATAGGCACGGGCAAGCCTTGTGATGGAGTCCATAAGAACGACAACATCCTTGCCCATTTCAACAAGACGCATGGAACGTTCCATAACCATTTCGGCAACGCGGGTGTGATGCTCGGGAAGTTCGTCAAAAGTTGAATAAACAACTTCGCCCTTAATTGAGCGCTGCATATCGGTAACTTCCTCGGGACGTTCATCGATTAAGAGAACAATAAGATGAACATCGGGATAGTTTTGAGCAATACCGTTTGCAATGGACTTAAGCAGGGTGGTTTTTCCTGCCTTGGGTTGAGAAACAATAAGGCCTCTCTGACCTTTGCCGATGGGGGAGATCAGGTCGATAAGCCGAATTGCAAGCGCCTTTTGGCTGTTACCGGGTGTTTCAAGGGTGAAGCGCTCGTTCGGGAAGATAGGAACGAGATCCTCAAAAGGCTTGCGCAGCGCGGCTTCCTCGGGACTGATGCCGTTGATTGCCGTGATGTACATAAGAGCAACATAGCGATTGTTCTCTCTTGTCTGGCGCGTTTTGCCCGTTACAAGATCGCCGGTGCGGAGGCGGAAACGGCGGATTTGGGAGTTTGAAACATAAACATCGTTCGTTCCGGGAAGGTAGTTGTCGCGCCTGAGAAAGCCGTATCCATCGGACATAATTTCAAGGATGCCCTCGGCATCATCGCATTCACCGGCTTCGATCATTTCGGGAACGGCAGGGTTGCTCGTTCCGTATTCGGCGTTGTAGTAACCCTCCTGCCTTGCAGGATAATTCGCACCGGGCATGACGGGATTGGTATACCCTGCCGCAGGCTGACGATAGGCACTGTCCTGCTGCGGATAAGTGGGCTGGAAACCGCTCTGGGGTTGGGCAGTATAACCCTGCTGAGCATAAAAATCCTGCTGCGGGAAAAGGGTTTGCTGCTGATAAGGATCCTGCGGCTGCTGGCGGAAAGAATCATTTCCGCGCTGCTGACGATAGCTTGAATCGTTGGAGGAATACTGCTCGTTTCTGGGCTGACGATAGCTGCCTGAATTATTGCCTGCGGGGTAGTTTTGCCCGCTGCGGCTGTAACTGCGGCTGTCACGCGCAGAGGAATAAGCACTGCGATCATAGCCTTTTGAATAAGGCTGACTGCCGTAATTCTGCTGACGTGAGCTGTTGTATCCGAGTGTAAAGCCCGAACGCGGGTTTTCCTGTGCGGGCGCGGAGTGAGACTGCATCGGGATTGAAGCGGCCATTTGAGCCGGTGCGGAAACAGTTCCCTGAGCGGGCTTCGGCGCGGCAGGATGGAACTGCGGAGCCGCGGAAGGCTTGGGCATTTCAAAGGTCGGAGCGAGTATTTGGGTCGGAGCGGGTATTTGTTCCGACACTGCTTTTGCAGCGGCGGCAGCGGGCTGCGGTTCCGAGGGTGCGGCAGCGGGCTGTGTGCCGGCAGCGGGCTGCGAGGTTTCGGAAACAACGGGGGGAGTTCCTGCATCCTTTGCAGCTTTGGCAGCTTGCTTCGCTTTTGCGGCGGCAATGGGATCAGGCATTTGACTGAGTTGACTGTAAGCACCGAAAATCGGCTGGTTTCTGGCGACAATGCCGCCGTTCATAATAATCTCAACAAGTTCTGCTTTTCGATATTTAGTAATAGATTTAACGCCCTGAGCCTTTGCAATTTCGCGCAAGCTTTCCAAGCTTTTTTCGAGCAGCTGCTCTCTGGTCATAGTATTACCTCACACAAAGTTTAGTCTTTTTATATCAATGGTATGACATATTCCGATAGCTCTGACGAACGTGAAAAACGGAGCTAAGAATTCAATCTGTTTTCAATTCAGCATACCAATATCTCGCATTCATATCATACTCCCGAAATGCATTTTCGTCAAGAGCAATTTTTCCGTTCCGAGCGGGTTATATTGCCGTTTGATACAAGTTTTTGCTTTTTTCCCCACAAAAAAACTCAAAAAGCGAAAATATATTTTTAAACATGCAACGGCAAAGAAAAACTAACGCCGTCACAGTGCGGACAGACTGATAAAATTACAGCATAAATGCTCTTTATAACACCTATGCGCGCATCGTAAATGATATAACCGGAATTGAAAACTGACATAAAACGTCGATTATTTGCTATAAAACTACACGTTTACTTAATATCGAAAAGACTTCGGCCGAGTCATCGATGTCAGCATAATGCCGTGCAGGCATGCATACAGTGTAAAGGACACAAGGGGGAGACCGGTTACGGATTTCCCGAGAAAACAATGAACAGTTCAGTGTATTCCGAAAAGGAAAGCTTGAGTTGTCGGTGTTGTTCCGAAGCCTGTCGGCAGATAAGCCGCAGTTTCGGCAGTAAAAAACATATAGAAGAGAGAGGAGAAACAAAATGAATGACAGACCGTGTATCGAAGGGAGCACGCTCAGGCTGCGCACGCATTCCGTGCATATTGAGAACAGGGAGCTTGCAAGCATCACAGGAGTTAAGGATGTCGGCAGTTTCAACGAAAGCATGGTTGTGCTTATGACGGAGGGCGGAGGACTTACAGTGGAAGGAACCGAACTCCATATTACGAAGCTGAACCTTGATGAAGGACAGGTTATCATAGAAGGACAAATTATTGCCTTTGAATATGATGATGTTCCCGTTCAGCGCGGTTCGTTTTTTTCAAGAATGTTCAGATAAACCCGCGACAGCCGCGGGCAGTTTATGTCGAAACGGCTGAAAGCGAAAGGAGGTAAAACGTGCAGGATGCAGAACACCCTGAACCAGATACCTGTTTTTTTGTGCTGTCTTTGGTGCGGATTGGCAGCAGGCATCATTTATGATTTATTCAGATTGGTAAGGATAAGGGGAAATCGATTTGTGACAGCGGCGGCGGATACGCTTTTCGGTGCAATTGCAATCGGCATTACGGCGGGCGCACTGCTTTATTGCGACCACGGCAAGATAAGATTTTTCACGCTGTTTGCGATTGCCGCAGGTGCGCTTCTGTGGCAGATCCTTCCCGGAAAGCTGCTCAGGATAATGATTATGAAGCTTAAACGCAGCATCGGGCACTGAACACAAAAGCCGCGCAATCGGTTAAACACATACATAAAGAAGCGGGTGCATCGTTTTGGTGCATCCGCTTCTTTTGCCCGGGAACATTCCGAACAATTTGCTCATTGCGAAAAAGGCTTAAATTTTCGGCATTTTTTCGCGGGTATACAGTTTAACGGAATTTTCCGAACTCTGCTGCTCCGTATAGTGCGAGAGGAAGCACTCGTTAACGCACGGTAATGGCCGCGCGGAGTGCGGTGAGTGCATCTTCAACGGTGATAAGTCCGTCACCGTCCATGTCCGCAGCTGCGGCCTGTGCGGGAGTGAACTCAAGCAGCTGCATGGCATTGCGCATTATCATGAGAGCATCGGATATTGTAACGGTTCCGTCTCCGTCAACATCACCCAAAACGCCGACAGCCGGAAGAATGCACACCTCGTCAACATAAACGCAGTCATCGCCCTGATCGCGTGATCCGTCCTTTTGATATGTCCATTCAAAGATGTATTCACCGTCTGCGGGCACCGTATAGATGAAGTTCGCCCAATCGTTGTCGGTGCCGCCCGTCGTTGCTTCAACATTTCCGTTGGCAATGAATGCCGCATAGTCCCAAGTGCCGCCCTCGCTGCTTGCCAGCCAGTCAAAACTGAGCCTGTCGCCTGCATGAAGTGTTCCGGCATTGAGCCTGATGCCTGTTGAAGTTCCCGCCATGCCGTTGATAGTTGATTTTGCAGCCGTTCTCCCCGCAAAAGTTTCGCTGTCAACCGCCCATGGATGAGCGGTATCGTTCGAGAAAACAAGTGAACCGCCCGAAACGTTAAGTGCATCGCTGATTGGCGCATCAATAACGGCGGAATCAACGACCGTAAGGGAACAGCTGTCGGTAAAGCCGCCTTCGGTTGTTGCTGCAATGATATCGGCGGTGCCGGGTGCAACGGCGGTAACAACGCCGTTCGAATTGACGGTTGCAACCGATTCATTGCTGCTGCTCCAGGAAACGCTTGCATCGGCAACATTTGAGGGGTAAACCTCTGCATTCAGCGCAAGCTGTCCGCCGGTGTACATCTCGGCAGTTTCGGGGGTAACGTTGACACCTTCCACCGGTGAAGTGCTTTGGCTTTCAACAACAAGGTTATCGACCCAGCTCTTGTTTGAGCCGTCAACGGGGGAGTTGTCCTTGTGAAGATTCCATGTGATGACATATTGCCCCGTTACGGGAATGACATATTCGTATGTGAGCCAGCCGGTTGAACCTGTGAGGTTTGCAACGTAGTCGTTATTGAACCAAAGAATCCAGCCGTGGAACATATAACGTGTGTCCGTCTTCCAATCAAAACGCACAACGCTGCCTGCGGTAAGAGTGCCGAGGTCAACTTGAAGCAGTGCTTCACCCTGAACGGTCATCGTTGAAGCAGCGCAGAGCCTGCCGTCGCGAATCTCTGTTTCAAAGGGGTAATTTGCTGCATTGTTATAAGTATAGTTCGAACCCGTTCCGTTGACTGCATCATCAAGGGTCAGTCCGTCCGTGCTCGAAACAACGTTCACCGTGCAGGTTTTTATCTTGCTGCCGTCGATGCTTTGGGCGGTTACAAGTGCCGTTCCGGTTGCAACTGCGGTCATTTTGCCGCAATTGTCAACGCGGACTATGTTGGGGTTTGACGTTGCCCATGTGACTCCGCGCTCTGCATTTGCGGGTTCCATATATGCGGAAAGCTGTGCGGTCTGTCCGGGGACCATGTATGAAGTGTCAAGGCTAAGGTGCATATCCGTGAGCGGGAATTCGGGCGCATCATAAAAATCGGGAACGGAGTACAGGCAGGTGACCTGCATCTTGCTGCCGTAAATGTTGCCGATAACGGTTGCGGTTCCGTCGATGGTATTCAGCTCACAGAGATTGCCCATGGTTGTATAATAGGTAAAAAGGTGGGGAGTGGTTGCACAGCTTGCCCAATAGAGCGTGTCGGTATTGTGATCCCATGCCATGGATTGAAGTCCGTCCGCAATGACGCCCGTAAAGCCGCATACTTCGCCCATGCCCTCGGTTTTTTCGATTGCATAAAGATTGCAGTCGTCACCGATACCGTAAAGCTGTCCGTCGGTGGAGCAGGCGAGAGCAAGCATTGCATCGGGGCCGACGAAACCGACCTCGGTAAGCGAACCGTCCGAAAGATTTACCGTGCAGAGAAGATCGCCGCTGACAGCATACATTGTGTCGGTTGAATAGTCGTATGCCATATCGGCGGCAACGGCTTCGGATGTGCCGAGAATGGTTTCTTCAAAAGTGAACGCGTTCACTTTGCAGAAGTGGTAATTGCTTTCCTCCGCATAGCGATAGCCGTAAACGTAGCCGTTATAAAATTCACCGGCAACGTAACCGCTTTCCGTAAAGTCGGATATGAAGCTTGCGCCTTCCGGATTGCCGGACGCCATTGAGACCCAGCCGTAAGGCCCGCCCATGAATTTTGAGTCGTGATAAAAATAGCTGAATCCGCGAAGTGTATCAGCAGGATGCGAGGCGGATTTGGAATCGCCGTATCCGTCGGATGAGTCGGCGGAAGCATGTGTCGCCGGGGCCGACAGTACGGGCAAAAGCCCGAATACCATAAGCACGGCGATGAGAAGCGAGATAAGTTTTTTCATTCTGAAACTGTCCTCCGTATATTTCTTTCTGCCCGACAGAGCATCGGACACATGTCGATTTTAACATTGCGTATATTGAATGTCAACAGATATATTAATCATTTATATTGCATTTCCGCAAAACATGATTCGGAGCGGGAGACAGAACAAAAAGGATGGCCCGAAACGACGAATAGCGTCAAAACAAGTCAAAAAATGTATATTGTTGCGGAACTGTTGACAATGGGGCGGAAAAGTGTTTTAATATGCCTTGAGTTTAGCAATGCTTAACTCAAGGTTTAGCTTTCATGTTCGGCGCAGGGGGTGCGGAACTAAACACGGAGTTTAGTGATTCAAAACACCCGAAAAGCGCGGACTGCTGCTCGGAAAGGAGAGCGATACGGTGATCGACATCGGCGATAAAATCAAGCGAACTCGGCTGAAACTCGGACTGACGCAGGAGGAACTTGCGGCAAGAACCGAGCTTTCAAAAGGCTTTATTTCGCAGCTTGAACGCAATCTGACCTCGCCGTCCATTGCAACTCTTATCGACATCCTTGAAGCTTTGGGCACCGATATTGCCGATTTTTTCACAACCGGGGATGCGGATGAAAAAGTTGTCTTCACCCCGGACGACATGTTCGAAAGCGAAGATTCCGACCTTGGCTCAAAGGTCTGCTGGCTTGTTCCGAACGCTCAGAAAAATGATTTGGAACCCATTCTTGTGACGCTCGGCGAAGGAGGCAAAACTTTTGAGGATGAACCCCACGAGGGTGAGGAATTCGGATATGTGCTTTCCGGCAGTGTAATTCTTGTTATCGGCAGCAGAAAGCTTAAACTTCACAAAGGGGACAGCTTCTGCTTTAAACCGACGGAGAATCACTATATTGCCAATCTCTCAAAGCGCGAAGCGCGCGTGTTGTGGGTAGTGACCCCGCCGTCCTTCTGATAAAGATGCAGGATGACTTAAGGTTTATGTCCGCAACCGCTTTTGCGGCAATGACATGATCCTCTTGAATACAGTTGGGCTGTGTCCGCCGAATACGCGGCGGCTCAGGTAAAAAACGAAAGATTCCCGCGTATGCCGACGGCACGGTGTGCGCAGACCGAAGGAACATGCCGAAATCGGAGAAAGGGTGCTTTCGCAGCTGCGGAAGCGGGGTATAAATATGGAAAACAAACGCCTGATAGAGCTTGTCAATGTTTCAAAGGATTATGACGGTGATGTTGCGCTTAACAACATCAATCTTTACATCCGCGACGGTGAGTTTTTAACCCTTCTCGGTCCTTCCGGCTGCGGCAAAACGACTTTGCTCCGCCTTATTGCGGGTTTCATTATGCCGTCATCGGGCAAAATAATGATGGACGGAAAGGATTTGACAAATGTTCCGCCGTATAAACGCAGAGTCAACACCGTATTCCAGAAATATGCGCTGTTTTCTCATCTTAACGTATTTGAAAACGTTGCTTTCGGCCTGAAAATACGCAAGCTGCCGAAGGATGAAATCAAACGCCGCGTCACGGAAATGCTTGAACTTGTTAACCTTGCGGGATATGAAAAACGTTATATTGACCAGCTTTCCGGCGGACAGCAGCAGCGCGTTGCCATTGCGCGTGCGCTTGTGAACGAACCGGAGGTGCTTCTGCTGGATGAGCCCCTCGGCGCACTCGATCTCAAACTCCGCAAGGAGATGCAGATAGAGCTTAAGCGTATGCAGAAAAAGCTTGGCATAACGTTTATCTTTGTTACTCACGACCAGGAGGAAGCCCTCACCATGAGTGATACAATTGCCGTTATGAATCACGGTGTCATTCAGCAGATCGGCTGCCCGACAGATGTTTATAACGAGCCCAAAAACCGCTTTGTCGCAAGGTTCATCGGTGAAAGCAATATTTTTGAAGCAACCATGCGGCGTGACTACCTTGTGAACATTCACGGAATTGATTACGAATGCGTGGATGCGGGGTTCGGCACGGAACAACCCGTTGATGTTGTTATCCGTCCCGAGGATGTTGATTTTGTGCCGATAGGCAAAACTCCGCTGCACGGCGTTGTAACGAGTGTTCTTTTCATGGGCGTTCACTATGAATTCACTGTGGATTGCGACGGGCGCATATTCAAAGTTCATTCAACGGATTTTGTGCCCGTCGGCGAAACCGTCGGAATCGAAGTTCTTCCGGATGCTATTCACATTATGAACCCGGAGCGCAAACAACCGACGGAAGCTGTGGCGGAAGAACCTCAGCAGAACTTATGAACGGAATTATGCAGCAAATAAAAAGGAGGCAAAAAGCAAATCGATGAAAAGAACCCGTCTTGCTTACCCGTATATTTTCGTATGGATGCCGCTGTTCATAGTTGCTCCGATGCTTTTTGTTGCATACTATGCGTTCTTTGACAACGGCACATTCACAACCGAATACGTCAAACAGGTTTTTTCAAGCACGACCTATCTTCCCGCGCTGTGGAACTCCATCTGGATCGCATTGGCAACAACCGCCGTGTGCCTTCTTGCGGGATATCCGGTTGCGTATATTCTTTCAAACATGAAAAAACGTACGGCGGCATTGCTTTCGATACTGTTCATAATGCCGATGTGGATGAACATGCTGCTCAGAACTCTTGCGTGGAAAATAATTCTTTATGATGACGGAATCGTTGCAACGGTGCTCTCTTGGTTCGGCGCGACGGACGTTCAGCTCATCTACACGCCCGGCGCGGTTCTGATTGCAACAATATATGACTTTTTGCCCTTTATGATTCTGCCGATTTATACAACGCTCATAAAAATCGACAGATCCCATATCGAAGCGGCGCATGATCTCGGTGCGAACGGGCTGAACACATTCCTCCGAGTTGTGCTCCCGCAGTCCATTCCGGGAATCATTTCCGGAATAACCATGGTGTTTGTTCCCGCAATGTCGACTTTTGCTGTTTCAACAATGCTCGGCGGCAAAAAAATCGTGTTGTTCGGTCAGCTGATCGAGGAAAAATTCCTCATTAACAAATCGTTCGGTGTCGGTTCAACATTGTCGCTCGTGCTGATTATTCTTGTTATAATTTCAATGGTCATAATGCGCAGAGCGGACAGAGACGAAGGCAGGGAAGGAGGAACCCTCTGGTGAAAAAGTTCGGCAAATTCTTAAAGGGAGCATACCTCGGCATTGTCGTGCTGTTTATGTATCTTCCCATTGCGGTAATGCTCGTTATGTCGTTCACCGATTCGCGTTCGGCTGCAATATGGAACGGATTCTCGTTCGGTGCGTACACTGCGCTTTTCTCCGACGGCGATGTTATGGATGCATTGCTGACAACGCTGCTCGTTGCAGTGATTTCAAGCATTCTTGCAACCGTTATCGGCACGGCAACAGCAATCGGTCTGCATTCCATGAAAAAGCGTCCCCGTGCCGTTGTTGAGTCGATAACTCAGCTCCCGATGGTCAATCCGGACCTTGTGACCGGTATTTCAATGATGCTTCTGTTTGCATTTATTGGCATAAAACAAAACGTGGGCATAACTCGAATGGTGATTGCACACATAACGTTTAATATACCGTACGTAATCTTTTCTGTTCTGCCGAAACTGCGTCAAAGCAGCGACTCGCTGTATGAAGCGGCGATGGATTTGGGATGCAGCCCGGTAAAAGCTCTTGCAAAGGTCGTTATTCCCGATATCATGCCCGGAATCGTTTCCGGTCTTCTGCTTGCGTTCACGCTCAGCATAGATGATTTTGCAATAAGCCTTTTTACCGGCGGAACGAGCACGAACCTTGCAATGCTGATTTATTCAAAAACGGCAAAGGGAGGCGTTCACACAAAGTTCTGCGCGCTTTCGGCATTGATGTTCGTTGTTGTCGGTACGCTGCTTCTCATTGTAAATCTGCGCAGCATTCGACAGGAGAAGGAAGCCGAACAGCAGCGGCGGAAAGTTGCACAGAAAAACTGAATCCCGGCGCCGCACAGCCCGTCTTTTGCGGACAACGGCAGCAGCCGGTTAAATCTATTGGTTATTTTGCTGAAAAGCATAAAACATAAAAACGGAGGAAAAATAATGAAAAAACTTGTTTCACTGCTTCTTGCGGCAGCAATGCTCGCGCTGGTCGTTCCGGTTTTTACCGGCTGCAGCTCGGACAAAACTCTCAACCTTCTCAACTGGGGCGACTATCTTGAGCCTTCTCTGAAGGATGAGTTCAAACGCCGCACCGGGATAACAATAAAAGAAAAAGTCGTCACCAGCAACGAGGAAATGATGATTCAGCTTCAGGCCGATGATTGTCCGTATGACCTTTGCATTCCGTCCGATTATGCAATTGAGCGCATGATCGGTGAAGGCCGCCTTGCAAAGATTGATTGCAGCAGCCTTAAAAACTACGAGAACATCGGTGAGGCATACCGCAACCTTGCATATGACCCGACGAATGAGTATTCGGTTCCGTACACATGGGGAGTTCTCGGCATTCTGTATAACAAAACGATGGTTGACGAAGCGGATCTCGGACACTGGAATGTTCTTTGGAATGAAAAGTATTCTCAGGAAATATACATGTACGACAGCGTTCGCGACGCAATGGCGGCAGCACTTATTTACTGCGGCTACGATATCAACACCGACAATGCGGACGAAATAAAGCAGGCTGCCGATGCTCTTATTGAGCAGAAACCCCTTGTTAAGGCGTATCTCACGGATGATGTTAAGGACAGCATGATTCAGGGCAGCGGCGCACTTGCGCTTGTTTATTCCGGTGATGCAGTATGGTGCATGCAGGAAAACGAGGATCTCGGATTTTTCGTGCCGGAAGAAGGCAGCAACATCTATTTCGACAGCATTGTTATAACCGCAACAAGCAGCAAAAAGGAAATGGCGGAACAGTTCATCGATTTCCTGCTTGAACCCGAAGTTGCGGCGAAGAACATCGAATTCATCGGATACTCTTCCGCAAACACAAAGGTTCTCGACATTCTCGGGGATGAGTGGGCAAACAACACTGCATACAATGTTCCCGAAGAGGCCGTTAAGAAGAGCGTTATTTATCGCGATCTCAGCGACAAGATCGATATCTATAACGCGCAATGGGATAGAATTTTCAAATAAGGCCAATCCTTAATATTATGAGCTTATACGCCGCAGCCGGAACCGACAGCAATGCCGCAGCCGTGTCTGCGGCGGTTTGCACAGCGAGCGAGGATAAAAATATATAATCATTTATCTTGCAAAAAAGGAAGAATTATGATAAAATTCTTGGATAATTACAGTATACGAGGTGCAATATGATAAGGTTGTACGAATTGCATAAATGCCCCGAAAAGTATGTGGGCGATATTGAGGTTTCCGGCTGGATAAAAACCGCACGCGAGAGCAAGAACGTCGGCTTCATCGAGCTTGGCGACGGTTCGGCTTTTCGCAGCGTTCAGGTTGTTTATGAGCACGGCGAAATTCCCGAGTCCGTTTCAAAGTTTTTTGCAACCGGCACTGCAATAACGGTAAAGGGTGTGCTTGAGCTCACTCCGGAGGCAAAACAGTCGTTTGAAATCAAGGCCAACGAGGTTATCATCGAGGGCGAATGCCCCAACGATTATCCGCTTCAGAAAAAGCGTCACTCAATGGAGTATTTGCGCACGATTCTGCACCTGCGCCCCCGCACGAACACTTTTCAGGCTGTTTTCCGTGTTCGCAGCGTTGTTGCACAGGCAATCCATCGCTTTTTCGATGAACGCGGGTTCGTTTACGTACACACCCCGATTTTCACCGGCAGTGACTGCGAGGGAGCGGGCGAGATGTTCCGCGTCACGACCCTTGATATGGATAATCCTCCCCGCACCGAGGACGGCAAGGTGGATTTTTCAAAAGACTTTTTCGGAAAACCCTGCAACCTTACCGTCAGCGGCCAGCTTCACGGCGAGGCATTTGCACTTGCGTTCCGCGATATTTACACGTTCGGACCCACATTCCGTGCAGAAAACAGCAACACCGCACGTCATGCCGCGGAGTTCTGGCAGATAGAGCCCGAAATGGCTTTCTGCGACCTCAACGGCTACATGGATACCGCAGAGGCGATGATTAAATACATCATCAAAACTGTTCTTGAGCGTTGCCCGGATGAAATGGAATTTTTCAATCGATTCATGGACAGCACTCTTCTTGAAAGGCTTAACCATGTTGTGAATTCCGATTTTGTTCGCTGTTCATACACAAAAGCTGTTGAGCTGCTTCAGGCATCCGACAAGCAGTTCCAGTATCCCGTTTTCTGGGGCTGCGATCTGCAAACCGAGCACGAACGCTATATCTGCGAAGAGGTTTACCATTGTCCTGTGTTCCTCACGGACTACCCCGCAGAAATCAAGAGCTTCTATATGCGCCTCAATGATGACGGAAAAACCGTTGCGGCAGCGGATTTGCTTGTTCCCGGTGTCGGAGAGATCATCGGCGGCAGCCAGCGCGAGGAACGTTATGATGTTCTCAGGAAGAAAATTGAAGATCTCGGCATGGACATGAGCTATTACGAGTGGTATCTTGACCTTCGTAAATACGGCGGAGTTAAACACGCCGGTTTCGGCCTCGGCTTCGAGCGCATCCTGATGTACCTCACGGGTATTTCCAATATCCGCGATGTAACCCCGTATCCCAGAACGACCGGCAGCATGGAGCTGTAAGCGTTTGCGATATTTACGGAGCGGGTTTTGATTTAAAACCGAAAACGATTTGAAAATAATAAAGGGCTCAATGTCAGCGGTCAAATTAATGACTTGCAGGCATTGAGCCTTGTTGCTTATTTAACTGTTTTTCACTTGCCGAGAACCTGCGAAACACCGAAACGTTCGGCATCCTCAATTGCTTTTGAAACATCAACAGTGAACCACCGTCCGTTTTCATACAGAATTTTTCCCTGAACGATCGTAAGGCAAACGTCAGAACCGCAGGCGGAATAGACGACGGTTCCGCATGGATCATAAACGGGACGCAGACGGGGAGAATGTGTGTTAACCATGATTATATCGGCATCAAACCCGGGAATCAGCCGCCCGATCTCGTTCTCTCTTCCCTGTGCATACGCTCCGTTCACGGTTGCGAGTTTCAGCGCAGAATATGCGGGAACGGCCGTTGGGTCAAGGCTTGTGCCTTTTGCAAGCAGTGCGGCGAGCTTCAATTCTTCGAACAAATCGTGCGAATTGTTTGAGGCGCAGCCGTCCGTGCCGAGGGAAACGTTGACACCGCTTTTGAGCATCGCGGTGACATTCGCAATACCGCTTGCGAGCTTAAGGTTTGATACGGGATTGTGTGCAACGGAGACGCCGCGCCGAGCAAGAATGCTCATATCCCGATTCGTCAAATAAACTCCGTGCGCCGCAAGTGTGCGTGTGTTGAAAACACCGTTTTCGTTGAGAATTTCGGTTGGGGTTTTGCCATAGCGTGCGATGCATTCATCGGTTTCGCGTTTTGTTTCGGAAAGGTGAATTTGCGTCACAAGATTATGCTTTTCGGCAAGCTCCGAAACCTTGCGCCAATGCTCGGGTCGGGATGTGTATTCGGCATGTATGCCGACATCGGCACGAATGCGCCCGTTTGCGGCAAGATGCCAGTCCCGAATCAATGCACGCGTTTCAATAACGGCTCTGTCCTGTTCAAAATCATAATCATCGCCGAGAGCGAGCACGGAATTGCAGAGCGAAGCGCGAATGCCGATTTCGGCTGCAACAGCGGCTGAATCAGACTCAAAAAAATACATATCGGAAAAAGAAGTTGTTCCGCTTGCAAGCATTTCCGCAATTCCCAAACGAACGCCTGCAAGCACTGCTTCGCGCGTGAGCCTGCCTTCAACGGGGAATATTTTCTTGAAAAGCCAGTCATTAAGTGCGTAATCATCCGCATAACCGCGCATTATGCACATCGCTGTGTGCGCATGGGTATTGATAAGCCCGGGCATGACAATATTGCCGTCAGCGTCGATGATGCGTTCGGCCGCAATTTGCATTTCGGGCGAATTCCTGTCGGAAACAAAGCTGATTTTCCCGTTTTCTATGCCGATGCAGCCGCCCGAAACAACAGGCAGTGCATCGTTCATTGTGATGATGTTTGCGTTTTTAATTAAAATATCCAACATAATTCAATTTAAACCAACAAAGCCGACTCACAGCCGTAAATGCTTCGGCAGAGCCGGCATGGAGCGGACGTTCGGTTAATCAAGCGGCATGCGCCTTAAAAACTCTGCAACGTGCGAAACGAAGCGTTTGCTTGCGGCGTTTCCGGCCTCAATGACCTCTTCACCGGATAACGGTTTGTCCAAAATTCCGGCAGCCATGTTTGTAATAAGCGTTATGCCCAAAATTCGCATTCCGCAATGCCGCGCTGCAATGCACTCGGGGACGGTGCTCATTCCGACTGCATCCGCACCGAGTGTACGCATTGCACGAATTTCGGCCGGTGTTTCGTAATTCGGGCCCATGCAGTAGAAATACACGCCTTCGCGTACGTTTTCCCGAGAATCCGCACATACTGAACGGAAAAGTTCCATGTAGTCCCTGTCAAAAACGCGGCTCATATCCGGGAACCGCGGGCCGAACTCGTCTATATTCCGACCTGCCAGCGGGTTGACACAGTTGAATTTGATAAAATCAGAAATGAGCATCAGCTCACCGACTTTAAAATCACGGTTTATTCCGCCTGCCGCATTGGTTATGATCATTTTGTCAATGCCGATAAGCTTTGCGAGCCTGACGGGGAAGACAACTTCCTCTGCCGACCATCCTTCGTAAATATGAAGTCGACCCTGCATTAAAAGCACACGCTTGCCGCCGAGCAAACCCGCAATGAAGCGCCCTTTATGACCGATTGCGGTGCTTGTCCGCATGCGCGGAATCTCCCCGTAGTCAATGAAAATCGGATTTTGAACATTTTCACCGAGCGAACCCAGTCCGGAACCGAGTATAATAAGCACATCGGGTTCAAATCCGCTCAGTTTTTCGCGCAGAACTGCCGCGCTTTCAACATAATCACTGTAGGTAAACATGTTTTACTCCAAAAGGCCGAATTACCGAAAACTTCAAAGGCTTGCATCAGAGCAATCCGATGATGAGCAAAACAACAACGCCGGGAACTCCGAATATGCCGGTTATAAGTGCCGTCAGCCATGTTATGTTAATATAAAAGAAGCTTAGATTCATCAAACCTGCAAAAACAAAGTTAAAAACAAACAGCAGCGCTGCACCGATAAGTGCATTGATAAGCAGTTTGAAAAAAATCTTGATGCTCAGGTTGAAAATTTTGAAAATGATAAATATAACCGCAAGCACGATGATGAACGTCAGAATCTGAGGAGCCATAAAAAGAGTATCCTTTCCGGTTGATTTTAATCTTGGCGTTCGAACAATCGCTGCATCGGTAACCGGCGGGAACAGACAGAAAAATCTTAACCCGAGTCGGCTGCCGGCATTGAGCATGCACACGCCTATTGCTCTGCACGCCTTTGCTCCAGCAAAAAAATATATCGCCTTCGCGCCGCCTCGACTTCAAGCGCAACGATTTTTGCTTCATCCGGTGCAGCGGCATCAAACCTTGCCATTGCAGCTTTCCATTTGCGCAGTGCTGCGGCGGGTTCGTCGCTGAATGCTTTTTTGCTGTGCTTATCCATATTTTACAATACCTCCCTGTGCTTGTCAAATGATATGAAAAGCATCTGCAAAAAATGCGGGCAATATACATATTTTCAATAAAAACCAAAATGCCCGGCGTGACGATGATTGCGATGCGGATTAATGTGCAGCGATTTCTTAATCTTAAGCGCAGCACGGTAATTCAGGTGCGTTGATGCAAAAAAAACCGGACAAACCGCAAGGGCAGTCCGGCATGATTGACATATGGAATTTCTGAAAGAATTAATCCGTTGATTCGAATATTCAATAAGATTATTTCCCGTTAAGGTAGGCTTCCTGCTCCGGTGTCAGCGAATCGATATGCAGCCCCATTGCATCAAGCTTCATGCGAATAACTTCATTGTCTATCTGCTTCGGAACATCGTAAAGCCCGGGTGCCGTTTCTCTTCCGTGTTTTGCAAGCCAGCATGCGGAAAGAGCCTGAATTGCAAAGCTGAGATCCATTATTTCCGCAGGGTGTCCGTTGCCTGCAACGATATTAACGAGCCTCCCGTCCGCAAGCAGGTTCAGTATGCGTCCGTCTGCCGTTCTGTATCCGGTTATGAAAGGTTTGCGCTCGATTTTTTCAACAGCAATTTTCTCAAGATCTTCTTTGCTGACTTCAACATCAAAATGCCCGGCGTTGGCAAGAATGGCATTATGCTTCATCTTTTCGAAATGCCTTGCGGTAATGACGTCGCGGCAGCCGGTAGCGGTAACAAAAATATCGCCGATAGGTGCTGCCTCATCCATAGTCATAACGCGGAATCCGTCCATTACCGCTTCAAGTGCGCGGAAAGGATTTACTTCCGTAACAATAACATTTGCGCCCAGTCCTTTTGCGCGCATTGCAATGCCGTTTGAACAAAAACCGTACCCTGCAACGACAACGGTGCGCCCGGTTACCATGTTGTTTGTCGTGTACATGATTCCGTCCCAAACGCTTTGCCCCGTGCCGTGGCGGTTGTCAAAAAGGTGTTTGCAATCAGCATCATTGACCGCAAGCATGGGGAAGGGCAGTGAGCCGTCCTTGGCCCGTGCACGGAGCTTGTGAATGCCGGTGGTCGTTTCTTCACAGCCGCCGATAAGGCATTCTGCATATTCCGGATGCTTTTCGGTAAGCATCGTCACAAATTCACCGCCGTCATCAATAATGATATGCGGTTTGAACTCAAGGACGCGGCGAATATGTTCATAATACTCTTCTTCGGTTGCGCCGAAAAATGCATGAACATCCATCCCGTCCTCGACAAGTGCGGCACAAATGTCGTCCTTTGTTGAAAGCGGATTGCTCCCGGTCACGGAAACTGTTGCACCGCCGTCGCGCAGTACGAGCGCAAGATATGCGGTCTTTGCTTCAAGGTGAACGCATACCGAAATCCGCAGCCCGCGGAAAGGCTGCTCGCGGACAAAACGTTCCCGCAGTGTACTCAAAACGGGCATAAAGTCCTTAACCCATTCAATACGTTTATGCCCCAAAGGAGCAAGTGATATGTCACGAATTGTACTCATTGTTTCCTCCCTGCCGCTTGCTTGCGCAAAACGAAACTTATCTTTTTCATAATTTAAGAACACATCTTTGAAACAGCTGCTGCTTCAGCAAAAAGAATTCTACCATATATCAATGCAAATAGCAATATATTGAACCATACGAATGCTCCGGCAGGGTAATCGAAATGATATAATGTTCAAACCTCTTGCAATGCCGCAAAAGAGGTTGTAAAATAATAAGTTGTGAAAAATCGGGAAGATGAACAAAAACACCGATTGCTGAGCCGATATTTTCGGTGAAAGTGAAGCATTTGAATATTAAAAATAGCTGAAAGGACGCTTTCGCAGCGGCGGAAGCGGTAACTGTAATATTATGAACGAAAAGATTCGCAACGTTGCGATCATTGCGCATGTTGACCACGGTAAAACGACCCTTGTTGATCAGCTTCTGCGGCAGAGCGGTGTTTTTCGCACCAATGAACAGGTGCAGGACAGGGTAATGGACTCCAATGACCTTGAACGTGAACGAGGCATCACAATTCTTTCCAAAAACACGGCGGTAAACTACAAAGGCTATCGCATAAACATTGTTGACACTCCGGGTCATGCCGATTTCGGCGGCGAGGTTGAACGTATTCTGAAAATGGTTGACGGCGTGCTGTTGCTTGTTGATGCATTTGAGGGCTGTATGCCGCAGACAAGGTTCGTTTTGCGCAAAGCATTGGAATTGGGCAAGGTGCCTGTTGTTGTCATCAACAAGGTTGATCGTCCCGGTGCGCGCCCGTACGAGGTCGTGGACGAAACACTGGATCTTTTCATCGAACTCGGCGCAAGCGAAGAACAGCTGGATTTCCCGATAGTATATGCTTCGGCACGCAACGGAGTTTCAGGCTTTGAACCCGATGAAATGACCGAGAACATGCAGCCTGTGTTTGACACGATTATCAACCATGTTCCCGCTCCGGGAGGTGAGGAAGACGCACCTCTTCAGCTGCTTATTTCAACGATTGATTACGATGACTATGTCGGCAGGATAGGCGTCGGCAGGATCGAACGCGGTGTTGCAAACCGCAACCGTGCCGTGACGGTCTGTGCCCTCGGCGGTGTTCCCCGTGAGGCAAAGCTTTCCCGCCTGTATAGGTTCGAGGGATTGAAACGCGTTGAGGCAGAGTCCGTCGGCGCGGGTGATATCGTTGCCGTTGCAGGGATCCCCGGGATTTCAATCGGTGAAACGGTATGTGACCCCGCATGTGTTGAACCGCTGCCCTTTGTTCATATCGACGAACCGACTGTAAGCATGGATTTCATAGTCAATACAAGTCCTTTTGCGGGCAGAGAGGGAAAATACGTAACTTCACGCAATCTGCGCGACCGCCTGTTTAAAGAGGTGGAAACGAATGTTTCAATGCGGGTTGAACCCACTTCTTCAACCGATGCTTTCAAAGTCAGCGGCAGGGGTGAGCTGCATTTGTCGATTCTTATCGAAACCATGCGCAGGCAGGACTTTGAATTTGCAGTTTCCCGTCCGAAAGTAATAATGAAGCGCGACGAGCAGGGGCATCTGCTTGAGCCCATCGAGGAGCTGACAATCGACGTCCCGCAGGAATACATGGGCACGGTTATGGAAAAACTCGGAACGCGGCGCGCTGTTCTGAACAACATGATTAACGAAAACGAGGGAAGTGTTCGCTTAATTTTCGATATACCTGCGCGCGGACTGATGGGCTATCGCAGTGAGCTTCTGACCGACACAAGAGGCAACGGCGTAATGAGCCATATATTCAAGGATTATGAACCTTACACGGGCGAAATTGCGGAGCGTACACGCGGTTCGCTTATCGCTTCCGAATCCGGCGAGGCGAACTCATACGGTCTGTTTAACACTCAGGAACGCGGAAGACTGTTTGTTCGTCCCGGAGATCCGATTTACGAGGGACAAATTGTGGGTGAATGTTCCCGCAACGAAGATATTGTTGTTAACGTTTGCAAACGTAAACATGTCACGAATATGCGCGCTTCCGGTTCGGATGAAGCTCTGCGTCTTACACCGCCGGTTGATTTAAGCCTTGAACAGTGCATGGAGTTTATTCGTGACGATGAGCTGGTTGAGGTAACGCCGAAGAATATCCGTATGCGTAAACGCCTTTTGACGAAGGACCAGCGGATAAAGGAATTTAACCGCAAGCAGTCACAGACAACCGAGTAAAATTAAGCAGTCACAGACAACCGAGTAAAATTAAGCGGTCACAGACAATCGACCGAAACTGATTCGAAGAAACAACTGCTTGCGGTCCCGCAAGCAGTCACAGACGACCGAGTGAAATTAACTCGCCGAAACAGATGCTTGCGGTCCCGCAAGCGGTCACAGACAACCGAGTAAAATTAACTCGCCGAAACAGATGCTTGCGGTCCCGCAAGCAGTCACAGACAACCGAGTAAAATTAACTCGCCGAAACGGATGCTTGCGGTCCCGCAGGCAGTTGCAGACAATTGAGTGAAAATAATCGGCAGAAGCGGCAGCCTGTGCGGACTGACGCAAAAGCACTGAGAACAGATCGGACAAGGAGGAGAGGATGAACGAATTCTTGAAATCATTGGCAGAAGCGGTTGCGGACAAGCTTTGGCTTGCACCTGTTATTGCAATTGTTTCAGGCGTGTTGACCTCGCTCATGCCGTGCTCATTGTCAACTATACCTTTGGTGATAGGTTTTGTCGGCGGGCAGGATTTGCCGCAGAACGGAAAGAGTTCGCGCCGTGCATTGCTGTTGAGCATTCTGTTTGCCGTTGGTTCAACCGTAACTTTCTGCATTCTCGGAATGCTTGCTTCAGCACTGGGCGGGCTTTTGGAACGCGCCGAAACCGTCCTTCATTTTGCGATGAGCATATTGCTTGTGCTGATGGCACTTCAAATGTGGGAGGTAATCCGAATCATCCCTTCCGGAAACTCGGTGCTTGCAAAAAGCCGTTTAACAGGCGGCGTCGGTGCGTTCGTATCCGGGATAATTGCCGGATTGTTTGCTTCGCACTGTGCGCTGCCGATAGTTTTTGCTTTGATGGCGATTGCTGCTGATGCGGGCGGTGGGAATGTTCTGTTCGGATTTATGCTTTTGCTCCTGTTTTCGGCAGGACATGCAGTGCTGTCTGTGGCGGCAGGCACAAGCGTTGGCTTTGTTCAAAGATTAACTTCAAATGCAAAGTATGAAAAAATAAGCAGAGTAATTCGCATTGTACTCGGCATAATCATCATACTTGTTGCGCTTTATCTCGCGTATGAAGGGCTGACAGAGTGCCTTGCACATAATGCGGCGTAAGAAAGTATCGGTTTCAGATATAAAAACAGGCAAAACAAACCCGTGCTGCCGACGGGGGAAAGAAATTCAAAAGATGTATTCCGCAAATTATAATGATTCAGTAAGCGAAACAACAAGAGCTTGGGCGGAGATCGATCTCGGCGCGCTTAAGCATAATTTTGAATATGCAAAAAAACGTTCCGACCGCAGGGTTATATGCGTTCTGAAAGCGGATGCGTACGGACACGGCGCGGTTAAATGCGGGCAATTCCTGCAGCAGCACGGGGCTGAAATGTTCGCGGTTGCGGCGCTGAGCGAAGCTGTCGAGCTGCGTGAGAACGGCATCACAATTCCGATTCTGATACTCGGCTACACCGCTCCCGAATATGCTGAAATCCTCAGCAGGCTGAATATCGAACAGACCGTTGTGGACGAAGCTCATGCTGCTGCGCTGAATTGTGCGGCAGGCAGGCTCGGGGTCAAGGTGATGGTCCATATCGCACTTGACACGGGTATGTCACGCATAGGCATATTCGCCCAGAGCAATCACTCCGAGGCTGTTGATGCGGCGGAACGCATTTATCACATGAAAAACCTTGACACTGTCGGAATGTATACGCATTTTGCCGTTGCGGACGACCCTTCGCAAAAGGCTTTCACCGATTTTCAATACAACAATTATCTTGCCGTTTTTAACGGACTTGCCGCGCACGGTATCCGAATCAAAAACTGCCATGTGAGCAACTCTGCTGCAATACTGACGGATGTGAAGCATTTCGATTCCGTCCGCGAGGGAATTATGCTTTACGGCATGTACCCCGACAGCGAACCGGTCGAGAACGGCCCGCTTAAGCCGGTTATGACGCTCAAAGCGCGCGTTTCACAGGTTCGAAATCTGCCCAAGGGCGCAACCGTGAGCTACGGAAGAACATATCGCGCCGAGGAAGGCATCACAAGTGCCGTAATTCCTGCGGGGTATGCGGACGGCTATCCGCGCAGGCTTTCGAACATGGGAAAGGTTTTCATAAACGGAAAAGCATACAGCCAGATCGGGCGCATATGCATGGATGTCTGCATGGCGGATGTAACCGGCGGCGATGTGCGGCAGGGTGATGAAGCGATTCTGTTTGGGCGGGGCGGCATGAGCATTGAAGACGTGGCTCAAATTGTGGGAACCATAAACTATGAATTGACCTGTCTCGTCACTGAGCGTGCAAACCGTGTTTATGTCAACAACTGAAAAATAATTAATGCCGAAATTGATATTCAGGTAAAAAAATGCTTGACAAGAGAATATAAATGTTGTAATATAGCATCATTGAAGACTGTTGCACCGGAATGCGGGCAAGGTTTTTATTGGTGCGTGAAACTGCACCTGCCTTCAAAAACATAACACTGCTTGACTGTTCGCTTATTTTTAAAACAGTTAACCTGAAATATTTTATTGTTTGTTTTCAAATTTTAAACATATTATTTTTTTGAATTCGCAGGAGGGGGAATATGGACTTTGACAGTTCGATCTACGAAGCTGTAAAGACGATAATAGATGAATGGTATCCCCATGGACTTGTGTCCTGCTGCTGTGCATCGGTCCATGAATTCGGGGCTGAGGCGGCAATGATAGCTGTGCGGATCGAACCGAACATGAACGTTCGGCAAATTTCGGCTGTTATAAGCGATGTATTTAACACTCAGTTTCCTGATAAAATCTTAGCAGAGCGGAAATGCCGCGCACCAGCAAGGCGTATTTTGCGCAGCATTAAAGAGCTGAAGTGCGGAAAAGATCCCGCGGCAACTGTGTGCAGGTACAATAAGAAAAGATAAATCTACGAAAAATTAAAAACCACTTAAGTCGTTTGCAGAACACACAAAAGAGCGGCGGTGCAGCTTTGTGCACCGTCGCTCTTAAATTTCAGCCGGAAAGGGGCATGCGGTCCGACTGAACGGAATTGAACAGTATGACGGCGTTATGCCGGCTGAACAGCATCTTTTTTGTAATATTGTGCCTGAGCATTCCAAAGTTCAAAGTATTTGCCGCTTTCATCCGCAAGCAGGTCGGAATGGGTGCCCTGCTGAATCACGCTGCCGCTGTCAAACACGGCGATCTCATCACAGAATTTGCAGGAGGAGAGGCGGTGGCTGATGTAAACCGCAGTCTTATCACCTGCAATTTCATCGAATTTTGAATAAATCTCCGCTTCGGCAATCGGGTCAAGTGCGGCCGTCGGTTCATCAAGGATAATGAACGGCGAATCCTTGTACAATGCGCGTGCAATGGCGATTTTTTGCGCTTCACCGCCGGAAACGTCAACGCCTTCCGTATCGACGCTCTTATAAAGGTACGTATCAAGTCCGTGCGGCATTTTTGCAAGCTTCTCGCCGAACCCTGCCTTGTTAAGACAATCGAGCACACGTGCGGCATCGTATGTTTGGCTTGCTGCAACGTTCTGCCCGAGGGGCAGTGCCAGAAGTTGGAAATCCTGAAATACCACAGAGAATATCTTCATGTAGTCATCGTAACGATATTTTCGAATATTGATGCCGTTGAGCAGTATTTCGCCTTCGGTCGGGTCATACAGGCGGCAAAGCAGCTTTATGAAGGTTGTTTTGCCGCTGCCGTTCATTCCCACAACTGCGAGACGGCTGCCCACTTTGAATTTCATGTTCACATGGCGGAGTGCATACGCTTCACTGCCGGGATATTTGAACGACACATCACGAAATTCAACATCATACTGAATATCGCTGCGCTTTTCGGTGGTGAGGCTGCCCTGATACATTGTGTTCGGAGTATCCAAAAGCTCAAACACTGTGTCAAGGAAACTTGAATTGATCCGCATCACGCCGATGCATTTCATCAGTTCCGAGAAGCCTCCGAAAAAGCTTGTTACCGAACCGATATACTGCGTTGCGGTGCCGAGACCGAATGCGCCCGCCCACGCCTTTATGCAAACAAGCAGATAAATCAGACCGGTCAGAAATGCGGACACGCAGCTTGAAAGAGCAATGAGCAGTCCCATGGGTCCCTTTGCATATTGTGCAAAGGTGGATTTCATGCTGAATGTATTGTTCTTTTCAAGGTAATTTCCGGCAATGGCCTGCTGCTTATAAAAGCGCATATCCGCCATTCGGGCTCTGTTGGAGGAGGCGCTTGAAAAATAGCCGAACACGCGATTGCCGAAAGTGCCCTGTTCATCGTTGCGTTCCCAATAGGAGTTGCCTTTTGTTGCGCAGACGGGCGCAGCAAGTGCAGCCGCAAACAGAAGGGCAATAAAACCGATGGTGAAGAGCGGAGAGTTCAAAAAGCCGAGCCCGGATGCCTGAGGAATCTTTGCAAAGAACAAACCGAGGGAAAGTCCGATGCCGCCGATGATCTGAAACAGTGCATTGCAGCCGGAGCGAAAGATTTCAATCGATTGCCTAAGGCCGTATCCGGTGAAGTTCTGGCTTTGCCATATCTGCGATTGAAGCTCATAGACGCGCTGACTGTCAGCATTCGGAAAATCCATATCAAGTCTTTTTTTGCCGAATACGGACTGCATCTTGGCATAAAAAGTGGATTCCTCCGCTTCGCGCCAATGCTGCAAAATCGCATTGAGCAGCATTATCCCGGCGGTCGCGCCGAGCGTCAGCAAAACCCAATTGCGGAGTGCGGCAGGGTTTCTGCTGCCTGCAAGCTCATTCAGCAGCTGAGCTGAAAACCAGATCGTCACAAGCGGGCTTGCGGCGGCTGTGAGTGCGCTCAAAAATATCGAAACAAATATTCCTTTGCAGGGTTTGAACAGTATTTTCCATGCGCGCAAATTGTTTTTGAACGCAGCGGCGAAACTTGTTTTTTTGTTGGTATTGTTACTCATTTTCACTCACTCCTTTCATTTGATTGCGGCGTCGGGAGAACCGTCTGACGTGCCGTCCTGATTGTCACTGCGGTAGTACTTGCTTTGAACTTCAAACAGATAGGCATAGCCTCCGCCGTTTTTCAAAAGCTCGTCATGTGTGCCTTCCTCTGCAATTTTTCCGCCGTCAACAAAAATGATTCTGTCGCAAAAACGCGTTGAGGCAAGGCGGTGAGAGATGAAGAACGAGGTTCGTCCGTGCGTCATATCATTGTATTTTTGATAGATGTCATTTTCTGCAATCGGGTCAAGTGCAGCGGTAGGTTCGTCAAGCACGAGTATCGGTGCGTTTTTATACAATGCCCTTGCAAGCATGAGCCTCTGCGTCTGCCCGCCGGAGAACTCAACTCCGTCCTTAAACACACGCCTGCCGAGATGCGTTTCAATGCCCTTGGGGAGGGACTTGATTTTTTCGGTCAGACCTGCCTTATCAATGCACTGCCAAACGCGGGCTTCATCGATTCCGTCAACACATTGGGCAACGTTTTCCTTAACGGTGACGTCAAGCACGGAGAATTCCTGGAAAACAGCCGAAAAGAGCGCGTAATAGTCGTTGCGGTTAAACTTGCGGATATCTTCTCCGTTAAGCAGTATGCGTCCTTCGGTCGGGTCAAGAAAACCGCACACAAGCTTCACGAGCGTTGTTTTGCCTGCGCCGTTAAGACCGACAATTGCAAGCTTTTCACCCGGATGAACGGTCAGGTTAATGTGAGAAAGCGTGTCTTTATCCGCTTTCGGATAGCGGAAGGAAACATCATCAAGCCGGATTTCATATTGTTTGTTCGGTTCAAAAGCGATTCTTTCGCCGCCGTTAAGGTCGAAAGGCTCGTCCCAATCAAGAAATTCGCGAATCGTGGAAATATCAAGGCTCTGCTTGTGCATTACGGAAAGCTTATCCAGAATCTCAACGACCCACTGTGCGAAGCCGCTCAGTGCCGCAAAGTACAGAAGAAATTGGGAGGCAGGCAATCCGTTTTTGACGGTGATTCCGATAAGAAACGCATAAGCGATGCCGTTGCGCAAAAAAGTCAGAACGATATCAATGATATTTGCCCAAATATATTTGCGCTCGCGCTTTGCACAAAACGCACTGTACAGGCGCATTGTGCTGCCCAAAAGATCTTCCAACCAGCCGCGCAGGCCGAACATGCGGATATCCTTAGCAAACTCGCGCGATGTTGCGGTTTTGTTTGCGTATTCGATTTTTTTTGTAAGCTCAAGCTCTTCGCTGCGATGGAGATAGCCCCATTCGTTGATGCGTTTGCTTGCAAAATAGCTGACAGCCGTTGTTGCGGCAACAAGTGCGGCAAGCCAAAGGTTAAGGTTCGTCAGCAAAGCAAGATAAACGATAAAGCCGATACATGACGTCATCAGATCCGTCAGAGTCGTCCAGATGGCTTCGGATGACTCTGAGTTGCCGGCGCAGGCAGCACTTGCCTTTTCTCCGAGGGCAAGAAAATCCGTGTTCAAAAGGTTCGGATAGGATGTTTCGGCATATTTGCGGGAAATGCTGAGATAGATTCCCTGGCTCCGAACGGCGATTCTTCCGAACAGCGCATTCGTATCAACATAGGACCGAAGCCTGGAAAGCAGCATGAGCACCAAGGCAAATGCCGCAATTGTGAAAACAACACTGCCGAGGGATGCGGAAAGCTCGATTTTGTTCAGAATTGCAGGTGCAATAAGCAGTTCGGCAACGCTTTTGCCCGCGCTGAGCAATGCAAGCACGATGCAGAGCGGGAAAACACTCTTTGCGTACTTTCTGGATGTGCGCAGCATGAACCCCGTGTTCTGCCAAAGATTGTACTTCGGTTTCGGTGCTTTTTTTGCGCCGGGTTTGGATTGAGTTTCTTTTTTTGTTCTTTTGTCCATTGTATCAACCGCCTTTCAGCTTTTTGATGTTTGCATTATAGCCGAAATTCGTTCGAGCTGCATATTTCGGGGACGAATTGTTGATTGGCGGGGACGAATTGCAGTTTTGCCGCAGCGGAAAGCGGACGGCTGCGTGATATGCAGCAAAAAACATTCGAATGCAATGCTGCACCGAATGTGTGAAAAAGATAAGTGAAAATACAGGCAATTATTCCTGCGGAAGAAGTATTTCCGCAGTGAACGCTCCGTCTTCGGAGTTAAAGCTCAAATATCTGTCATGCTTTTCAACGATGGTTTCAATGCGGGAAAGCCCGAGACCGTGCCCCAAACCCTTTGTTGTTGCAAAAACGCGGCCGAGTTTGCCGAGCTTTTTTTGAGAGGTGAAATTTGTAAACGAGATATAGAGCCGGCTGCCCTTCATGTCCATATAAACACGGATGAGCCTGTTTTGCGGCGGGAGAGCCATGCTTGCATCGATTGCATTGTCGAACAGATTTCCGAGAATGCAGCACAGGTCAATTTCGGATATTTTAAGTTTCACGGGAATATGTGCATCAACGCGGACATCGATTTCCCGTGCTTTTGCAAGTGAAACTTTGCTGTTCAAAATTGCATCCGCCATGGAGTTTCCCGTTCGGATCGAACTGTCAAGAATCGAAAGGTTCGTATCGAGCTCGTTCAGATATTCCCTTATTCCGACAATATCATTGTTTGCGGCAAGAAACTTGAGCGTTTGAATATGGTTGTGATAATCGTGCCGCCATCCGCGCATTTTTTGATACATGTTTTCAACTTCGCGATAATGCGTCTCAATAAACTCATTTTGGTCGGCTTCAAGCTGCCTGTCATAATGCTTTTTTAAAATGCACTTTAAAAGGCTTTTCATCGATTTCACTCCGTATATATTGAAAATCTGTTTCACAAGTGCGCAATTATCGCACGGTTAAGCGGTTCGTATGCGCCGCGGGGAAGGGGAAGCGCGGTTCCGTCCGAAAGCTGAACCTCGGTTTTTGTAACGTGTGCAACGAACTTAAGGTTCACAATAACAGCTCTTCCGATGCGGTGAAAACCGCTGCCGAGCTCCTGCTCAAACTCGCTTAATGTGCGCTTGACCGTGTATTCGCGCTTTGCGTGAACGGTAACATAATTGCGGAAAACTTCAAGGTAGTGTATCTCGTATACCGGAATGCGAAGCATTTCGCCGCCGCTCTCAAAGCATATGCAGCGTTCGTTCTGCGTGATTTTTTGAGCCGCCCGGTTCAAAACGGAGAAGAATTTTTCCTTGTTGAGCGGTTTCATGAGATAATGCAGCGCGGCAACATCATAGCCCTCGGCAATATAATCCGAATAGCCGGTGATGAACACGATTTGAACAGCTTCATTTTCGCGGCGAACCTTACGCGCCGCCGACACACCGTCCATCCCGCTCATTTCAACATCAAAAAGCAGGATATCGAAAGCTTTATACTCGTCATAACGAAAAAGAAAGCTTTCCGCAGAAGGGAAAACCTCAATCTCAACCTCCGTACCGCGCTGTTTTGCCCATTCAAGCAAAAACGACTGCACGAGTGCTGCATCGGTTTTACTGTCGTCGCATATTGCAATGCTGTATTTCATACGCATACCTCCGAGGAGCTCCGAAGCCACTGCATCTATTGTATCAAAAAGAAGCATCATCCGCAAGCAACCGTTGTTTGATATCCGAAAAAAACTACAACGGCAAATATATTTCGCGGAAAGAAGGAGCTGCGCCGGTGACCCTTTTGCTCAGAGCATTCTTTCGCCGTCCATAAACACGGCTTTAAGGTTTAAATTCGCATCAAACACAGCAAGATCCGCAGCGCGGCCGCACTCAAGTCCAAACGGAGCGGAATCGCCGAAAACGGAGGCGAAAGGTGCATATGATGCAGCAAAGAATGCGTCGGACGGCGAAATGCCGAACGAAACAGCGTTGCGAACCGCATCGGCAAGGGATATTGCAGAACCCGCAAGCGTGCCGTCCGCAAGAGCGGCGCATCCGTCGGACAAAACGAATTCCTGCCCGCCCAAGCTGTACCGACCGTCGGGCATTCCTGCGCAGCGAAGCGAATCCGATATCAGGCAGGTTTTTTTGCCGAATACCCGAAAAACTCCGCGAACCACGGCAGGGTGAACATGCAGCCCGTCACAGATAAGTTCAACTGGAATTCCGAGATCTGCTGCCGCGCCTGCAATACCGGGAGAACGGTGCAGACAGTCGTTCATGCCGTTGAAAATATGCGTAACATGGGAAGCTCCGGCTCGAAATGCGGCAATTGCCGTGTTGTAGTCAGCCGCACTGTGGCCTTCCGAAACGGTGCAGCAGCCCGAAACGCTGCGAATGAATTCAAACGCACCGGGCAGTTCGGGCGCAACGGTGACGAGTTTTATCCGACCGCCGCTTGCGGCATTAAGCTGATGAAACAATGCTGCATCGGGCGCAAGAAGATTGCATTCGGCCTGCGACCCGCGCTTACTGCTGCTGAGAAAAGGCCCCTCAAGATTTATGCCGATGCATTTTGCGCCGGCAAAGTGATGCAGCTTCTTCGGAGTGCGCTTGATAAATTCCGCGCGCATACGGCAGAACGCATCGATTGAATGCATGGCGGCAAAAAGCTCCTCTGCACATAAAGTCATTGTTGTTGCAAGGAAGGAGGTTACGCCTTGGCTGAGATAGTATCGTGAAAGGCGGAAAAGCGGGGAATCGAGCGGAAAACTATCGATATCAAACTCATTGCATTCGTGAATGTTACATTCGTGAACGTTACATTCGTGAATGTCGTTCAATACATTTCCGTCCGAAAAATCCGCATCCGAAAAATCTGCGCCGCATGCCCCGTGCGTGTGGATATCAAAAAGTCCGGGAACAACAAAGCCGCCGTGCGCATCGAGCGTTTCGCATTCGCAATCAGATGCACAGGAATCGTTGCTTCGGCGCAATGCAGTTATTGTGCTGTCAAACTCGATACTCCCCGTTTGCAGTCCGCAGGGGAGCAGCAGAGAGGCATTCTTGATAAAAAAACGTTTCATTATATTAAATACTGACCTTAGCCGATGAATGTCGAAATTCGCACACTTAATTCAAAACAATTACTTATTCTGCATCATCTGCGCAAGTCCGATCTTTGCACTGCGCAGAAGCAGACGAAGTGCATGCGAAACGGATTTGCGGGTATCCTCATCCATATTTTTAAGCGAGCGGAGCATTGTTTTGACGCATACGAACCAATTGTCTGAAATATCTCGGAGCGTCTTTGCATTTGTATCCTGCATAACGGCGTAAACGGTATCGACAAATTGCTCACGCTGCCTGTTATCCATTCCTGCGAGCCAATGCTTGAGCGTGAAGTCGATAAACATGCTGCTGTTGTTGACCTTTTCAAGATAGGTGAACTTGTCGCACAACAGTTCCCAGGAATAAATATCGTGCTGCATGATTCCGCTTTCGGTACTGTGAATGATTGTATACTTTTCTTCGTGACCGAGAAGCATGCCGACGACGGATGACTGCGGAACGAAAGTGTTCACAAGCACGCAGATGCTTTTGTAGCTGTCCGAATTCAAAACATCTTCCGTGAAGCCCGGGCCGTCATAATTATAAATATGAGTGATTCGGCGGCGGGCAGCCTGTTCGCAAAATGCTGAGGCATAAACGGCGAGGTTGCCGCCTTTTGAGTGACCGCCGACGGTTATATCGCCGCCGTTTGAAGCGGCAATACGGTTCAGATAGTCAACGGCATTGCTTTGGGCAGGAACGGGACAGACAAAACACATGTTGAAATCCTCCTTCCAACCGACAAGCGTGCTGTCGGTTCCGCGAAAAAAAACATACAGCTTGTTCTTGCTCGGACGGAATGTGACGGCGGAAAACTGAGTTTGCGTTGCTGCATCAAAAAGGTGTGAGTAGCCGAAGAGCTCAATATCCCGAAACCGGCGGCTGTTTAAAAGCATTTCAAGCAGTTTGACATCGTTTTCCTTGCGCAGAGAGCCCGGCTTTTTTATGTTCAGTGAAATAAGCGCCGCTGCGGCATCCGCAATGGTGACGGAAACAGGGGAGTCACAGGGCATGATAAGTTCAAACGGCAAATAGCTCAGCCGTGCAAAAACGGCACCGTCAACCTCGTTGAAAGGACTGACGGAGAGAGGAAGGTCGCCGCGCCATATGAGATAGTCAAATATGTTTGCCAATATTAATCAAAACCTTTCCGAGGATTCGGCAATAACCGCTTAACGGAGCGACAACGGATAAAAAAACGTATGAAATGTGAAACAACTGCAAACCGTTGCGCACTTCAGAACTTTTGGGTTATCCGCTGACGAATGTATTTCAACTAAACCATTGTCGAAACTCCGCAATTGAATTATAATGTAACCGACGGCAAAAGGTCAAGCCCTGTGCCTGAATTTGCCGCAAAACAGCCGAAGGCTCTGTGCTGCGGCGCAGTTAAAACGGATACGGAGAGAAATATGCTTCTTGAAAATGTCGAAAAATACATAATTTGGCTCTTCTTTTACAGTGTGGTAGGTTGGATTTACGAAAGCACGCTGTGTTCTGTTCGTGCGCATAAGTTCATTAACCGCGGCTTCCTTAACGGTCCGTACTGCCCGATTTACGGCTGGGGGGCAGTGCTCGACATTCTGATACTCGGAAAAGTTCAAAACCCTGTGCTGCTGTTTTTCCTCGGTGCAATTGTAACATGTTCTCTGGAATATTTCACCTCATACATCATGGAAAAACTTTTTCATGCGCGTTGGTGGGATTATTCAAAACGCAAATTCAACATTAACGGACGCGTCTGCCTGCTCGGTGCGGTTGTGTTCGGAGCATTTTCGGTAATTTTGATAAAACTTGTTCATCCGCTTGTGTCCGATGTTACGAACAGCCTTCCCCGTGCTGCACTGCATTGGGTTGCGGCGGTGATGTTTGCAATAATTGCGGCGGATGAATGCGTCACGATCGGCGGCATTGCGGGATTTAATAAAAAACTTAAGGAGCTCGCCGCAGCGACAGAAAACGTAAAGGCAGATATAGGACTGAAGCTGCACGATAAGGGAGGGCTCGGAAGCGAAGTGTACAACGCTGTTCATAATGCAGCGGCTGTGTTTGTTCAAAAACTGAATGCGCAGCAGCGGCGTATACTTGCGGCATTCCCGAAACTTCGAACCATGGAACATAACGATATTCTGAATGATGTTCGCAAGCTGATTGCCGATGTTGAAAATCGGCGCAGGAAAAACAAAAATAAGCATAACGACTGACAAGTGAGCTTGCCGCAGCCTGCGGAGAGAATGCAGTTCTGCCGGGCGATTCGGGCGGCAGAATAAGAATAAACAAAGGAAAGGACACAAAAAATGAAAGTTCTGATAATGAGCTGCGATACCGGGGAAGGGCACAACAGTGCGGCGCGTGCGCTCGTGGGTGCATTCAACAGACGAAATATCGATTGTACTTTGATTGATCCGCTGATATTCCGCGGGCGCAAAGCAAGTGAAATTGTCTCTGCTTCCTACACTGCAATGCTGAGGAAAGCACCGGCGTTGTTCGGGATTATTTATAAAGCAGGCGATATTTACAGTTCAACGAGAATAGTGTCCCCTGTTTATTATGCAAACTCAAAGTATGCTCCCGGCCTGCGTGAGTATATCGAAGATAAAGGATTTGATGCCGTTGTTTCAACGCATCTTTTTCCGATGGAAGCGTTGACGGCAATCCGAAAAAAGGGAGGGTTCAACATTCCGTGCTACGGTGTGCTGACGGATTACACCTGCATTCCGTTTTTCGGCGAAACAAAACTGGACGGGTATTTTATTCCGCATGAGGAGCTGCGCGATGAAATTGCAAAATGCGGAATACCGAAAGAGAAGCTGTTCGCAACAGGCATTCCCGTAAGCAAAAAATTCGCTGTACACGAATCAAAAGCGGCGGCAAGAGCGGCACTCGGGCTTCCGGCGGACAAACCCGTTATGCTCATCATGAGCGGGGGCGTCGGCTGCGGAAACATCCTTGAGCTTTGCGACACGCTTGAGCGGTGCAGCAGCGGGGATTACCTTGCGTGCGTTCTGACGGGGCATAACGCTTCACTGAAGCAGAGCATTGATGAACGATTTGCTTCGGCAGGGCGGATAAAAACCGTTAGTTTCACAAAACAGGTGAATCTTTACATGAATGCGGCGGATGTAATGCTGTCCAAGCCCGGAGGATTGACAAGCACGGAAGCCGCTGTTGCAAACGTCCCGCTCGTGCAAATGCTGACATATGCGGCATGCGAAGCTAAAAACATTGCTTTTTTCACCTCTCACGGGCTTTCGATACGTGCTGCGAATGAGCGTGAAGCGGTTTCGGCAATGTGGAGCTTAACGGACGACAAACAAAAAGCGGAAAAGATGCGTTCAATGCAGCGCGCCTGCATAAACCCGAATGCGGCGGACGATATTGCGGCAAAGGTGGCTGAAGGATGGATATAAGTTCTTTTGCACGGTGCGCGGCATATGCGGCGTTCGGCTTTGCCTGCGGCGGAGTTATGTTTTGCAGATTCATGCCGCTGCTGCTCGCAAAAAAAGATATAACAAAGCTCAGCTCGGACGGGAATCCCGGTTCTGCAAACGTATTTATAAATTGCGGGATACCGCTCGGGCTGCTGTGCCTGTTTCTTGATATGTTCAAGGGTTTCCTGCCTGTGCTTCTTGCGGAAGAAAACTATGATGTCCGCCGATTGTCCTTTGCGATTCTGATTGCGGCTCCGGTGCTCGGTCATGCGGTTGCTCCGTTCGACCGTTCAAAGGGCGGCAAATGCATTGCAACAGCTTTCGGCGTCCTGCTTGCGCTGATTCCGCAAACAAAAATCGTGTTCCTGCTTGCCGGGTTGTATATACTGTTTTCAACTGCAATCAGGATTTCTCCGAATCGTGTGCGCAGCACAGTAACGTTTGCACTGTTCGGAACTTTTGCCGCCGTGATACTGCTTTTAAAACGGCGTGCGCCGCTTGCAATGGGATGCCTGCTGGTTTCTTCAATTGTAATTGTGAAACATTCAAAACTCTTTTGCTCGGACGAATGTGCTGAGGAGGGCAGCGCCGTAAGTGAGGACGACGGAAACAAGGCAAAAATATAAAAACGAGAAAAAGTGAGATGCGAAATGCGGCTTTATAGCTGAGACGTGTCGGCAAATCCGAAGGAACGGTGAACGGCTTGAAGATGCATAAATATGTCATAAAATATCGTCGGGTTGTAGCGAGTCGGTGCGTGAACAGCCAAGGGAAGAAGAGCAGCACTTCTTTATCCGACTGCCAGTTTATTCGTCTTCTTCAGGAATTTCGCCGGAATCGGACGATCGAGCTTCCACGTGATATTCATTGGCCTGCTGCCCTCGTGTTTCACATAGCTTGCCGTGCCGAGATAGGTATATGCTTCAGCACCGCCTGTCATGCGGTCCGACTTGAACTCGCGGACGAACAGCAAAACCTTGCTGCCGCGTTCGCGATGGTGTATATAACGCTGCCCGGTGGGCGAATTTTCCGCCGTGGTACTCTGGCTCTGCCAATGAAACAGACTTTCACTGATGGAATAGTCGTTATACATGGTGGTGGGTGAATAGTCCTTGTCCGCTTTGTTCAGCGTCACGAAAAACACATCCAATTGCTTATCCGGCAGCCACTTGACACCTTCCCGCACGGTTGCGGGCTTCATAAAGTCCATGGCCGCAAGCAGCTGGTCGCGGGTATAGGTACAATGCAAATCCAGCGGGCAATCAAATCCCAAATCCACCGACTCGTCAATGAAGTCAATCTGTTCAAATCGATAGCGCAGCAGCTCAGTGAGCTCGTTTAGCAGAACGGTGCTGTCCGACAGTGCATGGAGATTGTCCAACACTTCTTCACTGTTCCAATTCTCCGCAGTCTTGCCCCAAACAGTAATATAGAACATCTGCATCATCCGCTTTTCAACGTCTGAAACGGCAGCACAATCCACATCATCCAAACGCGGAAGAATATCTAAGAGGAACGAAATCCATCGGCGAGAATCGACCACCGCAAGCTTTGCAAACGCTTTGGTCAGAATACTCTCCAACGGCTCCGAAAAGTCTTCGAGGGCATCCGCTCGGGCGCAAATACGGGAGAAGGAAGAAAACTTATAAATTGCTCTCGGATCAAGATGGTAGTAGTCCAGAAAGTTTGCAAGCGTCAGCTTCAGGCCACTGTCTTCATCAAAAGATGCTGCACGGGATACCAATCCGGCTGTGTTTCCATAGGATGCACGGATGTTATCCAGTATGTACTTTGCTGCTTTCTTTTCCAGCTGAATATAGCAGCCTTTCGGGACCGACACAAAGCCGTCTTTGATTTCACGGCTCACGCTATGCGTTGCGTTTGACAGCAGCGCCGCGAATTTATCCTCGAAATTGTACCTGCGGTTCGCTTGGCCGATGAAGTCCAGCACGGTCAGGCACTCCTTGTCTTCCGACAAACGCAAACCGCGTCCCAACTGCTGCAAAAAGACAGTCAGCGATTCGGTGGGACGCAGGAACAGAACGGTATTGACTTCAGGAATATCTACACCTTCGTTATAGATATCCACAACAAAAATGAAGCGTATTTCGCCGGAGACTAAAAGCTGCTTCGCTGTTTTTCTTTCTTCATCCGGAGATTGTCCCGTCAGGAATATGGATGGGATATTGTGCTCATTAAAATAGCGGCACATGAATCTTGCGTGATCTACAGTTACGCAGAATCCAAGGCCTTTCACCTCATCAATGTCCGTGACATATTTCAGCAGTGATGTCACCACATGGTCGGCGCGGCGATTGGCAACGGCACCGCTGAATGTGTAAACCTTTTCCAATTCGCTTTTTTGATAGCCACCGGCAGACCATTTCAGCGTATCAAGAGCCACAGTGTCGGTAACGCCGAAATATTGGAACGGACAGAGCAGCTTTCGGTCAATGGCTTCGGGCAGTCGAATTTCAGCCGCAATGCGGTTATTGAAGTACGGAAGAATGCTTTTGCCGTCCATACGTTCCGGAGTTGCCGTCAAGCCCAGCAGGATGCAAGGCCGGTAATAAGCTAACAGCCTCCGATAGGTCGGAGCTGCCGCATGATGAAATTCGTCCACGATGATGTAATCGTAGAACTCAGCCGGTGTTTTTTCCGTGAAGCTCTGCGAATTGAACGTCTGAATTGAGATAAACAGATTATCGATGCTTTCAGGTTTACAGCTGCCCACGAACATCTCTCCAAAGTTCGCATCCTTGAGTACGGCTCGGAATGTGTACAGACTCTGTTTAAGAATTTCTTCGCGGTGTGCGACAAAAAGCAGGCGGCAGGCCCGGCCGGGATTATGTCTGCGGAAGCGTTTGTAGTCTAAAGCAGAGATGACTGTTTTGCCGGTGCCGGTGGCAGCTACTATCAGATTGCGCATATAGCCTCGAACGGCACGTTCCGCCTCCAGCTTATCCAGAATCTCTTGCTGATAGGCGTACGGATTAATATCCATGGTATAAACTTCGGCATTGTTGGTGTCAAAGTATTTTTCTGCTTTCAGCGCACGCGCCAGGCGTTCTTTCTGCTCTTCTTCATAGTATTCAAATTCACGGTCATTCCAGTAATACTCAAATGTGGCAGCGATCTTATCGATGGTTTCGGGCAGGTCGCGCCGCGTTACTTTCGTGTTCCATTCAAGGCCGCTTGTCAATGCTGCATTAGACAGATTGGATGAACCCACATATGCAGTCGTGAACCCCGTGTTGCGGTAAAAGATATAGGCCTTGGCATGGAGCCGCGTTGTTTTTGTGTTGTAGCTGACTTTTATTTGCGCATTGTGCAGCCGGCGAAGCTCTTCGATGGCTTTAACATCCGTCGCACCCATATAAGACGTGGTAATAACACGGAGCTCGCCGCCGTTTTGCGTAAATTCCCGCAGTTCGTCCATGATGAGCCGCAGGCCGCTCCACTTGATAAAGGATACCAACATGTCAATTCGGTCGGCCGAGATAATTTCTTTTTTGAGCTCCGTGAACATCTGAGGTTCATGCACCGCACCGGTAAAGAGCGAGCTTTGTGCAATGGATGTTTCCGGGCGCTCTATGTCCGCCGCAGTTTTTCCCACGGCAAGCCGCGGATCGGCTTTTCGCAAAAGTGCAAAAAGCTGCTCGGCACGTTCGTCAACACCGAGTGCGGCAAAGTCGGGTTCCTTCGTTGTGCTTTGAATTAGGTTAACGATTCTGTTGCTCAATTCTATCTGAGCCGAGATGTCGCCACCGTTGTCAAGAACGTTATCCAGTCCTTGCTGAATCACGTCCGCCAAATATTGCGCCAACACCTTGGAGGCTTCTGCCTTGTCAATCGGGGCAACAGCCTTGCGAGCCTCCGGAATTTCCGCAAGCTCGCGGGTCAATGCGTTATTGATGACTTGTTCGTACAGTCCTGGGTGCAGCATGGAAAAGCCTCGATTTTTTCAAAAATCAAAAACTCGATTTTAAACTTACAACACATCTTATCAATCACAATCCGAATCGTTTCGGTCGGTTTCCTGTTCGCCCCATGGATTTGCGGCGGCCTCCTCGGTCGGCTCATCGGAATCGACGGTATCGGCGAACGAATCAACCTCAGCGGAGAGCGGAGCGGACTCTTCTTCGTTGATGCATTCTTCGTCAGCCGAATTGACGGTTTTCAGGTGCTTCTTTGCAAAAAACGGAAACACGGGACGGCCCATAATCAGGTTTGCAAAAGGCTTTTCAATTAAATAAGTTGCCAGTATTGCTGCCGCAAATGCGAACACTGTTATTACAACAGCATATCTGTTCATCCAGTAGGTGATATTCAGCATGTTCGGAGGAATTTCTCCCGACCATTTCGGAATGCGCCAGGTGTTTTTGCACTGAACGGCAAGCCATTGATGCCAAATATACAAATTGTAGGATATTCCTGAAAGAAAACGCATGAACTTGTTTGAGAACAGCCAGCGATACCATTTGCTTGACAGTGCAGTGGTGATAATAAATGTCATGAACACAAAGGCAAGCTTTGAACGCTCCGTGACCTGCCAAACCTGCCGTTCCTGCGTGGCGACGCAATCATTAATCAAGTAAACGATAAGCAAAATGCTGAAAACAGAGAAAAGGGTGTTTACCGCATTAAAAATTCTGCTGCGTCTGCAATTTTTTGCAATCAAAACAAAAGCCGACGCTCCGAGCATTCCGATTGAATAAACTCCGAGAAACGCAGGGAACTGGTTTATGCGCATTGCAAGATATACATTGCCCTTAAGAACAAAGTTTTCGGTATAGACATAATTAATTATGTTAAAAACGGCAAAAATGAAGAAGATTCCGTATGCGGGGGTGAAACTCTGCCGGTTTTTGTTCTGCGGTCCTTTGATGAATTCGGCAACGAACGGAAAAAGAACATAAAACCAAACCTCGATTGCAACCGTCCACAGCACAACATCCAGCGGAGTTGCAATATATGTGTTGACCCAAAGCGTTTGGGTAAAGGTCAGGTGGGCAAAAAGATCCTTTAAGGCGTCCGCCGTTGTTGCATATGCCCCGGTCGGAAGTGCGGAGGCAAAGAAAAGCAGCAGCACGGCAAAATAATAGCTCGGCACGATTCGCGCAATGCGTCTGCGCGCGTAGTTTTTCCAACTTGACATCTCTTCGCCGAGAATAATGCTGCGCATCAGCGGCAAAAACAGCAGGAAACCGCTGATAAGAACCATCATATCCACAAAAAGATATCCGACTGTTGCGAAATTTGAAAAATCTATTTTGGTTATTCCGACGGAGGCGAGCCACGGCGTTTTAATTACGGGAAAAATCCATGTTTGCTGCCAAAAATGGAAAATCAAAACAATTATAACACTGACAGCCCGAATTCCGTCAAGAACATCAATGTGCCTGCAGTCTATTCTGCTTTTTTCTGCTGTAACCATAATTCTCCTAACAGTTCTTTTCTGCGCAGAGCTGTGCCGAAAGACATTTTCTGCGTGTTTTATTATATCAAACGCTGTATTTAACAGTCAAGTACTCTGCTGCGGAAACAACATGCGCTCCGAAAAGTGGATTAAAGCTGCGGCGGCAAAGACCGAAGCCATGCATCTGCCTGTTCGCGGCGGTTGAAGATGCGGCATTCGACATCCCCGTGTGCGGCAATAAGCTCAAGCACCTTGGGACGGGTTTGAACTCTGTACCCTTTCACAAGCTCAACAAGCTCCGCGCTGAGTTCGTTTTCGACCCACGGCATATCCGCGCGAACCTTTCCGACCCGTGAACGAAGACCCTCCATGCACTGTTTCTCACTGTAATCAAGAAAAATCACGGTATCGCATTTTTCAAAACGTGCAGCGTAAGTTCGATTGTAGTCCCCGTCAATTATCCATGAGTCACCCTGTATAATTCGGTTCAACTCCGAATCGAACTCTTCGCGTGAGATGTGAGTTCTGTCCGCTTTCCACCATATATTATCAAGGTGAAACAGCGGTATTTTTGTTTTGCGGTGCAGCTTTTCGGCAAATGTGCTTTTTCCGCTGCCCATGCATCCGATGACAATAATCTTTTTCATTTTGAACCTCTTACTGTTTATTCAGCCTACTTTAACATGCCGTGAACGTTGTTGTCAATTTTTTTCTGTTTACCCCTTGACCCTGACGCCGCGTTATGCGGTAAAGCAAGCAATGAACTCATGAGTATAAGACAGAATGTTGAAAAGCAGTATACACCGTTTAACATATTTTTCGAATACATATCATTCGGATGTTTCGATTATTTTAAGTGAGTCGGATTGAACCGTGAGAGGGATACAACTGTCATAGGAACGAAAAAAGCCTTTTAATAAGCCGCGATTCATGTTATAATACCCAATGATAACATGAGTGCAGTATATCCGTTTCAACTATGCGGAAAAAGACTTATCGCTGAAACGGTGCAGTGCGCGGCTTGAAAGGACGGTTCGGATTTCAATGGCTATACGAAAGATTTTTACCGATGATGCGGAGTGTTTATACAAAGTTTGCAGGCCTGTGGAGCATTTCAACAAACGACTCTATGACTTGCTGGATGACATGGCGGAGACTATGTATAATGCGGAGGGAGTCGGGCTTGCAGCGCCGCAGGTCGGCATTCTGCGCCGCGTTGTTGTAATGGATTGCGGTGACGGATTAATTGAAGCCATCAATCCCGTTATCATCAGCACTTCGGGAGAGCAGGGTGATTTGGAAGGCTGTCTGTCGTTCCCCGGGAAATCGGGTTATGTAGTCCGCCCGAACCATGTTGTGATGCGCGCCTATGATCGTGACGGCAGCCTTATTGAATACGAGGCGGAGGGTTTGCTTGCGCGCTGCATAATGCATGAATGCGATCATCTGGACGGGCATGTCTACCTTGAAAAAGTGACGGAACCGCCTGAAGGGTTTGACGCGGGACAGGCGGAGGAGCAGGAATAAAACAGCGTCCGCGAAAGAGCGGGGCTGATTCCTATCTCGGATTTTATAAAGATAAGGAACAATAACAATATGAGAATCGCTTTCCTGGGAACGCCGGAATTTGCTGTTCCTTCACTCAAAATGCTCATTGAACAGGGGCATGAAATCGAAGTTTTCACTCAGCCGGACAGACCGCGCGACAGAGGGCACGGGCTTGCAATGCCGCCTGTTAAGGCTGCTGCACTTGAAGCGGGGATAGCAGTGCATCAGTTCGAACGGATAAAAAACGAAGAGGGCGTCCGTGCGCTGAAGGGTTTTGCGCCGGAGCTTATGGTAACGGCTGCATTCGGACAGATACTCTCACGGGAAAACCTTGAAATTCCGAAATACGGATGCATAAACGTTCATGGCAGTCTTCTGCCGAAGTATCGCGGAGCTTCCCCGGTGCAGTCTGCAATCATCAACGGCGAAAAGGTAACGGGTGTCACAACGATGCTGACCGATATCGGCATGGATACGGGAGATATGCTGCTGCAGCATGAAACAAAAATCGGAGAGAACGAAACATACGGCGAGCTTTATTCACGTCTTGCCGTTATCGGTGCGGAAACTCTGCGCGAAACGATTGAAAGACTCGCTGAAGGAACGCTGCCGCGAACAAAACAGGATGATGCGCTTGCAACAAAATGTGCAAAAATTAAAAAAGAGGATGCATGCATAGACTTTTCAAAATCTTCACAACGCATTCACGACCTTGTTCGCGGGCTTAATCCGGAGCCGTGCGCATTTGCGATGCTCTCGGGGCAGAAAATCAAAATAATTTCAACGCGGCTTGTTCCCGATGAGAAGCAGAATCAAATTCTGAAAAATGCATCGGTATGCGGTGAATGCGTCATTGCCGATTCGAAAAGGGGTCTTTTCGTTCGGACAGGGGACGGTGTGACGGAAATCACGGAATTGCAGTTTCCGAATTCAAAGCGCATGAATGCAAAAGCTGCGCTTAACTCGAAAAAAATCCTCGGCTGCATTTTTAACGGTTGAATCGATGCCGAATAAAGCAAAAGCGCAAAACTGTCCCAAAACGTCCGCGCAAAGGAATTTAAAATGACACAAAAAAAGATATGCAGCACAAGGAAACAGGCATATGATGTTCTGAACCTTATCATGCGGGAAGGAGCATATTCAAACCTTGCGCTGAAGGAAGCATTGAAAAACACGGAGCATAACCATGCTGCGCGGATAACGGCACTTGTTTACTGCACTGTCGAACATTGCAGCTACGCCGATTACCTGATTGCTCATTACGCCAAGGGACGCATTCACGGAAGCGTGCGGATCGTGCTTCAGATGGGCATTGCCGAAATGCTTTTTATGAATACACCGGATCATGTCGTTTGCAGTGAGAGTGTGGAACTTATACGAAGCATCGGCAAAGGTGGTCTGTCCGGCTATGTCAACGGCGTTCTGCGCAGCATTGCACGCGGCAAAAATTCCGACGGTCTGCCCGAACTTCCGTCCGAATCGGCGAAAAAACTGCATGTTCTTTACGGAGTGCCGGAATTTATGGCTCGTGAATACATCAGGGAACACGGGTTTGATTTTACCGATGAAATGCTTGCATCGCGCGTGCACAACTTCACGGTGAGAGCACAGTATCCTTTCACGACCGAACAGCTTTGCACGGAATTGGACAGGCTCGGCATTGAATATCGTCGCGGAAAATATGTAAAGGATGCACTCGTAATCACGAAGTCCGGCGAATTGAATATCAGCAGGAGTGCATTGTTCAACGAAGGCAAAATTGCAATTCAAAGCGAGAGCGCGATGCTTTGCTGCCTTGCCTGCGGCGCGGAATCCGGGATGAAGATTCTTGACGCCTGCTCCGCACCGGGCGGAAAAACCGCCTGCCTTGCGTCACTGATGAAAAACAACGGACATATTGTTGCAGAGGAGTTTCATCCGCATCGCGTGAAATTGACGGAAGCGACACTCAAAAGACTCGGCGTTTCAATTGCGGAATGCATATGTGCGGATGCGGCGGAGTTCAATCCCGAATTTGAAAATGCGTTCGATGTTGTGCTTGTTGACGCGCCGTGCTCGGGCATGGGCGGGGGGACAAAGCCCGATGCCTATCTCAATCGAACGGAAAACAATGTTTGCGAATTAGCTTCCCTACAGCAAAAAATCCTTGAGGCTTGCTGCCGCTGCGTAAAACCGGGCGGAAGGCTTGTGTATTCGACATGCACCGTTTCAAAACGCGAGAATGCGGATACGGTGCAAAGCTTTCTGATGAATCATACGGAATTCACTGCCGTTTCGCCGTTTGACTGTGTCGATTCGAATAAGCTGCGGCAGAATGAGGATATTCGCCGACGTTCGGCGGACGGAATGCTTCAGCTGTTTCCGAACCTTGACGGAATGGATGGGTTCTTTATCGCTGCGGCGGTAAAATCCGGGGCAGAAATGCGGAATGCAAAATCGGAATCCTGACGTGATATGAAATTTGACATCCGTATCGTTTGAACGTATCGGAACGCAAAAAGATAAGCCGAAAGGCAAAAACGAAAAGAGAGAAAAATGAACGAGCTTGCATCAATTACAACAGAGGAACTCGGCTTGCTGCTTGAGGAACTGCACGAACCGAAATTCCGCACATCGCAGGTCATGAAATGGCTTGCAAAAGGTGTGCCGCCCAAAGAAATGCTGAATATCCCGAAAACGCTGCGCGAAAAGCTTTCCGCCTTCCCTTTCGGCGGCGTCGGCATCATTGAATGCAAACAATCAAAAAAAGACGATACCGCAAAAATGCTTTACGAAACCGAGGACGGCAACGTTGTTGAGGGTGTTTTGATGCGATACTCGTACGGAAACACACTCTGTATTTCAACCCAGGCGGGCTGCCGCATGGGCTGTGCTTTCTGTGCGTCAACACTGAACGGCAAGGTTCGAGATCTTACGGCGGGGGAAATGCTTTCGGAAATAACCGCTGTTGAACGCGCTTTCCCGCACGCTGACGACAAAAAACGAACTGTCACAAACATTGTAATGATGGGCTGCGGAGAACCTCTTGACAATTACGATAACACCGTTAGGTTTCTGAAGCGTGCAGCGGCGGCGGACGGACTCGGAATCAGTCCGCGGAATATTTCGCTTTCAACATGCGGCCTTGTACCGAAAATCTATAAACTCATCGAGGATACACCGCATGTAACGCTTTGCATTTCGCTTCATGCGCCGAACAACGATATCAGAGAAAGACTTATGCCGGTGAATCGGAGCTATCGAATGGAGGAGCTGATACCTGCTGCAAAACACTATGCGGACGTGACGGGACGAAGGGTGATTTTTGAATATGCATTGGTTGCGGACGTGAACTCATCCGAAGAATGCGCAGCTGAGCTTGCATCAAAGCTTCGCGGCATAAATTGCCATGTGAATCTTATTCCGCTGAATTCCGTCAAGGAACGCAGCCTTAACGGGGTCAGCCGTGCATATGCATACAAATTTGCGGAGTGGCTTGAAAAGAGGCATGTTTCCGCAACGGTTCGGCGCGAATTGGGTACCGATATTGACGGTGCATGCGGACAGCTCCGAAGCAAGCATATCGGTCAGGACGGGCTGATAAGCAAACCCGAACAAGAATAGATTTGATTCCGGCCGCAATCGGTTTATTATAACAGACTCGGAACCGGTTGAGCGAACAAATGTGTTTGTCGGAATAACCGACGAAACATTCAACGAGGAAAGTCAGATGATTTATGCTTACAGAACTGAAACGGGGCGGCGAAGTGCGAATGAGGACTATTGCAGCATACCCGCCGAAAACGAAAAACCGATAGCGGTCGTTGCCGACGGCATGGGCGGACACCGCGCGGGAAATATCGCGAGCTGCATTGCGGTTGAGTCGATTGTGAAATACGTCGAAACAAGCACAATAACAAACACAAGAATGCTTTTGCAGCATGCAATTTCATATGCCAATAAACAGATTTTTGATGCAGCGCAGCAGGATGAAAGCTGCGCGGGAATGGGAACAACGGTCGTTATGGCATATGTTCGCCCGCAAAGGTTCACCTTTGCAAACGTGGGCGACAGCCGACTTTATCTTTTTAACGGCGAAAGTTTGAAGCTTATCACTCGGGATCATTCGTTCGTTGAAGAACTTGTGCGTTCCGGAGTCATAACTCGGGAACAGGCGGAGACGCACCCGCAGAGAAACATCCTTATGCGTGCAGTCGGAACAAGTCCGTTTATAAAGGCCGATACGGGGATTGTTGAATGGAAAGACGGGGACATAATCATGCTTTGCAGCGACGGTCTGCACGGAAGCATGAATATCCGCTTGGCGGAGGAGATACTGAGCAGCGAAAGCAATCTGTTGACGGCGTGCGACAGACTGACGGACGCTGCACTTGCAGCGGGTTCATCGGATAATGTGACCGTTGTGCTTGTTAAAAATGCCGGGGGGATTGGCGCATGATAGGTGAACTGATAAACGGAAGATATCGCATTGAATGCGAAGCGGGCAGCGGCGGCATGGCGGATGTGTATAAAGCCCATGACTTAAAGACCGATAGAACCGTTGCATTGAAAGTTATTAAAAAAGACTATTGCAGGGATCCGAAATATGTGCGCAGATTCGAACGCGAAGCGCAGGCGGTGCTGTCGCTGAAAAACGCCAATATCGTGCGCGCTTACGATTACGGAACATACGATTCAAGAAGCTTTATCGTTATGGAGTTTGTGAAAGGATGCACACTGAAAGAGTATCTTTCCGCAAAGAAAAAGCTTGATGTGAAAACTGCCGTCGGAATTGCAGAAAAGATTCTTGACGCACTTGAGTGCGCACATAACGCCGGATATATTCATCGTGATGTAAAGCCGCAGAACGTACTGATTTCAACAACGGGAGAGAAAAAACTCACAGATTTCGGCATTGCCAAAGATGCCGATGCAACAACAAAAACGTTCGACGGGAAAAACGTTGTGGGTTCGGTCCATTATATTTCCCCGGAACAGGCGAAGGGCGAGGAAGTCGGAACGGAAAGCGATATATATTCCGTGGGAATAATGCTTTTTGAAATGCTTGTGGGGAAACCGCCTTACGAAGGGGAAAATCCCGTGCAGGTTGCACTGCGGCATATAAACGATACCGTTCCCGCACCGACAAAATTTGATTCGGCAATACCTCCGGCTGTAAGCGATGTTGTGCTTAAAGCAACGGCAAAAAAAAGAGAGGAGCGATACAGCTCGGCAGCAGAGATGCGGCAGGATCTGGAACGCGCAATGGCTCAGCCCAAAAAGCATATTCTGCTGAAGAACGCGGTTCGGAATGCGAACCGCAATGCGCAAAAGACCGAAAAACATGGGAGGCGGGCAAAGCTTTGGCATGTTGTGCTTCCCGTATCGCTGATGGTTGCATTCATAGTCGGAATGTTCGTGTTGTGGTATGTTTACATGTACGGCGGTGCGGGCAACGATAAGCTGTCCCGTGTGCCGGACGTGCTCGGTGAAACAAGTGCAGAGGCGGAGAGGGTGCTTAAAAACAGGGAATTCAGGATTCGGGTTGCGGGAACGGAAGCAAGTGCGGACTATCCGCAGGGAACCGTTTGCCGTCAATCGCCCGTAAGCGGTGCGGCGCACGACAAAAACGGTTATGTTGATGTTTGGCTGAGCAGCGGACCTCCGCAGGAAACCGTACCAATGCCGGATTTAACCGGAAAAAAACTTGACGAAGCGTCATTGCTGCTGAGTGAGATAGGAATGTATATTGAATCCGTGGAATACGAGCCCAATGACGCCGAACCCGGAACAATAATCTGGCAATCGGTGCCGAGCGGAAGCGAAATTTTGCCCGGCGAGGAAACAATTGATGTTCGGATAAGCGGCGTTTCGGGGGAAACAATGCTGCCGATGCCGGAATTGTCCGATTACGACAGCTTTGAGGAAATAGCAGCGGTACTCGCTGCATACGGCATAAGCGATTACTGTTTCAGGTTTGCGGAGGATTACCGCAATTCAAACACAAACACCGTTGCGGTTCAATCGTCAAACGTGTTGGCTGCGGCACAGAACCCGAATGCGGGAATCCCCGTTTTACCCGGGTCGGTTCATGTTGATGTTTATCTCGGAGAGCAAATAAAGAAGTCAACATTTGCTCATATGTCAACGGATGTTCTCGCCGATGCAGCCGATTCGACGTTTACTGTGGTTCTGATTTCAAACATCGGACCTTCCGAAAACGGCGGAAGCAGATTCGTGGTTTACGAGCAGATTCTCGGTGCCGGACTGCACAGCCTGAGCTTTGATGCGGGTTTTATTGCGGAAGGCCTGTTTGACTGCATAATCTATATGAACGGAACGGAAATCAAACATATGCCCGTCAGGTTTGAATAAGACGTAGGCGGTGCAATTCGGAACGAAAGCGCACACTCTGCCGATGCGGAGGGCGACCCGATTCGAACATGCACTGCACAGGAGCAAAAAGTATGAAAGTAACCAAACAGGGAAGAATCATTAAGGGCATAGGTGGGTTTTACACCGTGCTTGCCGATGACGGCTCAACCTGCGTCTGCAAGGCGCGCGGACTTTTTCGCAAACAGGCAAAAACGCCTCTTGTCGGAGACATTGTCGAGTTTTCATATGATGAAGAACGCGAAAAAAGAGAACGCACGGCTTCGGAGTCTTTCTGCGATGCGGCCCATACCGCCGGAGGAAGCAACGGATATCTTATGAACCTGCTTCCGAGAAAAAACGAGCTTATTCGCCCCGCAGCCGCAAATATTGACAGATTGCTCATAGTTGTTGCGGCAAGCCGTCCGGAACCGGATCTGCTTTTGGCGGACAAGCTCCTTGTCTGCTGTGAAAAACTTAAAATAGACCCTGTTATAGTTATCAATAAATGCGATGAGGATGCCGAAGGTTCGGCGGAGCGCATTGCGGCCGAATACGAACGAACGGGCTACCGAATTCACAGAGTGTCAGCTGCGGGCGGGTGGGGTATTGCCGAGCTTAAAGCGGAGCTTGAAGATGCTGCTGTCTGCCTTGCGGGGCAATCCGCCGTCGGGAAATCTTCCCTTCTGAATGCGCTGCTGCCGGGTATCGCACTCAAAGTGGGTTCGCTTTCGGAAAAGACGGAGCGCGGAAGGCATACGACGCGGCATACGGAACTTATCCCTGTGGGGAACAGCGGTGCGGTTTTGGACACTCCGGGGTTCAGCTTGCTGGACAATATCGAAATTGAACCGCGGGAAATAAAAAATTGCTATCCGGAGTTCCGCGCCGTGCGCGGGGAATGCAGGTTTAACGGCTGCATCCATGTTTCCGAACCCGGCTGTGCCGTCAAAAAAGGCGGCGAAAACGTCATAAGCCGGGGGAGATACGAACGGTATGTCCACCTTGTTAAAGAGGCGGAAGAAAATAAACGCAACAGATTTTAAAATATAACACTGCTTAAGACAAATAAAAGGAGAACAGGAAAAATGATTAAAATTGCACCTTCAATACTTTCGGCGGATTATGCGTCACTCGGCAGCGCGGTGGATGTGCTTGCCGATTGGGGGGCGGATTATGTTCATCTTGATGTTATGGACGGTGCGTTTGTGCCGAATATCACTTTCGGCGCACCGATGACAAAAGCATTGCGCCCGCATACGGAGCTTGTTTTTGATGCTCATTTAATGGTGGAGAATCCTTCAAAATGGGTTCAGCCGTTCAAAGAGGCGGGTGCGGATATTGTAACGATACATGTTGAAGCGGATAAACATGCGCACAGGACCCTTCAGCTCATTCGTTCGCTCGGCATGAAAGCAGGAATTGCACTTAATCCTGCAACACCGCCCTGCATGGCGGAATATCTTTTTGACAGCTGCGACCTTGTGCTTGTTATGACAGTCAACCCCGGGTTCGGCGGGCAGAAATTTATCCGCACTGCGGCGGAAAAGATAAAAACCATACGCAGAATGCTGGATGAGCGCGGCCTTACGGATGTTGAAATTGAAGTTGACGGAGGTGTGAACCCCGAAACCGCAAAAATCTGCCGCGAATTCGGAGCAACCGTGCTTGTCGCAGGCAATGCCGTTTATTCTGCTTCCGACCCTGCTGCAATGATAAAAACCCTTCGCGGGCAGAATTAAGCATATTTGCGGCGGGTTTGGCCGGCGGCTGCACACACCTTGCGTTTGCTGTGTGCGTTTTTAAGATGCAATAAAGGAACGAAATAACAGGTAATGGCAAAAAAAAACCAAAATGAAAATATAACCCCGAAAAATCCGATAATTGTCCAAAGCATGGACGATGTGATGCGTTCTTCAATGATGCCTTATGCGGAACATGTAATTCTTGAACGTGCTCTGCCGCGGGTTGAGGACGGATTGAAACCCGTTCAGCGCAGAATTCTTTACACAATGATGGAACTGGGGCTTTCCCCCGATAAGCCGCACAGAAAATCGGCGCGTATCGTCGGCGACTGCCTCGGCAAATATCATCCGCACGGCGACAGTTCCGTTTACGACGCGATGGTTCGCATGGCGCAGGATTTTAACATGCGCATACCTCTTGTTGACGGGCACGGAAATTTCGGCAGCATGGACGGCGATCCCGCTGCTGCAATGCGTTACACCGAGGCGAGAATGACGGAAGCTGCGATGCGGATGCTTCGTGACCTTGAAAAGGACACGGTCAAATTCAGCCTGAACTTTGACGACACACTCAAAGAACCGGATTTGCTCCCCGGCTGTTTCCCGAACCTGCTTGTTAACGGCTCAAACGGCATTGCGGTCGGATTGACGACTTCCGTTCCGCCGCACAACCCGACGGAAGCGATAGATGCCGTGATCGCGAAAATTAAAAACCCCGAAATCAGCCTTGATGACCTTATGAAGATATTGCCCTGTCCGGATTTTCCCGTCGGAGGATATCTTTTGAACACAGCGGAAATTCGCACGGCATATGAAACGGGCAGGGGAAAGCTCATCAATCGCGCAAAAACGCATTTTGAACCGCTCAAAAACGGAAAAACAAATATAGTAATAACAGAGTTTCCGTATCAGGTCAATAAGGCTGCCGCGCTTGAGAAGGTGCTTGCGCTCGTTCAGCAAAAAAGCAAATCGGTATTCGCCGGCATCAGCGATATAAGGGACGAGTCCGACAGAACAGGCGTTCGCGCCGTTATAGAAGTCAAAAAGGATTTCGATCCGCAGAAAGTGTTGAATGCTCTGTTTAAATACTCCGATCTGCAAAAAACCGTAAGCGTTATTATGGTTGCCATTGCGGACGGAAAGCCCAAACTTCTCGGGCTTTCGCATGTGTTGGATTATTACATTAAACACCGCGAGAACGTTGTAACACGCCGCAGCAGATACGAACTTGACGCCGCCGAACGCCGCGCCCATGTCTTGCAGGGGCTTATCATTGCGCTTTTGAATATTGATGAAGTAATTGCGCTGATTCGTGCGTCGAAATCTCCGAAAGCAGCCAAACAGGGCTTGATGGAGCGGTTTGATTTAACGGCGGTCCAAGCGGATGCGATACTCGATTTGCGCCTGCAAAGGCTCACCAACCTTGAGCAGCTTGAGATTGAACGCGAATTCGACAGGCTCAGCAAGGAAATAAAGCGGCTGAAGGGTATACTTGAGTCAAAATCAAAGTTGGATAAACTCATCATTGACGAACTGACGGAAGTTCGGGAGCTGCTGGCTTCACCGAGACGCACTAAGCTTATAGATGCAGTTCAGCCGAATGACGACGAAACCGAAGAAAAAACGACTGCGGAACCCGCTTTTGTGATGTTCCTTCCCGATAACAAACTGCGCAGGCTGCCTCCGAAACTTGCAGCGGCGGATTTTATCGCAAAGGAGCAGCCGATACGAACTTTTGATACTTCAACGGACGGCGTTTTGCGCCTGTTCACGTCGCATGGTGCATGCTTAACGCTGCACGTTGAAGATATTCCCGAAACCAAGCCGCAGGCAAAGCCGACAAACCTTTCCGCAGTTTTCGAACTTGAGCAGGACGAAAAGCTTCTCGCGATATGCGATGAGGATTTTTCTGTCGGCAAGGTGTTCTTCTATACCCGCAGCGGACTGGTCAAATGCACCGAGGCTTCTGAATACATAACAAAGATGAAACGCATTGCCGCCGTCAACCTGAAGGAGGGCGACGGGTTGGTGCGTGTCGAATACATGCGCGAAACAACGGCCGAGAGCAGCATCCTGCTCGTGACGGAGGGAGGGATGAGCATTCGTTTTGCTTCCGACACAGTTCCCGTCACAGGCCGCGCAAGTGCAGGTGTGAAATGCATAAAGCTTGATGACGGAGACGGTGTTATCTTTGCAGGGCATGTTCCGGAAGAAGGTGAGCTGCTTGTTGCTACCGACCGAGGTTACATGAAGCGCAGTTTCATATTCGACCACGAAATTCAGGGCAGGAACGGCAAGGGACTGCAATGCTTCGGCTTTAAGAAAAACGGCTCAAACGGAACGCGTATTGCCGCCGTAATGCATGTTACCGATCCGCTCGACCTTGCAGCAGTTCAAAAAGACGGAACGCAAACTGTGTTCAACACGGAGGAAGTTCGAATTGAACCGCGTGCGGGCAGGGGGCAGCCCATGGTTATGGTTCTTATGGATAATACGGTTGCGGAACTGAAAAAAACAGACAACTCCGCGAAAAACAATGCCGAGAAAAATCCGATTTGAGTTTTGCGATAGGATTTAGCTGAAGCTTTTTCCTGCATAAACCCGAATTGTTCAGCGAATTCTGGTGTTCGGAAAGAACAAAGCGTTTTTATGTGATTTTGCTGAGGATCGCGTTCAGCTTCTTTGCCTGTTCGGCGTTCAGCATCGGCAAAATGCTGTTTGCGGCAACCTGTATCTCTGCCGAATCGAGAGTTCCGTCCCGCTTTTGCTGCTCTGTGACGCGGAGCAGCTCATCCATGAGCGAACTTTCGCTGCGATTTTTGTATTTGTCCACCAGTCTGCCGATATCCGCTTCAGTGCGCGGGTCAATGTTGGCAGCGGACGGATCCTGCTGCCTGTCGTCGGCTGCTCTTTTTGCTGATTTTTTCAGACTTTTTGCCATTGCGACACCTCCGTTGCAACTTGTGATGTTGAGAAAGACGGCATGAAGCGCATCAGCATACTTAATACGCACTGAAACGCACCGCACCGCTTGCTCTCAATAAATAATATGCACATGCTGACAGGTTTGTGAATAGAATGTATTCCGAAGGATGTGTTCGGCGGTTTAATTCCGATTAATTGCAGAAAACACCGGGAAGCGAGGTTTTATTCATGCAGCGTGTGCCGACAAGACAGAGACAATTCGTTCCGAACGGGAACGCAGCAAAACGTCCGCAGGGAGGTGAAGCTTCGCCGTTCCTGCGAATCGCAAGACGAATTCGGGAGGAGCAGGGCATTGAGCAGCTTCGAGCCTTCCTTGCCGCAATGGTTCCCTTTGTTGCACCGAATGAGCTGAAAGGCGTATGTGCAGGGTTCGGATTGGACTATGATTCGATTGTTTTGCTGCGAAACGAACAGACATCAAGGCAAGCTTCAAGGATGAATCGCGGGGAAAGTGCATCGGGGAATGTGAATGCCGGCGGCATGAACGGATTTATGAACCCGTTCGGCAGCTTCGGCAGCGCAGGCGGTGCGGTGAACGGAAACATGGGAAGCATGAATTCGGGTGCGGCAATGAACGGAATGAATCCGTTCGGCGGCATGAATCCGTTCGGCGCAGCAGGAGGACAACAGATGCAGCTTATTCAAATGCTTATGGGAATGCAGAATATTATGAAGAGCGGAAAAGGCGATATTTCCCGGATAATGAATATGATGGGCGGGCGATAGACAAATGCGCCCGAATGTGCTAAATTATGCGTGTGTCGGTGCGGCCGAAACCGGTAAGCTCTTTTACGGGAGTTTTTTCGACAAAACAAAATCGGTGCAATGGTGTAAACATGAAACAAGAAAAAAGAAATGAAAACGAATGTGCGGTTTGGTGCAGCCCGCAGCAGGTGCAGGCAATTCTTGAAGGACTTGCCGCAGCACATCCGGATGCAAAGCCCGAATTGAATTTTAGCAACCCGTTTGAGTTGTTGATTGCAACCATTCTTTCCGCGCAATGTACGGACAAGCAGGTAAATAAGTGTACTGCTCAGCTTTTTAAGGCTTATCCCGATGCGGAGTCCATGGCGGCAGCCGATGAAGAAACACTGAAAAAATACATTAAGCCTTGCGGGTTTTTTAACACAAAAGCAAAACACATACTGTCGGTCAGCCGCGATTTGACCGAAAAGTATCACGGTGTTGTGCCGAATGACAGGGAGGCTTTGCAGTCGCTTGCGGGTGTGGGACGAAAAACAGCAAGTGTCGTGCTTTCAAATGCGTTTAATGTTCCGGCGATTGCTGTTGACACGCATGTGTTTCGCGTCAGCAACCGTTTGGGACTTGCCTGTGCGGCAAACGTTGAAGCGACCGAAAAACAGCTCATGCAATGCATACCTGAGGAGAAATGGTCAATTGCACACCATTGGCTGATATTTCACGGTAGACGCGTTTGCTCTGCGCAAAAACCGAAATGCGATATATGCACACTGAAGGAACTATGTAAATACCACAAGGAGAACAGATAAAATGCAATTTGTTGATAAGGCGAGGATAATCATAAAAGCAGGCAACGGCGGCGACGGATGCGCAAGCTTCCACAGAGAGAAATACGTCAGTCACGGCGGACCGGACGGCGGAGACGGCGGCAGGGGGGGCAATGTTGTTTTCCTTGCCGATGAAAACATGAACACACTGCTCGATTTCAAGTTTGCACGATTCTTCCGTGCACAGAACGGCGAAAACGGCAGAGGAAACATGCAGTACGGCAAAAGCGGTGAGAACCTTGTAATTAAGGTTCCTGTCGGAACGCGTGTGCGCGATGTCGAGTCAGGCAAGATTATTGCGGATATGAACAGCCCGGGCAGGGAACGTACTGTTCTGCGCGGCGGCAGGGGAGGCAGGGGAAATGCCAAATTTGCAACGCCGACAAAGCAGGCTCCGCGTTTTGCCCAAGGCGGACAAAAGACAAAGGAATATGAGGTTGAGTTGGAGTTGATGACGATTGCGGATGTAGGTCTTATCGGCCTTCCTAATGTCGGCAAATCCACCATTCTTTCTGTTGTCACAAGCGCAAAGCCGAAAATTGCGAATTATCACTTCACGACGCTGACACCGAATCTCGGCGTTGTAAAGCGTTATGACACATCATTTGTTGTTGCTGATATTCCCGGCCTTATCGAAGGCGCAGCGGACGGCGCAGGACTTGGGCATGATTTTCTGCGTCACATAGAGCGCACACGGATGCTCGTGCATGTGCTCGATATTTCCGGTTCGGAAGGGCGTGATCCGTTTGAGGATTATTGCCAGATTCGCAGTGAGCTGAAGCGCTACAGCGACAAGCTTGCGGAACTGCCGGAGCTTATTGTTGCAAATAAAATGGATATAACCGGTTCGGAGGACAACCTTGAGATTTTCCGGGAAGAGCTTGCAATGCATATTGAGGAGGATAAAGCGCAGGGTAACGGCGGACAGGACGAGCTGCCGCGTATTTTCCCCGTTTCGGCTGCAACCGGCAAGGGGTTTGAGCCTTTGCTTGATGCAATTGTTGAAATGCTTAAGGAGCTGCCTGCAACAAGAGAGTTTGCTGAGGATGATATAATTGAAACCCCGCAGTACGAACGCGGCTTTGCAATCAGCAGGGAAGGTGAGGTCTACACCGTAACGGGTGGAACCGTTGAATATATTTTGGACACGACGGATGCCGATGACGAGGAATCTATGCGGCGTTTCCAGCGTATGTTGAAGGCTGAAGGCATAATTGATGCTCTCCGCGAGGCCGGAGCGGGCAACGAAAGTATTGTGCGCATGGGTGAATGGGAGTTTGATTTCATCGAATAAGCGGATTATATTGAATATATTTAACGCTGATAACGGGTTGTTTGATGCATTTCGGCATTGAACAGCCCTGTTTTTTAACAAATTATGCATAAAAACGAAAATCGAAATTCTAAATAAAACAACAAAAAAAAGAAACCAAAATTAAATATTAAAAAATATATCAAAAAAATTGAAAAAAAGTGTTGACAAACGAGGCGCATAGCTGTATAATACACACCGTTGCAAAAAGTGAGCTCAACGGGGTGTGGCGCAGTTCGGTAGCGTACGTGCTTTGGGAGCATGGGGCCAAGGGTTCAAATCCCTTCACCCCGACCAGTTTTTTGTGGCCCCTTGGTCAAGCGGTCTAAGACACCGCCCTTTCACGGCGGTAACAGGAGTTCGAGTCTCCTAGGGGTCACCACTTCCCATCTCAGCGATGGGCGTTAAGAAATGGGCCTTTAGCTCAGTTGGTCAGAGCGGTCGGCTCATAACCGATTGGTCCGGGGTTCGAGTCCCTGAAGGCCCACCAACTTTTTTAAATAATATGGTCCGGTAGTTCAGTTGGTTAGAATGCCAGCCTGTCACGCTGGAGGTCAGGGGTTCGAGCCCCCTTCGGATCGCCATTTTTCCCAGCTGGTGTAGCTCAATGGCAGAGCAACTGATTTGTAATCAGTAGGTTGTAGGTTCGACTCCTATCACCAGCTCCACCATAACACCTTATGTTTTATCCTGGATGGGTTCCCGAGTGGCCAAAGGGAGCAGACTGTAAATCTGCCGTCGCAGACTTCGGTGGTTCGAATCCACCCCCATCCACCACTTTAAGCGGGAATGGCGGAATTGGCAGACGCGCACGGTTCAGGTCCGTGTGCTGGTGACAGCATGCAGGTTCAAGTCCTGTTTCCCGCACCAAACCAATATAATCCGAACCAGATCTTCGTAATCGGAGACGGGTTCGGATTATTTGTTTTCTTCGAGAAGTTCGAGGATACGCATTTCAGAAACGGCGTGGTAAAGCGTCCCGAATCCAAGCCCAGAGGGCCGAGAAAACCAAAGCTGGCAAAGGATAAGGAGGACAATTATGAAAACCATTAAAAGCTGTGAATTCAACATGGACACTGGCTGTGTAGAGCTGCGGTTTCAGGACGGCAGCATGATCTCCATCGACTGCACCGCCGTGGAAAACGAAGTGGCGGATAATCTTTATGAGCGGTCGGAGCTGGACTACCTCATCTACAACGACCTGCTATCTTATGCAGACCTCATTCTGAACGGCGACGTTGAGGCGTATCTGAACGCCGTCACGGAGTATAAGCCCTACGAAAACTGAATAAACGCACAAAAGGGGATGGCGGTCTGCCATCCCCTTTGCCATGCTGTTTTAGGAGCATATATCCCTTGGATTTGTCTTATCTCTATCGTCAGGCGACGTTCTCGCCGTTGCTGTCTTTGTCCGTTTTTGCCCCGTCCTGCGCCGCCTTCCATTCGGCAAATTCCCGCTGCCCTTCCTCACTCTCGTAGAAGGCGAGGATGTCCGGCAGCAGAATTCGGGCGATGTTCTCGATCTCATGCTGCGGGATTCCGCTGTTGTTGGTGAGCTTTTTTCGCCTGCTCAAGTTGCACCTCCGAAAAAGTATTTTGCCGCAGCTTTCTCCTGCGCGGCGGAGGAATGGCGTCTTGAGCGTCTTTTGTCGTCTGTGCTTCTTTTCCCTTCGCATCCGTCCTTTCCTATCTGAAAATGAAAACGCAGCCGCCTGTCAAGCCTTTCAGCCTGTCTGCGTCTGCATGGTGTCTTGTGTCTGAAATTATGCTTTTATTATAGCAGCGGCAAAGCTGCCCGTCAATACCACGGGAATGGAGCGGCTGACAGCGTAATTTTGGCAGCGGCTATCAAAATTGTTCTGTGGCTTGCAAATTGGCAATGGCAGTAGCGCAGCAGCCGCCAGCCGTCAATGGTCAAGATGAACGCTTCGCGCCATTGACTCCCGCCGCCCGCCGCGCTTTTGGGCAGACAAGGCGGGCAGGCACAGCCTGTGCCTGCCCGCCCATACACATTCCGGCGATTGTAGATATTGGATTTTCAACCGGAGTTGTAGTCGGGTGCGCCCCGCTTCAGGGCGTACCCGCTGCTGTTGTATACCGCCTATCTTCGCGGGGAAGGCACTCCCCAACAAGATTTCGATGGGACGGCATGAGCGGACTTCGTTCATAAAATATTTACAATACATATCGGAGGTAGAGATTGTCATTTTCGGCCATTCATGGTAGAATCATTATGCGGATAGAATACCTATCTGACAAACTATGATTGGAGGTAACGCCATGTATCGTCCCAATGATGCCCGGTTCGGCTTCACGCGTTGGTGGCATTGGTGCGGCTCCCGATTATGGAGAGGTCGTATCAAAATCGTTTCTGTTGGCGCATGAGCCGGACTGGTGATTAGTCGGCTTGTGCGCTTTTTTATTTAAGACACATAAGACCTTCTATATCAGTATTAAAAACTCATTTTTAAAAGGAGGTAAGTTTATGAAAACACCAGCGCAAAAAGTTATCTATTCTCTCCTCACGCTCATTCTTCTTCTATCAATAGGAAGCGGCGTAGTGGCAACTAATGGCAATAGAACAGAATTAATCAATCCTGAACTAGACAATGAGCTAAGCGAAGAAACCTTAAAGATTATTCCAATCGAAGATACATTAGATTATGCTCTATATGAGCAGGCGGATAAGTTGTCAAAAAGTTTCATAAACCAAAATACTAAAAAAGCCATTGATGATAATTATGGAGGCACTTACTATGACGATGGAGATTTTGTGTTCATGTTCAAGGACACATCAAAAGTCGTAGCTTCTCAAGCACAAAGCATTATCAAAAACGCAGGATTGCGGATGAAAGGCTGCATCTACTCTTACAACGAGTTAATGGAGACAATGGATTCCATATCAAATAAAGTGGTTCCTAAACTGAACGGATTCACTTGTATAGGTATGGATACGCCTAATAATACTGTGGTTGTCCAATATGTTGAAGATGATCCGACTGTTATAAAGCAGCTTTGCATTGAGGCTGATATAAAACTCGAAATGGTAGCTTTCAAAAAAATATCGGCCCCAATACTGCCCACTTCCACTATGTATGCCGGAAAAACCTCTTATAACAGCACCCGTGGCTCCACTTCCAGTGCTTGTGTAGGCGTAAACGGTCCTGGCGGTGCAGGATTTATTATTCAGGGGCATGACACATTGGTTGGGGACAGTATCAAACCAAGCAGCAGTGACAGTACGGTAGGTTCTGTTTATTCTCGTTGCCAGCCAATGATTACTACCGGTAGGGAGGCAGATGCCAGTTATGTGCTACTTAACAGTGGTCACAATTTCAGCAATATCTTGGATGGTATAACTAGCGCTAACGTGATGGTGCCTGGTAGGACATTCGATGTGTATGTTGATTTACCTGTCTATATGCGAGCACGCCATGCATATCCTTTTAATAGTGGAAAGGTGACATTAGAAAATGTTCACTATAGCTGGCCTGATCGAGATGGTAATACGCACAATTACCAAGGCGCCCAAGCTAACTATTCAGCACAGGCAGGTGACAGTGGTGGACTGGTATTTGTGTATACAAATTTGGGACCTATCTGGGCTGGGGTTCAAAGCGGGGGCGGTGCAGGATACCTCTCCGTGTTTGCTCGAGCGACCGATGTAGTGAGTTCTCTCAATGTTTCTGTAAACTGATTGTTTTCCAACAAGAAAGTTGTCGGACTGATTCTGTCTCGATACACCATAAAACTAAAAGGAGGTAAACACGTATGAGAATAAAACAATTAGCAGTCATCCTTTTAACGTTATGCTTTTTGCTGACCGCTGTCCCTGCGTATGCGGCGCAATTCAGTTATTCTGACCTGAATGAATACCGCCATATAATACAGAATGAAGTATTGAACAACTATAAAGGCCGTGTTTTCTTTGCAGTTGATGTAGATGCACAAGCTGTGCGTGTTTATGCCGAGCCGGGAGAAAGAGACTCCATTGCCGCTGCGTTGAAAAGATACGGGATAAATATGGATATGGTCATAATCGAGGGCAGACCTGCTGAAATCTCGCCTGCTATTGCAACTGCGAATGCGAATATTCGGTCAGGCCCGGGAATTTCCTACAAAAAGCTGGGGACCCTCAATAAAGGCCAAAGCGTATCGGTAATCAGAATAACAAACAAATGGGCTCAGTTCATCTGGAACGACACAGTTGCCTATGTTCATTCAGATTACATCAAATACGGAAATACTGTAATTATAAACTCCGCCGGAAACCCGGTCGTAGCAACAGTAAATCCCGATGCTTCCGGCACGTTTATAGCCATAGCCACGGGCAATGTCAATATACGCTCCGGTCCCGGTACAAACTATAAGAAGCTCGGCAAATTACGCAGAGGACAGACGGTAGCCGTATCGAATGTAAAGGGCAAATGGGCGGAGATCACATGGACGGGAAGCAAAAAAGGGTATGTACATACGGATTATCTAAAATTTGAAACAGTTTCCAATGAGCCAACGATTGACATTCCTTCCACCGATCCCGGCTCGGTAGGTGCTGCAATAGCCACCGGCAACGTCAATGTACGCTCCGGCCCCAATACAAATTACAAGAAGCTCGGCAAATTACGCAGAGGACAGACGGTAGCCGTGTGGAGCATAACGGGCAAATGGGCGGAAATCACATGGACGGGCAATCAAAAAGGATATGTGCATACGGATTATTTGAGAATGGATGCGGAGTAAATCGACCCTCTCATTGTTCATGGTAGAATCAGGGCGGGCAAGTATGTGTATGCTTGCCCATCTTATCTGTTGTGCTATCTTAATGTTGTACGGAATCGCAGGATTCTGTCCTTGATCGTATTTTGCCGGGTGCGCCCTCGATTAAAAATAGTGTGCCTTTGCAGAACGGGAAACGGACTGGCAAGCAGGGCAAAGCGGTACCCACTTTGCTGCTTGCCAACCTGCGAACCCTGCCGGCTTCACACTTGGCAAGCAAGGTGGCTTGGAGCCACTTTGCGCTTGTTGGGGAAATTTGTCCCCAAGCCCCTTTGAACGATTTTTGCAAAATCGGCTGCGCTCCTGCGGAGCTTTCTTCGCCTGCGGCGCGTCCGAGAATCGCGGCGTTATGTGAATATGTCATTGACATATTCTCTGTTTCCGGGTATACTTGAAACAGAAAAGGAGGTGACGCAGCCTTGAAAATCATCGGTGAACGGCTGCGAGGTTTGCGCGAAAGCGTCAGGCTCTCGCAGGCAAAGCTGGCAAAGGAATTTGACGTTTCCCAATCCGCTCTCGCCCGGTACGAAATTGACGATTCCACGCCCTCCCCGGAGGTTTTTCTGAAATACGCCGACTGCTTTGATGTATCGCTGGACTACATTTTCGGCAGGACGGACGACCCCCACGGCATGATCTACAACAACTGTGTGAAGCTCGGCCTGAACAACCCGGAAATGGCACGGTTCGTGGAAATGTGCTTTGACCCCGGCTCGGCTATGAACGAACGATTGAAGGCAACGCTTGTGCAGATGCTCTCGGAGGTGGATACGAAATGAAAGCCGTGATTTACGCCCGCTATTCCTCGGACAGCCAGCGAGAAGAAAGCATTGAAGGGCAGCTCCGCGAATGTACCGCATTTGCCGAAAAGAATGGCATCACGGTATTACGGCATTACATCGACCGCGCGTATTCTGCAAAGACCGACAACCGCCCGGAGTTCCAGAACATGATAAAGGACAGCGGCAAGCGGCTGTTTGACATAGTGATCGTCTGGAAACTGGACAGGTTCGCACGGAACCGCTATGACAGCGCCCGGTACAAGGCCACGCTTAAAAAGAACGGCGTGAAGGTGGTATCCGCCACCGAGATTATTTCAGAGGGCGCGGAGGGCATCATTCTGGAATCTGTTTTGGAAGGCTATGCGGAATACTACTCCGCCGACCTTTCCGAAAAGGTCATCCGGGGCATGACGGACAATGCTCTGAAATGCAAATTTAACGGCGGCAGTCTGCCTATTGGTTATGTAATCGATGACGAGCAGCATTTTCAAATCGATCCGCTGACAGCACCATTTGTTTTGGAGGCTTTCAAGCGGTATGACGGCGGCGCGACTATGAAGGAAGTGCGGGATGCGCTCAACGCAAAAGGTGTTACCAACCAGCGAGGAGGCGAGCTGACCTTCAATTCCATACAGCACATGCTGAACAACCGCCGCTATATGGGCGAGTTCAGTTACCGCGATGTGGTCGTGCCGGACGGCATCCCCGCCATCGTACCGCAAGACCTCTTTAACCGGGTGCAGGAGAAGCTGGCGAAGAACAAAAAGGCCCCGGCGCGTCACAAGGCCGAGGACGATTATCTGCTGACCACCAAGCTATTCTGCGGCTACTGCGGGGCCTATCTCTGCGGCGAGAGCGGCACAAGCCGCACGGGAAAGGTGCATCACTATTACAAGTGCGTTTCCGTCAAAAAGAAGCGCACGGAGTGCCACAAGAGGCCCGTCAGGAAAGAATGGATCGAGGATTTGGTGGTCGGTGAAACCATGAAAATGGTCATGGACGACAAAGCAATCGAGGCCATTGTGTCCATGCTGATGGACTTGCAGGACAGGGACAATGTGAACGTGCCGCTGTATGAGCAACAGCTCCGTGAAGCGGATACCGCCATCAGCAATTTGCTCAACGCCATTCAACAGGGCATCCTGACGCGCTCCACAAAGGAGCGGCTGGAGGAGCTGGAAAACCGCCGCGACGAGCTTGAGAACAGGCTTGCCTGCGAAAAGCTGGCAAAGCCCAAGGTCAGCGCGGAGTTTATGACCTTCTGGCTCCACCGCTTCCGCAAGCTGGACGTGCGGCAACAGAGCCACCGCAAGATGCTCATAGACACCTTCATCAATGCGATTTTCCTGTACGATGATAAAATGGTGATCACCTTCAACTACAAGGAGGGCACGAAAACCATCACCTTCGCGGAATTGCAGGAAGCTATCAGCAACAAAAACGGTTCGGATTTGGATTGCATTGCTGCACCAATTAAGGAGCTGAAAATCAGCTCCTTTTTGATTATGTTTTGGAGGCTGCAAAGGCTGCGCCCCCCTGCCCGTTTGCTATTTTACTGTTTCTATAAATCTCCATATAAGACGTTTGGCGGCCGCGAATTCCGACGATTTTGAGGAATAATAAATTTTTTCTATCTTATTCTGACACATTTATTATGGCATACCGGAAAGGAAAATGTGTTAACAACCATTGAACTATTTTGTTTTACAATTTTTACGGATACCGTTCAACAAAAATAAATATGCATAAAAGGTGTTGACATCTCATTTCTGTGGTGCTATGATAATCATCGTTCGGTGAACAACATCTGGGTGTGGCGCAGTTTGGTAGCGTGCTTGAATGGGGTTCAAGAGGCCGGAAGTTCAAATCTTCTCACCCAGACCAAAAAACAGCTCATAGTAAGTATGGGCTGTTTTTTTATGCTCTTTCTTATGTTATATCCTGCTACAGCATTATGCATATCAGGCCGTTGCAGCCCTCGTTCACCATGCGTTCAATGGTGCTTTGCAGCTTTTGCTGTACGTTTTCCGGCATTCTGCTCACCTTTGACGCCATGCCCTCCTTCGCCATCTCATATAGCGACTTTCCGAATATATCCATATCCCATATCTTACCGGGGTCCTTCTCAAAGGTGCTGGTCAGGTAATCCGCAAACTCCTCGCTCTGTTCCTCGGTACCCACCAGCGGCGATACCTCTGACTCTATATTTACCTTTATGAGGTGCAGTCCAGAGGCATGAGCGCGAAGCTTTACGCCGAACCTGCCGCCCCGCTGAACTATCTCCGGCTCGTCAAGTTCCATATCCTCTATGTCCGGAGGAACGGTGCCGTAGCCTGTGGCCGCCGCCTGTTCAAGGGCGGAACGTATCCTGTCGTATTCCTTCTTGGCTACTATAAACTCCTTCAGGGAAGCTATCAGATGGGCGTCATCCCGTATTTCGTAGCCGCATTCTTCACTTATTACGGAATAGAACATCCCGTCGTCCGGGGCCAAGCCGACCGTCATCTCTCCGCTGGCGAGGTCGAGGCAGGAAAGCGTGGGGGCTGAGTAACCCTCGATCCCACTTAAAGCTTCAAGGAGGGCATTGCTGTCTCCCATTCGCTCCATGCTTCCGACGGCATTCAAAAGGGGCTCTGTCACCCGCCTTGCAAGCCAGTGATCCGGTCCCAGCGCATTTACCCATGAAGGTATTGCTACGTTTACCGAACGTATCGGGAAAGCCATGAGCATTGAGCTTAAAAGCTCCTCAAATTGAGCCTGATCCATTGTCATCGCGTTTGCCGGCATGGCTATAACACCGTATTTTTCAGAAAGGGCCGCCGCAAGCTCCGTGGCTTCTGCGCCGCAGGGATCGGTGCTGTTTACAAGCACAATAAAGGGCCGGCCGGTATTTTTCAGTTCGGTTATAACCCTCTCCTCTGCGTCTACATAAGCCGGGCGCTTGATGTCGGTTATGCTGCCGTCGGTGGTCACCATTATGCCTATGGTAGAATGCTCGGTTATGACCTTGTTGGTGCCTATTTCCGCAGCGTCCTCGAAGGGTATGTCGTAGTCGAACCACGGCGTGCGCACCATTCTGGGGGCGTTGTTCTCGACATGGCCTACGGCCCCTTCCACCATGTACCCAACGCAGTCAGCCATGCGTATCTTTATCCGCATGCTCTCTATCTCAAGTGTCGCCGCCTCGTTGGGTATGAAGCGGGGCTGTGTGGTCATTATGGTCCTTCCTGCGGCACTCTGAGGCAGCTCATCTGTGAGCCGCGCCCTGACGTTTTCGTCCTGTATGCTGGGTATCACCATAACGTCCATAAAGCGCTTGATGAAGGTCGACTTGCCGGTACGTACCGGCCCTACCACGCCTATGTATATTTCTCCGTTTGTGCGCCGGGCTATATCCCTGTAAAGCTCATTTTTATCCATAAGGCACCTCCTGTAATGTGTGCAATAGATTTATATGTGCAAAGCAGGCGGTTCATGCGGGATAAAAATAAAACCACCGGATATCCGATGGTTTTTATTTTATGTGAATCCTATGCCTTATCGTTCAGCCTGTCGTTCTTGCCGCGCTGGCGTATTTTGATTCTGATTGGCGTTGCATCCAGCGAGAAGGACTTTCTTATGTAATTTTCAAGATAACGCTGGTATGAGAAATGCATTATCTTGGGATCGTTCACCACTATGGCAAATGTAGGCGGGTTGGTGGCAAACTGCACAGCGTAGTATATCTTCAATTGCCTGCCCTTATCGGAGGGAGGGGCGGTTACCGTTACAGCTTCGGATATAACGTCGTTAAGCGTGCCTGTGGATATGCGCATACTGTTCTGGGTATAGGCATATTTTGCCGTTTCCAGCACCTTGTTCACCCTCTGACCGGTCTTTGCGGAGATAAACAGCATGGGAACGTAACTCATGAAGGCCAGATCTGTTGTAAGCTCCTTCTTGAACTTGTTCATGGTGTTGGTGTCCTTCTCGATGACGTCCCACTTGTTGACTATAACCACGGAGGCTTTGCCTTCTTCGTGTACATAGCCAGCTATGCGCACGTCCTGCTCGCTAAGTCCCTCTGCGGCATCTATGACGATAAGCACAACGTCCGCCCGCCGTATAGCGCCAAGGGAACGTATGACGCTGTAGCGCTCGACCGTTTCATCGTCAATGGCACGCTTGCGCCGGATGCCTGCGGTGTCCACCAGCACAAAGTCATCGCCGTTCCATGTGAATGGAGTATCTATGGCGTCGCGTGTGGTGCCGGATATGCTGCTCACTATTGTGCGCTCATAACCCAGCAGCGCGTTTACCAGGCTGGATTTGCCCACATTTGGTTTGCCCACTATGGCGATATTTATGGCCTCGTGCTCCAGCTCCTTCTCGCACTTGGGGAAATACGATATCACCTCGTCCAGCAGATCGCCTATGCCCAGGCCCTGCTCGGCGGATATCGTTATGGGATTGCCTATGCCCAAAGAATAAAAGTCGTATGCCGAGTCCTCATACTTCGGGTGATCCACTTTATTTACTGTAAGCACTATGGGCTTCTTGGAGCGGCGCAGTAAATCCGCCACGTCCTCATCGGCGGCGGTTATGCCCTCACGGCCGTCTACCATGAATATGATGACGTCGGCTGTCTCTATGGCAAGCTCGGCCTGGCGGCGCATCTGAGTGCTTATTATATCGTCCTTCATGGGCTCGATACCGCCTGTGTCCACCAACGCGAAATGGTGATCCAGCCATTCCGCGTCGCCGTAGATTCGGTCGCGGGTGACGCCCGGCGTATCCTCGACTATGGCGATGCGCTTGCCGACTACCTTATTGAAGAAGGTGGATTTTCCAACGTTCGGGCGGCCTACTACCGCCACAAGTGGCTTTGACATATTATATAACCTCTCTTGATTGCATTTGTAAGTAAGGCGGTGTACTTCCACAAAATACACCATTTTTAATTGTAAAGCATTTTTATCTAAATGTCTACGGTCTTGTTTCTCAGCCGCGTTTCGGGTATAATATAGGCAAATCTTCATAAACAGAGAAAGGCGAATACGAACTAAAGAGATAATATGACATTTAAAACCTTGCTTCAAGGCGCAAAGAGAGACCTTCACGAGATATTTACTTTAAGGAGGCTTCTTTTTATTTTGTGCGGAACAGCCATATGCTCCTTCGGCATATACAATGTCCACGACCAATCCGGCATAACTGAAGGCGGCGCGCTGGGATTCATACTGCTGTTGAACCACTGGTTTGGTCTGCCTTCATCTATAGCCACACCCATAATAGACATAATCTGCTACGCCCTCGCCTTCCGTGCGCTGGGCAGGCATTTTCTTGAGATTTCGTCCTTCTCCACACTGAGCATGGCCATGTTTTTCAGAATTTGGGAGCACTTCCCCCCTGTCCTTCCCAGCCTTGCAGATAAGCCCCTTTTAGCGGCTCTCTTGGGCGCGCTGTTTATAGGCGTAGGAGTGGGCATAGTAGTCAAAAACGGCGGTTCCTGCGGCGGAGACGATGCCCTGGCGCTGTTCATTCACAAGGTCACGGGCTGGCGGTTATCTCGAGCCTACCTCATAAGCGATCTTACCATACTGGCACTATCCCTCACCTACATACCCTTTAAAAAGATATTCTTCTCCCTCATTACTGTCACCATCTCCTCCTACATACTCGAGGCAGTACAGGGAAAGAAAAAGGAGCAGGAAGGGACGGAAGGCGTAAGAGCATAACGAAATATCCAAAGCCCGAGGCAGCGCTTCGGGCTTTTCTGCGCAGAAAAACAAAAGGTGCTGAAAGCCATAATGCTTTCAGCACCTTTTATCTGGTCGGGGCGACGTGATTTGAACACGCGACCTTTTGGTCCCGAACCAAACGCGCTACCAAGCTGCGCTACGCCCCGATGGAGCCAACGAGGGGATTCGAACCCCTGACCTGCTGATTACGAATCAGCTGCTCTACCGACTGAGCCACGTTGGCATTGCCGGTGAACCGGCTCGGTTAATAATTATAGCACAGTTGTCTTTTTATGTCTACTGACAAAAATCAATAAAGTTTAGCCAGCGACTTTATACTTTTGAGCTCATCGCTGGAGGTAATCGGCGTCAGATGAAATTCCTGTATGTGCAGAGTGCTGTCCTGCTGTATCCATATGGAGCGGCCCTGCTCGCGGGGCAGGATAGGCGCGCTCTCAGTAGTGTTTTCGTATATCATCTTTGCTATGTCGGGGTGTACCTGGAGCAGATAACCCGTACAGCTTTCGGTAGCAAAACTGCGCATTATCTTCTTTCGCACCTTGAGAAGCATCGTCTCAGCAGATATCACCCTGCCGCTCCCGTTGCAGTAAGGGCATGTGGTCTGCAATACGTTGCTTATACACTTTCTGGACTTCTTGCGGGTCATCTCCACAAGGCCGAGCTGTGTTATGCCGAGCACGTTGGACTTGGTGCGGTCCTTGCGCAGCTCCTCCTTGAGGGTTTCTATGACCTTTTCCTTATCCCCGGATTCGTCCATATCTATGAAGTCGATTATTATTATGCCGCTTATATCGCGCAGGCGGAGCTGCCGGGCTATCTCCTTGGCGGCTTCGCAATTGGTTGCGGTAATGGTTTCCTGAAGGTTGTCCGTCCCAACGTATTTGCCGGTATTGACGTCAATGGTGGTCAGCGCTTCGGTCTGATCGATTATTATATACGCGCCGTTTTTTATCCATACCTTGCGGCAGAGAGCCTTGTCTATGGCCCCTTCGAGGCCAAGGGCGTCGAATCTGTCGGGAAGCTCATCCTGCAGCACCACACGATCCTTGAGCGCGGGAGAGATTATACCCGCGACCACCTGTACCTTTTCATAAAACTCGCGGTCGTTTATGGTGAGCCTGTCTATATCAGGGGTAAAAAGATCCCTTATGGTACGGAATACCAACGGTTCCTCCCCATGTATGAGCCGGGGAGCGGTGAGCATCTGACTTTTTTTCTGTATGCGATCCCAAAGACGGGTAAGAAACCTCATATCCGCCTCGAACTCCTCAATGCTCTTGTCCAGCGCGGCTGTGCGTACTATCACTCCCATGTTATCCGGTTTTACCTTGGATATGGTTTCCTTCAGTCGGGCACGCTCCCGCTCGTCCTCTATCCTTCTGGATACGCCTATGTAGTTCACCATAGGCATGAGAACCAGCGTCCGTCCAGGCAAGGTTATGTGGGTAGTGACTCTTACGCCCTTTGTGCCTACAGGCTCTTTTAGCACCTGTACAAGTATCTCCTGGCCCGGCTTGACTATATCCTTTATATTTGGCACTTCCTGATGCAGCTCGGGAGCTTCGCCGAACTGGAAATCGCTGCTGTCCGGCAATACATCCCCAGCGTATAGAAACGCATTGCGTTCAAGCCCAACGTCCACAAATGCCGCCTGCATGCCGGGCAGTACGTTCTGTACCCTGCCCTTATATATGTTTCCTACCAACCGCTCCTTGCCCCTCTGTTCTATATATATCTCGCTGGGTGAACCGTTGTCCATAAGGACTACTCTCGTCTGGTACGGGTTTATGTCTACTACTATCTCCTTGCCCATTATTTCAGGACCTCCAAAAACTTACGTTGACAAAATATAATAATAAAAAAATAATCTTATCAATGTTAATATAATACCATTTCCTTTACACACGGTCAATGAAGGGGAGCACTTCCCTGATTTTTTTATCGCAGCCGTACATGGCCGCAAGCTCGTTCAGACAGCCGCTGTCCAGCCTGCCCGTTTCGCGCATATCTACGTCAAGGGCAGTAATGATGGTATACTTTCCTCCGCCTGAATAGGAGATCGCTTCCGACAGCGTAGCATTTTCGCTTAGCGCTATGTGCCTGACACGTATAGGCCGGCAAGAGGCCAGAGCTCCCGCTCTTCTGAGATAGTTCGAAGCTTTTTTTTCCTCCGTCCCTTTCAGCGACAGCAGCAAAAAAACGCCAAATACTGTAACCGTAGGATTCTCGGCCATACAGCCGAGAAATATAAGGACTATGGATAATGCGATATTCAGTACGGTATTGGCCCAGTACGGAAGTCTTATATCCACTATTTCCAGCGCCGCGCCAAGCGCCCTGCCGCCGTCCAGAGGGTATACCGGCAGCATATTCACCAGGGCGATGTACATGTTGGCGTCAGATAATTCCTTTAGGCTTTCAAGTCCCGTTACCTCTGTGCCCATATATGCGATAAGGCTGAATACAGGTCCCGCAAGGGCTATCATCAATTCGTCCGAATGGCTGACAATGCCGACTATCTCTGCGCGGCAGCCGTATGGCATAAGTTCTATGGAGCATACTTCGTAGCCCAGCATATTTGCCATAACGCAATGAGCGCACTCGTGCGAAATCACTGCGAGCATGTATATAAGAAAAGTCGTTATATTGCCGCTTGCAATGCAAAGCAGACACAGCAGCGCAAAAAAGGGGCTGCTTTTTATCCTTGGAATCATGCGGGGATATTCGCGTCGACATCAAATAATTTCTCGGCTTCCATAGGCCGTCCGCCCTTGTATACGCGGATGTTCAGGCTATCGCTGCCGATGCCAAGCGTATCACCCCGGCTTACCGGCTGCCCCTCCTCTACCCAAAGCTCGTTGAAGCCATCAACGCTTATCATTATGTCCCCATCCGTCCAAAGCTCCACCGCGCCTTTTCCGCTTGCATCGGTAGATACGTTTTTTATTTTGCCGTTGCCGGGCGACTGTACGGTCTTATCCGCCGTATTGGATACTGTCAGCAGCATGCCGTCATCGCTGCTTTGATATGTGGCACCGCTTATGTTGAGACTGAGCCGCGAGTCACGGGAAAACACCTGCATTATACCGGGCAACTCTACAAAACGCAGCTTGCCAAGGTATTCGCCGCCTATATTCTCTGCCTTTTCAGTAAGGTTTGCGGCAGTCTGCGCAAGATCCTCCCCATTGTAAACTGTTTTTGCCACCAGCGCCAGTCCGCATAGAAGCAGGCATATGCCCATTTTTACCAGCATAGAACCTCCGGCGCTATAATCCTCATACCTCTCCGCGGCCCTTCTGTACCGTCTCTCCGGGCGGCTGAAATACCGTATCGTATACTTGCGATTTCTTCCTCTGCCGTATTCGTATGATATAAAATCCTTATGATCGATTCTTTCAGCCATAAAAAAACCTCCTCTTTAATGCACATTTGATTATATGTGCGAAAAGGGAGGAAAATTTACTTAATATGCTCGTCCGTCATCGCTTCTTGCTTTGGCGCCGCATCCATACGTTCTCCACAATGCCCACACCTATAAGGTTCGTTAACAGATTTGAGCCTCCGTAGCTTATGAATGGAAGCGGTATGCCGGTAACAGGCATAAGGCCTATAGTCATGCCGATATTCTCAAATACGTGGGCCGTAAACATGCCTGCAACGCCTACTACGAGGCATGTGCCGAAGGAGTCTTTAGTTCGCATGGCAATATATATCCAACGGAATATCAGCGCAAAGAACAGGCAGATTATTATTGTGCCTCCCACAAACCCAAGACCTTCAACTATTCCCGCAAAAATGAAGTCGGTATGCCTCTCCGGAACGAACCTCAGCTGAGCAAGGGTTCCTTCGGAGAAAAATCCCTTTCCCGTAAGCTGACCCGATCCTATGGCTATTTTGGACTGGGCCACGTTGTAGCCGGAGTTTTGCAGATCGGACTCCGGGTTGATGAAAACGTCGATGCGCTCGCGCTGCGAATCGCTCAAAACGAAGTAATATGCCAGCGGCATACACACCGCCAGTCCGCCTGCCGCGGTGAGTATGTATCCCCAGGATATCCTGCCTATGAAGTATATAAATACCATTATGCAGATAAAAACGAAGGCCGTGCCGAAGTCAGGCTGCATCATTACAAGGACCGTAGGAACAGCACAGTACATAGTGGTCTTTATTATATACCCCAGTCCCCTGAATTTGCCTTCTTTGTCCATGCAGTCGCTAACGTACTTTGAAAGCGTGACTATTATGCTTATTTTGCACAACTCGCCGGGCTGTAACGCCCTGTCGATGAAATCCAGTTTGAACCAGCCTGCTATACCGCGGGTTTTGCCTGCGGCGAATATCATGATGAGCAGCACCAGGTTTGCTGCGTAGACGTATTTGATAAGAAACTTAAATACTTTATAGTCCACTACCATGAAAACCAGCATGGCGGCGAAACCTATCATGAAGTTAACCAGCTGCTTTTTGACGTAGTACAGGTTAAGCTTGTCCAGATAGTCGGCTATGCTGGCTTCAGTGCCGTCAAAGGGGTCGGCCATGATGCTGGCGATGCTTGTAAGCCCTATGATAAACAGGGTCAGGACCAACAGTATGGTTATCCAGTCTATTTTTTTGAGCAGGTCTTTATCGAACATTTACTCTACGTCAAACAGCTCCTTGACTTCGTTATATATGGCTTTGTACTTGTCGATGGTATCGCCGTATGCGATGGGACGGTTTACTGTTACCTTTTTTGCGGTATCCTCGCCCTGCATGAGCCTGTCCAGCATCATGGTTGCGGTAGCAGCCGCATCGTAATACGGCTCTATACAAAGGCCGTATATGTCGTTATCCTTAAACAGCTCCAGGTTTTCATCACTTAGGCCGCAGCCGAAGGCCGTTATGGATATCTGCTTGAGCAGCGCCGGATTTGGAGTTGGCTCGGCAGAGTCCGCTGACGGTTCCGGCGTAGGTGTGGATTCCGGCTCTTTATTTTTCGTTTCCTTCTCAGAGGCCTTTTCGGCAGCCTCTATATCCTTAAATGCGGCTATTGCCTTACTGCGCGCCTTAACGGCGACCGGTACAGAGGATTCATCGCAGGCGTAAAGCCCCTTTATGTCGCGGTTGTTCAGAAGATAATCCGAAAGCTCATCTATTGCTCCAGCGTCACCTAATCCGGGCGTCCTATTAAAGCTTACAGTATCAAACTGAGGATAGTATTCCTTCACAGCAGCGCCAAATGCCGGGAAGCAGCTGCCGGTATTGCTTCCGTATACCAGTATCCTGCCCGACTTTAACCCGCGCTCAGTCATTCTTTCCGCTATGCCGCGGGCCAGCTCCTCTATGTACTCAGAAACGTCCGCCACTACGTTAACATCCGCCTCGTCTCCGTTGTAAGCCTCATATGGGCATACGACGTACAGACCGGCGTCGTGGGCGCGCCTTACCGCCTCGGTGTAGCTTCCGGGTATGAGCAGCCCGGTGCAGCCGTCATCGACCGCCTTTTGCACCGTAGCCGATGCATCGCCCTTCACCCTATAAAGCTTTGCGGGATAGCCGAGGTTTTCTACCGTATGCAAAAAGCCGTGCATCATCATGTACCCGCTCATGCTGCCATCGTCCTGTATTATCATGCCCATGAGCTTTATTCCGCCGTCATTGGCGGATTCGGCAGCATTTTCAGTGCCTGCGCTTTCAGGCGGAGATGAAACCTGTTGGGGTTCTTCCTTGCCGCAGCCCCATAGGAGCAGCATCAGCACGAGCATTACCGGAAATAATCTTTTCACTTAAACGCACTCCTTTCAGCCGCGGCAAACAGTCGCGAACCGCGCACGTCTAATTTTACATTAAAACTGACGCATCGTCAGCAAAAACGCGGCTTTGTTCACAAAAACGTCAGATTATGTAGCGCGCTTCCTTTTTGGGCGCGGCGTCCAGCTCCTTCTTTTTCTCATCATAGCCGTGCTTGCCGAGAAGCGCATAGGTGGCGTTCTTGCCCTCTTCAACGCCAGGCTGATCGAAGGCATTGATACCTAACAGCTCACCCGCAAAGGCGGTCTCAAGCTGGAATAAGAATAGCAGCTGACCAACAGTGAAAGCGTTCACCTCCGGCAGCGTCACCGTGCAGTTCATGTGCCCGCTCTTCCGTACTGCGTATTCCGTTGCGAACTGTTCGCATTTGATAAGCTCATTGAAGGTATGGCCGCTTAAAAAAGCGACGTCGGGTATGTTGTCGTAGGCATGGGGTATCTCTACGGTGCTCCTGTACTTATCTACACCTATGAAGGTTATTACCTTATCGAAGGGGCCTTCGGTATAGAGCTGCACCTGAGAATGCTGGTCTGTGACGCCGAGAGACTTAACGGGGGTCTGGCCGGTATGGGCGGCGCTGCCGTCAGTGTGTACAGCCTTGCCAAGGGACTCTGCCCAGAGCTGTGCGAACCAGTCAGCCATATACTTAAGAGAATCGGCATAGGGCATCATGACGTTTATGTTGCAGCCCTTTTCCACCGCCTTCATTTGCAATGCAGCCATCATGTAGGCGGGATTATGCCATATGTCGTGCGTGCGGCACAGCTCATCCATATAGGCGGCGCCGGCAAGGAGCTCCTCGATATCTATGCCGCATACCGCGGCGGCCAGGAGGCCCACGGGACAAAGCTCGCTGAACCTTCCGCCTACTCCATCAGGCACATAGAATGTATCGAGGCCGAATTCCTTTGATATCTTTATGAGATTGCCCTTGCTGTGGTCGGTGGTAGCTACAATGTGCTCAGTCCAACCGTCCCCCAGCTTTTCCCTCAGTATGTTTGTAGCAAGTAAAAGCTGAGACATGGTTTCGGAGGTGCTGCCGGACTTGGTTATAACGTTGAACATGGTATGCTCTATGTCTATGACTTCGAACAGAGACTCCATTCTTTCGGGATCTATGTTGTCCTCTATAAAGAGCCTTGGGCCTCCGCGCCTCTCCCTGGGAAGGTCGTTGTAGCGGAGATGGCACAGGGCCTGATGGACGGCTATGGGACCAAGGGCGCTTCCGCCTATGCCCAGCACTACGAAATCGTCGAAGTTATCACGGATATCCTTCGCCTTAGCGTTTATGGCCTTAATTACTTCGTCCTGATTGAAGGGCAGCTCTCTCCACTTCATGCTTCCGCGCTTTTCATCCATGCCCTTTGCCGCAGCCTCATATGCCGCTGCGTTTGCCTCGAGCTCCTCAGGGGTTATGCCGCCCTTGACGAAGCCGCTCATCATATTGTTGAAATCCACACGAAGTCTCATTTCCTTTTTAAAGGCCTCACAAGCAAAGCGCTTCATAAAAAATACCTCCATATGTAAAAATATAATTGCATACAAATATAACAAACTTATTTTAATTATAACACATAATTGCCGGACGCGCGCATAAATTTAAGCTGCGGGGTGGCTGATTTGATAATTAAGCATAAAAAAGGCGATATATTTCCAATATTTGCTGTGTTGCTCGGAATTTTCGGAGCCGGGGCGTTCTTTCTGAGCAGTATGGGAATGCAAAACCGGGGCGGCCTGAGCATTCGCGTCGTAGACGCTTACAATCTTACGCCGGTAAAAAACGCCGACATAATAATACCCTCTGCGGATATATTTGCAGAGACTGACTCATCAGGTCTTGCGGCAGTGACGCTTCCCATAATAAAAAACGGCCCCCAGGAAAAGGCGCTGGGCCAGTCGTGGGGCGAGTGTACCATTATCGCCAGCTGCTCCGGCTACCGGCCCACCGTTATGCTGTATGCGCACGTATACAAGGATAAGCTGCGCAGAGCCGTTATATACCTTTTTCCCGAGGATAAGGACGGAGAGGAGATAATAACCGTCGTAGAACCTCCCGATGAAGAATGGATAAAGGCGTTGGTTGAGAAATACCTGAACTGATGCTATAATTCCCGTATGAATACTAAGGAAAAGAGCCCTGAGGGCATTAAAAAACCGATATTGGTCAAGCTGCCGTTCCTGCTGCTCATACCTCTGGGCCTGTGGTTTCCTTCGCTGGCCTCAAGGCACCCGCTGACCGTGGAGAGGTTGTACAGTCGCGGCATATACCCCTATATAAGCAGAGCACTGGGAGGCTTCACGTCGCTGCTCGGCTTTTCCGTCGCGGAGTTTTTTGTGTATTTTGTTATACTCGGTGTGCTCATAGCGGTAATGGCAAACGTCGTAGGGCTTATAAGGCGGAAAAAGTCACCTGCCGCTTTTCTGTCTTTCCTGCTTTCCCTCGCCATATTTGCAGGCGTGATGCTGAATCTGTTTTATATACTTTGGGGCTTTAACTATTCCCGGCCTACGCTTTACCAGCTTGCGGGCCTCGAGGTAAAGGCCAGGCCGGATGAGGAGCTTCAAGCGCTTTGCCATAAGCTCTCGGCAGACGCAAACGAGCTCAGGAGAAGCGTTCCAGAGGACGAAAACCGCGTATTCCACATAGCGGATTACAGGAAGTATTTCGATAAAATACCGGCCGCATATGAAAGGCTCAGTCAGAGCAATCCCCTTTTTGCAGGCAGGGTTTATCCCGCAAAGGGAGTGATGGCCTCCGAAGGAATGTCATGGGCGGGCATATGCGGCATTTTCATGCCGTTTACCGCAGAGGCGAATGTAAACACACATCAGCCCTCGCTTCTGCTCCTTTCCAGCGCGGCCCACGAAAACGCCCATTCCTTAGGCTTTGCCCGCGAGGACGAGGCTAACTTCATAGCCTATCTCGCCTGCATCAGCTCGGAGGATCCTTCTATAAGATATTCCGGAGCGATGCTCGCGCTGATAAACTGCGGCAACGCTCTGTATAAAAGCTCCCCGGACAAGGCGGCGGCGCTGAGGGAGACTTACAGCGACGCTGTGCTGCGTGATATTGCCGCTTATAACCAATACTGGGACAGATACGAAGGTCAGGTCGAGGAGGCGTTCGACAGTATAAACGACAGCTATCTTAAGTTCAACCTTCAGGAAAACGGCGTAAAGAGCTATGGCATGATGGTAGACCTCATGCTCGCCTACTATGACATTCGACCAGATCAGTAGCCCAGTTTTATGGCCTTTTTGAGCAGCTGCCCTGCAAGGGGAGCCGCTGCGCTTGCACCACCGCCTGCCTGCTCAAGTATCACCGTAACGGCAAGAGGGTGCTCATCATCCGCAACAAAGCCCGTAAACCAGGAGTGGGTCTTTACGCTCTTGTTTGAGGATACCTCGGCGCTTCCCGTCTTGCCGCCCACCTGATAGCTCTCAAGCGCCGCCTTCCTGCCGGTACCGTGATTTACGGTATCGAACATGGCATTTTGCATTATTTCGGATTCTGCGGCCGTGAGCACAGTCTTATAGACCCGGCTCCCAGCCGTTAATTTTACCCTGTTGTTGCCATCCGCTACCCTGCTCAAAAGCCTCGGCTCCATCATTACGCCGCCATTGGCTATGGCCGCGGTCAGCATACATGTCTGCATGGGGGTCATAAGGTCCTTATACTGGCCTATGCCCGACCATGCCACCTCCAGATCCGTACTGCCCTTCTCAAATGAGCTTGAATAAAGCATCATATCGTTGAACAGGAATTCGTCGCCTATGCCCAACTCCTTTGCGACTGTGGCGAGCCGTGCCGGCCCCAGCTCCATCGCAAGCTTTGCGAAGGTGTTATTGCAGGATTTTGCAAAGGCGGTATATATGTCTATCTCGCCGTGGTATTCGCTGTGCGAGTCCCTCACTATACTGTACAGCTCGCTGGCAGCAGGTTCCGCGCCCACGTCCTCTGCCCCCTCCTGATCCCTGTCATACTTTATGTTTTCGCTGGCGGCGGCGAATTCTTCGTCGTCAACGTGTATGTTTGGCAGATACTTGCCGGTCTTTTTATCAAATACAAGAGCGCCGTCGCAGTTGAATGTGCGGTTCTCTATGCCTGGAAGATAACGCAGCGCTGCTATCATCGTGACTATTTTGAATGTGGAGCCGGGAGTATAGCGCCCCATAGTCACACGGTTCACCATTGCGCTGGCGGCAAGATCCTTCTCTCCGTTCAGGTAATCCTCCATATATTTGGGATCAAACGTGGGCTGGCTGACAGAGGCAAGTATTTCGCCTGTCTTGTAGTTCATAAGCACCACCGCGCCCCAGTAATCGTCCATCAGCTTGTAGGCGTACTCGCAAAGCTCGGAATCCACAGTAAGCAGCACGCTGGACCCTACCTTCTGCTGGGTGCCTATGAGCTGCTCGAATTCGTCGGTCAGGCGGCTGTCAAAGCCCAAAAGATACTTTGCGAACATGGATTCCGCGCCGAATGTCTGGCCGTATGTGTCTCCTATCACGTGGCTCATGGAGCGCCGCAGGGACTTTACGTCCACGTACTTGCGTTTGCCCTCGCTGTTGGTATAGGCGAGCCTTACGCCGTTTCTGTCCAGCAGCATGCCGGCGGCGATGGTCCCCTTTCTGTTTGCTACCCTTGTATTATAGGGGCTTGCGAACCAGCGGTTGCCGTATACGTTTACTATGTAGCCAAGGTAGACGCTCAGCACTATGAACATAACGCAAAACAGCGCCAGCATGGCCTTTATATGATTTCTTGTGCTGTCCTTTCGTTCCTTTTTCATATAAGATCTTCCTTAAGCGTTCTCTTCACCGGCTTCGTACATGGCGTCCTGAAGCATCTCTCCGTTTTGTATGGATACGCCCTCGAGTATGCCAAGCAGCATCATGCAGGCTATCATCGAGCTGCCGCCATAGCTTACGAAGGGCATGGTTATGCCGGTGAGCGGTATAAGCTTTATCACGCCCGCTATTATTATAAAGCTTTGCAGGGTTATGAGCACCGTGCAGCCAAAGGCTACGAGCATAAGATACCTGCTTCTGGCGTTGAGCGCTATCAGCGCGCCCCGGATTATGAACACCAGATACAGCGCTATCACGGCAATTCCGAATACAATGCCGAACTCCTCGCAGATGACTGCAAATATGTAGTCGGTATTGTATGCGGGTATGCTCTTGGGAAGTCCTTTGGTAAGGCCAAGGCCCCACAGGCCGCCCGAGGCTATTGCCATGAGGCCCTGGGCAATCTGGTAGCCGCTGGTTGAATACGTAGCCCAGGGGTTGAGCCATATAGCAACGCGCGCTTTAACGTGGTCGAACATATAATAGCTGGCCACGGCACCGGCAGCGCCGGCTCCAAGGCCGACCAGCGTAGTGCCTACCTTGCCGGTCGCGGTGTAAAACATTATAAGATACGTCCCGCATATCAGCAGCGCGGCGCCAAGATCTCGCTCCGCAACCAGAAGCCCCGCTACGATTATCGCAAATATTGCAGACGGCAGCCAGTCCCAGGTCCTTTTTACCTTTGTAAAGTGGTTGGCCATGACGAACACAAGCGCTACCTTAACGAATTCCGAGGGCTGGACGCTTATGCCGCCCAGCTTTATCCAGTTTTTTGCGCCGCCGTTTTCGGTGCCTATCACCAGCAGCACCCCCAGCATGGCGATGCTTAGCGCCATGAGCGGGATATCCATGGTCTTGAAGAATTTCGGCGCCCGCATGAGCAGCACACAAACTATCATGGCAACTATACCTATGCCGAACCATACCAGCTGCTTAAAGGCCACCTCGTATGAAAGCCTGTACTGAACTATCATGCCTATGCCCGCAAGGAGATTGGCTATGACGAGTATGAACCTGTCAGCGTATTTGGATATCCATAGTATGATTATATACTGTAAAAGAAGCACCACGATAAGGCCGCCTGCAAATATCAGCGCCTTGTAGTCAAAGCTCTCGTCCCTTAAGGAGAGCAGCGCAAAGGCCGCAAGCTCGAATATCATAACTATGCCCAGAAGCCCTGCCGCGCTCAGCTGCCTAACCCTGTTCATTTTCTACCTCCTCGCAGCGCACCCGCTTCATTCTGTAATAAAACTTGACCTCGCCCAGCTGTACGAGATCGCCCTCCGCCAGTTCCTCCGTTTTGTGCTCCATGGGCTCGCCGTTTATGAGAATATTGGCCCTGCCGTAACGCCGGATGTATACAAAGCCGCCCTTTTCGTATATCTTGGCGTGCTTGCGGCGCACCGAGCCATCGTCAATGCATATATCGCATTTCCTGCCCCGGCCTATTATATTGCTCTTTGCAAGTATGAACCCTTCCTCGTTGGTATCAAAGGGCGGAAGGAACTCTATATGCCTTGCATAGCCCTTTTCCAGCCAGTTCTTTACACGGCGCAGTTCATTGTACTCGCATACAGAGTGGTACACTATCCTGAATAATATATAAACTATGGCAGCGACAAAGAAGTATCTCATACCGGATACCAGCAGTGAATATATGTCGGACCGCACGTCATCGCCTCCAGTGTATCTTATATCAGTATGATTATAACATAAAATCGCGTCATATCTGTGTACTGTTTATCAACAATGTTGGATTCTGTCCCCCCAAAATACAAAGAGCCGCGGTTTCGCGGCCCATGGTGCTCTTTTGAATCAATCAGTAAAGAAGTGGGGATTTCAGAAGCAGGTTCTTTGTGCGCTGCAAGTGCGTCCTGAGTATCGCCGTGGCGAGCTCGGTATCCTTGCTTTCGCAGGCGGAAATAATCTGGCTGTGCTCATCAACGGTATATAGTTCTGCCGATACCTCTTCTTTCCCGAAAAACGGAGTGATATACCTATCCACATTGGCATGCATCTGGTCTATAAGGGAAAGCAGAGTCTGGTTATCGCAGGGGTCATACAGCGAAAAGTGCAGTTTCAGGTTTAGCTCCGCGCCCTTTATGGGATCCTTTTCCTTGGAAAAAAGCTCTAATAGCTCCCTGGCTCTCGCCAAATCTTCCTCCGTGATATGGGGCAGGGCCAAGCGAAGCGCGCCTACTTCCAGCAGTATGCGGGTATCCATGACGTCGCTGAGCTCTTTACAGGACAGTTTGGTGACTACAGCGCCTCTGTTGGGATATATCCTGACAAGGCCCTGCGCTTCCAGCTGGCGAAAAGCCTCCCTAACCGGTATATGGCTGACGCTTAACGCAGTGGATATCTCGTCCTGCCTTAGAGGCATATCTCCCGGAAGCTCGCCGCGCACTATGGCCGTGCGTATCACCTGAAAGACCCAATCCCGTGCTGCCATGGACCGAGGCTGCATTTCTTCGGCGATTTTTTTAAGATCCATATATATTGCCGTCACTTTCAATAATTATATGATATATTTTATCTGAATTTCGGCAATAGTCAATACATCAGTCGCATATGTCCGCCGTTGACGCACAGCTTATTCATTTATGGATGAGCTGCTTGTACCCAGCCCGGCCGGCACAAACGCGTATCTGGTAGTCAGCCCTTCTACCGGCTCATCGCCTATCAGCAGCTCCTCATGCTTTACCGTCACCCTGTACCTGTAACCCTTTCCTGGCTTGACTGCAGCGTCGATGTACTCTATGTGCCCTTCACGGCCGTCCCATGTCATAAGCGGCTTTTCCGCCTTGCCGGCTTCGCTGCGCCACAGGGTATACATTCCGAAATCATCCGGACAATCGAAAGATACCATAACGCCTCCTTCTTCGCGCACCGCCAGGAGGTTCTGTGCCGATCCCGGCACTGCCCAGTAGCCCGATACGTCCTCCGGCGCTGTTTCTTCCGTAAAGTATTCGGTAATTCGGCTGCTTTGGGGCGTCATGGCGTTGGCAAGAACTGCCTTGTGCTGCTTTTTCAGCGTCTTTGCGTCTATGGAATACTGCTTCACGCTTTCAGGCTTTTCAAAATCTCCGCTCCTGCCATCGGGATATATGTGGTTAAAAAGCTCATACAGCATCAGCGCAGGATAAGTGCCGCCGGTGGCGGAGGACGGCAGCAGCCCCAGCCTGTCGCTATCGTACCCCTGCCATACGACGGCAGTATATTCAGGCGTGTATCCTGCCATCCACGCATCCCTGTTGCCGTTTGCCAAGCCGACGGTGCCCGTCTTGCCGGCTATGGGTATATCAAGCGTATTCAGCCGATGGCCCGTTCCCTCAGTCACCACGCTTTTGAGCATGCTGGTAAGGATATAGGCGTTTGCCTCGCTCATTACTCTCCGGCTGTCCTGCCTGTATTCATATACCGTCAGGCCGTTCCTGTCGGTTATCTTCTTTATCAACGTTGGAGTATTGTATATACCGCCTGAGGCAAAACAGGAATATGCCCCTGCGATCTGTAAAGGAGATACGCCATAGGTAAAACCGCCGAGAGCAAGTGCCAGACTGTCGTCCTTATCGTCAAACTCTATACCGCACCTTTTTGCGAAATCCTTTGCCCTGTATACCCCTACTGCCGATAGCGTCTTTACCGCAGGCACGTTGAGTGACTTGGTTACGGCTTCCCGCACAGTTACCCAGCCGTAATATTTATTTCCGTAATTTGACGGCGTATAATCGGCAAAAGTCGTCTCCTCGTCCAGTATCATATCTGCCGCAGTATAGTTTAGGTATTCAAAGGCCGGTGCATATGCTATAACAGGCTTTATTACGGAACCGGGCTGACGCCGTATATCGGTCGCTCGGTTGAAGGATATGCCGCCCGTGTAGCTGCGCCCGCCCACCATTGCGACTACCATGCCTGTGGAGGGCTCCAGTACCACTATTGCAGCCTCTGAATCCTCTGCCGGGAACAGCTCTCCGTTTTTGAACATCTCCTCGCAGTAATGCTGTATATCGCTGTCCATGGCGGAATAAATGCTGTAACCGCCCCGTATCAGCTCGTCTACGGTAATTCCCATCAGCGCAGCAGCGCTCTTTGTAACGGCGTCTGTATAGTAGCCGCTGTACTCCTCATTCTTGTCGTGCAGTATGGTAGGGCGCCTGGCTGAGGCCTGCTTTTTTTCATCGTCGGTTATATAGCCGTAATCCCGCATAAGCCTGAGTATATTGTTGCGTCTGTTTATTGAAGCCGCATAGTTTATATGTGGCGCGTAGCCCGACGGGGACTTGAGTATCCCTGCAAGCATGGCGCTCTGATCCAGAGTAAGGTCGGATGCGTGTACTCCAAAATAGCCCTCGGCTGCCGCCTCGATACCGTAATACCCGCCGCCGAAGTAAACGTAATTCAGGTACATCTCAAGGATATCCTCCTTGCTGTACTGCCGCTCCATCTCATAGGCAAGGGCTGCCTCCTCAGCCTTTCTGGATATGGTTTTTTCGGAGGTGAGGTGGCTGAGCTTTATGAGCTGCTGGCTTATGGTAGAGGCTCCCTGAACGTAGCTGCCGGCCTTTATATCCGCCACGATAGCGCCGGCGATGCGTATGACGTCTACTCCCTCGTGCTCAAAAAATCGCGCGTCTTCGGCGGAGATAAAAGCATACACAGTGCTTGGCTGTAGTTCACTGATGCTCACCCATGTCCTGTCCTGAACTCCGTGTAAGCGGGTAACCACATCGCTTTGCCCATCGTATATTATTGAGGTCCTGTCGCAGCCTGTTATTCTGTATACGTCGAAATCCACCCACCTGTCCATACCAAGGGTCTTGACCGCGCCGCAAAGCAAAAACAAAACTGCCGCGGCAGTAACGGCCAGCAGCAGTATCTTTAATCCTCTGAACCTCATTTTCCTTATCCCTCCATCGTATTCCTGACATTAGTATCGCCAGAGCGGCAGAAGAATAAAATCCAAATCGGCGTAAAAATATTAAGTTTTTCTTATTTATATATCAGCAGCAGAAAATATAGGGCATACCGCCCATTGAGCTGCAGCACAGCATACTGGCGCAGAGCGGGCAGGGGCTGCAATTGTAGGAGCCGTAGTTGCCTGTGCTTCTGGTATAAGCGCCGCCGCTGTTTTTTATCGAGCTGTACGCCGCGGCGTACTCCGGGTTGTGGGGCTCCTGCTGATAGGCTATCGTCAGGTATTCCCGGGCCTTATCGTACCAGCCCTGGCGCAGGTATATTATGCCGTAGAGATAGTACCATTCGGCGTTGCGGGTGGATATGGCGTCCAGCACCGCCTTGGCGGCCTGAAGGTTATTCTGGTTGATGAAAGCCCTCGCCCTGTTGAATTCCTGAGCATTCGGGCCGGAATACGAGCTTCCGGAGCCGGTATATCCGCCGCTGTAGGAGTCATAGGTGCCATTGCCGTTCCTGTTGGCGTAGCTTGAGCTCTGACCGTTTTTCTTTGTCAGCATCTCATAGGCTTCGTTGACCTCCACCAGCTTTTCGTTTGCAAGCTCCTTCAGATCGGAATCGGTATACTTGTCCGGATGGTACTTCTTGACGAGTTTAAGGTATGCAGACCTTATCTCCTCCTGCGAAGCACCCTCGTTTACTCCAAGTACCTTATAAGGGTTATTCATCTTTTCCTCCAAGAACCTCTCTGTTTTTTGCAGGGCAGCCGTCAAGGATTATATTATCCAGCAGTCCCTCATGAGATAGTAAGTTCAAAAGCTGATAAGCGTTTATCGCCTCATTAAGGGAACAGTTCAGCAGGAACTCCGCCCTGTCCTTATCTGCGCCTGACGCGATGAACGGATTGTAGCTGCCTTTCTTTTTATCCTTATCCCTGTCGTCCCAGGCATCTATTAAATATACCCAGCGGCCGAGGTGATACAGCGTGTGTGCGAGGGCTATCCTGTCTCCCCGGTTCTCAATGGGCGCAGAAAGGCCTACGGATTTCATCATTCGGGCAAAGGCGTCTGCCGGGGCATCCAGCTCGGAGCAGTTCGCTTTTTCAAGCTCGCCAAGCTCCTTCAGGCCCCGGGATATGGCACGATCCATTTCAGGCTGCCTGTTTGCCGCCTTTTTCATGGCGCCGCTAAGGGCAGCTTTTGCACAGACAGCCGCGGGATTTTTGTCGTCCCGCCAGTCGTCTTCCAGCTTGTAATAGGCCAGCAGCACATCCATATCGGCGGCAAAGCGCAGCATATCGTCGGCGGCTGCGGCAAGGCGCGGCTTTGATAAAGGCTTATATACACAGCGACGCTTTTGCACATCGTCAGTACCGGCGAGGCCGGAAAGCAAGAGAGCTATAAAGGTACAGTCGTAGCTCAGAACGCTCCGCGCTATTTCGCCGTATTCGGCGCTGAGACATTTACACAGCCCGCAGTAATACGCCCTGTATTCGGTATATTCTCTTATTCTGAGCTCGTCCTGATTCGGCTGGATGTATCCGTACATGGCTTTACCTCATTATTTCTTGCAATATTGTATCATCAATTAGCTGCATCTCCAAATATTATTTGCGCCAAACTGGAGCAAAAATATGAAAAACAGGAAAAAAGCTTGCGGCACGCCGGATTTTATTATGTTGTGACACATATTTCACATTATGATAGCTGAATTATATTTGAAATAGTACAATGTATTTGTTATAATGTAAACATCAATGCGGCAAACAAAAATACAGCTGCATAATTTTAAGGAGGAAACTTATACATGAAGAAGTTCATTGCTATTGTTATGGTAGCCATGTTCGCTCTGTCTATGGTAGCTTGCTCTCAGCCTGCTGCCGAGGAGACTCCCGCAACCGAGGAGACTCCCGCAACCGAGGAGACCGCTGCTCCTGAAGCTTCCGCTGAGGCTGCTTCCGAGTACAAGGTCGCTATGATCACCGACTACGGCGATATCACCGACCAGTCCTTCAACCAGACCACCTACGAAGCCTGCAAGGCTTTCTGTGAGGAAAAGGGTATTGACTTCAACTACTTCAAGCCCGCCGGCGACTCCGATGCAGAGCGCGTTGCTATGATCGAGTCCTCTATCGACGAAGGCTACAACGTAGTCGTAATGCCCGGCTATGCCTTTGCCGGCGCCATCAAGGAGACCGCAGGCACCTATTCCGATGTTACCTTCATCGCTCTGGATGTAGGCGCCGCTGACCTGGGCGACGATTATCAGCTCCCCTCCAACCTGTATTGCGCGGTATACCAGGAAGAGCTCTGCGGCTATATGGCAGGCTACGCTGCCGTAAAGCTGGGCTATAAGAACCTGGGCTTCCTGGGCGGCATGGCCGTTCCCGCTGTTGTGCGTTACGGCTACGGCTTCGTACAGGGCGTTGACGCCGCTGCGGCTGCTCTGGGTCTCACCGATGTTAAGCTGAACTACGTCTACGGCGGTCAGTTCTACGGCGATTCCGACATCACTGCCGTTATGGATACCTGGTATACCAACGGCACCGAGGTCGTATTTGCCTGCGGCGGCGGTATCTACACCTCTGCTGCTGAGGCTGCTGCCAAGGTCGGCGGCAAGGTCATCGGCGTTGACGTTGACCAGGCTGCTATCATCGACGGCGCTTATGGCGAGGGCATGACTGTTACCTCCGCTATGAAGGGCCTCGCCCCCACCGTAAAGACCATGCTGAGCGAAGTAGTTGCGGGCAATTTCGCAAACTATGGCGGCAAGATCGACACTCTGGGTCTGGTATCCGACAACCCCGAGGACAACTACGTACAGCTCCCCATGAGCTCCACTCAGTTTGCAGACGGCAAGTTCACTGTTGACGATTACAAGGCTCTGGTAGCCGATATGTTCGCCGGCAAGATCACCGTTTCCAACGATACAACCAAGGCTGCCTCTGACTTCGCCACCGTTATCACCGTTGACGATCAGGGCGCTATCAAGTAATTCAGCTTGAGCCTTACAGGAGGGCCGCTTCGGCGGCTCTCTTTTTTTGTGTATAAAATTTGTCGAAAGCGCTAATTTTTCTTTGCTTTATACATACAAATATAGTAAACTTTAATTATATGTATATGGTTTCCGTCCCCGTGAAACAAGTAGCGCCCGGGCCATAAAAACGGAAGGAGGGACAGTGACTTGGAAAATCAGTATGCTATAGAAATGCTGAATATTACCAAGAAGTTTCCTGGCATAATCGCCAACGACAACATCACGCTTCAACTCAGAAAGGGCGAAATACATGCCCTGCTCGGCGAAAACGGAGCCGGCAAATCAACCCTTATGAGCGTACTTTTCGGTCTGTATCAGCCTGAGGAGGGCGAGATACATAAGGACGGCCGCAAGGTCGAGATCAAGGATCCTAATGACGCCAACGCACTCGGCATAGGCATGGTGCACCAGCACTTCAAGCTGGTGGAATGCTTCTCTGTTCTGGACAACATCATACTTGGCGTCGAGCCCAACAACCACGGCTTTCTGCAAAAGCAGGACGCCCGAAAAAAGGTTATGGAGCTTTCCGAAAAATACGGTCTTGCCGTTGACCCTGATGCTCTCATAGAGGATATCACCGTAGGCATGCAGCAGCGCACAGAGATACTCAAGATGCTGTATCGCGACAATGACATACTTATATTCGATGAGCCTACGGCTGTGCTTACCCCTCAGGAAATAGACGAGCTGATGCAGATCATCAAAAACCTCGCCGCCGAGGGCAAGAGCATACTGTTCATATCTCATAAGCTAAATGAAATAATGGCGGTGGCAGATCGCTGCACCGTCCTTCGCAAGGGCAAGTATATAGGCACCGTGGAAACCGCTGATACCACCATGGAGGAGCTCTCCTCAATGATGGTAGGCCGCAACGTCAGCTTTCACGTTGAAAAGGGCCCGTCCAATCCCGGCGACGTTATCCTTTCTGTAGAAGATCTTACCGTAGCCTCCAAGGTACACAAGAACAACGCCGTAAAGAACGCATCCTTGAAGGTGCGCGCAGGCGAGATAGTCTGCATAGCGGGCATTGACGGAAACGGCCAGACCGAATTCGTCCATGCCCTTACCGGCCTTGAGCCCGCCGTATCCGGCAAGATCACCCTCTCCGGCAGGGATATAACCAACGTTCCCATACGTCAGCGCAGTATAATGGGCATGAGCCACATACCCGAGGACCGCCACAAGCACGGGCTGATATTGGATTACACACTGGAGGACAACCTTGTGCTCCAGCGCTACTTTGAGCCCGAATTCACCGACAAGGCGGGCTTCCTCCGCAGGAACAATATACGCTCCTACGCGGAAAAGCTGATCGGCCAGTACGACATCCGTTCCGGTCAGGGCCCCATCACCATTGCCAGAAGTATGTCCGGCGGCAATCAGCAGAAGGCCATAGTCGCCCGCGAGATAGACAAAAACCCTGAGCTGCTGGTAGCCGTCCAGCCCACCCGAGGCCTTGACGTAGGCGCGATAGAGTACATTCACAAGCAGCTTGTAGCCCAGCGTGACGCCGGCAAGGCGGTGCTGCTGGTATCCCTTGAGCTGGATGAAGTGATGGACGTTCCGGATCGCATACTGGTAATGTACGAGGGCGAGATAGTCGGCGAGCTTGACCCAAAGGCCACCACTCAGGAAGAGCTGGGCCTCTACATGGCAGGCGCAAAGAGAGACGAGGTGAAAGCATGAAAAAGAATCTGCTGAAAAATAACGGTGTGCAGTCGCTGATAGCGTCCCTCGTATGCATCGTGCTGGGACTGTTTATTGGCTATATTGTGCTGCTGTTCATTAATCCTACCGGCGCAGGCAATGCCATAGTTACCATAGTAAAGAACTTCATGACCTACAACAGGCCCCAGGCACAGCTGAAGTACATGGGCAATACGCTGGTAAAGACGGCTCCTCTGCTCCTCTGCTCCCTGTCAATACTATTTTCCTATAAAGTAGGCCTGTTCAACATAGGCGCCGCCGGTCAGTACTGTGCCGGCGTGGCTCTGGCGCTTTACACGGCGCTTGGCCTGGGCTGGAGCTGGCTACCCTGCCTCGTATTCGCAATGCTGGCGGGCGCGCTGCTCGGCTGCATAAGCGGTGTGCTAAAGTCATACCGCAACGTAAACGAAGTCATATCCGGCATAATGCTCAACTGGATAACCCTCTACCTCACAAATATGCTGCTCACCAAGGTAAAGGAAGAGACCAGCCCATACACTCTGGTGCTAAACACCACCAATCCCAATGCGGTGCTGCCCTCCCTCGGCTTAGGCAAGTTGTTCAACAACAACCAATACGTAGGCCTCGCCATTCCCCTTGCCATAATCATCGCCATAGTGGTGCTGATAGTACTGGAGAAGACCCGCTTCGGCTACGAACTGCGCGCTACCGGCTACAATAAAAACGCAGCCAAGTACTGCGGCATGGCCGAAAAGCGCAACATAATCCTCTCCCTCGGCATCTCCGGCGCACTGGCAGGACTGGGTGCGGCTATGCTTTACCTCACCGGCTACGAGCAGTGGCAGTGCTCCACTTCCTCCGTCCCCGGCATGGGCTTCAACGGCATAGCGGCCGCATTCTTAGGCGGACTGAACCCCATAGGTTCGATATTCTCATCCTTCTTCATTCAACACATAACCGCCGGTGGCGCATATGTGGATAAGTCCATGTACTGCTCTCAGATATCAGACCTTATCTCCGCCATAATCATCTACCTTTGCAGCTTCGTGCTGTTCTTTAAAACGGTGATGAACCGCGGTATTGCAAAGAGCGAAGAAAAAAAGGCCCGGCTGGAAAAGCAAGCAGCTCTCTGCGCAAATACTGAGAAAGGAGGCGACAATTAATGGTACTGCTGATACAATACACCCTGCTGTTCGCTTCTGTTCTGCTGCTGGTGGCCCTTGGCGGCTGCTTCTCCGAGCATTCCGGCGTAATCAACCTGGGCCTTGAAGGTATAATGGTAATGGGTGCTCTGGGCGGCGCACTGATGATGCGCTACCTGCCTGACGGCACTCCAGCTGCCCTTATGGTACTGCTGGTAATACTCACCAGCATCATAGCAGGCATGCTCTACTCCTGCCTTCTGGCTATATCCGCCATTCACTGCAACGCTGACCAGACCATCGTCGGCACCGCCATGAACATACTTGGCACTGCGGCGGCCACCGTTATCGTAAAGGCTATAAACACCGCAGCTAATCCCGATGACGTATCCTCTACCATACAGTACGTCAGCGCCAAGAAGGCCTTCCTTGTGAACATAGGCTCCTTTGAGTTCAACTGGTTCATGCTGGTCGCAGTGATAGCACTGGTGCTGTCCTATATCACCCTATACAAGACCAAGTTCGGCCTTAGGCTCATGGCCTGCGGCGAGCATCCTCAGGCAGCCGACAGCGTAGGCATAAACGTATTCAAGATGCGCTGGGCAGGTGTGCTGATCTCCGGCCTTCTGGGCGGTCTCGGCGGCATAGTGTACATCACCTGCGGCGTAAGCGAATGGAAGTTCGAATATGGCGTCGCTGGCTTTGGCTTCCTCTCCCTCGCCGTTATGATATTTGGCCAGTGGAAGCCCACAAAGATAGCACTTGCAGCTCTGCTGTTCGGATTCTTCAGGGCGCTGTCGAATGTATACTTCGGCTTCGCTTTCCTCAAAAACCTAAATATACCCAGCGGCATATACAATATGCTGCCTTACATCATCTCCCTTGTGGTATTGGCCTTCACCTCCAAGAAGTCCAGAGCGCCTAAGGCGGAGGGTATCCCCTATGATAAGAGCCTGAGGTAAAGCCCATGGCAAAGCTGTATTTCCGCTACGGAGCGATGAGCTCAAGCAAGACCGCCAATGCCCTCATGGTAAAATACAACTACGGCGAGCGGGGTCAGAATGCCCTCCTGGTCAAGCCTGCCATAGACATACGGGACGGCGTGCGCACGGTAAAGTCCCGCTGCGGCCTCTCTTCCGAGTGCGTACTGTTCCGTGAGATGGACATAGCCGCCATAAAGCGCGGCGACTACGACTGCATAATCGTGGATGAGGCGCAGTTTCTTTCAAAGGACGAGGTGCAGCTTCTGACTGATATAGTGGACGAATACAACGTTCCCGTCATCTGCTACGGCCTACGCACCGACTTTCAGGGCAACTTCTTCGAAGGCAGTCACTGGCTTATGGCCTGGGCCGATACTATCGAGGAAATAAAGACCATCTGCTGGTGCGGCCGCAAGGCCATATGCAACGCCCGCCTCGACGGCAAAGGAGGCATAACCAAGGTTGGCGAGCAGGTAGTTCTCGGTGCAAACGACAAATACATCGGCCTTTGCAGAAAACACTGGCAGCTTGGAGATCCCGGTCCAGACTTTAGGAATTAACAGATATACAGATATGTTGAAGGCGCGTGCCATACGGTACGCGCCTTAGAGTGTCAAAAAAGTGGCTGAATGCCACTTTTTTGAGTTTTACGGGTTTTGCCTCTCGCATTCGCTCCCGGGCGGCAAAATCCGCAAAGTACGAAAACCTCTGGGTTTTCATCCGTTCTGACGCACATGTCGTCAGAGCCGGATTAAACATAAGGGGCTGCGGCCCCTTATCAACCCTGGGGTTTTTTGACAGACTGAGGCGCGTGCCATACGGTACGCGCCTTTGTTGTGCTCTTATATCTTACTTACTTATTAAATAGCCCGGCGAAGAACTTGCTGACGCTTCCAAGGAACCCCGTTACCTTTTCAGTGATGGTCGAGACAACCTTTGCCGCCTTATCCTTGGCAGTCATGGCTTTTTCAACGGTATTAGTGATTGATACCAGCTTTTCCTTGAGCTGGTTGATATCAAGCTTTTCAAGCTGACGGCACAGCTTCAGCAGCTGCTCTATCTGCTCATCTGTCACCTGCACGTTGTACTGGTCCGCAAGTTTCTTTATCTCCTTCTTCACGTCCGCATCGGACATGGTCTCGGTGATATCCAGTATGCCCTTGAGCTCGTTTATGAGGGCGGTAGCTTCGTCGCTGCCTATGTACTCGGCAAGCTGGCCGGTAACGATAAGCTCCTCGGCACCTACCATCTTTGCAAGGCTGGAAAGCGAATTACCGGTTATATCCTCATACGCCTTATAAATACCGGTAAGAGCCGCTGTGCCGGACACCTCAAAGGGCGCTGTGACCTTCACATCTGCATCTGTTATGCCGGCGGTAGTCAGGGCGTTCTTATACATCTGCTCGGTACACCAGTTAATGTTCTTGGTGGATACATTCAGTCCGGAGCCGTCGTCCAGTATTGTGATATACACGCAGGAGATGGCCTTATGGCCTATCTTTTTGTCGTCTACCAGGCCTTCGAGGTACTGCCTCTCGTTTTCGTTGGTGACGGTTATCTCGGGTATTACGCCGCGCTCTATGCCGAAATCACTGTATACCGCCGCTATCTGCTCGGAATCAAGGTTAGCGCCTATAGCCACCCTCGCCTCGCCTACCTTATAAGCGAACGCGCCCGACATAGTGAGCAGGCAAAGCGCCGCCATAATTATAGAAATTATTCTTTTGCATTTCATTGTGAAGAAACCTCCGCTTGTATCGTTCCACGTTTGCAATTATATCACGATGATTTGCAAATAACATTAACATAATGTAAACAAAACCTTGAAAATTCAGTGGAAAATGACGGAATAACCGTGTTTATCCCCTACTGCGCCATTTTACATGGGTTTTACATAACCTTTCTTTTTCATTTTACACGGTAGATTTAACATAATAACCGTAAACGATACCATCAGTTGACAAGGACATAAAAAAGAAAGGAATCAAAGAAAAATGAAGAAGATCATAAGCATCGTAATCGCAGCGGCCTGTGTACTGGCACTTTTCGCCGGCTGCTCCGCCAAGGCGCCTGAGGCTGCCTCAGAAGACGGCAACGTATCATTGGACGGCTCCACCTCCATGGAAAAAGTCATAGGCTCCCTGGGTGAATCCTTCATCAACAGCAACCCCGGCACCTCATATACATACAATCCTACCGGCTCCGGCTCCGGCATCAAGGCTGTATCTGAAGGCACCTGTGATATCGGCCTCTCCAGCCGTAACCTGAAGGACGACGAGAAGGCTTCAGGCCTCACCGGAACAGTACTCGCACTTGATGGCATCGCCGTAATCGTAAATCCCAACAACCCCGTATCCGACCTCTCCGTAGAGCAGATCGCATCTATCTACAAGGGAGAGATCACCAATTGGAAGGACGTTGGCGGCAACGATGCTGAGATCGTGCTCATAGGCCGCGAGGCCGGCAGCGGCACCCGCGACGGCTTCGAGTCCATAACCGGCACAAATGACGCCTGCAAGTACCGTCAGGAGCTGACCTCTACCGGTGACGTCATCACCACCGTTTCCCAGAACCCCGACGCTATAGGCTACGCCTCCCTTGCCTCCCTTAAGGACAACGTAAAGGCGCTGACCGTAGGCGGCATCGCTCCTACTGAGGAGACTGTAAAGGATGGCAGCTATGTTATCCAGCGTCCCTTCATACTGGTGACCAAGGACGGCGTTGAGCTCTCCGAAACTGCAAAGAAGTTCTTCGACTACGCTACCTCCGCCGAGGCCGCAGAGATCATCTCCGCAGCAGGTGCGGTCCCGGTAAACTGATAAACGGGTATATATAAAGGGCAGCTGGCAACAGCTGCCTATAAGCCTTGAGAGAGGATACGCAATATGAAGAAAAACAAAAGGATCGGGAAAATGCTTGAATTGGTGATGCACGGCATATTCCTTGTGCTCGGCCTTATAACAGTGGGCTGCGTTCTGCTCATCACGGTATATCTGGTCATATCGGGTATACCGGCAATACGCAGGATAGGTCTTGTTCCATTCCTCTTCAACAAGACGTGGGCTTCTACAGCCGCTACCCCCTCCTTTGGCATACTGCCCTTCATACTCACCAGCATCTACGGTACTGCCGGCGCCATATTGCTGGGAGTGCCTGTGGGATTCTTTACGGCGGTGTACCTTGCAAAAATAGCAAAGCCTTCGGTCAGGGCCATTATGCAGTCAGCGGTGAGTATGCTATCAGGCATTCCTTCGGTAGTTTACGGCCTTGTAGGTATGCTGATACTCGTACCCGGCATACGCAGGCTTTTCAACGTGCCTGACGGCTCAAGCCTGCTGGCCGCCATCATAGTGCTTTCCATTATGATATTGCCATCTATAATAAAGGTTTCGGTAACCGCGCTTGAGGCTGTGCCCAAGGAATACGAGGACGCCTCCCTCGCCCTCGGTGCAACACCTGTGGAAACGTATTTCCGGGCATCCGTACCGGCCGCGAAAAGCGGCATAGCAGCCGCAGTAGTGCTGGGCGTCGGCAGGGCCATAGGCGAAGCGATGGCTGTAATGATGGTTTCGGGCAACGTGCCCAACATGCCTTCCCTCTTCCAGAGCGTAAGGTTTCTGACCACAGCCGTGGCAAGCGAAATGTCCTACTCAAGCGGCTTGCAGCAACAGGCCCTGTTCTCCATAGCGCTGGTGCTTTTCCTGTTCATTATGCTGATAAACGCCGCGCTCAATTTCTTTCTCAAAAGGGAAAAGGAAGGTTAGACCATGGAAGAAAAAAACGTATCGGCCAAACGCCGCGCTTATATGGGCCTGATGAAGTGCCTCATGTGGCTCTCTGCCGGGCTCACCTGCCTGCTTGTGCTGTTTCTGATAGGCTACGTGCTGTATAAGGGGCTGCCCAATATAACTTGGGAACTGCTCTCCACATCCCCCAGCTATCTTGCAGACAGCATAGGCATACTGCCTGATCTGATGAATACCCTATACATCGTGATAGCTACAATACTTATCGTGGTGCCGCTGGGGGTGGGCGCAGCGATATACCTCACCGAGTATGCCTCAAACAAACGGGTGGTAAACGCCATAGAGTATGCCGCAGAGACGCTCTCCGGAATACCTTCAATAATATACGGTCTGGTAGGAATGCTGTTCTTATGCCGGTTCTGCAAGATGGCTACCTCCCTTATGGCAGGCGCTCTTACCTTGGTGATAATGAACCTGCCCACCGTGATGCGCACCACTCAGGAGAGCCTTAAGACGGTTCCCCAGAGCTACCGCGAGGGCGCATTCGGGCTGGGCGCCGGCAAATGGCGCGTGATACGCACAGTAGTGCTTCCCGGTTGTACGGACGGCGTTATTACCGGCTGCATACTGGCCGTAGGACGCATACTTGGCGAATCGGCGGCGCTGCTGTTTACGGCAGGTCTTGCCCATACGCTCCACGGCTTCTTCTCAGGCCTTGGCAGCTCCGGTGCTACGCTTACTGTCGCCCTTTACGTATACGCAAAGGAGCGCGGTGAATTCGAGGTGGCCTTTGCCATTGCTGCCATACTCATGCTGTTGACTCTTATAATAAACCTCTCTGCCGACCTTGTGGCAAGATACTTCAGGAGGAAAAAGGAACTATGATGAATATAATCACCGTACAGGATCTCTGCCTCTGGTACGGCAGCCATCAGGCGCTTAAAGACATAAATATAGATATACCCGAAAAGAGCATAACCGCCCTCATAGGGCCCTCTGGATGTGGAAAATCAACTTTTCTCAAGACGCTGAACCGCATGAACGACCTCATACCCGACGTTAAGATAACAGGCAGCGTGAAATACAGGGACGCCGACATATTCGACCCGACAACAGACGTGAATGAGCTCCGCCGGCAGATAGGAATGGTTTTCCAGAAGCCCAACCCCTTTCCCATGAGCATATACGACAATATCGCCTACGGCCCGCGCACCCATGGCATCAAGAACAAGGCCAGGCTGGACGATATCGTAGAGCGCTCCCTGCGGGGCGCCGCTATCTGGGACGAGGTAAAGGACAGGCTGAAAAAGAATGCCCTCGGCCTTTCGGGAGGCCAGCAGCAAAGGCTTTGCATAGCCCGCGCTCTCGCCGTGGAGCCGGAAGTGCTGCTCATGGACGAACCGACCAGTGCCCTTGACCCAATCTCTACTTCTAAGATAGAGGAGCTTGCCATGCAGCTCAGGGAGAAATACACCATAGTCATAGTCACCCACAACATGCAGCAGGCAGTAAGGATTTCCGACAACACCGCCTTCTTCCTTCTGGGTGAGCTTATAGAATACGGCAACACTGAGCAGATATTCTCACAGCCCGGGAACAAAAAGACAGAAGATTATATTACGGGGAGGTTCGGTTAGAGATGAGAAGCCGTTTTGACGAGCAGCTTGCGCTGCTTAACAAAGAACTTATAGAGATGGGCGCACTGTGTGAGGAGGTTATAAAGCTGGCATCGGAAGCGCTTACCGAGCGCAGCGCAGCTCTGGCCGCCAAGGTAGCTCCGCTGGATTCCGAGATAGACCAGAAGGAGCGCACAATAGAGTCAATGTGCCTGAAGCTGCTGCTTCAGCAGCAGCCCGTGGCGAAGGATCTGAGACAGATATCCGCAGCGCTGAAAATGATAACCGATATGGAGCGCATAGGCGATCAGGCTGAGGACATCGCGGAGATAATCTCTTTCCTTGACGGCCGCCCCGCAGAAAATGACGACCTTATGAGGGAAATGGCCAAGGCGACTATTAAAATGGTGACAGAGAGCGTTGATGCATACGTAAAGCATGATATAATGTTGGCAGAAAAGGTCGTGGCATATGACGATACAGTTGACGATTACTTCGATCAGGTAAAGCGGCGGCTCATAACCAAGATAGCCGAAGAGCCTGCCGACGGCGAGTACGCCCTGGACCTTCTCATGATTGCGAAGTATTTCGAGCGCATAGGCGACCACGCGGTAAATATCGCCGAATGGGTGATATTCTCGGTAACAGGCGTTCACAAGGAGGTATAGCATGATCTGGTGCGTTGAAGATGACGCGAGCATCAGGGATATAGAGGTCTACGCCCTGCAATCCACAGGCCTGGAGGCCCGGGGCTTTGAGGACGGAACCTCATTTTGGGAAGCGCTGCAAAAGCAACGGCCCGAGCTGGTAGTGTTGGATGTTATGCTGCCCGGCATAGACGGCATAGAGCTTCTTCGCCGTATGAAATCCTCCCCTGAGCTTGACTCCATACCCGTGGTAATGGCTACCGCCAAAGGCACGGAATACGATAAAATACAGGGGCTCGACCTGGGCGCGGATTACTATATCGCAAAGCCTTTCGGCGTAATGGAGCTGGTCTCCTGCGTAAAGGCCGTACTGCGCCGCTGTGCGCCCAAGCAGGTAGAGCATCTCCTCAAGGCCAGCGGCCTCATAGTTAATCTTGACCAGCATACCGTTACCGCAGACGGCGAACGCGTTGCTCTCACCTTCAAGGAATTCGAGCTTTTGCGCCTGTTCCTCTCTCACCCCGGTATCGCCTTCACCCGTGATCAGCTGATGGAGGAAATATGGGGCACCGACTATCTTGGCGAAAGCAGGACGGTGGATATGCACATACGCACTCTGCGGCAGAAACTCGGCAAATACGGCGATATGATAGAAACGGTACGCAACGTAGGCTATCGGCTGGAGGTATCACAATGACAAAAAAGATATTCCACTCCATACTCCTCGTAGCAGGAGCGGTATTGCTTGCCAGCCTGTTTGTAATAACCGGCGCGCTGTATGAGTATTTCGGCATAATACAGAAAAAGCAGCTAAAAGACGAACTCGGCCTTGCGGCAGTATCAGTGGAACAGCAGGGCGATGACTTTTTAAAACGGCTCTCCCCCGACCGATACCGCATTACATGGATAAATACCCAAGGCAATGTTATATACGACACCCGTACGGACGCTGAAAGCCTTGAAAACCACGCCGACCGCACTGAGATAAAGCAGGCGCTTAAGGATGGCTACGGCGAAAGCATCCGCTACTCCTCTACCCTTCTTGAAAAGACCATATACTGCGCCCAAAGGCTCACAGACGGCAGCGTACTGCGCATATCCGTGAGCCGGGCCACCATAGGCGTGCTGATGCTGGGAATCCTCCAGCCCATTCTGATAGTGCTCATAGCAGCGCTGGTGCTGTCCGGCATGCTCGCAAAGCGCCTATCAAAGCGCATAGTCGAGCCGCTGAACAGCCTGGATCTTGAGCATCCGCTGGATAACGATTCATATGAAGAACTGTCTCCCCTGCTCAACCGCATAAACAGGCAGCACAATCAGATAACCGCGCAAATGCGGGAGCTTAAAAAGCGCACCGACCAGTTCGCCCAGATAACAGCCAGTATGAACGAGGGCCTTGTACTTCTGGATAACCGCGGCTGCATACTCAGCATAAATCCCGCCGCCATTGAGATTTTCGGCGCGGAGCCCTCCTGCGTTGGGCAGGATTTCCTTTCTGTGGACCGCAGTCACGATATGAGTGTAGCCATACAGGCTGCGCTCAAGGACGGTCACAGCGAGATACACGCTTCACGCAAAGGACTCATATATCAGTTCGATATAAGTCGCATAGCAGCGGATGGCGAAACGGCAGGCGTAGTCATACTGGCCTTCGATATAACGGAAAAAGAGACTGCCGAGCAGAACCGCCGCGAGTTCACCGCCAATGTTTCCCATGAGCTGAAGACCCCTTTACAGGGCATAATAGGCAGTGCGGAGCTGATAGAGAACGGCATGGTAAAACCGGAGGATATGTCCCGTTTTGTAGGACATATACGTTTGGAAGCACAGCGTCTCGTTACCTTGATAGGCGACATAATACGCCTTTCCCAGCTTGACGAAGGCGGCGATATGCCCCATGAAAACGTCGACCTGCTCTCTGTCGCTTCGGCGGTAGCCGACGACCTGCTCCCGTCTGCCGATGGCCAGGGTATAAGCATCGCCGTCGAAGGTTCTCCCGCCAATGTATACGGCGTAAAGAGGCTGCTATATGAAATAGTATACAATCTCTGCGACAACGCCATAAAGTACAACAGGCAGGGCGGCAGCGTAAAGATAAGCACGGTAAGCGAGGGCGGCTTCTCCTCCGTCACCGTTTCCGATACCGGAATCGGCATCGCGCCCGAGTATCAGAACCGCATATTCGAGCGCTTCTTCAGGGTGGATAAGAGCCATTCCAAGTCTTCAGGCGGTACCGGGCTTGGCCTTTCCATAGTAAAGCACGCGGTACAGTACCACCACGGCAAGATAGAGCTCACCAGCGCCCCAGGCAATGGTACCTCCATTACCGTCTCCTTCCCCGCCATACAGTGAGCACCATACGAAAACGGGCATCCGGTTCGCCGCCGGAAGCCCGTTTTTTTGTATATGGTATATTTAGCCTATGGTATCCTTTACTACGCGCTGGAAGTTGAGCCTTGCGATCTTCTCCATATCCTCCTGGCTCATGCCCATTCTCTCGAAGCAGGCGAAGAGATTCGGTATCTTGGAGCAGTTTTCAAGCCCCTTGGTGCAGGGGCTGCCCGTATCGGTCATCGTGCCCATGGTATCCGGGTTATCAATGAACTCGAAGAAGTCGAAGCCGCAGCCGACGTGGTCGATGCCCATGACGTCGATCATGTGCGCCGCGTGCTCGGCAAGGCGCTCGACGGTTTGGTTCTTTGGGTCGTCATCTATGAAGATGTTGAACGCATTCAAGCCCACAACGCCGTTTATATCGCGTATGGCGCGAAGCTGATCGTCCGTAAGGTTGCGGAGCACGCCGCACATCGCACGGCTGTTGGAATGGGATGCGATGAAGGGCTTTTTCGTAATCTTGACGACATCCCAAAAGCCAGCATCATTAAGATGCGAAACGTCGAGCAGCATCCCCTTTTCCTGCATACGCCGGACGGTCTCCCTGCCGAGGTCTGTAAGACCGTAATCCTTGCCGGAGAGCGCGCCCGCGCCGAGGTCGTTTGCCTCGTTCCAGGTCAATATACCGTGGCGGCAGCCGAACTCGTAATAGCGGTCGATCCAGGTAAGGTCCTTGCCCATCGCCGCCATGCCCTCTATGCCGATAAAGATATATATCTTGCCGTCGGCATTGGCCTTCATCATCTCGTCATAGCTATGGACGATGCGGAAAGACCTGCACTCGGCAGTCTCTGCCTTTATGGCAGCCATGATCTGCTCGGTACGCTTTACATAGTCCACGTCATACGGCGGGTCTACCCAAATAACAAAAATACTTCCTTCAACGCCGCCCTTGCGGAGACGCTCCAGATGGCAGCGATCAAATACGTTCGTCTCGCCATTGAGACGGCGAGTAGTCACATCACACCAGATATCAGAGTGTGCATCAAAATACATAGTTTTGCCTTCCGTAAAATTACCGGCGCAAATCTGTTTAAGAGATGCGCCGGAGTTATATTGTCGTTACAAAACAGCCGGCTTTGTCAGAAACTTATGCGGCGCCGAGGATAATGCCGACCAGCGTACCGGCGTAGTTGCCGATAACATAGCCGAGCACGCCCACCAGCATTGCGGGGCCAACCAGCCTCGTCCAGCCCTGGGATATCGCCATGCCGGCAGCGGTCGTCGGACCGCCGATATTGGCATTGGAGGCGATGATGGAATCCTCAAGGGAAGCCTTGAAGATCTTTGCCGCGCCGAAGCAGAAGAGCATATTCACGAGAACCATGATCGTGGTCAGCACGAGCAGCAGCGGGGACTTGGTAAGGACGGTCATGATGTTGGCAGGAACGCCTATGACGAACAGGAAGAGGTAAATGAGGTAAGTACCGATTTCCTGTGAGCCGTGCATCTTGGATACTGTCTTGGTGCAGAAGGTGGCAACTATCACGGATATGGTGGTTATCCATACATACTGGCTGCCGAAGAACTGACCTATGAAGTCAAGGAAGGGATTGCCGCCGATGCCGGAGAAAATACCGGAAATAATGCGGGATACCCAAACGACGACTATGGCATAAGCAAAGTTATACGCAATATCCTTGAGGGAGATGTCCTTGCGGCTCCAGAAAGCGGCAGCCTGAGTCTGCGCAACTTCCTTTGAGGCACCGGCCTCTACCTCAGCTATGTGAGGATGTGAAAAGTGCTTTCGGAAGAACTTGGAGCCGGCGCAGGCGATCAGAACGAAGAAATACGCGGCCATCAGCAGGTTATCTGCAACAGTAGCGGCAGCGGTGAGATCGTCACCGGCAGCATACTGAGAAGCCATTGCCGCAAAGTTTACGCCGCCGCCGATATAAGAGCCGGTCATCATGGAGGCTACCTTTGCAAGACCCTGCGCATCGCCAAAGGGTCCGCGCAGGAGATAATAGGCGAGGAACGCGCCGACGACAGTGCCGAGTGCGCCGATAAGGAACACGACCAGCATACGGCCGGTGTCCTTCCATACGCGGCTGAGGTTGCACTGCAGCAGCAGCAGGGGGATAGCCATAGGAACGACGATGCCCCATACAATATCGTCATACAGCGTGCAGTTCGTGGGTATAACGCCGAGGTTTGCGAGAACCATCGCCATTATCAGCGCGATTATGGCGCCGGAGACCTTGGAGGCCCACTGATACTTCTGCTCAAGGTGTATTGAAAGTGCAACACCTATACACATAACGCCCATCAAACCCCAGACGTTGTCCGCGGCAATCAGGGTATGTCCTAAAAGATTTTCAAATAGTGTCATTCTAAATAATTCCTCCGATTTCTTCGCCTAATGCAATTGTTTTTAAGAAAGCTATTGATTGATGAAAATGCATATAACTTCGGCGACGCCGGCCTGCCGCCGAAAAATCATTTCTATATTAGCACCTTTTATGTCGAAAATCAATAGCCTTTAAACCCCGCACGCCGAGAAATCTTTATATATATATTTTACAAATGCCTGCTTTTGAATTTTACATTGCAGAGTTACCATCTTATTATAAAGATTAGAAAAAGAAAGAAGGAATGATATGAACAAATTAAGGAACAAGAAGGGTTTTATATGCGATATGGACGGCGTGATTTACCACGGTAACAAGCTGCTGCCCGGCGTAAAGGAGTTCGTTGACTGGCTGTATAAGGAAAACAAGAACTTCCTCTTCCTCACCAACTCCTCCGAGCGCTCACCCAAGGAGCTTCAGCAAAAGCTCAAGCGCATGGGGCTTGATGTGGACGAGAGCCATTTCTATACAAGTGCGTTGGCGACCGCACGCTTCATAAGCTCCCAGTCGCCGGAAAGCAGCGCCTACGTAATAGGCGGCGCAGGCCTCATAATGGCTCTGCACGACGAAGGCATCACCATGAACGACGTTGACCCGGATTACGTTATAATCGGCGAGGGTAATACCTACAACTACGAGAACATCCTGAAGGCGGTACACCTGGTGATGAAGGGCGCAAAGCTCATCGGCACCAACAGCGACCTTACAGGCCCTTCTGAGAACGGGATAATCCCCGCATGCCGGGCAATGATCGCCCCTATCGAAATGGCCACCGGCCAGAACGCCTATTTCATAGGCAAACCCAACCCTCTTATGATGCGGACAGGCCTTAGGATACTGGGCGTACACTCAGAGGACGCGGTAATGATAGGCGACCGCATGGATACCGACATGATCGCGGGAATCGAGACTGGCCTTGACACCTGCCTCGTGCTCTCCGGCGTGACCGACCGCTCCGACATCAATAAGTTCCCCTACCGTCCGCGGCTGGTGTTAAACGGGGTAGGCGATATACCGGGGGAACCGAATAGTTAGGCGGGATCAACCTTTCATATAATTCTCAACCTCATCCATTGTGGGAATGGACGGGGCCGCTCCTTTTCTGGATACAGCAATAGCTGCCGCTGCGGTACTTCTCTTCAGGTTTTCCTCTATTGATGATTTACATATTAGTCCGTAAATAAAGTAACCCGTGAAGGTATCTCCGGCAGCGGTGGTATCCGCGACATCAACTTTTTTTGATGGCTCATAGACTGTTTTATTCCGAAAATTGCAGAGCACACCCTTTTCGCCTAATGTAAGGACTATATCTGTATTCTGGTACTTGGCCTTTAAACTCTTGATTATATCCTCTGGCTCCCTTTCTCCCGAAAGTGCTTCTCCTTCTATTTCATTAAGCAGGAGCACATTTATTTTGGATAAATCATAAGAACATAGCTCTTTAGTGATAGGAGAAGGGTTTAATGCGATGGTCATTTTTCTCTCCCATGCTTTTTCAATTATATATTCCAACTGATTTATCTCATTTTGTAAAAGGAGTATATCTCCTGCCTGAAAGCTCCCCAAAACCTCGTCTATGCATTCTTTTTGCTGAGATCGGTTTGCGCCGCCATAAAGCAGTATGCTGTTTTGGCCGTTTTTATCAACCTGTATAACAGCATGACCGCTCTTCCCTTTAACAGTTTTTAAATAAGCAGTATCTATACCGTATTCCTTACAGCAATTTCTGAGGTCTTCGCCATCTTCTCCTACGAGGCCTGACATATACACCGTGGCTCCGGCTTTACTTAAGGCAATTGCCTGATTTAATCCCTTGCCGCCATAATAGGCTCCCATGGATAAGGATTCAATTGTTTCTCCAGGTCTGTGAATATGGTCAACCTCATATACGAAATCATAATTCAGCGACCCCATGACTAATACTCTCATCTGTACTTCTCCATTCAACATATTTTTATTTATATGCATTTCATTCCCGTGACAAGAGTACCACCGTCTCGACTGTTGTTTCAGTTTCCAAGGGAAGTTCTTTCACTTCCTCGCCATCAACAGGCACAGGGAAGTTGAATACAATCTTCTTTATCCAGC
>ERZ857827.64-NODE-64-length-166877-cov-7.518457_pt1 | contig 166877 bp, 152 predicted proteins | sample MGYA00519761_ERZ857827 | MGnify/ENA primary metagenome ERZ857827 (study PRJEB31778, sample SAMEA3449370) | human gut metagenome | biome: human gut; feature: human-associated habitat; material: faeces | place: United Kingdom | collected 2010/2012 ... | reverse complement strand
CAAGGCGTTACCCTATCATTCCACCTATCGGAATATCAGTTTACAAGGCTTATTTTCACCTCACTTTCATTGCCTTGTACGCAACCTTTTCAGTTGCGAACATGTCGCACGGGTGCCGAATTCGTCGCAGAAGAACACACAGCGGTTTTTCAGCTTACCGCCGTTCTCATCGGCAACCGCGAGAATTTCACGGTATAGCTGTTGGATGATCAGGCTGATCATGAAGAAGGTCGCCGGATTTTCCTCCGGCATAATAATAAACAGCGCCGATTTTTCATTGCAGAATTTCTCCGCGTCGATCTCGGTGTCAAAGCACAATATCTGCTCCAACTCCGAGTCGAGGAAAGCGTTCAGTCGGGACAGCGCCGTACTCATCACGCTCGCCATACTTTGCTCGGCGGTATTCAGGGCTGCTCCGGCAAACCATTTTGCCTTGTGATCGTTCGGCAGAAGCCCCATAAGCTGTTGAAATTGATTTTTGCCTTTCTTTCCCGCAGGCGCCAAAAGCTCCTGAATGATTTTGAACACCGAGACGATGTGCCGCTGTTCCGGCTTGCAGAATTCTGCGACCAACAGAATCGTTGCGGTCAGCAATCCTTCGGCTGCGTCGTAAAAGTAGGCGTTCTGCCCGAAGGAAGCCGCGTCCATCCCGGACAGGATAATAGTTTTAGAGATAATCTTGGCATATTTCTCGCACCGCGCCTTGTAGACCAGCTTATCGGGGTTCGCCTGATACAGATCCATATACTTGTTTACAAGGTGCAGGAGATTGTTGCCGTTGCTTCGCGTCGGATTTCTCAGGTCGATCACGGACACATGGTATCCGTAGTCCTTGGCGATCTGCCCGTAGTTTCTCATGATGTCGCCCTTCGTATCAGTGGAGAGCCAGCTCATGCCGGAGGCGCAGGCATATTCGATACACGGATACAGCCAGTATGCCGTTTTGCCGACGCCGGCCGCGCCGATCATCAGCGCATGGACATCGCCGGTATCCACCATCGCCGTGGTATTCCCGGTACAGCCAACGATAATGCCCTGCGGCAATTCTTCGCCTTCGGCGGTCGTAGGCTTCTCGCCGCGCTTGGCCTGTTCCCGCCACCGCTCCGGGGTAAACGGGATGTGGCGGTAAGTTTTTCGGATCTCGCGCTTGGTCGCCCATCTTGCCGTACCGTGTTGCCCGTCGCCAACCGTCCGGCTCTTGATATTATTCAGACTGTAGATGTGGGCAAGAAGAGTCACGCCGCCGAGAACGGCAAACATGATCGCGCCCACCAATACTATGGTTGTAATGCCTGACATTCTGTTTCACCTTCTTCCTCCGATTCTTCTTCGGTTGGACATATTAAATCCTCGTTCCAGTCCTTATGGATCGGTACGAGGATTTCATGTTGAATACCCTTTGTAAAGAGCTTATCGCTGATTCTTTTTGCTGCTGTCTGTCCCGGCTCGTCGTTGTCAAGGCACAGATACACCTTTTGAATCTTCGGGTTATCTTTCATCATCTGCCACAGTACATGGTCGGACACGCCGCAGGCCGCCGCATAGCTGTGCGTTTTCCAATGCTCCGTATGCAGGGAGATAAAACTCAGCATATCGATGGGCGCCTCAAACAGATAGAGCCTGTCGCTTGTTCCTTTCCAGTGAAAGCTGTACTCCGGCAGACTGCTATCCACATTCCCTTTATAGGTACTTTCCGATCCGCTGCCCCGTTTGTGGGCATGACGAGGAACGCCGCTTGCATCGTAGCCTACGAACACCGCGTTGTGGTAATCGGCAGACTCATAGATCATGCCCCTGTGCGCAAAGGCATAGACCACATCCTTGTTGATACCCCTGTGGTTTATGAGGTAAGCGCAGACACGCCGCATGGTATCGTTCTTCGGCGGCAGTTCAAAGGGTTTGGGCGGTTCCTTCCGTATCGGCGGCGAGACGATCAGCGTCCCTCCGCAGCTGCCCAGCAGATATTCCATCGCTTCGGGATAGGTCTTGTTATAGAATCTTCGTACAAAATCAATGGCGTCGCCGCCCTCCCGATCATATTGGTGAAACCACAGATTTCCGCGGATCGTCACCTTTGCGGAGCCGTCGCGCCATTCGTACTCCTTACCGGATCGCCTGAGCGTTTCGCCCTGACTGCGGAGCAACTCGGCAAGATCGGTTCTGCGCGCCTGCTCCTTTTGTTCGTCTGTAAAATGAATATACCCTGTGGGCATAGTTGTCCTCCTAACCTTGTTTGATTCCCAGCGCCTCGTTCTTATCCCGAATCCTGCGCCGTAATTTCCTGTCGATGTGTGCGCCGTCCTTTCCTCGGCGCTCGTCCTCCAAGCGGTTCTGTATGATTCGGCTGATGTGATGCAGGAGCCGGAAAGCGCCCATCGCCACCGACCAATTCCGATTGTTCTGAAGACTGTGCAGAAGCTGCGCGGCATACGGATTCCCGTGTTCGGCGGAAACGGTTAGCCAGCGGATGGCTTCTGCATCGTCTCGTTCCGTATCTCTGCTGCGCAGATACAGCAGGCCGAGCCGGTATTCGGCATAATCGTTTCCCTGTGCGGCGGCCGCTTTCAGCAGGCGGATCGCTTTTTGCACATCCTTCACCGTATCCTCCGTCAGATAGATTTTGCCGGCGAGATACGCAGCATGGGCATTTCCTTTCTCGGTCGCCCGTTCCAGATAGGCAGTCGCCCTCGGAATGTCCTGCGGTATCACTTCGCCTTTGTATAACAGCTTGCCGAGCAGATACTCGGCAGGCGCAAAGCCGTTGTCGGCGGACAAGGTAAGCAGTCGGATCGCTTCGGGGATATCCTGCCATAAAGCAGTGCCGTCCAGATACGCTTTGCCGAGAGTATAGGCGGCATAGCGGTTACTCTGTTCGGCAGAACGCCGCAGCAGATCCTCCGCACGGAGCAAATCCTGATTTGTTTCTTCGCCTTTCAGCAAGGTCTTGCCAAGCAGATATTCCGCGTATGGATTGTGTTCCGCCGCCGATTCTTCCAACCACCGCAGAGCGTAATCCACATTCTTTGTCACCTCATCGCCGCGCAGAAACATCTTGCCGAGGCGGTATTTTGCAACGCCGCAGCCCATATTCGCCGCATCGATCAGCAGAGCGACCGCCCGATTCGGATCGTAGCTTTCGCTGTCCCGGTCGAGCAGTACCTTTGCTTGTAGGTACAATCTCCACATGACGGAGGTTTTTTCTTGGGGAGCGGCTTCGCGCTCTGCGTCGTGGAGTTCCTCCGACACGGGATCGTCCTCTGTCATTTCCGGCTCATCGGGAAGATCATCCTGTTCCTTTTGCAGAAGAATGTTCATCGCTTCGGCAATCACCATGTTTCGCACAGACTTGAATTCTGTGTTCTGCGAGAGAGGCACACGCTCCGGCAGTTCCTTCGTATAGGTTTGTATTACGGCCTCCCGCTGCTCATACCACAGATCATAGAGCGCGGCGATGCGTTCGTCCCTTGCCAACTCGTCCACGATGGAATCGACGAGGTTTTTGACATCCGCCTTGAGATACCCGTACACCTTTTTTCCGCCGGTCTTGGAGAGCCTGTACGCCAGCTTCACGAGCATCGCTTCCACAGCCGGATCGTCATAGACGCCGGTATTGATTTTTTCGATCATCTCCGACATCAGTTTCCGGCTTTCCGCCTTCAGCGCGTCCCGATGCTCCGTCTGCTTTTCATAAACGCCGAGCAAATCTTGAGAGAAGATATCCTTTGCAAAGGAGGAGCGAAGACGGTTCACGCCCTGTTTCGTGAGATAGCCCTCGTTCGGATCGACGGAATAAGCAATGAGATGCACATGGGGATGATGGCTTTCATCATGGAACGCCGCAAACCATCGGAGGTTTTCCAGTGGGATTTTCAGATTTTCACTTAAGGATGTGGTCTGTGTCCGTAGCATATCCCGCCAGCGGTATCCGTCGTCAAAGCCCAGCCTTTCCGCGTCCTCCCGACGCAGGGAGAGAATTGCCGTCCACACATTTCCCGCATGGAGATTCAATTCCTCCGATACTTTTGAGAGCTGGATGGCCACGCCGTCATCGGTGAACAGACCGTGGGAGCCGAAGCGCTGCGCCCTCGGTCGGGTAGCGATGTAGTCCGCGTATGTTTTTCCTTCCATTGCCTCCTGCGCATTGTCCTCCAGCGCACGGGTGATAAACTCGGAGGCGTCGCCCACCGTCATGGTGCGCAGGTAGTCGTCGTACTCATGCATATCCTCTGTATCGGGAAAGTCACGAAGGATTTGAGCGATCAAATCCTTCTGCTTTTTCGATGCAGGAAGATTCTTTTTGCTGTCGTCGATTTTATCCACGCCCTCGCGGGTGGCAATATATTTGAGATATCCTCCGGCCTTTTTCCCCGGCTTTATGAATTTGAATTTGGTTATGAGCTTCGCCACTATATCACCTACGCTTTCTTCGGAAAAACCGCTTGCGGTTTTCGGGCGACCGCAAGTGATTTTTATTTATCTGATTCATTTTATGCGGTCGCTGTTATCCTTTCTGCCAGTCGACCGCGTCATCGAAGGAGAGAGAGCCGTTCAGCCGTTTGACCTCCTTCACACATTCGCCCCGCAGACGGTTCAGCGTCACTGCGTCGATCTCGTTGGTAGCCGCCACCACATTCTGCAGCACGGCAAGCTCCACGGCAATTTTGAACAGTATCCGACTTGTCCGGTTATCGCTTTCCGCAACGATTGCCTTGAGCGTAGATGTCACCACACCGGGAAGATAGCTGTCTTTCTTTTCCGCCGTCAGATACCCGATATAGAATTTGACCGCCTTCTCGATAAATTCCGAACGGCTCGCGCAGTTATCCTTCCGATAGATTTCTTCCACCTTTTCGAGGGTGTCGGGATACATCCACAGAGCAAATTTTTTCTTGTTTTCAAACATCGTCCATCTCCTTTCGGCGCCGATGCAACGCCTGCTGCAACGCTTTGATTTTCCATTTGGTTTCGGCGGATTCGGTCGGGTGCAACCCCATCCGCAGGCTTTTCGGCAGATTTACAACCCCTGCGGATTTGGCAGTGCGAAAGCGGGAAAAACCGTTATGCGGTCGGCATTGCCGTCCGCTGTGAACCGAGTCGGGGAAGCGTTAGCAACCCCGGCTCTTTCACCTGCTTGATTTTCGACCCTGCGGTATCTGCCGAAACGGGGGCTTTGCGCCGACCTTCACACCTTGCCCAAATCCGCCCCAAACGGCTCGCATCCGGCTTTGCCGTGTGTTTTCCCGTACCTGCCTCCGAAAGCCTCGCAAATCGGCACACGGTGGCTTACAGGCTCATCGTCGGAGGCTTTTCCTTTACGGAGATTTCCTTGCCATCCAGCGTTTCAAAATTGCTTTCGGTATAGGACAGCCCGTTCTCCGAAGCAATGCGGTCGAGAACATCCAGCATATCCTGCTCCTTCAGACTGACCGGATCGGTCGGATTGTCATAGCAGATCCATTCCTCCGAGTCCGGATCGTCCTTCACGAACACATCGTATCCGAGCAGAAGTCTGCCGCCTGCCCGGTAGAGGACAGCGTCGATTCTCAGGCACCCCGCAGTGAGCGTCGCCGCTGTCGTTTCGGGAAAATCGGAGGGATTCGTTTTCTGTATCTGCCGGATTTCTCCGTCATCATACAGCCTTTCAAAAGAGTATCCGTCCCCAAGCTCCGCTTTCAGTTTTTGTATTGTATTCATATTGCTCACTCCATTCTTACAGAGACATTCCGTCCGAAAAATAAAAGGGATCGGACTCACAGTCCTCATCATTCAATTCTTCGCCGTCATCTTCATCCTGCTCATCGAATTCCTCATCGCCATCCTCCGAGCCGTATGTGTCAAACAGCGTCTGCTGATAATTTTGCCTTTGCGAAGTCTCGGAAAAAAATCGGCGGGCGCTGTCGGCTACCGCCTGATCGAGAATATCCGTATCCAGTCCGCAGTCGTGGTATCCTTCCTGTACCGTCTGATAATAATACGGCGACGGCATACCGAAATGCATTTTCAGATTCATGACATATACCATCGCAGACACTTCCATGCCGTCAAGCTGTACGGGAACATTCTGTTTGAAATAGTGGGAGGGATATCCTTCGTAGCGGTCGAGAGAGATTTCGTCTTTCGGTTGGATTTCCCATACCGCTACCGGAACAGACGAGCCTTCCTTCGGGGCGATGGTTGCGAACGCTCCGTTCGGCTGCCCCTTAAACTGCAGCTCGTAATCCTCAATCGTACCGACGCCGTACAGCTTTGCCGTAGGGCATCGGTGTTTCATCTGCCGGATATTCAAATTGCTGCCATAGGCAACATAAAGCCGTTTTTTCATATTCGTTCATTCCTTTCACATCGATAGAATAAAAGCAGGATCATCGTCCTGCCCGTCATCCTGTTCATCTTCCGGTTCATCCGTTTCGAGATAATCATTTTCCTGCGCCGTTGTTTCTCTCAGCTCCGCCAATCTCTTGGCGGCGAGACGCTCTTTTTGTGCTTCTGCCTGTGCGGGATCGCGCCACGCAATATTGCCTTCCAGATTTTTGAGCAGGTGCAGACGGGCGGTCTTGAATTCATCTCCAATGAGTCCCAGCCGCAGAAGCCAGGTGCGGAAGGTGTATTTTTCATTGGAGCTTTGTGTTTTGCTCCGTGAAGCTCCCCGCTGCACAAGGGCCTGATGGCTGATGGCGAGACAGAGCTGGATGTAGGATTTGATCTCGCCCGCATGAAGTGTGGAATTAAAAAGCCGGAATTCAATCGTGCCTTTCGAGAACACGCTGTGAAGGTTCAGCGCATGATACCTTGTATCGTCATAGTGATGATATCTTCCGGTCGCTCCGTTGTACCACAGCCGCTCCACCTCGCTCATGGATTTCGGTTTCCGATGATTGAGTTCGTCCAGAAAACGGGTATCGGCTTTCTGACAATAATGCTCCCGCTGTACCTGCACTTGCAGAGCCTTATACAGCAGATCCTCTTTGGACGCCATGATGTTGACAATGTTGCGCAGCGTTTTCGGCGTATGGGAGGAGGCGTCCACATGAACATGAATCCCGCAGGAGTCGTTGACTTTGGCTCCGCCTGTGCGGAGCTTCCGCACGATTTCCTGAATGGTTTCGATATCCTCATACCGACAGATCGGGGACACAAATTCTACGGAATATTCTCTGCCTGCCGCTTCGTTCCTTCGGTTCCGGCAGTGGATGGAGGCGTCGCTCATGATTTTCCACTGGCGGTTCTGATCGTCCCGTATGGTATAGGCATCGTATCCGCCGCCCACATGAACAGCTTCCGAGTCGAAATGTCCGGCAATGATTTTTGCCGCCGCGCAGCGGGTCAGACCGGTCATCTCGATTTCGATACCGAAGTTTTGGTTCCTCAATCAGAAACACCTTCCTTTGCGGCGGGATCGCCCACGGCAGAGGAAGGAGAAGGCTTGGGCTTTTTCGGTTTCGGAACAGCTTTTGTTCCCGCGCTCATCTCGATAAATTCCCGCACATTGGCAGGAACATATTTCCCGTATAGCGCGTCGGCGGCTCGTTCCATCTCCATTTCAAACGACAGCCCTTTCTGCTCCATATACAGCTTGGCCGCAGACAGCTTTTCCTCGTCGAAGGCAACGCTTATCGTCGTTTTTTTCATGTCGGTTTCACTCCCTTCCTTGGATTACATGGTTTGAACAGGCGGTGTTTCCTCGTCCTGCTCCGTGTTACATTTTTCGTCGGCTATTTCTTCGCCGTCCTGTTTCACCCAGCGTTCATAGTCCTTCTCCGAGCAATGCCCGGCCAACATAAAAGAAAAATCCCGCAACCGATTTGCCGGGCATCCCGTCAGGCCGATCTGCACACCGTATGCGCCCTCGTAAATGGAGGTCACCTTTGCGTCCAGCACATCCGACCATTCGTGTTTGCCGTCCTCGGTCAGCGTATCACGGTTCAGCTCCGTCACCGTTGCCAGCTCGTGATCTTCTTCGCTGTGACACAGATGCACATCATAGAGATTGCAGCCCATCAGCGAGAAGAGGCTCAACGCACCTTCGAGGCCGCCCTGCTGACAGTTCGGACAGTATTCCATGTGGTAGGTCATCTCGATGCAGTCCTCGGTCATGATCAGCTCGCTGATTTCTTTTCTCTGCCGTAATTCCTCCTGAAGCAATCTGCCTGTTTCGTTTCGGTTCGTTACGACTGTTCCGTCATAGTGATAGAAGAAATCTTCGTAGTTTATCTGCCAGTTTCCGTCCTCCGTATTTTCCGTGCCTTCCCGGACACAGTAATCCGCAAGCTGACGGATATGGTTTTCAAGTTGCTCTCGTGCGTTTTCGGCAAAGGCCGGAATCCCTTCATACGCTCTGCCGGAAAAATCGATCACAACTCCGTTTTTGTAATTTTCTCCGACGATCAGCAGATAGAGATGCTCCACGCCGGGGTCATCCTCGGTTCTCAACGAATCCGGCAGATTCCGCATTCTGTTGAGATAGTCCGCGTAGGTGTCGACATCCAGTTCCAGTACCTCGCAGATGGGATATTCTTTTTTGTTGTCTGTTGTAATACGCATTTTTTCACTCCTAACTCATGGACTGTTCCATGCTTTCGTTTTCCGCTTCATCCGAGAATTCCGGCTCCATCTCAAAACACTGTTCCGCGTCTCCGTGTTCCTGCAGCGACCACAGCAGATGGCTCATCTCATCGTCCACAATGAGAGCGTCGATCCCGTTTCTGCTGATCCATGCGTCGCTGACCACATCCAGCGGATTTTTGAATCGGAGCAGATATTCCGCATCTTCCTCCGACACGGCGGAAGGAAGAGTCTCTGCCATACGGGTGACCGCTTCGAGTTCCTCGCATCGGTCGATCAGCTCTGCCGGGGACAGCTTCAGCCACTCTTCCCGGAACGAAGCATAGTTGTCGGCTACCTTTTGTTTGAGCCTTGTTCTTGCACTTAATTCTGCTTGTAACATTTTCGTCCTCCTAATCGTTTTGACCGTATCGGCCATAGTACACGCTGCCGTAAGCAGACCGCTGCGCTTTTACCGATTCGCTCTGATCGGCGGGCGCTTCAAAGTGGATCAGCACATAATCGGACGCTTCACGGACGGACTTTGCATTTTTCAGCTTTTCAAGCACGTCGGGGAATTTCGTTTCCAGTTCGCTGCACAAAAACGAGAGCTGCATATTCAGATCCCCGATGGAAGCGTTCTGCCCCTTCGCATAGGCCAGAAGATTTGTTTTCCTATCCTGTGTTGTCCACTGTGCCAAGCCGTATCCGGCAGAATCGGTTTTGAAATTGCCGTAAGCTCCGCTGTTCACCGCCTGCGTGTAGGATGCGTCGGTGTAACCGAGCGAGCCTTCATAGCTGTCTTGCAGATTGTTCGGCTGCAGACCGCTTTCCGCAAAGAGATTCCCCATAAACCCCGCGACGCCATAGGCGTTTCCGATTTTGGAATAGAGAACCTGCCAGACGCGGCTTTCCCCCTGTACGGTCGTAACATCGCTGTCAAGATAGGTGATATACGGAATCTTCAGCCAATGCGTCCAACCGCTGCTGTCGATGGGAGTCTGAATGATGCCCGCCGTTGTGCCGCTGGCATGAATGACCTGACCGCCGCCGATATAGATCCCGATATGCCCTTCGTGCCAAACGGCCAAGCCGGGAATTTCGGGGATGGTATCAATCGTTCCTTTTTCTTCCGCATTTGCATACATAGTGTCCGCGCCGATATCCGGCATCCCGTTCGTACCGTATTCCACCTCATGGGTATCAGGGTTCAGCCAGCCGTAACCTTTGATGAGGCCGACGCAGTCCGCCGTCCTGCCGCCCAACCAATGGGACTCAATAAAATCCGCATAGCCGCCCACTTCTTCGGGGTACTGTTCCGCCTTGGATTTGTAGTAGCTTCTTGTCAGCACCTCGCCATAGGTTCCCCACACATAACCCCAGCCGTGGGCATGGGCTTCCTTCGCCCACTTTGCAAGATCCAGGTTGTTTTTGCTGTAAGGATCGACATAGCCGGATGTGGAGATATACACGGCGCGGATGGTATTCATTACCTTTGAGAAATCCTCGGCGGAGAGATTTGTACCGAACGCCGCATTCACAGCGGCGATGAGATCCGCGTCGGATTGCCCATCCGAGAAACACCCCACCAGCTTAGAGACAAAGTCCGCATCGTGGGCATAATCGGAAAGCGCAAGCACATAGAGTACCTGCGCTTCCTTTGCCCGCTGCGCGTCAAAGCCTGCGGCGGTCATTTCATCCTCAATGGCGAGCATGGTGTCCTCCACAAATTGCAGCTTTGCTTCTTCCTCTGCGGAGAGGTTCTGCACCACCATCTGCTGGAGGCGGTCGGTGTCAATGTTGATGTCGCCGTTGAAGATGGATACCACGGCTACAATAGGCATGATGATAATAATGATGATGCCCAGCACGATCCCGCCGACGGTTTTCAGCACCTTTTTGTCTGTCAGCAGGGCGACGGCAATCTTTTTAAGCGCCGCCGCAACTGTTGCACTCATAAAAAAGCCCCCCTTCCGCACAAACAAAAACCGCAGACATAAAGCCTACGGTTCGCTGTATTTTAGTGTGCGTATTGCCTGCGGCGGCTCGCCGCCTCATCGTCCACCTGCCTTCCCGAAGAGTGCAGATTTGTATTCGGGGGCGATGACCTGTAAAAGATACCGTTCATTGCCGCAGCGGTAGAGGCAGGTGCCGCGTTCCGGGTATTTGATAAGCTCATATTCGCTCGGCTCAAGCTGCAGGGTGTCAATAAAGGCTTTGGCGTCGATGGAGCCGGGATTAAACAGGAACTGATGCGTCGGGATGGCAAACAGCGGCTTTGTCAGCTCGCATACCTCCGGCACAAGGAAATCGTTGATGTTTTGGCTGGCGATCAGGATGGCGGAGTCCTTTTTACGCACACGCTTCATGGCGTTTCGGATATATTCGATTGCCGTTTGGTTGGTCAGATATAAATACAGCTCGTCGATGGCAGCCGCCGTGTTGCCTTTGCCGAGGAGTTGGTTGCTCATGTGGGAAAGGATATTGAACAGCATGGCGTCCTTGAGCCTGCGGTTCGTATCCATCAGCCCCTTTACGCCGAAGCAGAGGAATCTGTCATCCGTGATGTTGCTGTGTCCGTTGAAGTATTTGCTTTCCGTTCCCACACACATGGAGTGGATGCCGAGGCAGACCTCCTGCAAGGTTTCCTCGGTGTAGAGGTATTTCCGCTTGCTGTCGTATGTCATGAATTCTTCTTCGCACAGCTTGTATAGATCCTCCATGATGGGATAGTCGGTCGGCTTCATCCGGCTGTAATCTGTGGAGTCGGTGATGCCGAAACGGGCGTACAGCTTGGCAAGCAGAATTTCAATCGTATCAATCTGCACATCGGTAAAATCCTTATAGGCTCTGAAAAAGTCCTTGAGATAGGCGATGTGTTGACTGAGACGGGTAACTCGGCGGAACGCTTCCGGTACATACCCTTCTTCGGCGCGGGCATCTGCATTCGAATTTTTGCTGTCCGTAGTGCGCGAATTGGGTGCAGCAGAGAGCCTCTGTGGCGGCTCAGCCTGTCCGTCGCTCCACGCCTTCGGCTCTAATGGGTTTACAATATACTCGCCGGACATAAAATCGATATAACAGCCGCCGAGCGCTTCGGTCAGATCCTCGTACTCCGCCTCCGCGTCCAGCACAATGACTGATTTGCCGGATTCCCGAAGATTGGTCAGGATGAGCTTCATCAGATAGCTTTTTCCCTGACCGGAGTTTCCGAGTATCAGGATATTGCTGGTGGTTTTGTCCTCGCTGCGGCGGTCGAAGTCCACGAGAATGTTCGTGCCATACTTATCACGTCCGATATACAATCCCTGCGGATCGGTCTTGCCTGAAAAGTTGAACGGATACAGGTTTGCCACGGAGCTTGCGGGCAGGACGCGCTCATACTGCGCCCCAAACTGATTTGCGCCCACGGGCAGAACAGACAAAAATCCTTCTTTCTGCCGTAAGGTCAGCCTGTCCACCGAAATCTTGGAGCGGGTCAGCTCCATGGCGATCTCGCTCTGCAATTCTTTCAGCGCGTCCATGTTTTTCGCTTTCAGTTCAATGAACACGGAGCAGTGCAGCAACGGTTCCTTGTTCTTGCGGAGATTGGCGAGCAGCTCGACCACATCCTGCAGGTTGCCCTCCGCTTCAATCGTTTCGTTCACATCATTGCCGCCCGACATCAGCTTGTTCTTGCGGGTGGCGTTCTGAATGATTTTCCGCTGCTCGCCGGCCTCCACCAGCCTGTGGTAAATGCGGAGCGTCACGCCGCTTCGGTCGGCAAGCTGTGAGAGGATCGCCTGTTCTTCGGTAGAGGGCGGATACTCCCGGATTGCCCATACACAGCGATAGCTGTCCCCGACGACATAATGGTCGGACAAAAACTTCACTGTTCCGGGGAGAATGCAGTCGAAGAAATCCTTTGTACGGATAACTTCCATTTCCGCAGGTGTCAGCACCTTTGGTTTTCTTTTGAACATGAATTACCTCCTGACTGCCGCTTTGCAGACAGAAGGGGTATGAAAAATCAGCCGCCTCGCTGTCTGCAAAACGACTGATAGATTGATGTTTTTAATTGTCCTGCACCGCAATGACCAGCAGCCTGCCGTTTTTGCCGGAGCCGTAACAGGTGGAAAGGGCAAGAAAGTCTCCGTCCCCAAACAGATTTGCTCCGGCGTCCCGATACCATTCGTCCGAGGTATCGGTCGCTTTGACTTTGGAAACGGTATAGCGGCGCAGGCCGTTTGCGGTTTGCAGCTCAACGGTCGGATGGCTTTCGAGGAAGGCTGCGTCCAGATACTTCTTCAGGTCGGAGAACATGGTTCCGTTTTTCATGTTGTGCCCGTAAATGAGCAAGTTCCCGCCGCTCGGATCGCAGCGGAAGTCCAAAAACGGAACGCCGCTTTGACTGTATTCGCCGTAAAAGTTGCGGCGCAGATATTTCTGCGGAACATCCGGCGTGTGCATGACGGGATAATTGATCGCCGTATCGGGAATACAAAGCCAGCCGATGCATTCGCTGTTTTCCGCGAACAGCCCCGACAGATCCCGCAGAGTTTCCTCCGGCTCCGCGGTTTCGCTTGTTTCGGATTCTCCCTGTGTTTCCGGTTCCGTCTCTGCGTCGCTTTCCGGCGCCACCATTTCGGCAAGCTCCCTGAAATCCTCTTTTTCTTTCTGCTGTGTGTGAAGCTCCCGATAAATCATCACGCCGGATACAGCGAGAAGAGCCGACAGCAGCACAGCAATCACCGCCGCGCTAATCTTCCGTTTCGCCGTCATCGTCGGTTTCATAGAATTGTTCTCCGTCCGCGTCCGGCATCTGATCGCCGTTCATGCTGGCCTCGAAATAAATGGCGAGGAAGCGTTTTATGTCCGCTTTTTTCATCCGCCGCACCTCAAAGCCCTGTTCGGATATGATTTTCTCGGTGCGGTTGGCGGTTTGGAAGATCTGCTCGCTTTTCTGCCCTTTACAGCGCATGATAAACAAAAACTGCCTTGCGGTCGCCATCTCGGTCTGCATATGGTCGAGCATTTCCACATCCTTTTTCAGAACCTTCCGTACCTTCGGATTCTGTTCCTCGGAGAGCCGCATCTGCAGATAGCTTTTATTGTCATCGAAACACTCGCAGGAGTCCGTGCAGGTGATTTCCACATTGGGAATGGCGGACAGCACCATCATCAGGTGGCGGATTTTGATTTCGATGTTGGTATGGGACAGCACCGAGATGTTGGTTGGGGAAACAAGGTAAAAGAGCAGTTCGCCCTTCGCCGTTTCGAGGCCGTATTTTGTAAAGGTCTTGATGCCGATCAGCTCCTGCGTGGAGCGTCCTTTTTTTCTTTTCTGCTCGGATTGCTTCAAAAATCTTACCTCCAATCTTTCACATGATTCTCATCGCAGGCACGAAAGCCAACAATTCGATTGCGTTTCGTGTGCGAAATGCGTGCAGGCTCAGCCTGCCCTCCATTCGTAATATTGCTGGGTGCTGATGAAATACCGCACCGCGTATTTGATAAAATCCAGCACGGTGGTGTCGTCCATCCGTATGGTTAAAAAACCGAAGCCCAAGGTTGCGGCGGCGGGAATGAACCAGCCGAGCTGCACCAACGCCACCACCGAAAGAAGCGCGGCTATGCACAGAATCGAAAAATCTCGCAGTCCCCACAGCCACAGGTTTGCCGTGGCTTTCAGGTTCTGCGGATACAGATAGCTTGTCATAGTATCCCTCCCATCGTCACACCTTCATCGTTTGCCGTTTGTTCACCGCGCAGGTCATTCGTTTCATATAATTCTTCACAGAATTCCTGCGGCGTCTGCCCGTATTCCTTTTGGATTTTCTCCGCGATCATGTCTTTGATAAGCTGCGATTCAGCCTCAGTTGGCTTGTAATCAAAGTATTCCGATCCGTCGTCCCTGCTGATTTCACATTCCAGCCGGAGCGTATCGGCAAAAGGATTGTATTTGGCGTATAAATTCAGCCAAGTGTCGTCCTCATCATTGATGTGAAGTCTGAACTTTTTATCTACATCGAACCATGTTTCGAGATAGGCGGTAATTTCCTGCCCGATATCGCAGTCAACTTCCATATCCCGGTTTACGACGATATCCGAGCGCTCCAATTCCAGATTTTCTTTCATGTTGTGGCCTCCTTTATTTCGCTGCTCTCGCCACGGAGCGGGTCAAGTTGACAGCCGTGGTGGTCGCATGGACAACGCTCATCATGTTCACTCTGACCGAAGAGTCAAGGCCAAACTGTTGGGCGATCCGGGGTACTTCATTCGCAGCCAGCATAATGCCGAGTCCAAGCAGTATATTGCCGGGGAAGGTGAGAAGCCCCAAGAACAGAAGCGTTGTCTGCATAAACGCCGTCAGGCAGATCGCCGCCACCTGCTTCATCCACTGATTAAAGCCATCCGTATAGCCTCTCGGTACGCTGAACATATACAGTGCGCCTACCGCCATCTGCACGAGCAAAATGCCGCCGCGCTTGATGTTTTGGAAAAAGATTTTGATCACGCAGTAGGCAAAGGCGATCAAGGCGAGAATGTTGAACAGGTTCATTGAGATGTTGTTTGACACCGCGAAACTGCCCACCAGCACCGAGGTGCTTTCTCCCGCCAGATCAATGGACTGATGCCCGGCAAATATGGCCGACAGATCGTGGGAAAAGGTGTTCTGCAGGCTGATACAGAATTTATACAGCTCCACCGGTACAATGCCGATGAGCGAACAGGCGAAGAAGCCTTTCAGGACATTGAGCGCCGTGGTCTTAATGGTCGCCCTGCCGTTTTGGTATTCGATGGCCGTGTCAAACACGGCGACCGCCACGCCCGCAATAAAGAGCGTCCAGCCGAACAGCGTGAACAGCTTGATTGTCGCCTGCACCCAATCGAGATCGAAGATATCCGCGCCCATATTTCCCATCATGGTGAAAAAGTCCGCCACCGCGCCGTAAATGGTTTCGTAAAACCATTTCAGCATCGTGTCCCATATTACATTGGAGATTTGTTCTCCGAGAAAATCGAACACACCGCCGATGGCGTCCCCGATCCCCGAAAAAATATCTCCTAACCAATCAAAGATAGGTCATCACCTCCAAAATAAAGTAAGGGGTGAGCGGTGATTTGCCCACCCCTCTGTGTTACAGAATCGACCAGATATACAGCGGAGCCGTCAGCGTAAAAATCAGGCAGGCGAACAGAATCGCCGGCGCCGTAAACTCAAACTGACCGTGTTTCCTGTAATCGAAATACGCCGTTCCCAGCTTTACAAAAAAGAGGATGGCGAGGATCATGTCGATTACCGGGAACACCACATTGTTGACAACAGTCTCAATCTGTGCTTTTGCCGTGTTCCATGTGTTTTCGATTGCACCGGCCACATCGCCCGCAGCAAAGGCAGGCACGGCGGAAACGGTAAACATAACCGCAACCATTACGGCACAGAGCAGAATTCTCATTGTTTTCTTGTTCATAAGCAATTTCCTCCAATCATTTTGTCGATTTCCTGATCCCGGATTTTTCGGGTCTTTACATTCAGATTTTTGCAGAACTGAATCTCCGCCGCCATGCCTTTGGTTATCTCATCTCCGAAGATCCACATTTCATCGCAGAACCACAGCAGGGAAAGTCCTGCGGCTATCCCGATTTCACGCTCCCGCGGTTTGTTGTCATCGAGACACAGCGCATAGAAGTGCGGAACGACCGGAGCCGTCCCGCACATCAGCGCATATTTGGTGTATCTCTTTACTCGTTCAAGATTCTCTCTGACATTGCCGCCGAGAGGAGAGCAGATATACACCTTTTTCATCATTCGTCGTCATCCTTCTTGCGTTTGATCGCCATGATCCCGACAGAAATGAGTCCGCCGAGGGCGATGGCGCCAAGCCCGATCCAAAAGCCGAGGTTGCTGTTGTCGCCGGTCTGCGGCACGTCGGGCATAGGAGGCGTGAGCTTCACGGTCTGCCCGTCGTCCTCAATGTCCGCATGGACGGCAATTTCAACACCTTCACGGTAGAGGGTTTCAAACACTACTACTTCGGTTGCGGTGGTCAGCCCCGTGGCGTTAAAGGTAAATTTGACGGTCACTTCGCCATCTGCCGTTTCGGGCGTAAAGGTGACTTCCGAGCGGATTTCTTTGCCGTTTGCCGTGAACGGTTCACCGGTCGCTTTGTTCATCAAAACGCCGCTGACCGTATATTCCTTGCCGGGGGTAAGGTTCTTGTAGTAGACGACATCCTCAATGGTGACCTCGCCCTTGGCCTCAACCTCTTTCTTTCCTTCTGCCGTTGCCTGCGTTCCGATCTCCGGCACATGGACGGTCACGGTCTGTCCCTCGTCCTCGATATCCGCATGAACGGTAAGCTCCAGACCGTCTTTGTATAGGCTCTCGAACACCACAATGTCCGTATCCGCCTTGATATACTTTGAATCGAAGGTGAAGGTTACGACAACGCTTCCGTTTGCAGTTTCGGGGACGAATGCGACCTCCGAGCGGATTTCTTCGCCGTCAATCAGGAGCGGCTTGCCGGTGGTTTTGTCCATCAGGACGCCGGACAGGGTGTACTCCTTGCCCGGAATCAGATTTTCGTATTCAACGACATCCTCCAGCGTAAACACTTCGGTGGCATTGACTTCTTTTTCTCCATCCACCGTGGCGGTCGTGCCGATCTCCGGCACCAACACAGTCACGGTCTGCCCCTCGTCATCGATGTCGGCGTGAACGGCAAGCTCGATGCCGTCCTTATACAGACTCTCGAACACCACAAGGTCGGTGTTCTGCGTGATGCCGCTGCCGTCGAATACGAAGGTTACCGTCACCGTGCCGGAGAAATCTTCGGGAATGAAGGTGACTTCGGACATTACAGGTTGACCGTCCACAAGGAACGGTTCGCCTGTCGCTTTGTTCATGAGAATACCTTTCACGGTATATTCCTTGCCGGGAATGAGGTGCTTGTACTCCACCATATCCTCGATGGTGATCTGCTCACCCGTATGCGTCTGCTTTTCTTCCTCTGTCGTTGCCGTTGTGCCGATTTCGGGGATTTTATCGTTTACCACCGAGATTTCAATAACTTCGCCGTCGGTCGTCACATGGACGTGATGCGGCTCGGTGTTCGGGAGATAGCCTTCCGCCGGAGTCAGCTCCACAACAACATAACTGCCATAGGGAATATCCTCAAATTTGAAAATACCATCCTCGCCGGTAACGGCAGTTAGGATAGCGTTGTCCTCGCTGTATTCGGTTGTGTCGGGGGCAAACAGTCCGAAGACTGCGCCTGCGATATTTTCTCCGGTTTCACGGTCGGTCTTATGGCCGAGAATGTCCCCACGAAGGATTTTGTTCTCAATCGGTTCGCCATCGTTTACAGTGATGTGAACGGTCGCCGCGTCCTGCCCGGCATAGGCAAACTCCACGGGGTACTGCGTATCGGAAAGAATATAGCGGCTGTTGGTAGCGATTTCCTTGACATACAGCTTTGCGCCGACCGGGAGATCGGTCGTAAAGACGGCATAACTGTTTTCGTCACAGGTCACGGTTTCAATCAGTCCATCTTTCGGAATGACCGAGCCGTCTCCCGCAACGATATCTTCGGCGGCGAACAGTCCAAACTGCACCGACAGGATTTCACCGTTATTTCCGATACCGAAGGTTTCATCCTGCTCCATGATTTTGGAAAGGTCGATCTGCACCTTTTGACGCTCATTGTAAAATTCGGTCGCCATTTCGGTGATCTCGATCTCCTGACCGGCGTAGGTCAGCTCGACCGTGTGGATATCATCGTTCAGTATCATGCCGTAGGGAGCGGTGATTTCACGGATTTCATACTTGCCGAGATAGAGCGCTTTGCTTGTTGCCGTTCCGTCTGCTCCGGTGGTAACGGTGTCCACCACCGTGCCTTTGGCATAACGAAGCGTTCCGTCCGGGGTGTAGATGTCCTCGGCGGCGGTAATTTCATACACCGCGCCGGGAAGTCCCTGCACCTCATAGACGGGCTGATAAATGTCACCCGCCTGCATAACAGAAGCAAACATTTCGCCGGTCTTGGAAACCTTGATCACGCCCTTCTGAGGCATATCCTCCATGACTACCTTGACGATGGTCACAGCGCTTTCCTCGGTGGAATTATCCTGCGTGATGTCAAAATACACAGGATCGCTGTCGAGAACATATCCGTATGGTGCGGCCACTTCCACAAGGGAATAACCAGTTCCGTACTCCAACGGTTCTGCGGTAATCAGGAAGCCCTCGGCGGTAGTGTAGAAGGTGTCAATGGTTGTGATTTCCGGGTAGGTGAAGGTCTGCGTTACGAGAGAGCCGTCCGGACGGTAGATTTGGAATCCCGCGCCCGCATAAGGAATCGGGTTACCGGTTTCCGCATCCACCTTGACGATTTTCAGGTAGCTCTCGAAGTTGCTGTTGTTGGCAAGGTAACGATAGGCCTGTCCGTCCTTTGCGATATACACATCGAAATCAGGCAGCAGCTCGCGCCCTTCCCAGCCCTTCGTCTGATGCACAGTATAAATGCCATACGGGAGCAGCTTGGTTTCGGCAAAGCCGTTTTCGTCACAAGTCAGCGTGTCACGCTCGGTTTCCTTGGCGGCATCATAGCTGCCGGAGGCTTTCAGGAACACTTCAAAGGTTGCTCCGGTTTCCGGGGTTTCGATTTGCGTCTCGCCATCGTCCGTATGCTTGATGATGGCGATTTTGCCCTTGATGACATCCTCCGGCGAACCGATAGCGGGCGCGGCGTTGTATTCTACTGTGTAATTCTTGGCTTCCGCTCCGATATGGTAAGTGGTTTCATCCAAAAGATAGCCTTCCGACGGCGTGATTTCACGAAGCGTCCAGTCGTCGCCGCAAAGGTAATATTTCGTAGTAAATTTGCCGTCTGTGTCGGTCGTATAGCGGTCGATCAGTTCGCCGCCCTGATACACGCCGTACACAGCGCCCGCAAGCGTTGCATCACCCTGCGGACGCCCGGTTTCGCTGTCCCGCTTGGTAACGGTCACATTCCACTTTTTGAGGATATTGTGAAAGTCTTTATTCGTTACCTTCTCCCACTCGATATCCGCGGTCTGATCGTCCGGTACCACATACCGATCCGGTGTTCCGACTTCCTCCAGCACATAGCCCGTTCCGATGAGAATATCGTTGAAATATGCCTTGCCGTCCGCACCTACGGAGCGGGTTTCATCAACGGGAAGTCCGCTGTACGATGTGCCATGCAGACGGAACTGCATTCCTTCGGTCAGTCCATCTTCAGCGGTTTTTGTGACGACCAAATCCCCGCGTTTGAGATCGTTGTCGAATGATTTGTTTGTAACTTTGTTCCACTCGATGTCGGCGGTCTGATCGTCCGGCACAACATATCTGTCCGGCGTTCCCACTTCTTCGAGGGTATAGCCGGTCCCCACAAGCACACCTTTGAAATATGCCTTACCGTCAGAGCCGACGATGGCATACTCGTCCACGACAAGCCCGGAGAGAGATGTGCCGAACAGGTGGAATTTCATACCCTGTTCCAATCCATCCTCGGCGGTTTTGGTCACCGTCAGATCTCCGCGCTTCAGCTTGTTGTTAAAAGTAACGGTCGCCGTCTGTCCGGCTACCACGGTAACCTTACGGCTTTCCTGCGGCTCGTACTTATCTTCCGCAAGCTCCGTCACGGTGTATACGCCGGGCATGAGGTTGTCGATCTGAATCTGCCCGCCGTTTTTGGTGGTGACGGTCTGATTGACGCCGTTGCCCTCCACACGGAATTTGACGCCGTCCACCTTGCCGTCCTCGCTGGTCTTGACGATTTTGGCGCTGCCATAGCTGACCTTGATGTTCACATATCCTTTGACGGGATCGGAAACGGACTGTACATAGCTGACCGTATCCTGATCGCCTACGCCGGGCGCGTAGTTGCCGTCGCTCCACACGATCAGTCCTTTTCTCTGCGAGTTGTTCTTGGCGGCGGTGATCGTGACGGTGCTGTCGGGGGCAGTCGCCGTCGTAACCGTCAGCTTATTGCCGTTGACGGTGAATTTGAGTCCGGCATAGTCGGAGGAGAACGAATAGTTCCCAAGGACATTGTTGCTGTCCGTCAGCGTCGCCGTATATTGTGAGCCGTCCCAAGTGAGTTCGGTAACCTGCGCCTTGCCGCTGCTCTTGGAGCAGAAGGACGGCACCTTGGAATGCTTCTGCACACCGGAAACGATGCTATTGTAATAGCTCATAATTTTAGAACGCAGCGGGTGCGTGGCGCTGATCGTATCGAGAACTGCGTCATAGCTTCCGGTGGATACATGGTTAAAGTCCGCGTCACGCTCTCCGACAACGGTTTCCCATACGAGAATCTGCGTGGCAAACGCATTCGCCATCGTATCCGCATCGGTCTGTGAGCGCCATTCCGAGGTGATCGTGCCGGTATAGCCGTACTGCAGAATTCTGCCGATCAGCAGCTTGATATCGTCAGCCGCAATGGTGTGATTATACGCAGAGGGGTAATTATCCCAATAGTTTTCGTCCTTCTGCGTAAAGCGGTCGCCTGTATCCAGAGCCGTTCCCGGCTCAATGCAATAGCAGATGTTGCCGTAATACGATCCCATTGCGTAAACCGTATTAAAGCGGGTTTCTCCGGCTGACCACCCGTTCATATAGTTGAGGTGTCCATGTCCCCAATCGCCGGCAGAATAGTTCGCGTCCCCGTCGCGGGGGAAAGAGATCATAATGGCTTCGGCTTCCTCTCCGGCAGCAAAAGCCGTGGTCGATCCGATGCCGATAAAGGCTGAAAGGCACATCACAAGCGCCATCAGCAGAGACGTGCCTTTCCTCAAAATACTTGTTTTCATAGGTTAAATTCCTCCTTTTGGGCACAAAAAAAGAGGGCATCGTTTTTTACGCGACGCCCTCCGGCTTGCCCTGATTCAGTTTTTAAGCGTATCCGATATAGATGTTGTATTCTCCGTTCCCGATGGATTCCGACCAGATCCACACATCCGTAATGTCCTCGTCTTTGGCGTATCGATTGAGCCTGCTTTGAATGTCCCTTTCGAGATACAGACTGTGCGCGCCCGCCGTGATGGGGTTATCCCAGCAGTCCACCGCCGAGCTTTCCAGTCGGAGTCCTACGCTTCCGGCATAGCTCTGTGCGTAGGCGATCCAGTATCCGATATCGAATGTCGGCTCTTCCACGGTGGGAGGCGGAGCGGGTTCTTCCGTTTCGGGAGGCTGCGTCGGCTCCGGCTTTTCCGTTTCGGGCGGAGTGTCCGCTTTCGGCGGCTCGGTTTCCTTCGGCTGTTCCGTAGGCTTTGGCGTTTCCGTCTGTTTGGGCGGCTTCGTCGGTTTCGGGGTATCCGTCTTTGGCGGAGCGGTTTCCGCAGGCTTTTCGGTCGGAGATGCGGAGGTTTCCGCTGCCGAGGATGTGTCTGCCTGTGCAGGTTTCGTTTTTTCCTCTTTTTCTGCCTGTGGTTTGGTTTCCGGCGAGGCTGTCCCCGATGTTTCCGGCTCCGATGCAGTCTCCGGGGCGGAGGAGATGTTCGCACCAGTTACCAACGTCGTATCTGCCGACGCCATGCTGTTCGGCGCATCATTTTCAGGAAGCTGATTTCCGCATCCGGCAAGCGTTGCTATCAGAAGTCCGCTCAGAATAGCGGTCAGTATTTTCTTCTTCATTTGAGATCACCGTCCTTTACCACAAGCATACCGAGAAAACCGCAAAAGTCCAGACAATTTTTCGCTGTTTTCAAAAAAGTCACATATTCGGCGTCAGACCATCCGTCTCACCTTCTTGTGCAGTTTCATCTTCCTGCTGCTGTTCCTGAATCGCCTGCTCATAGGCGTCCATCACCTTGTCGTTCAGCTCGGTTCTTGCCTCGGCGGTAACCGCATGGAAGACATCGCTGTACTTTGTGTTGCCGTTCCCGTCCTTATAGCTGTTCTGCGGCATGGAAACGAACAATCCCTTCTGCGAATCCACAACACGGATGCCGTGGATCGCAAACGCTCCGCCGATATTGGCGCTGGCAAACGCCTTGATGCTGCTCCCTTCGTAGTCGTTCAGCCTGTCGATCCGCACCTGGATAGACGGATTTTTTTGTTTTTGCTCCTTTGCCGGAGCCTGCTGTTTCTTTGCTGCCATAGTTGTTCCTCCTGTTCTTTATTTCTGCGCCGTGATATCTGGCGCCTGTTTTTCTGCCCACTTGACCGACAGATGGATTAAGGCTGCGTGCTGCTCGGATTCGGTCAGCCCGTCCAAAAACTCCAACAGCGTGATCTCGTTTACGCTGTCGCCGGGCGGATCGTCCTTGCAATTGCTGCAGATTTTTTCTCTGCGGACAAGTACTGTCCTGCCGTCATCCGATTCCGTGAAGGACAGCACATCGTTATGTGAAAATCCGACACGCTGCCGCATTTCATAGGGGATCGTGATCCTGCCTCTCTTTCCGAGAATTCGATACATGGTATTTGCCATCCTCACACCTCCGATTCTTCGCATTCTTCGCTGCAGGGGCAGTCCGCGCAGTTGCCGTCGCAGTCTGTTTTATTCAATGGGCAATGTTCACAGTCGCCGTCGCAGACAAAATCTTCAGGCGCGTCCGCTTTTTCAATGACAATGCGGTTTTCTTCCACGCCAATCTTCATTGTACCGCCTTCAAAAATTCCCGCCTGCCAAAGCATTTCCGCGGGAACGGAAAGCAGCACAAAACTCTGTTTTACTTTTTTATCTTGCATGATATGATACACTCCTTTAGGATTTTTTCGATTTCCGCCGGGCCGATCTCGTTCTCCATCTCAAACAGCGTAAGCTGCCGTGCGTTTTGCCGTTCCCGTTCATAGAAATCGTAGTTGCCGATGAGCAGTTCGGGAAATTCCTTTCCAGCTTCATATTTCTGCACCATCGAGTGGATTCTCTTGAAACCGAATTGGTTGTAATCCCGGTACAATTCCCGGATTTCTGCGCAGTCGTTATAGGAAACCAGCCATCTGCCTTTCGCCTCGCTGAGCGCACGGTGGAGTCGAAGGTGGTCATCCCAAGTGAAACCGCATTCGTACACATATTCGCTTGTGAAATACGGCGGATCGCAGTAGGTGAACGCATCCTCCCGGTCGTAGTGCCGGATCAGCACCTCGAAATCCTGATTTTCGATGATTGCGTTTGCCAGCCGTTTTGCAAGCTGCTCGATCAGCGTGAACAGGCCGGCAATGTTAAACGGCTGACAGGCGTAGGATTTTCCGCCGCTGGAGTAGCTGTAGCGAATGAGCTTCAAGAACATCACTGCGCGGCGCAGATCATAATCCTCTTTGGACGCCTTATACAGTATTCGGATTTCCTCTGCCCTTGGTGCAGGGAGCAGAATGCTTGTCAGCTCAAGCTCCTGCTTCAAAAATTCATCGGTGAATTCCATTTTTTCAAAAAAACGCTTGAGAACGACAAAATCATCCCTTGCGTTTAAGTTGAGAAATCCAAGCTCCCGGATGAATTCCATCGGACGGTCGCGCATACAGCGGAACAGATTGACAAGGTTTGCGTTGTAGTCGTTGTACACCTCAAATTTATCGGGAACGGCTTTGCCCAGCAGCACGGCGCCCGATCCGCCGAAAGGCTCGATATACCGTCCGTAACTCAGCGGAAACAGAGCATATAAAATGTGCAAGATGGAAGTTTTGTTTCCCATCCAACTGACAGGGCTTTTGATAGTCACCACCTCCTTTGGCGACGCCAACCGCCCTGAAACAAAAAAAGGCCGATACCAATCGTTTTCAGGGCGATTGATATCGGCTTATTCCATTTTGTCTCTGTCATTCAACTTTTGCCGAAGCCTTCTGATTTCCTGCTCATACTCGCTGACCCGGTTGATCTGCACACAGCAGAGTACCGCCGTCGCAACGCAGCCGCCGATCAGAAGTCCGACCAACAACCACACAAGCTCGCTCATTCTACATCACCATCCCTTCGTCCGCGTTTTCTTCTTCCGACTGTTCCTCGTCCGCAAATTCCTGCGCCGTCATGGTATAACCGAGGAAGTTCGGATCGTTGTCCTCGTCGAAAGGGATATATCCGCTTTCTCCGAAATCAAGCATTTCTTTCATGAGTACCGTGCCGCCGTGATTGACGCCGACTTTCGGCTCAATGGAAATGAAGCGGTCGCCGTCGTCGCTTTCCCGAAGATCATAAGCGTACAGCCCTTCGGGGATTTCCTCCGGCAAAAGCCTGCCGTTTGAAAACAGCGCCTTTGCGCCGAGTACCTCGATGACATCCAGCTTTTCGCTCGTTAATGCCTGCGACGCCAATTCTTTTGTTTCCGGCTCGTCATAGGGAACAAGCTCATACAGCGAGCGCCCGCGTGCCGAGATCACGCCGTATGGTGTTTCCGCCGCGCCCAGCCGCTTCAGCAGCCGTTCTCCCTCGTTCTGCGTGAGCAGCGTATCCAGCCAGGCGCCGTCAAAACGGCTGTCCATAAAATGGTGAAGGTAATCCTTAAAAAACGAAGCGGCGGAATCCGAATAATAGGACAGTTCATAGTCGCTAAGGTGCATGGCAATATCCACGGCACCTCTGATATTTTGCGGCTGTTCTGCGGACAGTACCGCCTTGAAGGTTACCTGCTCGGCAGGGGACATCTCCGCCATACGCTTGGCGAGGGTGTTGAGGATATCAAAATCCTGCATATCGTCGAACATTTCCGCTGTAATCTGCGGGGCGGAGGATTCAAACCCGTAATAGACACAGTCCTCTATACAGCCCTCGTTGTGCCGTCCTGCTATCCTGTCGGCTTCTTTTTTATCAATAGGCAGACTGATCCACTCGGCGCTGCCCGCCGTTTCGTCCGCGCTGTTTACCGGAGCTTCCGCAACTTCCAGACGGAAAGCAAACCACTCGGTCGGGGCTTCATCGGGAAATGTTTTCCCGTCGTAGATCTCCGGCATTGTGTAATCGCCGGTCACAACATAATGACCGTCTACAAAAACGCCGCCGTCGCTTTCTCTCTGCAGCTTTCCGATCTGCTTTTTGTCCAGCAGATACAGGGCGTTGTCGGGAATGCTTGCCACATCCTCATGCAGATCGTTGTCGATCACAAACTGTCCGAGCTGCTCGTCGCTTCCCACATTGGAAGCAATCATCACCTGATCCAGCCCGTAGGTGCAGTTAATGAGGTCTTTCATGCTGACAAGCTCGCCTTCGGGATTTTTGGGAAGGATGCGGCGGCTCACGGCGCGAAATACAAGTTGTTCTTCTTCATTCAGAGCTTCCAGCCGCTTTGCAAAGAAGTTCATCTCGTCCAGCGTCGGTGAGTCCAGCCGCACCTCCGCAAGCGCCGGAAGCAGCTCGCAGTTCAGCACGGAAATCTCAAAAAATCCGTCCGTCTGACCGAAATCCCGCAGCTTGTGCAAAGCGTCCCGAATTTCATATTCCGCCGCGGGCAATTCCAAATCGGCGTAATAGTATTGCTCCCGTCCGGGATGTTCGTTCATCAGTTCAACCGTCATTTGTTTCGGCATTATCTTTCAACTCCGTTTCTTCGTAGATTTCTTTGATTTTCTGCCCGATAGCAGAAATGACGGGAACGCTCACCGCATTGCCCGCCATCTTGTACAGCCGGCCGTCCTTCAGCCCGGTATCGGCCGCCTTATGGAATTGTTCATCGGTAAATCCCTGCAAGCGCCAGCATTCAATCGGCATCAGCTTTCGGATTCTGCCTTTGTGAATGACGCCGTGCCTGTCCGACGCCGTCAGCGTAAACATCGGCTCATCCGGCTCTTTCACACGCCGCCCGTTCTGCCGTACCTTCTCTTTGCTCGGAGAAATGATGGCTCTCGGCGCATCTTCCACAAGGACGCCCGAATTTACGCCTTTATGGTTGCCTACGCCGGAATCGTACCGTCCGATCAGGCAGCGGGCGTTTTCCGTAATCGTGGGATTGGGATTCATATCGATGAAGTACAGTCCCGTTTTGCCGCCCCAGCCGCCCGATCCGGCACACTGGGTGCAGGCTACTCCGCTTGGATCATAGACGCGCTGTCCCTGCGGTCCGGGGATGAGTTCTTTAAGATTTTCCGCATTGCCGCATCCGAGAGGAAATACCCTTCCGGTACCTGATCCTCCAAGATGCCCGACAATGTACAGCCTGCGCCGTTGTTGGGGGACTCCGAAATTTGCGCTGTTATGCACGCACCATTCAACACCATACCCCAGCTCAACAAGCGCGGAGAGGATGGTTTCAAATGTCCTGCCGCCGTCATGCGACAGCAGACCGGGGACATTTTCCAGAAGAAGAAATGCAGGCCGTTTCGCTTCAGCAATTCGGGCAACCTCAAAGAACAGAGTTCCTCTCGTATCATCCTGAAATCCAAGCCGTTTTCCCGCGACCGAGAAGCTCTGACAAGGAAATCCCGCACAGGTAAGGTCGAGGTCGGGCAGATCATTTGGTTTGATGGTTCGCGCATCTTCAAAATACAGTTCTCCTTTCGGCTCGTATATGGCGTTATACGCCTGATTTGCATATTTATCTATTTCGCAGTGACCGATACATTCAAAACCGCCGACCGCTTCAAGGCCGCTTCGAAAACCGCCGATCCCTGAGAACATATCAAAAAATCGGATCGCCATAGCGCATCCGACCGTCTTTCGTTATTCTTTTTTCCGTTTCACCTCACATTCCCATAGAGAATCCCTGTTCTTCATCTTCGGATTCATCCTCCGATTCGTCCTCGCCGGAATCGTCCTCAAAATCGTCTACAAGGGCTGTTTCATCCTGTTCGGTATCTTCTTCGCCCGGTTCGGGATCGTCCGCCTGTGTCTCGCTGTGGGCTTCACGCTCGGCCTGATCCCGTGTTAGCTCCTGTTCGATCAGTCCGATGATGAATTCCTTCTGTGTCATGTTGTTGCGGTGCAGATAGTCCTTGATCTTTTGGAACAGATCCTCCGGCACCTGAAACGCCAATGTTCTCATATTTCCCGTATCCTCCTTCGTCTGAAATTGTGGGTGGAGTTCGTCGTGCAGGGCAAGAGACACAAACTCCGCCATTGTTATGCCGTGGCTTTCGATATACTGCTTTACCTCCGCATGAAGCCCGGCGTCCACTTTGACCGTAATACCTTTCTTCGCCTCATTCGGCATTGTCATCACCTCGTTTCATATATTTTCGGATTGCCCTCACAATGATTTCTTCTGCAGATGTTTCTTCTTCCGCAGCGCAGAGCAGAAGCCGTTCCATCAAAGGCTCTGAAAGCTCGATATGAATTTCCATAAACCGCCTCCTACATCCCCATAACGAGGGAATTGTCCTCATCCATGCCGTCGTCTTGCGTTTCCTGTTCTTCTGCCAGTTCCTCCTGTGTCAGCTTGCGGAAGGAATCCTCGCCGGGGCACAGACCGAGGGAGCGGCCGTTGTCGAAAGCACAGTGCAGGGTGCCGAGGTCATCCACAAACCTGACTGTACCGCGCATATTGTCTTCCACCGGTCGGGGATCGTCTCCCATGTGCAGAAGCAAGACCCTCGTTCCGGGCGGATAGGCTTCCTTGTAGCGTTCTGCCTGTCGATGCAGGCGTTCCCATTCGTTCATGCTGATTTCCTCCTTGTGTGTTTCGTTCATTTGGTTTTCCTGACCGTATATTTCGATTGCATACAGGACGCTACCGTCATTTTTGCGGCGATCCAATATCTGTATCCCCGAACCGTTGAAGCGATAGTCGGACGCTTTCCCGAAAGGCGTCCAACCGCCTTTCCCGTAATTGCAAGCAGACCATTTATGCTCCGGCTGATCTTTTATTTTGGAATAGAAACCGTTGGTTTGAACCTTCGTCACCACACGAGTCAAGCCGACGATATCGGGATGGTATTGATGTTCCGTCGCCACAAACTCGGTGCCTACTTGGATATGCCGTTTCAGATCGGCAAGGTTTTTGATGGAAAGCGGATACCGTTCTTTCTTTTCTTCTGCCATGTTCACATTCCTCCGAACTGCATTCCCTGCGCTTCTTCGATACAGCCGTCGAGTTCGTCCTCGGTGCAGAGAAAATAGCTGTCGCTGCTGTTCCAGAAGGAAACGAACAGATCGCCGTCCTCGGTGCGGATGGGTTGCTGCTCAAAATGCTCGCCAAAGCCGTCCGAACACTGACCGACCAGCCATTCCTTGAATTTCTCGGTTTCATCCTCGGACAGTGCTTCCTTGAACCGGCAATCGATCCTGCCGTACAGCTTTCCTTTGTATTCGTCGACCGTCCATGTGGCGGAGACGAGTTTTGCCTTGATTGACTCGTCGTCATCGTAAAACTGTGCCATTTCGTCCTCCGGCGAGGATTGCTCCATCTCTAACAGCTCACGAATATCCCATTCATAGCTTTTCAGAAAAAGGTTTCCGACCGATATCAGATCCCCATATTCGGCGTCCTCGATATTGCCTTCAAGTGGGCAGAAGAAGGACATTTTCACCGGTCCGGTCTGTTCGGTCATCTCTCTGATGTCCCGAAGCATCTCCGCCATGTTGGAGTATTGGTCGTATAGCAGATTCTGCTCCAGCTCTTGCTTGATATCTTCGTCCGCATTCGCCACGGCAAAGGCCGCGGTGTTGGCGTCTGCCAGCGTACTGTTTTCGCCCAGCAAAAGGAGCAAATGGTTGCCGATATCGCTGTCCGCATAGAGCTTGACTCGGATATCGTCACCCTCGTTGTCGGTCAGCGGAATCCTTTCGGGCGCTTTGCGGCTGCCTATGGAGCAAAGTTCCTCGTAAATTTTGAGATAGTCCTTCGGAAATTCCGTAACCAGCGTGTTTTCTTTGTAGGTAATAATCGCATTGAGCAGTGCCATTTTCACATTCCCCCCATCGTCATATCCTCGTCGGAATCGAGTATTTCGGAAAGCTCCGCGCCATCCTGCATACAGACAAAGCCGGACGATATAAATTCGCCGCCGTTCGCTTCCGCCAGATATTCGCCAAATCCGTTGAAATCGAAGAAATCTTCCAATTCGAGATTCAGATCATATTTCGGATCGGTTTCCGCAAAATAACGCCCGACGGTTTCATAATCCTCGGCCTCCTTGATAAAGACGAAGTCACCGATATGCTCGGCAAGTGCGATCAGATCCTTTGTGCTGTCCACATCGGCATACTCCGCAACGGCGGTCAGTTTATCCAAATCCATATCCGCGCAGTTGACGGCTTCGGCAAGTCGGTTCACTTCGTAAATCCCTTCCGTGCGGCAAAGGTCTTTCATCCGGTTTTCCCATGCCGGATTGTTTGTCGTAAAGTCGGTCAGGCTGATTTCGCAGCTATCCTCACCATCTGCGCCGAGCCTGCGGAACGCCTTGTCGATGGCAAGAGATTCACACGGCAGATAGAGGTATTCCGCTTTATCTTTGTATTTCGCTTCCGCAATTACAAGCACGCCGCTGTCGTACACATAAGCCGGGAACACCTGCCCGTCGTAAAGTTCTTCAAACGGACGGCTTTTGTCCTTAAAGAACAGACCGTGTTCGGTAAAGACGCCCTCGCCGGACTGCAGCAGTTTTCTTCCGATCTCGGCATACTTGGGATTGTCGGTATCATCCGCAGGCATACCGCCTTGCGTATTCAGCGTGTATTCTATGCCCACCTTCTGCATATCCCCGACATTCTGAATGAGTGTGTATTTGTCGAGGTTGAAGCTCAAATTGATGAGGTCTTTCAGGCTTGTGAAGCCTTCCAGACGCATGGCTTCATAAAATTGCAATTCTTCATTTCCGAAGAAGCTGTCCAGCCGTTTGGCAAGATAGTTCATTTCATCCAGATTGACAAAGGTGTTTTCCAGCGCCGTTAATTCCGTTGGGTATTCCACCTTCGCCAAAAACAGCTCGGCGGTGTCATCCGGCGCATGAAGTTTTGCGAGCTTTGTGCGAAGTTCGCTTTCGGAGCAGGGAAACGCTATGGAAACTTCCGTATCGTTATATTGAAATTTTGCCTTGATATCCGCCATCATTTACTGTCACCTCGTTTCATGTTTTCCAAAGCTCCAAGCCCGAATCGCCGGATCGCCATTGCATTGCAGATAAGGCCGAACACCTTCGGCGTGACAAGGCTTTTATCGGCAAGCTCGCTGACGGTCAGATTTCTTGTTCCGAGATACAGATCCTTTGCCGCACAGAACAGGGGGTAGCTGTTCGTATTCGTCCCGTGCAGACGTACTTGCTCGAAGCAAATGGCATTGTTGACAACAGCGTATTTTACGCAGTGCCATAGCATAAAGTCTGCGGTCAGCAGATACAGCGCCGACATAAGGGCTTGGTTGTTTCGATCCTTTTTCATGATAAAATCTTCAAAGACCGCACGGTGCTTTTCGTTTCGATAGTCCATCGGTTTATCCTCACTTTCCTTGATGTATTGTCCCAGCCTTTCTTGAAACAGAGGTGACGATGCGGCATACAGCGTTTCTCTGAACACCTCGGCGGGAGCAGCTTTTCCGCATCTGATCCGCTGTGCAATGCAGGGATTATCATAAACGCATATAACATCCGGCGGTTTTTCTCTGCGGTGCATACAAAAACTGCAATCGTCACGGATTCGGTTACCGCCATGCAAGAGGACGACGCCGTGTCCTCTCTGCGGGAAGTTCGGGATGAGCCGCATCATTTTTTCAATTTCCCGAAGCGCCTTTGTCTCGGTAAAATACATAGACTGTTTTCCTTTCATTGTGATAAATCAAAATCGGAGGCCATATCCTGTGCCTCCGTAATGTCTGTCAGATATTTGGGATCGACGATAACCTCCGATTCATTTCGTCCGTTGAACAGGGCATAGATATGCTCTTTGGCTATCTTGGCTTCATATACCGTGCCGTCCTCTCCGAAACGGTGGGCAAACCATTCGGCGGTCTGCCGGTTGAGCGTCCATGACAGCGCTCTGACGCAGTCTGCATTATATTCGGTCACGCCGCGATAAACGGTGAGAGGATCGTCAAGCTCTTGAAAATCCCTGTATTCATCCTCATCCATAAGAACCTGCGGATCGGCGGACTGAAACATAGTGACCAGCTTTCTCATGCTCACTTCCGGATCATTGTTTGGGGCTTCGCACATAATCCAGGCGCTCGAAAGAATTTGCGAAAAATCATTTTTCGACAAGTAGGGGGCAGCATATTTCAGAAACGCCAAGCCGTATGGTTTATTGACCATCATGTATATCCGAAATACATTGTCCGTGTGGTCGATTGCCGAGGCCACCGCATTTCTCCATCGCTGCAGGCTGTCTGCATCCCGTGTAATATCCAGCGGCATGAAATTCCCGCCGCCTTTTTCCGGCAGAACAACAATACCGGAAGATGTGAATGGGTGCTGCACCACGACTGGTGAGAATTCCGTTTCATGGACATCCGTCATGAGTAGCATCTTAGCTACGGATTTTACGCCTGCGAGATCTGTTTCCTTTTTCATGAATCCTTTATCCTCCTGAATTTTGAAAATAAAAAAAGGCACACGGTTTTTCTTCCATGTGCCTTCAAAGCGATTTTACGATATATTTTTTATTAGCAGGAACCGTCTGCTGTGTCAAGGATACGGAGTAGTATTTTGCTTCGCAAAATCTCCACTCCCGGCTTCGCCGTCCTTGACGCACCAGCCTGTTCCTGCTCTTTGGCAATTAAGCCGATTAAGCCTAAGAAGGCTTAATCGCCTCTTACTACAAGGGAATAAAAAAACGGTCACCTTCATGACCGATCCCTGCCTAACACGATACACACTTTTTTCTTTCTGCTGTGTATGCAGTTATGTTTCTCTCCATTTCTCTTACACCGTACACGCTATACACAGCAAATAGGATACTACAGTTTAGTATGTCGCAGCAATTTCAAGGTGGTCATACAAATCGCCAAACCACCCGGCAAGCTCGTTGCGCACCACCTCGCGCCACGGCATAAGCAATGGCACGGACAACAAATCTGCGGGTGTTACATGCTTGCGCGCTTGAAGTTTGTTACCTTGGCGTACCAAAACGCCCCATCGGTCACGCTGTGGCAAACGAAGAAATTCGTATTTGCCGATATCCACCGGTTCCGTGAGCAATCCCAAATCGAGCAATCCTTTTTCAATACGCTCTTTGATTTCATCCGCGGTGGCACTGTGAACGGAAAAACGCACGGACGGATGCGACGTTCGAAAAGACACCATCTGTTCAGAGAGAAACGACATATTTTGCGTCTCCCCACTGCCAACGGAAATCTCCCCGGAGAGCACATTGGTGCGGTCGGTGAAATCACGGCGTGTTTTCTCTGCCAAATCGACAATTTCCTGTGCCCTTCGACGCAACAACATCCCGTCATCGGTCAATACAATGTGGTGATTGCTGCGGTGAAACAGTTTCACGCCCAGCTCTTCTTCCAGTTGCGCAATTTGACGAGACAACGTGGGTTGTGTCACATGCAACAACTGTGCCGCACGGGTTATATTTTCCTCTCTGGCAACGATCAAGAAATATTGAAGCACGCGCAATTCCATATATAACCCTTTCCTTGATTTTCAAAACAAAAAAGTACGGCATCTGTCAACTATATCAATCTATCATTTAACACAATATCAATAAAACTGCGGAGTGTAATGTTTTTTCATCCCTTTGTTTCCTGCTGTTTTTCTATCAATTTCATCATATCATAAAATTTTTGTCCGGTCAACAAATCCTTTCGTTTTTCAGAGCTGAGTCGAGTCCTCAACATACACCACATCCGTATATTATTGATTCCGTTGGTTCATATCACCAAGTTTTTTGTCGTTTTGCTATCAATAACGTTGCATGACACTTGGCCAAAAACGATATATGCTTGACACAAACGACGTAAAGAGACGGGCAGGAAATGATGAAATATATTTGTCAAAATCTTTATGAATTTGGCGAAAGATGGTAGACTTTCAGACGGTTATGTGTTATACTATACGGAGTGTATGGTACGAAAAAGAAATGAAATGAAAGGAACGAAAATTCATGAAACATTCCAATGATGCCATCGGGTATCTTCCCCAAGAACGCCCTGGCTTTGTAAAGCTGCTGCTGTACGCCATTCAGCAAGTCATTGTGATGTTCCCCGCCACTGTTACCGTGGCGCTTGTCACAGGCTTTCAAGTTTCCACCACCATCTTCGCCAGTGGTCTGGCCACGCTGTGCTTTATTTTGATCACCGGCAGAAAAATTCCGCTCTATTACGGTTCCAGCTTTGCATATCTGACAGCCATTTCCAGCATGTGCGCAGCAGAGGGATTTGTCAAGGTGGACGGCATTTTGCCCACCGAAGCCATTCAGTACGCACAGTTTGGTATCATTCTTTCCGGTTTTGTGTCCATTGCCGCCGGCCTTTTGGTTCGTTTTTGCGGCAGAAAAGCGGTAGAAACCATTTTGCCCGCCTCCGTGACAGGCCCGGTTGCGATGATCATCGGTCTTACCCTTGCGGGAAATGCCCTGAGCGATGCTATCCCCAGCGACACCGCTGTGACAAGCACCAACGTTTGGTGGACGGTGATCGCGCTGGTCACGCTGGTCTCCACCATCATCTATTCCAAATATCTCAAGGGCTTTTTGGGACAGCTGCCATTGCTGCTCGGTGCCTTGACCGGCTGTGTGGTTGCCGGCATCGCCTTTGCATTTGGCTGGGCAGATCTGTTCCGTGCAATGCCTCCGGCGGCATTGGAAGCATCCGCTTGGAAACTGGGTGACGGTTCCATCTTTGCCGTTCCCGCGTTCTCCCTTCCCAAGGTATCCTGGACGGCGGCCGCGGCAATCATGCCCATTGCCATTGCTACCATTCCGGAGTCCACGGCACACATGTATCAGCTGGACATCTATGTCAATGACGTGGCACGGAAAAAAGGCAAAAAAATGAAATACAGCTTGGTTGATATGCTGGACCGCAACCTGATCGGCGACGGTATCTGCGACATGATCTCCGGCGTTGTGGGTGGTCCTGCCGGAACCAACTACGGTGAAAACATCAGTACGATGGCCATCACCAAAGTCTTTTCCGTTCCCGTCTTGGTCGCTGCATCCATCATCGCCATGATTGTCAGCTTCTTTACTCCTTTGATTCAGGCAATTTACGGCATTCCTTTGGCCGTGATCGGCGGACTTGAGATTTATCTGTTCGGCGCCATCGCCGCACAGGGTATTGCCATTATGATCGAAAAGAAAGTGGACATGTTCTCCTCCAAAAACATTGCCGTGATCGCTTCGATTATGGTCATCGGCATCGGCGGCAACTACGCCTTTGGCGGAAATATTCCTTTCTTTGGTCTGCAAGTCCCCTGTATTGCAGGTGCCGCAATTTTCGGAATATTGTTAAATTTGCTGCTGAGCATCGGCGAAAAGAGAAAGAAAAACAGCGATACAAATGCACCGGCAGAAATTGCAGAAGAAGCGACACAACCACAAGCTGCTGCAAAAACAGATATGGAGTGAGCAAAAACAGCGATTATCGAATCGATTTCGCCGTTTAGAACTGCTCACAATCAGACCATATAATTCTTTGAAGTACAAAACCCAAGGTACGGACGGTTGTCCCTGCCTTGGGTTTTCTTTTTGATCTCATTATGATCATAAAATCTGTTCACACATATGGGAAATCAAAGATTTTCACGATTGGCATCGCAATACAATTGCCATAATACACCTTTTGCTCCGAATAACATCGCCAAAAGGCCAAATCATGAAAAAACCGGAATACCGCCGTTGTTTGGTCATCTGTCAAGTGAAAAATACAAATGACTTTCCCGCCTCGGAAATCTGATGTTTTTGCACATGAAACACCGCTTCCAGCACACCTTCATTGACGCATGCCTGCGTATCACCGGAAAAACGGATGTGTCCTTCATCCAAAACGACAATCTCATCCGCATAACGAACAGCCTGCGAAAGATTGTGCATAACGACGAGAAGCGTCATCCCCTTCTCTTCTTTTAAGGCTTGCAGTAACTGAAAAAAAGCAGTTTCATATTCCATATCCATATATGTGGTCGGCTCGTCCAGCACAGCAACATCGGTTTGCTGCGCCAAAATCATCGCAAGATACGCCTTTTGTTTTTCTCCCCCGGAGAGATTTGGCAAAAGACGATGGCGCAGGTGCGTAATACCGATCTCCTCCATGGCATCCCGCACAATCTGCCGGTCCGCATCCGTTTGTCGTTTTCCAAAATCAAGATAAGGGTTGCGGCCAAACGTCACCAACTCCTCCACCGTGACAGCAGGGGCAGGCAATACCTGCGGCAAAATGGCAATTTGACGCGCACACGCACGCCGTTTCATTTGGGCAATATCGTTTCCGGATACGGTAATGGTTCCCGTATACGAAATTTCGCGGTTCATACAGGAAATCAGCGTGGATTTCCCACTGCCGTTTCGGCCAACCAGTGCCGTGAGTTTATGGGGGGCAAGTGCAAAACTGACTTGATCCAACACCCGCCGCGTTCCAAATGAAACACCCACACCATGAAAATTCAACATGAACGCACCGACCTCCTTTTGAGCAACAAAAAGAAGAAAAACGGTGCGCCGATTAAAGACATGACAATGCCCACCGGAATCTCGGAAGGGGCAAACGCCACCCGCCCGATCAAGTCTGCCGTCAGCACCAACATGCTGCCCACAACGGCAGATACCGCCAACAGCACACCCGTCTTTGTCCCCACCAGTTTACGGGAGATATGCGGTACGATCAACCCCACAAAGCCCAAAAGTCCGGCAAAGCTGACGACCGCAGCCGCAGAAGCGCTGGCACATACCAGACATAACATACGCACAACACTCACCCGTACGCCAAGAGATAACGCCATACTGTCCCCCAGACACAATAAGTGGATTTTACCGGAAAATCCAACAGATACCGCAAAGGACAGTAAAATGATCGCACCGGGTAACCACAACAGAGCGGTATCGGTATTAGACAATCCGCCCACCGAAAAATAATTATAAGAAACCAATACATCCGTGTCCAACAGCGAGAAAAAGGAAATGCCTGCATTGAGCACTGCCTGCACGGCGATACCGGCTAAAATCACGGTAGCTTTGGAAGCGTCTACACGTCGCGCCACCGCCATAATGAGTAGGGTCGTCAAAAACGCCCCACAGAATGCAGCGAACGGCAAACCAACCACCGCACCGGGAAAATAACTTAAAATCAAAATAACCGCAAATCCTGCGCCGGCATTGACACCGATGATGTTGGGACTGGCAAGATCATTTCCCGTTACACTCTGCAACAGCACCCCGGACACGGAAAGTCCGATCCCGGCCAGGACCCCCTGCAACAAGCGGGGCAGCCGCAATGAATACAAAATAAGTGTCTGTGCCTCATAGCCTTCTTTGCCAAACAATCCCGCAAAAAAGGTTTTCCAATCCATCCAAGCACTGCCGAACCTTAGAGAAAGCAAGCATACACACAACAAAAGCAGGCACAGAACCGAAAAGCCCTTTGCCGTGGCAAAAAAGTTGCGATGCGTCCCTGCTTTTGTCTCATGTTTCATCGGTTATTGCTCCTTTGGATACAACAAATCAGCCAAATACTGATATGCTTCACCCCATCGTTTGTTGGGCTTGAATTGAAACAGATCTTTGGGCAAATAGGCATACCTGCCCGCGCGAACCGCATCCAAATGTTGCCAGGCATCCTGTTGCAACACACTGTCCATATACGCCTTGGCTGCCGCTTCATCACCCATGGTGGAAATGAAAATATAGTCTGGATTCTCCGTCACAATCTCTTCCAAGCTGAGCCCGTCCAAAAGTATCGGCGCGTTTTCAGCAATGTTATACGTTCCAAGTTCTTTGAGCATCACACAAACAAAATTGTTCTCTGCAGTCTTTGCCTTGGTTGCGCTGTATTTGGAACCTGCCCGTACAAATAAAATGCGCAACGGCGCTTCTCCGTTTGTGGGGGATGTTGCGGACAACAAATCCTGTATTTGTTTTTGTACTGCTGCCCCATATGTCTCATAATTGTCAGGCTTTTGCGTAATGTCGGTACATATTTGAAGCATGTGCAAATAGTCGTCAAACGACTCCACATGGAACACGGCGGCCGCAATGCCATTCTTTCGCAAAAATTCCGCCGTTTTCACCTGTTCTTCCAGATCTGCCGAACAAATGACAAAATCCGGTTGGTAAGAAAGCAACAGCTCGTTGTTGATCGTCTTTCCGGCCCCATCGTCTACCAAACGTGCTTCTTCATCCGCAAATCCACGATCCACACTCTCTCCCACGGTGATATCCACCTGCCCGCCGGCAGTCTGCCATACATCCGCAAACGAAGAGAACAACACAGCCACCTTTTCGGGCTTTTCGGTCAAAATCACCTCAGTGTCCGTATCATCATAAAACGAATAATACGGTGTCTGCGCAGCAAAATCGGTTGTATCCGTCTGGTTTTTATCCGCACTGCTCTGACAGGCGGTCAAAGAGACCGCCGCTGCCAAAGCAAGCAAACATATCACCGCTTTTTTTAACAAGTCGCGCCACCTTTCAAGTGCTTTTGTGCGGAAAGATTTTCTTGTTTGCGTTCCAAAAGTGCATCGGAAAGCAGCTGTTGCTGCACATTTTCAAATCCCAGTCGTTGTACGGTATCCGCAAACCGTTCTCCTGTAATCCCCTGTTCGCGGAACAACAAAATGGCCTTTTCGGTCACACGCAGCACTTCTTCCTTGTCGGTAAATACTTTCTCCAAATATCTGCCGCGGGCAACTTTTTTGCCCCAACGTCCGCCGATGTAAATGCGATACCCGTTTTGGCTGTCATCCAATGCATGGAACGGGCACTTCCCGACACATCGGCCGCAGTGATTGCAGGCGGCAGGATCGATCACAACTTTACCGTCCTGTACTTTTGCCACATGGATGGGACATGCATTTTCCACTTGACAAACTTTACAACCGCGGCACCGTGCCGTATCCACCAAAGGCACACGCTGCCCGATAATCCCCAGATCGTTCAAATCCGGTTTCACACAGTTGTTGGGACAACCACCCACTGCAATCTTAAATTTATGCGGCAATTTCACATCGCGATATCCATGATAAAACCGTTCATGGATCTCTTCGGACAGCGCAAACGTATCGATCAAACCATATTGACAGGTTGTTCCTTTACAGGATACAACCGGACGTACTTTGGAACCTGTTCCGCCGGTCTCGAGTCCCGCCTGCGCCAAGAAATCGCGCAGCGGTTCGATGTTATCAAACGGCACGCCTTGAATTTCCACCGTCAAACGGGTGGTCATGGTAATTTCCCCGCTGCCGTAAAGCTCTGCAGCTTTGGCGATGGCGCGGCTTTCCTCCGCTGTCACCTTTCCATTGCGTGTAATCACTCTTGCATTGAAACGATCCGGGGTGCGCTTGTCAAACAAAAATCCAAGCGCTTTGACCCGCGTGATATCCGCCTGAGACAATGCCGTTGCGACATTTTTCACTTTCACGTCATTGAAAAACGTTGCCCCCTCGAGCACCACGGTATTTTGATATCCATAATAGCGCATCCGGTTTTGTAAAAAGTATCCGCGTTTGCCGCGTGCGCACACAAGCAAAAGTTTCTCCTCTTTGCCGATCCCCGCAATCTCTCCATTGACCTTGGTCAAATCCACAAACGTCGCGCCGCGGATGGTCGGTGTAGGTGCCACATCAATGACGCGATAATCGTCTGCCGCACCGGCGGCATATTCAGCCGGCGTCATGCTCACCAGCTCGCCGCTCAATTTGTTTTGCAAAATATATACCGCTTGGACAAAGGGATGAATGGCAGTAGAAAACGGCGGAGCATAGGCATAGTCCGCATTTTCAAAGTCCTCCAGTGTCGCTCCTAAATTGATACCCGTAACCGCTATATCCACCATTTTATCCACGGCACCGGGACCCAGCACCTGCATACCCAACAGCCGACGGGTGGTTCGGTCCGCAATCAGTTTGGTCGCGAAAAACGAAGCATCGGGATAATAATGTGCCTTGTCATCCGTGACAGCCAAAACGCTGACCACGTCATACCCCGCATCTTTGGCCTGCGCTTCTGTTAAACCGGTGCGCCCGCAGTTCAGCGCCGGCAACATCACCACGCCCGTACCTAACACACCGGGATAGCGCACTGCTTTTCCGCTCAAACCTTTCGCCAGTGTCCGTCCCTCCATATTGGCTGAGGAACCCATGGGGGAATACTGTCGTTTCCCCGTGATGCGGTTGGTGACAAGCGCACAGTCCCCCGCCGCGTACACATCGGGCAAATTGGTCTTCAGCTGCGCATCAACGACAATCGCGCCCTTTTCCATCTCAATGCCGGTATCGTTCAAAAATGCAGTGTTGGGGCGAATGCCTGTCGATAACACCACCAAGTCTGCCGGCAGCTCTGCAAAAGCCGTCTTGACCCCTGTGACCTGCGTCTCTCCAAGCAGCCGCTCCACCTTGGTGTCCGTCAAAATGCGCATGCCTTGCCTACGCAGGTGCCTTTGTACATAATTTGCCATCTCTGCGTCCAACACATTGGGCAAAATTTGCTTCGCGACGTCAATAACGGTCACCGAAATGCCGCGCGCCATCAGATTTTCAGCGCATTCCAATCCGATAAAACCGCCGCCGATGATCACAGTCTTCTTGGCGTTTTGTTTCTCTGCATACGAACGAATATGTATGGCATCATCCGGTGTACGCAGTGTGAACACACCGTTTAATCCTACGCCCTCTATTGGCGGAAGAACAGGACTTGCACCGGTGGCAATCACCAAGCGATCATAGGGATACTGTTCCTCCTCACCGGTTTGCAGATTTTTTGCCGTAACAATTTTCGCTTTGCTGTCCAATGCCGTCGCTTCACGCCCGGTATATACCTGCACACCGGTCAGTGCCGCATATTTTTCCGGGGTATTGACGATCAATTCCTCACGGCTTTCGATTTTTCCTCCGATATAATAAGGCAACCCGCATCCGGCATACGAAATGTCCGGATCCTTGGTGATTAACATCACCGCAAAGTCCCGGTTTTCCCGTTTCAATTTTGCCGCGGTCTTTGTTCCCGCTGCAACACCGCCAATGACCAAAATTTTCATTGTCACCATCTCCGTTCTGATTATTTTGTTGTTGCTCAATCTTCTATCGTTTATCATTCTCGCCGGGATTGGCATTTGCACCTGTTTTTCCGTCGTTATTCCGCGTCCATGGCACCCATGATTCTCAAAAACAGAGCGGGGAATTTTTCTAACATCTGCGACGTTCGTTGTGCAAAGTATACCGCAAAATACATCGAGAGTCAATGACTTTTGTCCTTTTCCGTTTCTTTGCGATCACAACAATATTTGTAAAATACGCCGGGACAACAACCTGCCATTTTCACATCACCGATAAATTTTTGTTTTATTTCTCTCATTTCAAAACACGCGGTACAAAATCAAAAAATCACCCCTGCAGTGCGCCATTGACGCATCACAGGGGTGGTTTTACACGGAAAAGAGTTAAAATTGACACACACATACAACGCTGGGCATGGAGCACAGATATGCCATCATTCCAACTTGATGGTGCTGTGTTTGGCTACATAGGCAATCTGGCAGCAGATCAAGCCAATAAAAACTTACCCAACCACGATGAGCACAGAATCTTCTGTGGCCAAAAATCCATGTGAATGTCCGATGTTGCACAAGGAAACATCTCCCGGCTTCATCTCATATTCTACACCGTCGTATGTCAGAATGCCGGCCCCGGATATCAGATAATAAATTTCTTCCGTAGACGTATGCTCATGAACGCCGATCGAAACACCCGCTTTCATATCATCGAAGTGCATGAACTGAAATTGTTGCGAATCGCATCCGTCAAGCAAACTCTTGCAATTCAAAATCCCCTGTCCGCCGTGGCACTGATCAAAATGTCCCCAGCTGATTTCCTCGTTTTTTCTGATTGGTTTCATATGTTCTCTCCCTTATGATAAGTCATTTTTCGTCTGTATTCAGAAGGGGTCATACCATATTTTCGTTTGAACACCTTGTTGAAATAAGAAATATCGTGAAACCCAATGGCTTTGACCACTTCTTTTACTTTTTTGCCTTCCAGTAACTGCCTGGATGCAATTTTGAACCGTTCTGTTTCTATATATTCATGCGGGGTAATTTTCATCTTGCTCTGAAACAATTGATAGAACACGGTTTTCGTATATCCGCACGCTGAAATCGTTTCTTCCACCGTGATCCCTTTGTCTAAATTTTCATGTATAAATGCAAGCGCCGTTTGAAAACGGGGTTCGATCAACAGCTTTTTGGAATCTATGATGCGCCTGTGAAATAAAACCAAAAGTAGTTCACATAGGACTTTATCCGTATATATTTTCTTGATCACCATATCCATGCCCGCACATTGGTTCACTGCCTGGAGCAATGTTTGTATTTCCCTGTCTGCAACCACACAATGTTCCACATCCGCAAGATGAAAGAGATCAACGGTCGCATAGCTGTATAAAAAATGAACATGCGTCAATTTCCCGCTTTGCGTCATTCGAACGGTATGTTTGATAAAGCTTCCGATTAAGATTGTTTCGCCGGCTTTGACGCATACCGTTTTTTGACCAAAATCGACTTCGTATTCTCCCACAATTACACTGACGGCAACGCAAAAGGGCAATACGCGATCTTTGATCTCATGCGGATCGATGTCATATAAACTGTCACCTGAAATATAGTCGTATTTCCAAAAAGCAGTATTTTCATCCATAACGATTACATTCCTAATCCGTGATATCAATAAGAGAAGATGGTTGCGATTTTCTTCTCTCTTTTTTCCAAGATGTTTTCATACGCTTTTTGCGCGTCGGTGTACGGCACAATGGTGTAAAGACCATTCAGATTGATTTTTCCTTCGCTCATCAATCGCATGGCCAACAGATAGTTCTTACTCATAGATTCATGTACGAACTCTGAGCATTGACCGGGCAAATCCATTTCCCAACCGCTGTATAATTTCACATAGTTATAAAACACGGAATGCAACAGAGGATATGATTTCAAGTCTGTATAAGGTTTCCACGGCACTCCCACCAAGGATACCTCGCCGTGCGGGCGCACCACCTGACACAAATCAGCAACCGCCGCTTCATTTCCGGAACATTCCAGGGCAAGTCCGATCTTCTTTTTATATTGATCAAAGGGGACCGACTCATATACTTCTGAAAAGCCGCATTCCTGTGCCGTTGTTCTGCGGTTAGAATCGGGATCAACACCGATGACTTCATAGCCCAAATTGGAATAGATAAACATCGCCATGAGTCCGACTGTCCCAAGGCCCGTTACCATCACCTTTTCTCCCGGGGTAACAGAAGTTCTACTCAACGTTGCCATTGAAACACCTGCCAATCTGGCAAACAGCGCATGTTCCGGTTGCAATGCTTTTGGCAATTTTATCACACTTCGACGATGACAAACCTGATACGTTTGATGTTCACACATGGAAAACACCAAATCGCCGACTTCAATATCCGTTACCTCGCTGCCGACATGTTCCACCTGAAATACTGCCGCATACCCCGCTTTTTTCGGATATCCCCAATCAAAAACATCCAAAAAGGCTGCATTGATCTCCGTCCCGGCGCTGATCAGAGTACAAATGGTTTTTCCGGCGACGCCATCCGGTTTGAGCGTCTCCAAATTGATTTCTTCCTGCGCAATTTCAATGGTTTTTGGTTTGACAAATTTCACATAATGATTGATCATCCATATCACCTTCCTTTGACACCATTTTATTGCAAATAAACGAAAATTGCAATACTACATTCGTCAAAAAACTTGGTAATTTTGTTCGCGCCAAAGAATTAAAAACAGATCTTGAAACATGTCCCCCCGCCAAACATGGCAAACATTGGCGCTTTATCCCTCTTCTTTCTACGGAGCAAAACGCGGTATCGAATACCGGTACATTCGGCTTTCTCACCTACAGCATTTCATTGAACCATCATTGGTATCATACAAAATGTACCCACACATGCAAAAAGCAAGAAAAAATATCAAATATAATGAATATAGGATCGGTAAAAGCAAACAAACGGCAGTAATGTTGGTACAAATCTTTTTTCAGCAACAAAGAAAATTTGGTTCGCGTCACATGTGCGGCGCAACATAACGGAGTGGTTACCCACAACAACATGTTTTTTACATAGAGATATAACAAAAATCGCACACCGAATCCGTGTGCGATTTTTGTTGGCGGCAACTTGCTACTGTCAAAATAGCAAAAGAGATGCCACCGCAAAATTCCCATATTAACTTGAACCAACATAACACAAATACTTCGCCACAGAACGATTTGGTTCGCTTACGAGAAATGAGAAATGATTGCGCATGAAAGGATGTGGTATGAATCTTTGTTTCAATCGGTAAAATCACTTGCTTTTTGTGCAAATACTTCTAACTTGATTGAATATGCTTTTGCGATACGTAGGTTCACCGCGGAGTCAAAAACGATCCGCACCGTATGTCCTTATGTCTCTGCTTCTTCAGACGTCTTCGTAGAATCACGATAAAACTGCGCCTGCTTGTCGAACATCTCGGTATAACGTCCGCCCTCGGCATAGAGCTGTGCGTGTGTACCGTATTCTACCATATGACCGTCATCGAACACGGCAACCTTGTCCGCAAGTTGCACAGCCGAAAGACGGTGTGTAATCAAAACTGCGCACTTGCCGGTAATCATTTGATTAAACTGGGTATAGATCTCATATTCGGCATTGGGATCCAGAGCGGCGGTAGGCTCGTCCAAAATGAAAATATCTTTGTCATGATATCGTGCACGTGCAATCGCGATTCGCTGCCCCTCCCCGCCGGAGGGCTCTATGGCTTCTTCATCGTACCATTTATTTCAGAATTTCATTATATACATTATTAATCTGTATTTCGTTTTCAATCGCAATAGGTGTTTCGGAAATATATATGCCTTTCATATGAGAGGGAGTAATTGCAGGATTGTCTCCGTCGCATTTATAAATGCTCCCACTTACCTTGTAATAGAAATCGAAAAGCATATTTTTGTAATGCTCAGTAAAAACCACCTTGCCATTTTCTTTTTCACTAAAAGTTACCCATTTGTAAGAACGATTCCATATGTAAAATAGCGCAATACAAGAATTAGGGGTAAAACATATCACTGGCTTTGTAATTGCATTGTCTCGTGTAGAAACCGGTTCTAACTTTTTAATATTTTGAATTTGAGTTCCGTGATACAATTTCATACCAAACATCCCGTCTTTTTAATATATTATACCATAAAACGTTATCATTGCCGAGCAATAATCTGTTGCATAAAATGTTGATACCATAGTCAAAAGACTGTGGTATCGGCTATTTTCATTTCTTACTATTAAAGTTAAGATGCTCAAATAAAACAAATAATCCGAACGCTTCTCCAAGCAAGAGAATGTTCGGATTATTTTCATTTGGTACCGATGTTCATAACGGATTTGATTACAAAGTATTGAAATACCGGCAGAAATACACATTGTCTGCAATCTGCACATTGGTAAATTGGTCGGTTTCCTCTTAAAATGAAAACATACTAAATTTACAGGAGGAAAAAACAATGAAAAACATTTTTGAAGAATTCGGCGGTACATATCAAAGACAGGGCGATTATAAACTTCCTAACTTGCAAGTACAACCCGAAAAAGAGATTGAAATCGGCGTATGGGGACAACGGTACCGGCGGTATTTGAAGCAGCATCATAAAATTCGGTATTATAATCTGATGACTGCCGGAACACTAAACGAGCATTTGGCAGAGATTGATCATCAGGCGGAGCGGATGTTTCAGTCACTTATATCCGCACTTTCCGAACAGGAAAATATCATGGAAAAGCTGAAAGCCACTGCTCCTATGGAATGGGTGAAGAAGATGAATAACATCCGAAACCGAGCCGCTGAAATCGTAAATAGTGAGATGATTTTTGTATGAGAGAGCAGAAATATCATCTCTATCTTTCTGATAGTGAACGCAGTTTTGCAATTCAAAATCTCATTTGGTTTCAGAATAAACTGCGGCAGGAAGGGCGCTATACCGATGCTGTGGAAGACTTAATCATCAAGTTTTCAAACGCAAAGACGAAGAAAATAAGGGTAAAATAGAACGAACCGGAGAGAGCGAAACTGCTTTCTCCGGTTTTTCTGTATCATCTTAGCGAGCAGACTGTTTGTACTCCTACAGTCGTAAAAACAGTAAAATTCGTTAGGGCGCTGCCCTAAGACCTGCCGTTCAAACTGTTTAGAAAAAATTGTGCTATTCCATACCGATATTATCTGTCCAAAGCTCGCACTGGGTCATAACAGTTTGCACAGCGTCCTCCATACCCTCTGGCGGATATTTATGTTTTTTCAAAAGCTTTTTGATGAGCATACGCATTTTCGCCCGTGCTGACTCACGCTTTTGCCAGTCGATCGTTTTGTTCCTGCGCAGAGTATCTGCCAATTCCTTTGTAATCGCAATAAGCTCGTCATTTTTATAAAAATCCTTGATGGCTTGCGGCTTTGTTAATGCATCATAAAAAGCCAGTTCATCAGCAGTTAATCCTAACTGTTCGCCCTCTTTTTGTGCTGCGGCAATTTGCTTTGCCAATTTCAGCATTTCTTCAATGACTTCTTCATTGGTAAGCATACCGTTGAGATACGCATTAAGAGAACGCTGCATAATCTCGCTGAACTTCTCTGATTTAACCACATTTGTTCTGCGATAGACCGACACCTGCTCCGCAATCAGTTTTTTCAGGAGTTCAACAGCAAGATTCTTTTCTTTCATATTGGCGACTTCTTGCAGGAACTTCGGATCAAACAAAGAAAACTCCTCTTTAATGTCTGAGAAAAGATTAATGACACCTTCGCTTTTGATACTCTGTTTTAAAAGCTCGTTGATTCTTGCGTTCATTTCCGGCAAAGAAATCTTCTTTCCAACTCCGGTGTTTGTCAGTCTGAGTACAAGAACACGAACCGACTCGAAGAACGCTGCTTCAAATCTGCTGTCCTCATCAACAAGAGACGAACAAAGAGATAATGCCTGATGAAGCATAAGCGCTTCTTTTACAAAAGAGTCTTTTTCATCGACCTTTTCTCTGCCCATTATGAAGTTGACAGCACCGCTGATAGTCTTTGCTCTTTCAAGGTCTGTGCCGTTTTGGAACTTAGAGTAATCGTATTCGTGGAACTTGTCACGGCAAACTGAGAGCTTCTCCAAAAACTTCGGATAAGCGACCTTTGCAATATCGGTATCGCCGTAGTTCTTCTTATCACGGGAGGTATAGTCATTCATTGCCTGTTTCAATGCGGAGGCAATACCTACATAATCAACAACAAGACCACCCTCTTTGTCACGGAATACTCTGTTTACACGGGCGATCGCCTGCATAAGATTGTGTCCGGACATCGGCTTGTAAACATACATTGTAGCAAGGGACGGAACATCAAACCCGGTCAGCCACATATCAACAACAATCGCAATTTTCAAAGGACTGTTATTGTCTTTGAATTTCTTTGCAAGCTCGTCCTTGTGGTGTTTGTTTCCGATAATCTGTCGCCATTCCTCCGGATCATTATTGCCGGAGGTCATTACGACTGCCACCTTTTCCGTCCATGCAGGACGAAATTCCAAAATTCGCTTGTAAATCTTCATAGCGATAGGACGGGAATACGCAACAATCATTGCCTTACCAGTCAGCAGGTTCTCACGGTTATTTTCGTAATGATCGAGAATATCACAAACAAGGGAATTGATTGTGTTATCGTTTCCGAGTACAGCTTCCATTTGTCCAAGCTCATGCTTACTTTTTTCAATGACCTCTTCATCGGCATTTTGAGCCATTATGTCATATTCTTTGTCGATCAGTTTGAGCGTAGTCTCATCAAGATTAAGTTTGATTACACGGCTTTCGTAGTATACTGGGCGGGTAGCTCCGTCCTCAACCGCCTGCGTCATATCATAGATGTCGATATAATCACCGAACACCTCACGGGTGCTGCGGTCTTTTGAGGAGATAGGCGTACCGGTAAAGCCAATATATGTAGCGTTCGGTAAGGTGTTGCGGATAATTCTTGCCGCTCCAACAACTCGCTTGGCGACATCTTCACCTTGCTCATTTTTCGTAATTTTGATTTTTTCGGCAAGTCCGTATTGCCCTCTGTGAGCTTCGTCCGCCATAACAATGATGTTGTGGCGTTCAGATAACGGTTCATCTGATTCCTCAAACTTTTGCATTGTGGTAAAGATAATGCCGTTTGCCTGTCTGCCGGCGAGCAGAATTTTCAAGTGTTCACGACTTTCTGCGTGCATAGGCTCTTGCCTTAAAAAATCTTTGCATTTTGCAAACTGCCCGTAGAGCTGGTCGTCAAGGTCATTTCTGTCTGTTAAGACAACAATCGTCGGGCTGTTCAATGCTTCCTGCAACAAATGCGCATAGAACACCATAGAAAGTGATTTTCCGCTTCCTTGCGTATGCCAGAACACACCGCCTTTACCATCGGTAACAGCAGCGTGTTTTGTAGATTCGATTGCTTTTCTAACTGCAAAATATTGATGGTATCCGGCAAGAATTTTGAATGTATTGATACCCTCGTTAGAAAAACAGATAAAATTCTTTATAATATCAAGCAGTCTTTCCTTTTGGAACATACCCTCAAAGAAAGTGTCAAACTGTGCATACTGTGTGTTTTCATAGCTGCCGTCTTTGGTTTTCCACTCCATAAAACGGTCTTCTCCGGAGGTGATCGTACCCGCTTTGGAGGTCAACTGGTCGCTCATAACGCAGATGGCGTTGTAAATGAACATAGACGGTATTTCCTGCATATAGTTGCGGAGCTGCCTGTACGCTTCGGAAGCGTCCGTTTCTTCACGGGAGGGAGATTTCAACTCAATCAACACAACAGGCAAACCGTTCAAAAAGAGAATAACATCCGGTCTCTTGTTGCTGTTTTCAATAAAAGTCCATTGATTTGCTACGATAAAGGAGTTGTTGTCGGGATTTTTATAGTCAACAAGATAGACGATAGAGGAACGCTCCTCGCCGCCCACAAAAAATCTTACAGGGATACCGTTTTGCAGATAGTCCATAAAAACAGCGTTTTTCTGCACAAGCTCTCCATTTTCAAAGTTTTTAAGCTTGAATAAAGCGTCCTGAATTGCGTCATCAGGCAGTCCTCTGTTCAAGCGATACAGAGAATCAAGCAGAATATCCTCATATAGCGGACTGTAAAAATCCCTTTCAATATCGGGACCGTATGCGTACTCGTATCCCAAATTATTTCTGAACAGCTCGATTACAGAGTTTTCATAATCGGCTTCGGTATAATATCCTGCCATGTTTTCCCTCTCCCTAAAGTCCTAACCTCTTCATTTTTTCTATTTTTTGATCCCAGTCAATGATTGTAAAATTGAAGAAGTCAAACTTAGACTTGTTTTCTTTGTAATAAGCAGAAGCATTCGCCCCGATGATAAAGCACAGTCTGCGGATATTTACCCTGTATGTACGAATTTTACCATTCCAAATCCCCGATGCGTCAGAATAAATATCGAATTCGTTCTTTGACTCTATAACAAGAGAAAAGTTGTCTATTTTGTTTTCCGTCGCTTTTATCTTTTCAGATTCAATATTGGGTGTGCCTTGGTGGAGAAAAGAGTTTCTTAAAGAATATACCACTTCACCACTTAGGTACGGCATTTTTGTATCATCAGGCCAGCCTTCTGGTACTGGGGGAACCTCATATTTTCCTACAAACTCGTCATACCATGCTTTATATCTATCGCCTACCTTCAAATCGGGGTAAGCCGCCTTTCCGCAAATATCCGGCAGCATAAGCGCAATAGAAAGTGCTGCAAGATAGCAATTCGCAGAAAGGGCATTATTCATATCGTCAATAAGTCGTTGCAGCATACTACCTCCTATAAACAATAATTTAGCAGCTTAGAGTTCAATGTCGGAGACATCAAGCTCGCCGGACATCAAACGGGGTAACAGAGTGTCTCGGAGTTGAGCCAATCGCTGATTTTCAAGCTGATTACTTATAATGGCTTCAAACATCGGAAGTGTTATCTCAGAAAAAGCCGTATTTACTTTTTCAGATGGCAAAACAGTTTGCGAAGCCTTAATTTCAGCAGAAGACAGATTAACTTGAACACCACTATTGGCTCTACTGCGAAGGTCAATAAGAAAATCAATGCTGTTTGTGAGTAAATATATAAATGGATATGTAATTCCTTTATATCCGTTCGCTCTCAGGTGTCCAACTCGTTGATTGACAATGTATTCATTATCAATCGGCATAATAGCTGTGTTTCCCAATATTGCGACATTGTCCTTCATATCAGTCATCGCCATAAGAATGTCGCCTTTTTTTAAGACGAATCTTTCCAATTTTGAAGCAAGTCTCTTTGGATACCAGCTTTTTGTTCCATCGGGAATAAACCCACCACCACGGGCAATATGTCCTTGTTTGAAAACTTGGTAACAATCAGAAGATGGTTCGTTAAGAAGTTCTTTGCTCTTAAAAGCATAACCGTTTTGGAAGTCAACAATTTTTTCAAAAGGAACAACTTCCCAATCTGATGGCATAGTTCCGTTAAAAGGTTCAAAATCAACGAACCACGACTTAAATAACAACTGAGCTTGCTGCTCTAAATTATTGTTTATAGCATTATTGAGTTCAATTTTCTCATCCAATATTTTCAAAACACTTGCAATTTTCTTTTGAACTTCAATATTAGGTATTTGTACTTTTATCTTTGAAAATTGTGTTTTGTTTAAGATTGAAAGGGCGGTTGATTGTCCTTCGTAATTTTTGAAATATGCCCAAAGACTTTTTAACAAGTAATATACAAAATCAATATCGTTAGTTTCATTAACTATAATTGAATTTATTTGCTGATTAGAGATACATTCTTCAGTTGTTATACCTAAATATCCAATATTACCTATACAAGAAACACATATTGAACCTTTAGGCAATATAGCACCTCTGACTGCGACTTTTCCTTCGCTTGTTACATATCTTTCGGTCTTAAAAATATGTTTCGTCGCTTGAATATCTTTAGGTGTAATAAACATTATTTTTCCGCCCCAGTATTCATTGTTTTTTGTTGGAGGCGTTTTCCCTGTAACTATTTGTCCTAAATCTCCAATCGTACACTCTTTCCATTCAGATTTCATACCCAATCGCCCCCAGTTTCTTACGGATTTCATCCTCCAGTTCGTGGGACTTTGCAAACATCTCGGAAAGTTCAGAAGTAAGGCGTGTCATTTTTTCTTCAAACGGTTCTCCGTCATCCTCCGCTTCTTCAATGCCGACATATCTGCCCGGTGTCAGAATGAAGTCCTGCTTTTCAATCTCCTGAAGGTCGGCAACAGCGCAGAAGCCTTTGACTTCTTCGAGTGTACCTTCTTGGAAAGCGGAAAATGTATCTGCCAGCTTCTCGATATCCTCGTCCGTAAAATCTCTGTGCTTGCGGTCAACCATATAGCCCATCTTGCGGGCGTCGATAAACAGCGTTTTGCCTTTCTGCTTCTTGTTCTTGGAAATAAACCATAAAGTAACCGGAATGGTGACGCTGTAAAAAAGCTGTGTCGGCAGAGCGACAATGCCTTCCACAAGGTCAGCCTGAATAATGTTTTTACGAATTTCACCCTCGCCGCTGGACTGAGAGGACAACGCTCCGTTTGCAAGGACAAGACCAATCTTTCCGTTCGGTGCAAGATGATGGATCATATGCTGAATCCACGCATAGTTGGCGTTGCCGGCAGGCGGTGTTCCGTACTTCCAGCGGACATCCTCTTTTAATTTATCCTGTCCCCAGTTGGAAAGGTTGAAAGGCGGATTTGCCATAATGAAATCTGCTTTCAGCGTTTTATGTAAGTCATTGAAAAATGTATCTGCCTGATACGGTCCGAAATCGGCGTCTATGCCACGAATAGCCATATTCATCTTTGCCATTTTCCAAGTGTCGGCATTAGACTCCTGACCGTAAACGGCGATTTCTCCACGCTTTCCGCTGTGTGCCTGAATGAACTTTGCACTCTGTACGAACATACCGCCAGAACCGCAGCAAGGATCATATACACGGCAGTTCTTGAAAGGTTTTAAAATAGCAACGATCGTTTTAACGATACTTGCCGGAGTATAGAACTCTCCGCCCTTAACACCTTCATAGGCGGCGAACTGCTGAATACAATACTCGTAAGTCCTGCCGAGAAGGTCTTTGCTTTCTTCTGTATCACCCATATCCATATTAGTAAACAGATCAACAACATCACCCAATACACGCTTGTCCAAGTCAGGACTTGCGTAGTTTTTCGGCAATACGTTTTTAAGCGTTGTGTTTTCTTTTTCGATCGCTCTCATAGCGTCATCAATGACAGTACCGATTTCAGGAGTATGCGCCGCTGAAGCGATTTTACTCCAACGAGCGTCCTGCGGCACGAAGAAAATATTCTCTTCCGTGTATGCGTCCTTATCATCTTCAAAACCGTCGCCTTCATCAACAAGCTGCTGGTAGCGTTTCTCAAAAGCACTTGAAATGTAGCGCAGGAAAATAAGACCTACGATTACCTTTCTGTATTCTGCGGCAGGGATATGCCCCCAAAGGACACACGCTGCATCCCAAATCTGTTTTTCAAAGCCGATATTAGCGTTGTTTCCAGTAGCCATTTTTTATCCTCCAATTTTAATCTTCAACAAACTCAAGAATATCGTCCACGCCGCAACCCAAAGCAATACAAAGGCGTTCAATGCTTTCCATTGAGATATATTGGTCACGTTTCAAACGAGTAATAATATTTGCGCTGACACCTGCTTTTTGAGCAAGCTGGGCGTTCGTAATTTTCCGGTCAATCAATAAGTGAAAGAGCTTATCATATTTAACAGCCACCAATTACACCTCCGACAATAATCCAAAAACATTATATCACAAAATCGTGAATATTTCAACAAGAATTGCTTATTCTTTACGTTTGTGAATGCCTGCCTATGTTGGCGGGCAAATTTTTTGCCTTTTTTCTGAAAAACAGGTTGCGTTTTGACCTCTCAATTCCAAATAAGTGAAGGGGTAAAAATTTTTTGCGATTCAGGGTGTGCATTTTGCTGTTCTCAGTGGGAATAAGTGAGAAGGCATTTTCGGGGCAAGCAAAATAAAGCGTCCTCAACCGGATAAAAAATATTTTCTCATTTTTTCTGTGAAATAGGGTGTCATTGAGACTTGTAATTCCAAATAAGTGAGAGGGATTTTACCAGATAAAAAATTTTTCATAAACACCCGATAAATTGGTGCTTCCCAGTGGGAACAAGTGAAGGGATAAATTTTCTCAAAAATTTTTTTGGAGAAAGCCTGAAATTGGGTGTGCATTTCGGCACCCTTTGTCCAAATGAGTGAAGAGGTTTTTTCATTCAGAAATATTTTCCCGTTTAGGGGGTACATTTGACCTCTGCCAGTGGGAATAAGTAAAAGACCTTTTCGTTGTACCTTGAAAATTGAATAACGATCCGGATGGGATATGACTTTGCGACACCGCCTAACGGGGGCGGGAACAGCATTTGGAGAAAACAGCAGGCTCTGTAAATTAATGGATCAAATCGTGAGGAGGTGAAAATCATGGTCATAAAAATCACGCCAAAGCAGTCAAAGCGGATCAACGCTCTCATCAAAAAGCTTTGTTGCAATTATGTGGACGGTAATTGCCTTTTGTTGGATGACGGCGAGGAGCATACCTGCGTGCAGTGCATCAGCCGGTACGGGATCTACTGCAACTATTTCAAAAACGCAGTCCTTCCAGCAGACAAGGAACTGTTTGCTGAGATCATGCAGCCGACAAGCAGAAAGCAATGCCAAATCTGTAAAACACACTTTGTACCAAAAGCGAACAATCAGCGGTACTGCCCGGACTGTGCCGCCATCCAAAAGCGGAAGAAAGCCGCCGAGCGCCAGCGCAGGAAACGGGCAGTGCAGTCTCAAGCAGGTTTCAGGGTGCGGGTCTCCGGTGGAGACCTCTGCGCAAAGCGCAGAAGCACCGACCGAGGCGGTAGCCGAGACCGCAGCCCTGACGAGAGATACTGTTTTGCGACTGTAGGAGTATAAACAGTCTGCTCGCTCTGATAGGGCAGATATTTAAGAAGGAATATTCTACTGCTTGGAACGGATGAAAATAGAGTGTCTATGTCACGCTTTTGGGAGCTGCAAAGCCGCAGAAATCAAGGCTTTTTCAGAGTGAAAATGCAGGATGAAATACCGTAATACCCGAACATACAAAATCACGGTTTATAACCGTGACAGAAAGAAGGTGATGATCTGAATCCATACTTTAAACTATCCGAAGCGGAAAACTATGTCTTCTACAAAGTCCCAAAGGCTTTGTTTACAGAGGAAAAATACCAGTCGGTTTCCACCGACGCAAAAATGCTGTACGGATTACTGCTCGACCGAATGCACCTTTCTGTCAAAAACGGCTGGACGGACAAGCGAGGGCGTATCTACCAGTGCTTTACCGTTAAAGAAGCACAAGATAAGCTGCGTTTCGGGCATGAAAAGATTTGCAAACTGTTCTCGGAATTAGAGCAAGCGGACCTGATCGTCCGCAAGAGGCAGGGACAGGGCAAGCCGAGCATTATCTACCTAAAAAAGTTCTGAATTCTGGTTTTCGGATTTCTAAAGTTCCGAAAATCAGAAGCTATTAAGACTAAGAGAGTAAGACTACTTACTACCCGAAAAAGAAAGATTACTGGAGGTTTTATGAAATGAAAGAAAATGAAATGATTGAATACTTAGATTTAAAATCACTTGTTCCCTTTCAGAATCACCCGTTTAAGTTAAGAGACGGTGAAGAAAAGGAACAGCTTTTAAAGAGCATAAAGGCACAAGGCACCATTGAGCCGCTGATCGTCCGTCCTCTTTCGGAAAGTGAATACGAAGTCATCAGCGGACACAGACGAATGGAAATTTGCAAAGAACTCGGTATGGAAAAGATACCTGTTATCGTCCGCAATTTGACCGATGAGCAGGCAGTTTCCATGATGGTGGACGCAAATCTGCACCGGGAAAACATATTGCCCAGTGAGCGTGCGTTTGCCTACAAAATGAAATGGGAAGCAGCCAAGAAATCAGAAAAAGCTTTGTCGCAACCTGCGACAAGGATGAGAAACGATGATGTCATCGCTCAAAGTTTCGGCATTGGTAAAGATACTTTGCACCGGTATATCCGCCTGACTTACTTGATCTCCGAACTGCTTGAGATGGTGGACGAGGGTAAAATCTCACTCACTCCTGCGGTGGAATTATCGTACTTAACCAATGAGGAACAACAGGCTTTGCTGAACGAAATCGAATATGCGGACGCTACCCCATCGCTTTCACAAGCACAAAGGCTCAGAAATTTTTCACGGCAAGGCAGGATCAATGCCGATGTCATCTTTGCCGTAATGAGCGAGGAAAAAGCCAATCAGAAAGAGCAGATCCGCTTTCCAAAAGAGGAACTGCAAAAGTATTTTCCGAAAAGCTATACGGACAAGGATATGCAGAATACCATCCTCAAGCTGCTGGAAAAATGGCAGCGGCAAAGGGAAAAGCAACGGGATGAAAGGTAGGGTGAAAAATATGAAGTTTATCTGCGGATTAGCACAGAAAGAAAATGAATATGTCATAAACGGCGTTAAATATATTGTCGGATCTTCTTTCCAAAGTGCAAAGATACAGTCTAACCCCTCTATTACAGACCGTTTCAAAAGAATTATTAAAAACGATATCATACCTTTGACGGCAGAATCCATACAAAGTAAAATAACAGCAGACAATGTGTGTTCGGCTGCCGGAAAGGAGGACTAAATGCAGTCGAAAAAACCAAAAGAACAGATAGGAATTACTGCTTTGTACTGCCGCCTATCCCGTGATGACGGGGCGGAGGGTGATTCCAATTCCGTTGCGAATCAAAAGCGTATGCTTACCAAGTATGCAAAAGAAAACGGCTTCGGCAACACCCGATTTTATGTTGATGACGGATATACGGGAACAAATTTTAACCGCCCCGGTTTTCAGCAAATGTTGGAGGATATTGAGATGGGATATATCAGTACGGTCATTGTAAAAGATATGTCCCGACTCGGCAGGGATTATCTTCAGGTGGGTTATTATACCGATACTTACTTTCCAGACCGCAATATCCGTTTTATTGCTGTCAATGACTGTGTGGACAGCAATGACGGAGAAAACGAGCTTGCTCCGTTCAGAAATGTAATGAACGAGATGTATGCAAGAGATATCAGCCGTAAGGTCAGAAGCTCTCATAGACTTCGGGGCAACGCCGGAGAGCCGTTGTCCCAACCGCCCTACGGATACCTGAAATCACCGGAGAACAAAAAGAAATGGATAATCGATCCGATTGCTTCACAGGTAGTAAAAGATATTTTCCGTATGTGCTTAGAGGGCAAGGGTAATGAAACGATTGCCCGCATTCTGCAAGAACAAAAGGTGCTCATTCCAATGGCGTATTGGCACGAAAAAGGTCTTGGCAGAGGCGGCAAGAAAACGCAGCCGAACCCTTACAAATGGGGAAAGACAACAGTTGCAAAAATACTCGCTCAGCAAGAATACTGCGGTGATGTCATCAACTTCAAGACCTACTCCAAATCATTCAAGAACAAAACCCGTTTGGAAAATCCGAGAGAAAATTGGGCGGTATTCAAGAATGTTCACGAACCGATTATCGACCGTGAAACCTTTGAGCAGGTGCAAAAGCTGACAGCAAAAACAAAGCGCAGAGCGCCGAAAAAGGATAATGCCGTAAAAAATATGTTCTGCGATTTGCTCTACTGTGCTGATTGCGGAAGCAAGCTTTGGTTTCATACCAATACTGTCAATAAGGAGATTCGGTATTTCAGTTGTTCGAATTACAAGACTGACACCAGAGGCACTTGTGAAACGAGACACTATGTCAGGGCAGACGCTATCGAACAGGTCGTGATGCTCGAGCTCAGACGGATGGCACAATTCTTATCCGATGATGAAGAAACCTTCGCTGAACTGCTCGCCCAAAAGACCAATCAAGATATTGTAAAAGAGCAAAAACTAGTGGAATCAGAACTCCAAAAATCCATTGTTCGCAACGAAACCGTAGCAAGACTTTATGAGAAGCTGTATGAGGATAACGCAACCGGAAAGGTGACGGATGAGTGGTTTATGCAACTCAGTCATAAATATGAAGCAGAACGAATGGAGCTGAAAAGCAAGATTGCCGAACTTCGTGAGAAACTCAATTCTATGGGTACTATGCAGCAGAACAAAGAGCAATTCATCTGTGCTGTACGGCGGTTTATGGAAATGAAAATGCTGACAGCGCCGCTGCTGCGAGAACTGATTGATAAGATTACTGTTTATGAGACGGAAGGAACAGGTAAGAACAGAAGCCAGCGGATTGTGATTCACTACAAGTTTATTGGAGTTATAGAAATTCCGGAATGCAGAAACTACTACAAGGCGGACACCCGAAAAGGTGTTACAGTCGAATATATAACCAAATCTGCATAAAACAAAAGAGCAGGCATAAAACCTGCTCCTACATATTGAGGAAACCGATTGATACAAAGAAAAATCGAGTGTTCATAACTCAAATCCGTTATGAACACTCGATATGGTCGGAGTGACAGGATTTGAACCTGCGACCTCTTGGTCCCGAACCAAGCGCACTACCAAGCTGTGCCACACCCCGTTACCAAGATATTATACCAAACATTACATGCCATGTCAAGCGTTTTTTCGCGCTTTTTCAAAAATAACAGGATGGTTCTTACAAAATACTGAAATTACGGCAAAACAAAACGTTTGATCGCCCGGATGGCGTTTTGCGCCTGCCCGTCCGGTTGCCGCACGGTTTTTTGTGCAGAGGTGCGATCATTGGGGCCAGTATGGCACGCTTGGTTATTTGCCTGCGGCACAAACCGTTGCACCTCGCCAAGTGCCCAAAAGCCATTTTCATCATACAAGCGGACACGTGTCCCCACCGGCAGTGCCTGCAATACCGTTGATATCTCCTCCCCTGCACTTTTCGGCATTTGCAACGAAACACCGCGCAATTTATGTAAATAAATCTCACAACCGTTTTTCGCCAACCGATCGTAAAATGCCGGTAACCGGATGATTGGTAAATCAGAAAACAACGTTTCCACCGGCCGCAACTGTCTCAGACGTTCCTCCGTCGTCATCTGCGCAAGTGCATCCAACGTGACCGCATCACGAATCGAAAACGAACCGCTCTGCGTACGGCGCAGAGATGCCATCACGCCACCGCAACCAAGTTTTTCCCCGATATCTGCACAGAGCGTACGGATATACGTTCCCTTCGAACAATGCACCTGCATGTCATATGCCCCATCAGAAACCGGGACAACTGTAAGAGCATACACAAAAATGTCTCTGGGCTGCCGTTCAACGGTAATCTGCTGCCGTGCCAGATCTACCAGCTTCTTTCCATGAATCTTCAACGCAGAATACATCGGCGGTATTTGCTGTTGCGCGCCGCAAAACAGCGCCGCCGTGTCTTTCACCGTTTGTTCATCCGGCAAGGGCGCGGTGCTTTTTGACAAGACACGGCCGGTGATATCCTGGGTATCAGTAGTAAGTCCGAGTTGCAAAATTGCCTGGTAGTGTTTGTCCTTTTCCGTCATACAATCGCTTGCCTTGGCCGCACGTCCAAGCAACACCACCAAAAGGCCGGTTGCCATGGGATCCAAAGTCCCGGCATGCCCCACTTTTTTGGTGCCGTACAACCGACGGATTTCATTTACGCAATCATGTGAGGTACGCCCCGCCGGCTTATCCAACAATAAAATGCCGTCAGGCGCAACGATGTTCTTTTCTTCTCTTTGTTCCATATTTGTATGTGCCAATCTGTTTTTCTGTGTTGTTTTTTTCTCATCTGCAATGAGATGGTGTGGTCTTGTCACGCATGTTTATTTCCGCATCAAAATACACCGTGCTCATTTCTGCGTACAGGAACGTTCTTCTACAATTCCCGATTGATGTTCCATTCCGCCGAAAAACAACTTCCCGATCTGTTCCACCATTCGCTGCGCGACAGATACCGCGTTTTTTTCATATACGGTACATCCTGCCGCGCACCGATGTCCCCCCCCGCCGAATATCTGACACAACGGGCGGATGTCCGTCTCACTTTCAGAACGCACGGATACCTTATACTCTCCCGGGCCTCGGTATTTGATATGCACCGCAATCTGTACCCCCGCAATGCCACGCAACAAATTGACAACGTCCGAGACATCCTCGTCTCGGAGCATATATTTTTCCATATCCTGTTTGTCAAACCATGCCATACTCACTTTGTCGTCATAATACAAATGCATCAGATCATACGCGGCACGGGTCGCACGCACTTCAGACAGCGTTTTTGTCTGATACAGACGCTCACATATTTTGGCATGATCAATCCCGCTGTGCAACAGGCATGCAACGCGCTGATGTGTTTGGGCAGTGACGTTTTCATACATAAAACTACCCGAATCCGTGCTGATCGCCACATACAACGGAACGGCCAATGCTGCCGGCATGGGGTGATTGTCGTCATATCCGCCAAGCAAGCAAATCAAATCAAAGATCATCTCACCGCAAGCGCAAGCGTCCCGACGCAACAACAATCTGCGGGCAAACGCCTGATGTGTCCCGTGATGGTCTATCGCAAGATCGACACCCACGTGGAAAGGATCCTGTTTGTTGTGCGTCGCATCTTCCGATGCAGCCAATTCGCTGTCTTGTCCGGCGATTTTTTGTGACGGGCTTGCCAAACGAGGTTGATCTGTCTCATCGCCAAAAAGCACGGGGACAAATGACTGCAACAGATTTTTCGCTGCGACATCGACACTGACAATCGTATATCGAGCAAGATTGAGGGGCAATGTCGTTTCGATTGGCGTTTCCCGGGTCAAAAACGAAAGACGTTGCGGGACGGGAGTGGGACAGACAATTTGTACTTGCTTTCCCATCAAATCGAGCATATGATACAAGGCCAACGCACTGCCCAGTGTATCGCCGTCCGGATTTGCATGACAACACAAAAGAAAACGATCATATGTACGAAAAAAGTCGGCAGTCTGCTGCAATGTCATTTCCATCGTTTGAGAAAAATCACGCGGAACACCACAGGTGTCTGTCGAAAATTCAAATGAAGTGGTCATAGCAATCCTCCGTTACAAAGGGCAAACATATCTTTTTGATCCATCAACCGTAGAACCTGCAAAGCTTTGAAACCTCACAGTCGAAAACACATGTGCAACACGGCACACATACCCTTGCCGCAACACTCACATATCACAATCAAGTACCCAAGCTTTCAAGCACACAAATACCCAATCAAATAAATTCATCTGTGGTATTTTCCCCGCCCCCATACACCACATTTTGATCCGAATCCGCGCGGGTTGTTTGCGCGTCTTTTGACGGCTGTTCATTTTCTTGTGCTTGCGCGGCGGCACGCGCATCAAAGCGTTTGATATCATCTTCAACCTGATGCAGCAACGTGGCAATATGTGCGCCGTGGGCCATGGAATGATCGGCAATGAACTGCAGCTCAGGCGTAATACGCAAATTCAACGTCTGTGCCACGCGACGACGCAGATACGGGGCGGCATGACGCAACCCCTCGTGCAATTCCTTTTGCGCTGCGGCCGCCTGTTCCTGCGCCCGTGACACGGTTTGGGGATCCGCGTCGGGGGGGATGCGAACGGCACGGCGCGGCAGTGCAGAATAATAGATTTTGGCATATTTCAGATCCTGTGTTACCTCTGCCCGCGTGATACTCAAAAGAAAACAAGAAACGCGCGGATCTTTGATATCACGCACCATTTCTGCCATTGTTTGCGCCATCTGATCATTGATGCGTGCGTTGCGATACGATGCCATAGTCCGATTCCTCTCTTCTCAAACAATCCAACATCTCTTATCATCCTACCTGCTGTTTGGTCAAAGCAAGACGAAAAAACAACTGTATATCTGTATATCCGAGATGCGGATTTTTTCTTCCGATGTTTTTATGATGATTTCCGGTTATGATTATATCAGAAAATGCAAGCGAATGCAATTCCCTTTTCATACGGCAAACCGCCGTGCCTGCCACCGCATTATTTGCGGCGGCGGGCACGGTGTTTCCATTTTCGTTTGGCCGCACAACGTGCACGGCGGCAGACAAAAAAATGCCACATACGGTACATCAAAAAAATGCCCATCATCAACATACAAAGGATCAACACACAGCGTAATAACGATCCTTCTCGTCCCATGGAATACTCCCAATCAATCAGGGGTTTTTGACCGTCTTTCTGCACACGCAATCCTGCGCTGCAAGTGCGGCGTACACGCCAACGATCTTTTGCTTCCATCTCTTTTAACGCCGAAATAACGGGATGCATCATGTTCGTTTGCTTTGTTTGCATGCAATGTCCCTGCCTTTCTGTACTTTTTTGTTTGATACATAGGTTCGGTCATTTCTATTTTGTCCCGTCTGCAGATGTTTCAACCGTATCACGCATGCATTTCAAAAAAAATAATTCTCCCGCCGCAAGAAAAAAAACAAAGCAAACAACACGGTTTTCGACATGTTTTGCATACCTTGACGCATACAATAAAAAGAAAGCGCCATCACTTGGAACAAAAATACAAATAAAAAATGGTATGCAATCTCACGTTTGCTCATTCATTTTTCTGTTTCGACCGCTTTTCGGTGCTCCCCACACCGTATTGTTGCAATCTATGACAAATACCGCCCAACCAAACAGGCGGCGCAAACATATCACAGAAAGGAAGGAACGCTGTTGTGGACAACAATGATCATTTTTCTATACATGCCCATCCTTCACCCGAAACATCCATTGCGTCAAAACTTGTGGCATCCCCCGATCCCGATGTAACCGGGAATTCCAATATTTGTAAAAAATCACAAGCGCCTCTTGCATGGTGTTTGTTCGAAAATTGGGAACAATACCTCGAAATACTTACCAAGCTATGTCATCTCTACAACCTGCCCATGGAAACAATCGGAAAAAGCATCTGTGGGCGAGACATCCCTATGGTGCGCCTGGGAAACGGCAAACACAAAGTGTTATACGTGGGCACACATCACGGCTGCGAATGGCTGACAGGTGCCCTACTGTTACGATTTATCGACGCATACGGCACGGCGTTTTCCACTCGTCAGCGGATAGCCGGCGTAGATCTTTCCTTTTTGTACCACACGCGCTCCATTTTTGTCGTTCCCGTTTGCAATCCCGACGGGATGCAGCTTGCACGCTGCGACGATGATAAACAAAATCCAAACATGAACAACTTGATTGCAGCCAACGGGGGAAGCAGGGACTTTTCCCATTGGAAAGCAAACGGGCGCGGTGTCGACCTCAATCGCAACTACGATGCCGGATTTACCATTTGCGCAGCACGTGCAACTCCCTACATGCGTCAATACGGTGCGCCGCGCGGATATTGCGGAACAAAGGCGGAAAGCGAACCGGAGACACATGCACTGTGTGACTGGATTCGAAAAAATGTACCGCTGGATTTATTACTCTCTTTTCACACCGCCGGAGAAGAAATTTACGACACATATGAACATTACGCCTCAGATAAAGTACGCAACATTGCCCGCATTTTGTCGCGTTTTTCCGGATATGCGCTCTGCCGTCCGCCGCAAAGCGATGCGCACGGCGGGTTAAAAGACTGGTATTTGCAGACATATCGCGCCCCGGGCTACACCATTGAATGCGGGCGGGGAGAAACACCGCTGCCGTCATCGATGCTCGAACCGTTGTTTATCCAATTGACCTCGCTTCTGTTTTGCGGCGCCGTGCTATCGTAACTGTCGCCTGTTCCGTTTTTTATTTTTTAGCTTTTTCCATTTTATGATGTATATATTGTCCCACCCCTTTCGGATCGGTATGTGATTGCCATCGTATCATCATACATTCCTCTGCTTTTTGCGACATAACCCGCATCAGATCCTGATCCATTATTTTTTGTCACTTTGACATTTGCATGTTTTGTGTTGGTATTTTTTTGCAGCACGCCCAACAATCCACCAATGAAATGGTGTGTATGGTATGTTATACTGTATTTGCACAAAACAGATACAAAAATCAAAAGTACCATTTGATTGTGGACATGATCAAGTATCTGACATTTTTCTCATTTTGCAAAAACAAGGGGGCGTGCGGACATATGAAACTGCAAAACAAAAGTCGACGGCGCCGAGGAATCCTGCGCTGCTTACATAAGGAAAAGTGGCATCGTGCCGCACATGGCATGCATCCTGTCACAAAAAAACTGCTTCACATCGGGCTGCCGTTTTTGTCGGCGCTCTTTGTCTACATACCGTTGCGTTACTGGTTTTTCGAAGCACATGTGCTGGGTGTGGCACGTCTATACCAAAACATCTTTGAATCCTTACTGCTGTGTCTGGTGATTCTTGTTTGTGGCGCACTTCTTTTGGAAATCGGAACGCGCAGGCAATGATCCGTTCAAAGAATGTGAAATTTTACCTGTGATTTTCATTTGTATTTTTAGTAGTGTTTTGGTCAAACACATCCAATCAGAAACACAACAAAAAAAATTACAATCATTTTATATAAACAAGCCGGCGCGGGGAAGCGTTTCTTCTCCGCGCCGGCTTTGTCTATGTTTTTTTATCCCGGCTATGCTTTTTTATGATTTTGTTTCATTGCATGGGCAATTTGCGCCACACGCGGGATCAATTCATCCGCGCGCAACCGGTCGGCTGCATAAGCACGACGCAACAAATCTTGGGGAATATACGGATCGTACTTTTCAAAAATGGGAATTTCACTGCCTGCAACCAGTTCCGCACAATCCAATCCTTCCCGCTGCAAGATCTCATTGAGCGCACAAATCAATTCCTCGCCCGTCGCACGTTCCATTTTGAACATCATATAATAGCATCCCTCATATTCCAAACGGGAAATACCGAACTGCGCCGCATGGTGCTGTAAAAATTTCCGCAGCGTACGGAAGGACCGTGTACCCAGCCACGGGAACAAACACCAAGTCATACCGCCCAGGCACAAAAGCGATGCGGCACCACCTGCATTGGCAAATAAATTGCGTGCACTTTTGAGTCGCTGAACGGCATTTTGTTTGAGATAGGGATAGATGGTATCTTCCAAAAGCACTTGCCGCATGCGCTCCAAAATTTTTGTGTGTACTTCCCCAAAATCACCCGGCCAGGAAATCTCCATTTTGCCGGCAACGCGGTGGACATAAATCAGTTTGCGATCCAGGTCAAGTTCTTCTACTTCCCATACATTGCCTGCCAACGCAAATCGGTCGCCCACGGGCGGGGGAGACGTGATGGTGCCGATTTCTTCCGCACCGCAGCGCACCGAATAATCCGTGTCCTGGTCACGAAAAACGGCATAAAAACGAAAATTACCGGTGAGCCGCTCACCTTTGAGGCCGATAATCAACGTCTTTTCCTCTGTCATTTCCAAAAAATCGTTCTGAATCATGGAAAACAACAATGTTCGGTAATCCTCACGCGTGACATGGACAAACGGCGCCATGGGCAACACCCGTTGCGCCAACTGCTTGGGCGTAAGTTCTCCCGCTGCGGACAGGACACTGAGTGTCTGTTGAAACAACAAACTCAAGGGCATCTTTTTCTCTGCGGGAGGTTCCAAAAAACGCTGTTCCAGATACAGCTGCAGCATCGCGCAACCGCGCAAAAGATCCCACGGGATGCGCTGTGGCAACGGTGTTTCCGGTGTGGCATTTTCTTCGCGAAAAACCATAAACATTTCCGGTGTGCCGCCGCGCCGTCCGCTGCGCCCAAGTCGCTGTAACAAGGAACAAATGGTGCTGGGCGCACCGATCTGCACCACACGTTCCAGCCGCCCGATATCGACCCCCAACTCCAATGTGACAGTCGCACAGGTAACCACTTGCCGCTCATCCATACGCATCTGCTCTTCCGCGTCTTCTCGAATGGCGGCGGAGAGATTGCCGTGATGAATCAAAAAGACATCTTCTTCTCCCCGGTTGCGGGCAATTTGCCGCAGCGTTGCCGTGACAAACTCCGTTTCCTCCCGGGAATTGGAAAACACCAGCGCTTTGCGCCCCTTGACCGCGGCGTAAATGTATTCATATCCTGCATCAATCATGGCATGGGAAAGTATTGGCGCTGACGGATCCGCCGATGATGTCAAAGCCGCCGTTGCCGGCGCAGCAGTCTTTTCACCCGTCTCATTCTGTGATACGCGCGACACGGTCATTGCAGCCGCTTGTCGGGATGGCACCGGTGCTGTTTTCTCTTGCTGCACAGCATCAGAGAAATCTTCCGTGCCGTTTTGTGTAACATCAATTGCTGGCTTTTCCCCGCTTTGCACGGAACGAGAAGGCGTGTTTTGAAGGCGCGATGGGTTCGTGCGCGTTTCCACCGTCTGGTCAAACATATCGTTCTCTACATAAAAATGTTCCACGGCCAACCGCCATTTTACTCCGCCGCGCGGGGGTTCAGGCGCCTGCGTGTTCCGCCCTGTATTGGCGCCCAGCCATGCGGCGGCCTTGGAAAGATCACCCACCGTAGCGCTTAATCCCACACGGCGCGGGTGGTGTCCGATCAAATGTGCAATGCGCTCCAGTTCACAACGAATTTGATTGCCCCGGTCAGCGCCGGTCAGTACATGGATTTCATCGATCACCACAAAGCGCAAATCACCAAACAGACGCACCACATCATTGGAACGATTCATCAATAAGCTTTCCAGCGACTCGGGTGTGATTTGCAAAATACCGCGGGGATGATTCAACACCTTACTTTTATGTGAAGAAGCAACATCACCGTGCCAATGGTACACCGGTACACCGCTGTCCTCGATCACTTCTTCCATGCGGCCAAATTGATCGTTGATCAAACTCTTCAAGGGCGCGATATACAAGGCACCGACACTTTGCGGCGGCATTTCGTACAACATGGTGAGAATGGGAAAAAACGCCGCCTCCGTCTTGCCGGAAGCAGTCGCCGAGGACAATAGCAAGTTATCGTCTGTTTCGAACAGCACCCTTGCTGCCTCTGTTTGCACCTCGCGCAATTCGTCCCATCCATGACGGTAAATAAATTCCTGCACAAAGGGAGCATAACGATAAAAAATATGATTGGCATCTGCGTTGACGTGTTGTTCGTTACCCATATTCGTTTCTCACTTTTTCCCTTTTTTCCAACGGTTTGACAAAAAAGCCGCGGTTTCATTTTAGCTCCGAGCTACGCAACAGTTGCGTATGACAAGCCTCTATCTTTCCGATCGATTTCTGATTTTTATTTCAAATCTCAATGTCATCCGGTGTCAAATCAAATGCGGGAACGTTTGGTCGATCTTGCGCATGCTTGCTGTTTTCTGCAGCCGTACTTGTATCTTTCACGCCGCCATGATTCACCGTACCCGCTTTTCCTATATTCTGCATCACTGCCTGTCCGGCGTCAGCGTTTGGCACGTCATCATTCCACGCATCTTCTCCGGGTTGCGCATGCGTCAAACGCACGGTATTGCCGCTTTGCAAAATGCTCTGCACCGTTGCCTGTGGATTCTGCATCAAAATATTGAGCACACTGCACCAGTCGCGGATGATCTCACGCGGGGTAATCATGGTGTCCGCTCCTGCCCGTGACAAACAGTAAGAGACAAACCCAACCATATCCTCTTCCGATGCGCGCACCTGCCAGCCATAATACTGACCATGCAAAACGCACAGCCGCTGTGTCAGCGCCAAAAGCTCCGTGTCGGACAACCGGCGCAATCGAATGACAGGGCCTAAAAAATTCTGATATTCCCCTCGATCAAACTGTCCCTCGCACAAGCGGCTGCGCAACGCCTCATAGCTAAACAAGCCCCGGCGCCGGTCTTCCAAAAACTGTGGTGTGCCGCCCAACAGCATCATCAGTCCCTGTGCTTTGCCTTGCAACGCATCATTGAACATTGAAAGAAGTTTCTCATAATTGTTTTCGCGGCTGACGCGGTTGGAGATCTTGTAAAGATTGACACATTCGTCCAAAATAACCAAAAATCCGGCATACCCGATCCGGCGGAAAAACACACCCATCAGCTTGAGATGTTCATACCAGTTGCCGTCGTCTATGATACTACCAACACCGAGCGCTGCACGCGCCTCCGTACGCGTGGGATACTCCCCGCGCAACCAACGCATACAATCTCGTTTTTTCTCCTCATCTCCCGCCATATATGCACGGTAATACTGCTGCAATACCTGCGCAAAATCAAATCCGCCGATTTCACTTTCCAATGTGCCGCACACCGCAAAAATTTTTTCGTCAAACGCCCGATCAAATGCCGGGGTTTCCGGGGAAATACCGCCGGATGCGATCTCTGTCTGCAATGCCGAAAACCATTTACCGATCATCCCAGGCAAAGCGCCACCCAAAGGAGAGGACTTGGTGGCAAGATTCGCAATGAGTTCCCGATACGTGGCAATCCCTTGTCCTTTCGTGCCGCAAATCTTTCGCTCCGGGGAAAGATCTGCATCCGCCGTTACAAATCCCCGATCCTGCGCAACTCCGCGCATCAACTGCAGCAAAAAGCTTTTACCCGAACCATACGGTCCGATGAGAAAGCGCATGGCTGCGCCCCCATCTTCTACCACATCCAAATCCCGCCGCAACGCCGCCGTTTCTTCGGTACGTCCGATGGCAATGTATGGTGCGCCCACACGCGGTACAACCCCCGCCGAAAGCGCGTTGAGCAGCGTGCCCAAAATCCGGCGCGGGACTGAAACTTGTGCATGTTCCTGCTGCATCGTGTATCTCTCCTTTTTGCTGTTTTTGCCTGTTTGACTTCATTCGTTCCGTGTGTAAAAAGCACGGTTTTTCTGTTTCTTTCATCGTTTTTACAACATTTGTCCAATCTTCTTTATTATACACGATTTTCGCGCTTTTGTAAACATTTCACCCGTGCCGCGTTTGACAAAAAGTCCGTTTCACAAGCGCGTCGTGCAGGGTTTCGCTTTTTTATGTGTAATCAAAGAACAAATTGTTAAAACTGACAAAGGTCAATTGTAAAAAAACGGGGCATGTGCTACAATATATATGTTTTTTGGATCTTTTTTCGTTTCTTGTAAAACAAGTGATGGGCAGCCCCGCGTCTTGTTTTCTTCCGTACCCAACGGTTGGGGAATCGTACCGCACGAAAAACAACACTTTTTCGGCATGGCTACGCAGTCGTGCAACCAAACGCACAAACACTATCTTGCACACATCTCCTTTGGATCAAGCGTCTTTGGTGCGCGGCACGAAAACGAAGAAAACGCCGTCAAACGGCAAGGGAACGTCACCATAACTTGCAAAAAACGAACCGACAAAATGCAAGGAGGAATGAGCGAATTGAGTAACGGATTTGTCGTGTTGATGGGATTGGCAACCGTATTTATCGGGCTGATCTGCATCATTTTGCTGATCATGATTGTCAGCGCGCTGTGCCGCATCTCTTCCAGTGTGGCACCCCAATCTCAAGCAAAAGACACCGCCCCCGCGTCTGTAACGCCTGTGGCACCCGTGGCACAAGCGACTGCCGGGCAAATCGAGCGCGGCGAACTGGTTGCCGTGGTTTCTGCGGCCATTGCGGAAGAGCTTGGAACGGACGTCTCTGCCATCCGTATCGTTTCCTTACAGAAGCGATAATCCCCTTCCCGCGGAAAACACGCATATCGTTTTTCCCGCACCGCACTAAGGTACACCCCACATCGTTTGATCCGGGCCATGCACCCTGATCAAACAGCAACGGCCGTACCGATAACAAACGGAATCGAAAAGAAAATAACTCGACATACTACACCGAAATCATACTGAAAGGAACAGGTAACACACGATGAAAAGCTATCAAATCAATGTCAACGGTACCGTATATGACGTAACCATCGAAGAAATTTCTCCGGACGCAGTCAAAGCTGCTCCTGCCGCGGCACCCGCTCCTGCAGCAGCACCCGCAGCAGCGCCCGCATCCGTCGGCAGCGGTGAACAGGTAAGTTCTCCGATGCCCGGTACCATTTTGGAAGTAAAAACAAGCAACGGCGCACAGGTGAAGAAGGGTGACGTACTGTTTATCCTGGAAGCTATGAAAATGGAAAATGAAATTTTCGCCCCCTGTGACGGAACCGTTTCCGGATTGAATATCACAGCAGGCACGAGTGTGGAAACAGGAACAGCGCTTTGCTTTGTGGGCTAAGAGTTGTTTTCATTCCCATCATATCAACAGCGCCTGCAATGCCGCAACGGATCACAACATTTTGCAGATCCGCTGCCGCGTTTGGCAACGGCAAGAACATCACATCATAAGGGGAGGCGTGCTCCAATGAAAAAAAGAATTATCTGCGTGCTGCTCTGTGTGCTGACGCTTTCGGCACTGCTGTGCACGGCAGTCATGCCTGCATTGGCGGCCGAGGAAACCACCGCACAAACTGAGGCAACAGAAGACAGTGCACAAACACAAGGTGATGATCAAACATCGTCTTCCGAAGAAAACACTGCAAAAGATTCTGCACAATCTTCCGCAGTTTTGCAAACCGAACAAGCAAAAGAATCGGAAGAAGAGGTCGATTACAACGACGAGGGAAAAGCACTCATCGTCAAAGACGCAACGTTTACACAAGAAAGCGGAAATAATTATCTCTTTTCCGTTACGCTTGCAAACAAACGTGATGCAGCGGTCAGTGACACACAATTTATCATCTCTAATTACGATGATGATACGTTGACGTTTGCAGAAGACGAAGTGCAACAAAGTTACAACGCCTATTATGAAGTTGTAACGTATCCTGTCGCATTTGTGGGTGAAATTGGGCCCGGCGCGACCAAAACCGTGACATTTCATGTAAAAGTAGCAAGCGACGGTACAAAACTGGATTCCCTTTCTATCCAAGCACAGGCAGCTTATATCGCCGCCGGAAATGAAGTCAACGGCGGTACCGGGTTGTCCTATGAAAGACAGACATTTGATAATATCTTAGAAAAAGAACCGGAACCATCCAAACTGGATGTCATCAAAGATTTCCTTTCGCAAACCGGTTTTTCCATGCTCAAAGAGAACTGGAAAATGTTGGTCATGCTCCTCATTTCTTTTCTCTTAATTTTCCTGGCCATTGTGAAAAAATTTGAGCCGCTGCTGCTGCTCCCCATCGCGTTCGGTATGCTTTTGACCAATCTGCCCGGTGCGGAAATGTTCCACGAAGAGCTGTTTGCAAACGGACACATCCATTGGGAATTGTTCAATGCGGCAGAAAACTTTTCGCCCGGTCTGATTGATTATTTGTATCTGGGTGTCAAGCTTGGATTGTATCCATGTCTGATTTTCTTGGGTGTTGGCGCTATGACCGATTTCGGTCCGATGTTGGCAAACCCCAAATCCTTGCTGCTCGGCGCAGCAGCACAGTTGGGTATTTTTGTGACCTTTGTGGGCGCAAAACTGTTGGGCTTTACCTCTCCTGAGGCTGCTTCCATCGGTATCATCGGCGGCGCAGACGGTCCGACAGCCATTTACCTGACCACGCGTCTTGCCCCCTGGCTGCTCGGTCCGATTGCCGTTGCTGCTTATTCCTATATGGCGCTGGTTCCGGTGATCCAACCTCCCATCATGAAATTGCTCACCACAAAAAAAGAACGGCAGATCGTCATGAAGCCGCTTCGTACGGTTTCAAAACGGGAAAAGATTCTGTTCCCCATCATTGTCACCGTATTTGTAGCACTTCTGGTGCCATCTGCAACACCCTTGGTCGGCAGCTTAATGCTGGGCAATCTTTTCCGCGAATCAGGCGTTGTGGATCGTCTGAGTAAAACCGTGCAAAACGAACTGAACAATATTGTCGTTATTTTCCTCGGCGTTTCCGTGGGTGCAACCGCAACTGCTGATACGTTTTTGAGCTTATCCACCATTAAAATCATCTGCATGGGTGTTGTGGCATTCGGTTTGGGTACCGCAGGCGGTGTGCTTCTGGCCAAATTTATGAATTTGTTCTTAAAGAACAAGATCAATCCGCTGATCGGTTCCGCCGGTGTTTCCGCCGTACCGATGGCTGCACGTGTGTCTCAGGTGGTGGGACAAAAAGAAAATCCCTCCAATTTCCTCCTGATGCATGCAATGGGACCAAACGTTGCCGGCGTCATCGGCTCTGCATTGGCTGCAGGCGCGCTGCTGGCACTGTTCGGATAACAGCGGCAATTCCAAACATGTTTCAACAACCAGTCATGTTCGCATAAACAAGCGAACATATGATCCTGTTCCGATTAAACAACTTAACGGAATGGCTGCGCGTGCAATTGGCATATCTTGGTCATTTCAAATATGTGATCGTTTACGCGTCCGGATCGTGAAGAGAGAAAATAGACTGCAAACCTGTCGGCGTATCGGCTGATCGCTGATGTGGCAGGTACCATACGTTTCCCCAAACCGGAGGAACGGAAAGGAGATATCACATATCATGGCTCAAAATCCATTAAAAATTACTGACACCATTTTGCGTGATGCACATCAATCACAAGCCGCCACCAGAATGAAAACCGAAGAAATGCTGCCGGCATGTGAAAAACTGGACAAAGTCGGTTATTGGTCGCTGGAATGTTGGGGTGGTGCAACGTTTGACGTCTGTATGCGTTACCTCAACGAGGATCCGTGGGAACGCCTGCGCGCGCTGAAAAAAGCGTTGCCGCATACCAAATTGCAAATGCTGTTCCGCGGACAAAATATTTTGGGATACAAACATTATGCGGATGACGTGGTGGAAGAATTCTGCAAAAAATCCATTGAAAACGGGATTGACGTCGTACGTGTATTTGATGCACTGAACGACGTACGCAATCTGAAAAAAGCCGTAGAAAGTGTAAAAAAATACGGCGGATTGTGTGAGACTGCCATTTCATACACCACCAGCCCCGTGCACAACCAAGACTACTTTGTCGAACTTGCCATGCGTCTGGAAGAAATGGGCGCGGACACAATCTGCATCAAAGACATGGCCAACCTGCTCTTGCCGGTGGAGGCCTATCATCTGATCAAACGGTTGAAAGAACGGGTCGGTGTGCCGATTCATCTGCATACGCACAACACCACGGGCACCGGAGACATGGTCAATCTCATGGCCACATGGGCGGGTGTTGATATTGTGGACTGCGCACTCTCTCCGTTGGCAAACGGTACGTCTCAACCCGCTACCGAATCGTTGGTGGCTACACTGCGCGGCACAGAACGCGACACCGGACTGGATCTGGAGTTGCTCTCCGACATCGCGGCACATTTCCGCGGTGTGGCAAATCGTTTGAAAGCGGACGGCTTTTTGGATCCCAAAGTGCTCAATGTTGACACCAAAACACTGTTGTATCAAGTTCCCGGCGGCATGCTGTCAAACCTGTTAAGCCAGCTCAAACAAGCCAACGCAGAAGATAAATATTACGAAGTATTGGCTGAGGTGCCCAGAGTTCGCAAAGATTTCGGTTATCCGCCTCTGGTCACACCGACCTCCCAAATTGTCGGATCGCAAGCGGTATTGAATGTACTCGCCGGAAAACGCTACGCTCGTATTTCCAAAGAGTCCAAAGGACTTTTGCGCGGAGAATACGGTGCGTTGCCGGGTGAAGTAAACGAGGAAGTGCGCCGTCTGGCCATCGGTGATGAAGAAGTGATCACCTGCCGCCCGGCAGACCTGATTGAACCGGAACTCGAAAAATATCGCGAGGAATACAAAGATATTGCGCGCTGTGAGGAAGATGTGTTGAGTCTGGCACTTTTCCCGCAGGTAGCATCCAAATTTTTGAAAAACAAATACGCCCCCGCACCGACGGCTGCGGAATCGGCCGAAAACTCACCACGCGTTTTCTATGTAGACGACGCGGCACGCACAAATTGACATCATACGGCGACGATACGGGACGCGGATGCGTTTCCGTGTCGTCGTTGTTTTTTAACACATGCCGCGCAACTTCATTCCTTTGAAAAATAAAATGAAAAATTTACAACAAGCTCATCAAAATCATACGTCTTTGATACATGCAATGGCTGGGAAATATTGACTTTTTTTTCTGAATACTGTTATAATATAGGTATCTTACAACACACATCTATTTTTTTGTGACATACAAAAAAGACGGGAAAAGCACACAGGAAGTTGCCCCGTCAATGTTGTGCAAAATATGTGATACCCTAGATACGGTTGGATCAGCGGCGTCAAGTACCATTTATTTCCGTTACATATTTATTTCATCACATATCATATCAAACAGAAAGGACCCCAAAGCCATTGGGGCACCGGGTACAAAACATGAATAACCAAGAAAAGACCATGGAAAAAATTGTTTCTCTGTGTAAAAACCGCGGAATTGTATACAGCGGTTCGGAAATATACGGGGGATTGGCGAACGCTTGGGACTACGGTCCGCTGGGCGTGGAGCTGAAAAACAATATCAAACACGCGTGGTGGAAAAAATTCGTCCAGGAATGTCCGTATAATGTGGGATTGGACAGCGCCATTCTGATGAATCCGCAAACCTGGGTGGCATCCGGACACCTGAGTGGATTTTCCGATCCGCTCATGGATTGTAAAGTTTGTAAAACCAGACACCGTGCGGACAAGTTGATTGAAGACTATGCGGCGGAAAACCATACTGATGACAATCCTGCATCTTGGAGCGACGAGGAAATGATGTCCTTTATCAAAGCGCATCACATCACCTGTCCCGCGTGTGGTTCTTCAGACTTTACGGACATTCGCAAATTTAATCTGATGTTCAAAACCTACCAAGGTGTGACGGAGGACTCGGCCTCCACCCTGTATCTCCGCCCCGAAACGGCACAGGGTATTTTTGTCAACTTCAAAAACATTCAGCGCACCACGCGCAAAAAGATTCCGTTTGGCGTGGGACAGATCGGCAAATCGTTCCGCAATGAAATTACACCGGGAAACTTTATTTTCCGTATCCGTGAATTTGAACAGATGGAACTGGAATTTTTCTGCAAACCCGGTACCGACTTGGAATGGTTTGCATACTGGCGTAATTACTGTCACCAGTTTTTACTTGATCTTGGATTGCGGGAAGAAAACCTGCGTCTGCGCGATCATGAAAAAGAAGAACTTGCGTTTTATTCCAAAGCAACCACCGACTTTGAATTCCTCTTCCCGTTTGGATGGGGCGAACTCTGGGGCGTGGCAGACCGCACGGATTACGATTTGGGACAACATCAAAAACACTCCGGCGAATCACTGGAATATTTCGACCAAGAAACAGGCGAGCATTATCTGCCGTATGTCATTGAACCGTCATTGGGCGCTGACCGTATCACCCTGGCTTTCCTGGTTGACGCATATGACGAAGAACAACTGGACGAAAAAGACACCCGTGTCGTTTTGCATCTGCATCCCGCACTTGCACCATTCAAAGCAGCTGTATTGCCGCTATCCAAAAAGCTTTCCCCACAGGCAAATGAGCTGTATCAATCATTGTGTGGCTCCTTTATGGTAGATTTTGATGAAACCGGCTCCATCGGCAAACGGTATCGTCGACAGGATGAAATCGGTACACCCTTGTGTATCACCTACGACTTTGATACGGAAAATGATCACTGCGTGACCGTACGCGACCGGGATACGATGAAACAAGTACGGATCCCCATCGATGAAGTTGCAGCGTTTATTCAAGAAAAAATCGCCTTTTGACAAGCGGCTTGCTGTAAATATGAAAAACGTGATTCAAATCAAGAATGATCGCCATTGAAACTGAAGTTGCATATACGTTTTCATTCAATACGCGATCTGTTTATTCAAACGCACCCATTTACATTCAAATAACAGAAAAGGAATGATTGCTATGCGCAAAACAAAAATTATTTGCACCATCGGCCCTGCCTGTGAAGACGAAAAAACACTGACCGAAATGGTTCGTGCCGGAATGAACGTTGCACGGCTGAACTTTTCGCATGGCACGCATGAAGACCACTTGAAAAAGATTGAACTGATCAAGCGTGTGCGTAAAAAGCTCAACGCCCCGGTGGCCATTATGCTTGACACCAAAGGACCGGAATACCGTATCAAAACGTTCAAAGAGGGAAAAGTGAACCTTCATCAAGGTGATCATTTTACCTTTACCACGCGTGACGTGGATGGAACTCAAAACGAAGTAAGCGTCAACTATACGCATTTGGCAGAAGACTTGGAAGTGGGCGACACCATTTTTCTCAACAACGGGTTGCTCAAATTCACGGTGGAATCTTTAACAGATACAGACGTTACCTGCGTTGTGGATGTAGGCGGAGAATTGTCCAACCGAAAAAGCATGAGTTTTCCGGGCAAAGTCTTAAAGCAGCCGTATTTCAGCGAGCAAGACCAGAGCGACATCTTGTTCGGCATCGAAAACGACGTGGATTTTATTGCCTGCTCTTTTGTTTCCTGCAAAGACGATCTGGTACAGGTCAAACGATTTTTGGAAGAGCACGGCGGCGAAAATATTGATATCATTGCAAAAATCGAAAACCGTTCCGGTGTGGAAAATTTCCGCGAAATTTGCTCGGTTTGTGAAGGGATTATGGTCGCACGCGGCGATATGGGTGTCGAGATTCCGTTTGAGGAACTGCCCGCCATTCAAAAACATCTCATCACGGAATGCCGTTTGTTGGGCAAACGTGTGATCACCGCCACGGAGATGTTGGAGTCCATGATTTACAACACCCGTCCGACCCGTGCGGAAATTTCCGACGTTGCCAATGCCGTATACGACGGCACCAGCGCGATTATGCTCTCCGGTGAAACGGCGGCCGGACAATACCCGGTACTGACCGTGGAAACCATGTCCAAAATTGCCGAAGAAACCGAAAAACACATTGATTATAAAAAACGTTTTCTGACCAGTCAATTCACCATCCAAAATACGGTCGACGCCATTTCCCATGCCACCTGCGGTATGGCGATTGATATTGATGCATCTTGTATCGCCGTTTGTTCCATGTCCGGCGCCACGGTGCGCATGGTATCTCGTTTCCGCTCGCCGGTAGATATTCTCGGTTTGACAGTCAATGAAAAAACCTGGCGCAAGCTCTCCCTTTCTTGGGGTGTGTTACCGGTGTTGTGCGAAGAAATCTATGAATCCATCGACGTGCTGTTCTACACCGCCAAACATTTGGCACGCAAACACTTTCACCTTGCCAAAGGTGATCGGATCGTCGTCACGGGTGGAGTTTCCGGTATCTCCGGTACCACAAATATCATCAAAATTGAAACGGTATAAACCGGTTATCAACCATAACATACGATGCGTCAATATTTCAAATAAGGCACAAAAACACCCTGCCACTTTACTGCGGCAGGGGGTTTTTTTACACACTTTGATTCATTTATTTTCGGCATTTTCCGCCGTTTTCATTTATCCCATCCGGGGAATCGGTGCAGTAGGACATCCCGCACACCAAATTTTACACTTGCGCAACTTCTTCCATCACAAACGCCTCAAGCACGTCGCCGACTTTAATGTCGTTGAACCGTTCCAGACCCACGCCGCACTCGTATCCTTGTGCGACCTCTCTGACATCATCCTTAAAGCGTTTGAGTGAGGAAATTTTGTCCTCAAAAATCACAATGCCATCCCGTACCACGCGGATTTGTGCATGACGCGTAATTTTTCCGTCTTGCACATAACAGCCGGCAATGGTACCAACGTTGGGAACATGAATGGTCTGACGCACTTCTGCGTGGCCAAGCAGGTTTTCCCGATATGTGGGTTTGAGCATGCCCTTCATGGCCGCCTGCACTTCTTCGATGCAGTCATAAATGACACGATAAGTCCGAATGTCTACTTTATTACGCGCCGCATGATCCAAAGCACTGCGGTCGGGACGTACATTAAACCCTACAATGATCGCATTGGAAGCTGCTGCCAGCATGACGTCGTTTTCTGTAATACCGCCGACAGCCGTGTGGATACAACGCACTTTCACTTCTTCATTGCTGAGTTTTTCCAGCGACTGCTTGACGGCTTGCGCGGAACCTGCAACATCTGCTTTGATAATAATATTCAAATCTTTCACGCCACCGGAAATCTGGGCAAACAAATCGTCCAAATTGACGTTGGCATGTGCCTGGAATTCTGCCTCTTTGTTGCGTGTACGACGTTGGTCGGCCAATTCTCTTGCCATTCGTTCATCCTGCACAACCTGGAATTCATCTCCGGCATCCGGCAATTCCGATAAACCGGTGATTTCGACAGGAACGGAGGGACCGGCCTGTTTGAGATTTTGTCCGCGCTCATTGGTCATGGCACGCACATGTCCCACCGCCGTTCCGGCGATCATAATCTCTCCGGCGTGCAACGTACCGTTTTGCACCAAAACCGTGGCCACCGGGCCGCGGCCTTTATCCAATTTGGACTCAATGACAATTCCCTTGGCACGACGGTTGGGATTGGCCTTTAACTCTTTGACATCAGCGACCAACAACACCATTTCCATCAGTTCTTCAATGCCCTGTTTGGTCAAAGCGGACACCGGTACACAGATGGTATCACCGCCCCACTCCTCCGGAACCAAGTCATATTTGGTCAAATTCTGTTTCACCATTTCCGGGTTTGCACCCGGTTTATCAATTTTGTTAATGGCTACAATAATCGGAATATCGGCCGCTTTGGCGTGGTTAATTGCCTCCACGGTCTGCGGCATAATGCCGTCATCGGCAGCAACCACCAAAATAGCGATATCTGTCGCCATAGCGCCTCGTGCACGCATCGCGGTGAATGCCTCGTGTCCCGGTGTGTCAAGAAACGTAATATCCCGATCCCCAAATTTGAATCGATAAGCACCAATGTGCTGGGTGATACCGCCGGCTTCGCCGGAAGTCACACTGGTGTGACGGATGGCATCCAACAAAGAAGTTTTACCGTGGTCAACATGTCCCATCACACACACGACAGGTGCACGCGGTACCAATGACTCCGGTGCATCCTCTGTGTCGTCAAACAATTTTTCCTCGATGGTTACCACAACTTCTTTGGTTACATTGGCACCCATTTCATCCGCCACCAAAAATGCCGTGTCGTAATCGATTACCTGATTGACTGTGGCCATCACGCCCAACTGCATCAGGCGCTTGATCACCTCAGGCGTTGTCACACGCAACTTGGCAGCCAACTCGTTTACTTGAATTTCCTCCGGTATGGTGATGTTCAACGGCTGTTTTTTCACTTCCGGCCGTTTCATCTGCTCTCCCTGATTTTTGTTATGCTTCTTGCCATAAGGAGACGGACGGTTGTTCTGCTTTTTGAGCTTGGTTTTGTTGGAACCGTACTGGTCACGGTTTTCCTGTACAAAGGTATTGAGTTTTTCGTCATACCGGGATAAATCGATGTCTACGCTGCGGGTATCCACCACACGTGTTTTGCCCACATGTGCAGAAGGCATACCCGGCTGTTCCTCCAGCCGCGCGTTGATCTTCAACACCTGGCCCTCCCGCTTTTGTGCAGGTTTCTTTTGTTCCTGCTTTTTGGGCGGACGCTTGGGTGCGACGGTCATTTCTTTTTGGACACTCTTTTGGGGTGTGGGCTGCTCTTTTCTTTCTTGTGCAACCGGGGTGTCTGTTTTTTTCTTTTCCGGCGTTTCCTGTTTTTCTGCTTTTTCAGATTGTGCAGAAGATTGCACCGGTTTTTCTTCTGCTTTCGGCGCCGGTTTCGCTTGTTGTTCTACTTTTGGTTTGGTCGGCGCAGTAGCCCCCTTGGACGTTTCATTTGCGGCAGCGTCAACGTTTTGTGACGTTTGCGTGTTTGGAACATCGGCACGCTGCTCATCCGGCCGCAGAATGTCAACCTTACCTGCCAAATAGTCCGTCATTTCACTGATCTGCTTTTCACGCGTCAACAATTCCAACACAAGGCTGAACTCGTCCGGTTCCAAATTGGCGGAAACGCCTTTTGTAATACCGTGCGCGGCAAGCAGCTCCGTGATCGTCTTACTTTTGACGCCCAGATCTTTTGCCATGCTGCTGATTTTCAGGTTCGGCGTAAATACCATAGAATTGCACCTCCCGCAGACGCTTGCCTGTCTGCTCAAAGAATCAATGTGTGTGTAAAAATCTCATTTATCAAAAATACCGAAGTATGGTATGTGCGTAATTATTTATGCGTATCGGGGTTTTCAGAAAACACCTTTTCGTACAACGTGCGCGCCATGCCACTATCTGTAATCCCCACCGCCATAATCATACTGCTTTTTCCAACGGCCTGCGCTGTTTGCGCACCGGTCAATGGCAACATATGACACGGAACATCATACGTGCGGCAACCATTTTGTATCCGTTTACAAGTATTCGCAGATGCATCGCTGCAAAGAAACACCATCTGCGGTCGTCGTCGCAGCTGCATACTGCGGATCGCTTGCAGCACCAACGGCGCGCCAAGTACCGCTTTTCCGGCCTTGACACAAAGTCCCAGCATGCCGCAAATTCGCGCCGTATCCTGGATATTGGAATTGGGCGGTGCACATGGCTTTTGCGGCGTTGTGCCGTCGTGTTTGTTTACGTGCTTTGTTTCCATTGGCTTATTTCCTGTTTTGGTGGGATAAATTCGTCGCGCTTTTCGTTATTGATGTTTTACTTCTTTTCGAGCGTTCTGTTTGTCTCCCGAGAAACAGGCGCACCTTTTTTTGTATCCTCATTTTGTATCGCCGACTGTGCAGCCTTCGTGATCTCGTTTGTCAACGCCTCGCACACCTCCGGCGGAATCTCGCATTCCAACGCGTTTTGCAGCCGCCGTGCTTTCAGTGCTTTTTTCAAACAAGCCGGATTCCGACACAAATAGGCACCGCGACCCGCTTTTTTCCCCGTATCATCCAAAACGACGCCGCCTTGATCCGGCAGACGAACCACGCGAATAAGCGCTCGCTTTTCACGCCGCTCAGCGCATCCCACACACTTACGTTGGGGGATTTTTTTCTGTGGCTTGGGTTTTTGTGCCATGGCGTCTCTCCTCTTCTGGGCCATTTGTATGGTACAAAAATTTCAATCTTGTGCTTTCTTGGCATCTGCAACATGTCCGTTACAAACCCGCATTTTTCAATCCGTGATGTGCCGTTTGCATTATATATCAAATTGGAAGACACAACAGATATAATTTTCCTGTCTTTGACCACCCAAACGCGCCAAAACAGAAGCACCTTGACACATGTTGCAAACACATTATGGTGGGTTCTCAATCTGCTGCTGTATCGCTGCTCTTAATATCAATCTTATATCCGGTCAGACGCGCAGCCAGGCGTGCATTCTGCCCTTCTTTGCCAATGGCAAGACTCAACTGATCCGGTGCAACATACACACGGGCGTTGTGTTCGTCCTCCATCACGACCTTATCTACCGTGGCAGGAGAAAGTGCAGCACGAAGATACTCTTCAGGATCTTCGCTGTATTTTATCACATCAATCCGTTCCCCATTCAGCTCCTCGATAATACCGTTAATGCGCATTCCACGGTTACCGATACAGGCGCCAATGGGATCAACATTTTCGTCACGAGAATACACCGCCATTTTCGAACGTGATCCCGCCTCGCGTGTGATATTCTCAATCACCACCGTGCCATCCTGGATTTCAGGCACTTCCAGTTCAAACAGACGTTTGACCATACCGGGATGGGTCCGGGACAGAGTCACCAGCGGTCCGCGCGTCTCGCGTCGGACTTCCATCACATACACTTTGACGTGCTGACCCACGTAAAAGCTTTCTCCGGGAATCTGCTCGTTTTTGAGCAGTGTGGCAAAACCTGTACCGGTATTGATGACCACATTTCCGCTGACCGGATCAACACGTTCCACCGTAGCGCTGATGATTTCTGCGCGTTTATCCTCATATGCACGCAACTGACGATCGCGTTCTGCTTCACGAATGCCCTGAATAATGACCTGCTTTGCTGTCTGTGCGGAAATACGTCCAAACGATTTTGTCTTCAGTTCCGTTTCGACAATATCTCCCAATTTATAACGCTTTTTAATGTTTTGCGCATCGGCAAGAGAAATTTCCGTCTGCGGATCGTTCACTTCCTCTACCACCGTCTTTTGCTCAAACACCCGCACATCCTTTTTCTCCGGAGACAACACCACGCGAACGTTCCCGCCGCCGCTGTGTTCTCGTTTGAAGGCGCTGATCAGTGCCGCTTCCACCTTTTCCAACATGTATTCCTTGGAAATACCTTTTTCCTTTTCGAGCAGATCCAATGCGTCGAAAAATTCCTTGTTCATGATTCTGCATCCTCCGTCATGTCGCTGTAATCATAGACTGTTTTTACCTGCGCAATTTTCTTTTTCGGAATGCGCCATTCTTGCGTTCCTTCTAACAACTGTAACGTTTCATCATCACACGTACCCAAAATGCCGGTCAACTGTTTGCGCCCGCCAAGTTCTGCAAGCGGTGCAAACAGATGCACGCACACCGTTTCTCCCTCACATGCCCGCAGATGTTCCGGCGTTTTCAATTCCCGTTCAATTCCCGGCGAGGACACCTGCAACATATATGCATCAGGGATGGGATCCAGCACATCCAGCGGCGCGTCAATGGCACGATGCACGCGTTCACAATCCGTGATGTCAATGCCGTTTGGCGCATCAATGGTGATGCGAAGATAATACTGCGTCCCTTCCTTGACATACTCCACGTCCCACAATTCATATCCAAGCGAAGAAACAATCGGTGCGATACATGCGCGCACACTTGTCACAATATTTTTGGTATCCTTTTGCGTCCGCTTTGCCGATGCTGCGGGCATGGCACGGGATGCCGTCTTTTTCTGTTTCATCTTTTGTGTTCCTTTGATTTCTTTTTCAAGCGTTTCCACGACTTTTGTCAGCACGCATATCCTTGTAACAGTTCGAAAAACATATGACCCGACTCATTCCGCACATAGTTTGGTGTCACCGGTTCTGTATCGTTTCTGCATGCCATGATGCCACGTTTGATTGTTTGGGGCAAACGTACCTCTACCTGCATTGAAACATAAAGCAAGGAGAGCGAATCATTCACTCTCCTTACCATAGTATATCTTATGATATGGTATTATAACACATTTTATCCCATTTTGCAAGGGGTTTTGAAGAAAAACTTAAGATTTTTCCTTTGTTGGAACCATTTGGCATCCAGGCACGTCAACGGACATAAGAACGGAACGCGTCCATGGATAAATCACGCGCGATATAATACCGCGGAATGCGGTCAGGTGAGACCGTTTGTCCGGGGATGGGTGTGTTTACCGTATAACAGTAATCATAATATTCCATGACACAGGACAGTGTAAGATTATTGTAGCTGCCCGATGGATATGCGAGACTGCGCACCGGACTTCCTACCCACTGAGAAATAATTTTTTGCGATTCTGCCAATTCGTGCCGAACGGCCTCTTCGGACAACGTCGCCAGGAGCGAATGAGACAACGTGTGTGAACCGAAGCGAACATAGCCGCTGTCCGCCATCTCACGAATTTGCTCCACGGTGAGATATCCAGGTGTACCAATCAAATCGGTAACCAGAAAAATCGTCGCACGGGCATCATATTTGATCAAAAGCGGGAACAAATTGGTATAATTGTCGTCATATCCATCGTCAAAGGTAAGCATGACACTACGTCCCGCCGTGTTTTGGTATTCGTCGGCAAACAAATAGGTGCAATCCAATTCCTGTAACATTTGCAGTTGCTGCTCCATATCTGCCACACGTACAAACAATCCGCCAAACGGGCCGTATGTGTCGTCTCGCACCAAATGATACATCAGTACACGCGGCGCTTGATCTCCCGGTAAAATCTCTCGCTCTGCCGCGCGCGTCCCCTGATAATAACCGCGAATGGTCAAGTCCTCCGCACTCAAGGCAGACATCGTTTCACTCGGTAAGCTTTCCGTCATGGGTGCGCACACTTGCGGCATTGCCATCGTCAAAATCTCTGAAGCTGTAGAACTTGTGCAAGAGGAAAACATGCAAAGAAGCACGCCCAATAACAGCAACAAGCATCGTGTCCCGCATGTTTTTGCTTTTGTTTTATTTTTCATCTTGTTCCCTTTCGTTGTACCGTATTACGCAGAAATATGCCCCGTTTTTGCAAATCGTTACGTTTCCGTATCCTCTTCTTCATCTTCTCCACTTAAAATTTTCACCGCACGCGGCAATGCGTCTTTTGCATCATACCAAGGTTCGTCATCATACCGATAATCAAACTTTTTGCAAAACCATGAAACATCCTTGTTTAGTTTTTCCAACATCGCCATTTCGCTGATATGCACTGCTTCATAAAATGACGCAAACGTTTTTTTGTCAAGTTCCCGCCGTGCTTCTTCCATAAATCTGCGGTAGTGCGGCAGACAAATCCAAGGTTGCTGGGAAACAAGCGTGCGAAATTCCCTTGTCTGTCCCCACAGATACGCCGCACAGTTGATCATTTTCTGAAACGACTGCTCAATGCGTGCACAGAGATAACATTGCTGTTCCAACTTTTGTAATTTTTCTGTTTGCGTACGAGCGGCAGCATGTTTTCCCAACATGGTACCTGCATTTTGTTCGCGTCGGAGTTGATCCAAATGGCTCTCCAAAATCAACCCCAACTGTAAACGGCGTTGCTTATGCAACATCTGTCTATAGTGTTTACCGCAAAAGCCTGCGTCATTCGTTTGTATGCGCACATCCGGCTCCATCATCGCAGCGCCCAAAATGCGATCAACTTCTTTTTTTTCCAACTGCCGATAAAGCCTGCAAAACGGGCAGCCATCTTGCTTTTCAAATGCCTCATTCACGGGAATGGTATAGATTTTTTCTTTCATTTCGACCTCTCTGTTTCTTTGCTCACTGACAATCCTCAAAAAATATGTTCTGTTTCGATCATATTCAATCATATCCAAATGGAAAAACATTCAAATCATCGCGTGCCTTTCCAAAGATGAATAACATCGATATTACAGCAAAACCGGACAATACAAAACAAAGCCCAAAAACGGAAAATAGGCGTTTGCTTGCATTTTTTCACGCATCGGGTTATAATATAACTTAGGCTCATGTCGATCCCGTTCCTTTTGGTAAAATTCCACCGGGCGATCAAAAGCCGATCATTTGCGCCACTTCCATATCAAACGACAGCGCAACGACAATTCCGCGCAAACGATACAATGAAAGGATTTTTTTATGGTTATCGATCAGATGCAAACCACCGTGGGATATTTCTGTCCTGTATGCGGCACAGGTGTGATCAGTATGGTGGGTGCATTTCAATTAAACGGCGATATGATGCGCCTCAAATGTCCGTGCCACAACAGCGCATTAACGATCACCATGGCGCACGGGGGAGAACAGATCATTTTGGAATCACCGTGTTTTGTCTGTCCCGGTACACACCGTTATCAAATCCGTCGTGAGACGTTTTATTCCACCGATTTACTCTGTCTGCCCTGCTCTGTTTCCGGCTTTGATACCTGTTTTATCGGCACAAAGGAACAGGTTTGTAAAGCCATGGACGAAACAGAACAGCAGCTGCTGCAAACGTTACAACAGGCGGGTCTGGATATTGCACCAAACGAACGGTTAACAGACGTGGCCGCACGAGAGCTACACATGGAACGCGGGCCTTATGCGGGCGATGGCAATTTTGATAACAGCGTCAACTTCGATGACAACCATATTATGGATATGATCAGCTTTGTGCTCAAAGACATGATGGAAGCAGGCGACATCACCTGCCGCTGTGAAAAAGGCAAAGGGGACTATGAAATCATTCCTACCAAAGACGGCTTTACGGTGCATTGCAAACAATGCAATGCCGCGCGAACCGTCCCTTGCAACAGCTCATTGAGCGCAGAAGCGTTTTTGGAAAGCACCTCGCTGCACCTGGAGTAATCCGGCCGCGATCGTTTTCCACCGCCGCTGTTTTTGTTCATCTTTTTCCCAATGAGACGGACAAAAAAACCACACTTTATTTACAACAATCAAAACGATCAGATACAGGGGATACGCCGTTATGCGTCTCCCTTGTTTTTTGCCTGTTTTGGTCTTTTGTGATCCTGGCGAACACGCACCCCGGATCCGTTGTTATGTTTGTCCCCCACACGCAGATCAAACGATGAAACGCGCGCTGTAGGGGATTTGGACGAACCGCGTTTTTGTGTTTGTCGCCGCTCTTCAAATTTTGCAGCATGATCTGCATTGCGAAAATATTGATACAAAAAACAGCGCAGCCGTCCGTTATACACACGCCGAATCTTATCTGCCCGACGGTGAAACCAATGCGGAAAATCCTCATCGGCCGATAAAATATACATCTGCCAACGATCGAGCGTTGCAAACTGCGTCCCCAGTTCCGTGTACAATGCATGTGCCTGTTCGGTCGTCATCAATCGCTCACCGTAGGGAGGATTGGTTACAATGGTTCCGCGCCGGCCCCCGGTTTGTATGGTACGTGCGTCCTTGACAAACGCCCGCACATAAGACGCCATCCCTGCGCGCGCAATGTTTTCCTGCGCTATGTGTACCATCGTTTGGTCAATATCGGAAGCATATGCTTCAAACGATGTTTTTTTCACCGCTGCCGCTGCCTCTTCCCGTGCCTGCACAAATACAGTGGGCGAAACCGCCCGAAACGACTCGCAGGCAAATGTACGGTGCAACCCCGGCGCCGTATTGGTCATCAACAATGCCGCCTCAATCGGAATCGTACCGGATCCGCACAACGGGTCCCACAACAGCACCTCTTCACGCGGACGAGACAACCGCGCCATGGCCGCCGCCAATGTTTCACGCAGCGGCGCCTCTCCCGTCTCTGTACGATATCCCCGCTTATACAGCGGCGCACCGGATGTATCGATCATCAGTGTCGCCACATTGTTAAACAAAAAGAATACAATTTGATACTTCACACCCGTTTCGGCAAACCAACGCTGACCGTACGCACGTTCCAGTCTGCGTGCAACCGCCTTTTTCACAATGCGTTGGCAATCCGGCACGGAAAACAGTTGTGAGCGCAGCGCATCTCCTTTGACGGGAAAACCGTCTTCCCGCCCGATCCAATTCTCCCAGGGCAGTGCCTCTGTTCCGTCAAACAATTGCGTAAAATCTGCGGCCGGAAATTCTCCCATTTTCAGATAAACACGTTCTGCATATCGCAGCCAAAGATTGGCGCGCGCCATGGCATCGATCCCCGCGCGGAACGTGACGCGGCCGTCCATCACATTTGTTTTTTCATACCCCAGCGCTTCGATTTCTTCTCCGACCAACCGCTCCAGTCCAAACAAGCAGATTGCCACGTATTCATATGTTTGCGCCATGCGCGTCCTCCTATCGACTTCGTTTTATGATCGCCGGCAATCTTCCATTTATCATCCGTGTCGTTGGACTGTCCTTTTTTGCCGATACGATCTTTCTCCGACTCAACGGATCAATACCGCCTGTGCATACAGTAATTTATACATCTGTTCCATACGGCTGCGATCATAACGCACCGTGCCTTCCAGCGGGTCGGCGCACACGACCGCATCTCCCTCAAATCCGCTGATCACAACGCAGTGAGAGAGACGATACCAATTGACATTATTATAAGTATACACCACATCGCTGTCAAGTGTCTGTTGGGTGGTCCAAACCATGACGGGCGTACCTGCCATCACATATTCCAAAAGGATATCAAATGATGTACCGCTGACGTCATACGCGGACAATGCACTGTTCTGCCGTGCAAGAAAGCGGTTGGCCGCACAAACAATCGGGGGCGCATAACATCCCATCCCTCTATATTCTTCAAATGGATTTCCGATATAACCCTCAAACGGATCGGTATAAGAAGAACCATAATCCAGCGTTTGTTCGCACAGCGTCACTTTGTCAACCGAAAATCCATAATATTGCAGCAGCGTGGCAAGGGCCGTAATCTCGCAGCCCAAAGGCAATTCGGGCAGCTGCATGATCGGCTCTACAGCCAGATCGATTTTATTTGGCATTGCAATGATCATCGGGTCGATCACGGTGTTTTTGGGGGAATCGTCTTCCATATACAGCTGTGAAACATTGGGCAGGGAAGGCATCGAGGATTGCACATCGGTGGAAAAAATCAGACAAATGGACCATGTGTAACCACCTGCCAAAATACAGAAAAAGCTGATCAACAGACATAACATCGTATTTCCAACACGCCGCACCTGATCATGCGTCGATACTTTCTGATTCACGCTATCCGGCATGCGATTTTGCAACACGCCGCTTGGATGATCATTGTCCATTCGTTTCTGCTTCATTTGCGGCTTTCTCCCGTGTGTGACCCTGTCGTAAATTTACTTTTTAGTGGTTCGCCTTTCCGTCAATAATCCGCTGTAATATCGATACGCAGAGGGAATGGCATACTGTGTCCGAATCTCTTCCGGCGTTGCCCAGACAAACAAGGGGGACGGATGTGCAAGGACCATGCGTGTACCGGTCATATGCCATTCCAAATGGGTAAAAATATGCTTGGCCGTGCCCAACTCTTCGGTTTGCAACACGCCACACTGGGTGGCAATCCGTAAAATTTCTTCTTCTTGTTCACTTCCCGCCTGTGCGCTCACAAACTCCCATAGTCCACTGAGCAATCCCGTTTGAGGCCGTTGACAAAGGGCATATTTCCCCTTGCAGCAAAGCAACCACACGTGACGCTCTTCGACACGCCTCGCCCTTTTGGGCGCTTTGTAGGGAATCGTTTGCCACGCTTGTGTCCCAAAAACTTTACAAACATCGGAAAGTGGGCATGTTGCACACAACGGCGCCCCGTTGGGTACACAAACCAACGCGCCCAATTCCATCAACGCCTGCGTAAATGCGCCGCAATCCTGCGGGGGATAAATCTGCTGCAACCAATCAAACACTTGCTTTTTTGTTGTTTGCTGACCGATGTCCCATTCCAGGCCGCAAAGTCTCATCACCACGCGCAGCACATTGCCGTCTACCGCCGGGGTAGGCAACCCAAACGCAATGGAACAAATCGCACCTGCCGTATACGGCCCGATACCGGCAAGGCGTTTGAGCTTGTCGTAATCTGCCGGCATTTCCCCATCATATTGTGTCATCAGCTGCTGTGCGCATTTTTTCAGATTGCGCACACGGCTGTAATAGCCCAGCCCTTCCCACAACTTGTGCAGCATGCCGTCGTCGGCAACAGCAAGAGAGGCAACGTCCGGACAATGTTCCAAAAAGCGTGCATAATAAGGCTTGACCGCCTCCACACGTGTCTGTTGCAGCATAATTTCGGAAAGCCATACATGATATGGCTTTGGGTCCTCGCGCCACGGCAGCACACGCGCATTGGCGCGATACCAATAAAGCAACGGCGTCACAATTTCAAACAGCACTTGCGGCACCGGCATGTTTTTTGCAGTTGTATCTTTTGTTTCCCGTTTCATTTCATGTTTTGTTTGCACGATCTTGTTTGGTGCGGTTACCGTTTTGTTTTCAATTTTGGTTTGTTTCAAACATTCAACTTCTTGCGAACAAGACGCAGCTTTCGGAACGACTTTCATGGCACCATTTTCCCATTCTCCGCGCATCTGTTCCATGGGATGACAACACAGATCTATCTTAGACCTTTCTGCCGATGTCTGTATTTCGCTGCGCTTCGTATTTACCATGTTATTTATGGAATTTTTTGTTTTCCAGTACCATGTTTGCGGCTCTTCTTAGATCGTACGTTTCGACATCTTTTACGATGCGCAATCATCCTTTGTTTGATTCGTTTCCTTTGTTGTTGTTTTTTGCGTGTTTTTCATCACCTTTTTGACCCGTTTGCAGGGGAACGGACAATCGTCACACGCGGGATTCTGTGCGCGGCAGACCTCGCGTCCAAACCACACCAGTCGATGGCAAAAATCGCTTTGCTCCGCGGAGGGAATCAGCGCCTTTAGGGCAAATTCCACCTTCACCGGATCTTTCGAATTGCAAAAGCCCATACGTCCGGACAATCGAATGCAGTGCGTATCCGCCACAATGGCGGGTTGCCCGTATACATCGCCCAAAATCAAATTGGCAATTTTTCGCCCCACACCGGGAAGTGTCAGCAATGCATCCATATCATCGGGCACCACTCCGCCGTACTTCTCGATCAGAATGGCGCTGGCATCACGAATGTTGCGCGCCTTGGTGCGGAACAGACCACACGGGCGCACGATTTGTTCGATCTGTGTCAAGTCTCCCGCCGCCATCGCAGCGGCATTTGGAAAGACCGCAAACAACGTTTTACTCACCTCATTGACACGGGCATCGGTACATTGCGCACTCAAACGTGCCATCACCAAAAGTCTCCACGGATCCGCATGATATTCCAACGCACATGCGACATTGGGATAGCGGGCATGCAGCAGCTCCAAAGCCATTTGAGGTGTCGGATAGGATGCACCCGGACGCAGCTCCTCGCTTTTTGTCTTTTCCGTTGGTTTGCCTGTCGTCTTGCTTGTTGAAACGCGTACACGGGAAGATATATGTTCTTGCTTTTGCTTTGTATTTTTTTTGGATTGCGGCATCTCTGCGTGTTCTCCTCTGTGTTCCGTGTTTTGGCTCAGCTCTTTGTTTGTAAAGGTCTTTTTTATTTTATCATATCCTGTCGAAAAATGCAATCACACAAAGCCGAAAAAGCACACGGTTTCACAGGCTTTTCTACATTTGTGACAACATCTTACAAGTGGCCTAAAAAATACCAATGACAGTCTTTTTCATTGTCTCTTTTCCGTGTCAAAAGGGGGACAATTTTTGTATGCGCAACTTGACGGCAAAGGAAGAACATGGTATAATCGAAACAGATTGAACAAATCCGGCGGAACAATGCGCATGCTTTCTCGGCAAAAAGCCGAAAACGGCTGTTTTTCCGCGATTTCGTGTTGTACCGCATCAGGGGAATCCCCACATCATACGGAACAAAAAAACACGCGAATACACACAATCATATGGAAAGGAACAACGACATGAAACAGTATCCGAAAATCGGCATTCGTCCTGTCATCGACGGCCGCTGGGGCGGTGTGAGAGAAAGTCTGGAAGTACAGACCATGGGCATGGCACAAGCCGCAAAAGAATTGATCGAGAACCATGTCAAACATCCTGACGGAACGCCGGTACAGTGCGTCATCGCACAAAGCACCATCGGCGGCGGTGAAGAGGCTGCCCGCTGTGCGCAGTATTTTGAGTCGGAAAACGTCTGTGCGACCTTATCCGTCACCCCCTGCTGGTGTTATGGAAGCGAAACGATGGATTTAAACCCCAAAACCATCAAAGCTGTTTGGGGCTTTAACGGCACGGAGCGTCCGGGCGCCGTATATTTGGCAGCCGTTTTGGCCGCACACGCACAACGCGGTTTGCCTGCATTTTCCATCTATGGGCACGACGTACAGGATGCCACAGACCGCTCCATTCCCGCAGACGTGGCAGAGAAGATTTTGCGCTTTGCACGATGCGCAGCGGCAGTGGGTGAAATGCACAATCACGCATACGTAAATCTGGGCGGCGTTGCCATGGGAATTGCCGGTTCGTACTGTGACGCTTCCTTTATGCAGAAATATTTGGGACTGCGTGCTGAGTGGGTGGATTTGACCGAAGTGCTGCGCCGCATTACGTTGGAAATCTATGACCACGAAGAATATCAACGCGCGCTTAGTTGGATCAAAGAAAATTGCCCCGAAGGACAACCCACCCAAAACACCGGCAAAACCTTCATTGATATCATTGAAAAATCCCGCACCGTACCGGAAGATAAGCAGTGGGAATTCATTACAAAATTCTCTTTGATTTGTCGCGATATTATGCAGGGCAATCCCAAACTGGATGAAATGGGCTGGCATGAAGAAGCGCTGGGACGCAATGCCATTGTAGGCGGTTTCCAGGGTCAGCGGATGTGGACGGACTGGCTGCCCAATGCAGATTTTACCGAAGCGATTTTCAACTCCACCTTTGACTGGAACGGCAAACGCGCACCGTTGGTGCTCGCCACCGAAAATGATACCCTCAACGGTATCACCATGCTGTTCTTACATCTGCTCACCGGACAAGCGCCCTGCTTCTCCGATGTGCGTACTTACTGGAGCCCGGATGCAGTGAAACGAGTTACCGGCAAAGAGCTGTCGGGCGTGGCACAAAACGGCGTAATGCATTTGATCAATTCCGGCGCAACCGCGCTGGATGCCACCGGTTGTTCCAAAGATGCCAACGGTGCAGGTTGTATGAAGCCGTGGTGGGATATGGAACAGAGCGACATTTCCGCCTGCCTCAAAGCGACCGACTGGCGCCGCGCTGATTATCAGTATTTCCGCGGGGGTGGTTTCTCCTCTCACTTCAAGACCGAAGCAGAGATGCCTGTCACCATGGCTCGTCTGTGCCTGATTGACGGACTGGGACCGGTGATGCAGATCGCCGAGGGCTATACCGCAGTGCTGCCTGATGAAATCCATCAGATTTTGGACAAACGGACAGACTTTTGCTGGCCGACAACCTGGTTTGCTCCCCGCCTGACGGGACACGGCGCGTTTACCGACGTTTACAGCGTGATGGCAAACTGGGGTGCCAATCATGGTGCATGGACCTATGGGCACGTGGGCGCCGATCTGATTACGCTGTGTTCCATGCTGCGTATTCACGTCTCTATGCACAATGTCGATGAAAACAGCGTATACCGTCCGCACAGCTGGAGCGCATTCGGTACGGAAAATGCCGAGGCAGCAGACCTTGCGGCATGCCGTCAATACGGTCCACTGTTCGGTTGATTGGATTATACTTGTACTTGTCCTTTCATATTTTTGAGCTATCTGAAAATTTGAAAAGGCTGTTGTGCAAGACCTTGGTCAAAGGTAAAAAATCATTTATACTTATAATGTGAATAGCAAAAAAAGCATATATCTTTCAAAATCTAAATATCATAAAAAGGCGTACAACGTCGTTTTGTACGCTTTTTTCTTTTCAAAATGTAAAATTTGCTTTTCATTGTTATTTTATATGATACAATCTAAAGGTTAATATTGTCAACTTATAGATGCTTATAATTTCGTCTCGAAACACATATACTGAAACCACAGGATAGGTGGTGAGTATGTGCAAAAAGAGGATTTGAAAAAAATTGGTCACCGTATCGTAAAAAGAAGAAAAGAATGTCACCTCACACAAGAGCAACTCGCAGAACGTATGAATGTATCCATTCAAATGATCTCAAATTTGGAAAGAGGAAACAAAGCAATTAAAATAGATAACCTGTTGAAGCTGTGCGATATACTCCATACAAGCACAGATTATATCTTGTGTGGCAAACATACGGAAAACGACATTCCCTATTTGGCCGATAAACTTTTGCAATTAACCAAGTCTGATTATGAAATGATTGAAATGCTTGTCAATTATCGATTGAATCATCAAGAATAAAGAAATCCCCCCGCTTGGCGGGGGGATTTCTTTATTCTTTTTATCATACGTAGAAGATACACTTATTTGGTGTTTGTTTTTTTCAGAATTGTTATCGCCGTAAAACAGATCATCACACAGCCTGAATTGCCAAACAACGCCAAAAATTATGCACGAAAATTGTATCCGCAATGGTGACAATAATATATTTTTTTCGTGTTAGAAAAAAACTTTTTACACTGCCATACATGCCCCTTTCCGCTTGCCCGCTTCACAATCGCCATCCACCAGTCGTAGCACAAAAAGACACAAAATCCGATCATCCACTTCAAAACAATCCAGCAAATATAATAAATGCCAAAGAGGATCAACCACAAACATCCGTGTTTGCTGCGCTCATTTGACAACTGCACCTGTTGACTGCCGCATCTGGGACACTTTCGATTGATCCACATATGTAACTCCTCCATCACATTCACGTTGCACCATATGTTTCATACAATACGCATACAAAATGGAACAGAAAATGACACCATTTTCTCATCGCTTTCCACATAATATTATATCAAAAATAATTGGTCATTGCAACGAAAATGTTTTCGTAATGATTGGACTGTTTCCAAAATCCATCAACGCGGTAACTTCAACAGTAACATCGGAATGATCCTGCAATAAATATGCTTGTTGTACGGTAAGTGTGGTTCCCGGTTTGATGTCCGAAAGTAGCTTGTCACTCTCGATACCATCTACCAAAGTATACGGACTGCATTCCGTTCCATTTTGAAATGCTTTGTCATTAAACGCAAAAGAAAAATTTTGGTCTTCATGACTCTGATTTGTCCATTCGTATGTTACAATCAATACCTCTTCTCCCCCGTAATCCTTTCCTGTTTCAGCGCCTACGATTTTGATGTAATAATCGTCAATTTTTCCTTCCCCCTCCATCGTTTGAGGCCCTGTCGTTGTTCCGACTGTTTCAGCCTCTGATGAAGTCTCTGCACCCGGTATAGAATCAACACCCTCACACGCAGGCAATGATAAGATGATACATACAAAACATAAAAATAATATAATTCCCTTTTTCATATGTGTTTCCTCCATGTCTTTTCTGCATATCGTTTCGTTACCCACTTTTTTGAACAAATTGTTTTACATCATTTTTTATTTAAAAAGTAGGATTCAATCATATTTTATACTACTTTATGCGATTTGTCAATATATATTCGTATTTTATCTTATAATAATTTTCGAGGTGATCATATGAAACCCCTAAAAGAAAAAATCAGTATCACACTCGATGGTGATACACTGCAAAAAATCAAAGAAAAAGCAGAAGCCGAAGATCGTTCTCTTTCGCAATATATCAATTTGGTTCTGCGACGTCATCTGCAAGCACAAGACACGGAACATTGTGAAAAGAAATAAAAAATGCAAGTGTATCAGACGCAATGAACGCAACAGTTGATATTAAAAATCTGTATTGATAAAGATGCCATAAAAGTAAAATAAAAAACTCCGCTGTCGCGGAGTTTTTTTACTTCATAAATGTTTTGATACTAAAACAAGTATACCTATGCCGGTGATTTTCAAGATTCCACAGATGTCTCTTCCCCTGCAGGCATAACAACCCAACAGTTGTTGATATACCGCTCAAACCCGAGCGCCGGGCGATTGACAAATTCGCCACGATAGACCATCACCGTGGAGGAACCACCATCGAGCATGGCTGCATTGACACATCCCTCATCAAGCAATGTGTTTTGCAGTACATCCAGATCACATCCGATACTCCAGCCGACCTGTCTGCCATCAATGACCAAAAACAGCATCTCGCCCGTGGCGCGCTGTCCCAACGCCGTGCGGGGTGCAATGCCCCAGCCCCCACTGCCGTTGATCTGTCCAACACCATTGACCACCAAAAACGGAGAAAACGATACAGCGCTATAGATATCGTTATCCATCGCCCATTGCGACGAACCATGTTGCAGCGTAAAAATACCGTTGCTTGTCATACCAATAATATTATAATAATCATTTGCCGAAGGACGGGATGGATTGACCAACTTTCCGTCCTCAATAATAATCCCGCTGGGAGAGCCTCCATTGGAGTCATAGTTGGCACCGTCGTTAAATCCACCGCCGTTGATCGCGGCTACCGCACCCACGCGCTCTGACATCTGCATCACGGTCTGCCCGCAGGAAAACTGATTGGCAGTGTCTACCAATTTCACTCTGGTGGGATCGCTGACCAGCATCACATAACCGCGATAAGATGAGCCCTCTACCTCCTTGAGATAGACGCCATCTTCCAATTTTTCATATCCCTCTTCCAAATATGGATCTACCTGATTGTCTTCCGTGGCCTGTTCCAGCTGGCTCTGGCCGCCTTGGGGATTGATCGCACTCTGATCGGTATCCGTTCCGTCATCCCGCGCCATATTTTCCTCTAAAATGCGGTCGATGGTCTTAGTAGGGATAAACCAGGTAGCGAGATATTTATGGTGAAACGTATTCATTGCGCTGCACACCCATGTGGTCTGCAATTTTTGTGACCATCCCGCCATAATCAGCAAATACGCACAAATGCCGCAAAGTAAAATCAAGCTGATGATCGTGGAACAGACCGCCGTGAAAGCCAGACGCTTGCGCGACGGAACACGTCCTTGTTTGCCCACTTTTCCCGCGCGGGTGGTTGGTTGATGTTTAACGGTTCTTTGTGCCATATGTGAAAGCTCCTTTGTCTGTTATATGGTCGTGTGCACAGGCTGCAACACATCTCTGGTTTCATTCATCTTTGGGAAAAATCAGTTCAAATCGATCCGCCGGCGCCAGCGTTACGACGGTGCAGTCATTGGCATACGTACACGCGGGCAAAACAATCATCGCGGTCAGCTGTGCAGCTTTCGCAGGCAGCGGCGCCAAATGCCACACAGCGGGACGCAAATATACAAGCGTTTGACGCGGCACGAAAAATGCACATGTATGTTCCAATGATGGCGTACCACCCGACGGCGGGGAAACGTGCAAGATCATATCATCATCCAGCGGAAAAATCATTTCCCATGTGGTGGTGTGATACTCCACCTGTTCAATCACCATACGTTTCGGGCGTTTGACCGTGATGGTGGAAAAGCCCAAAATGTGTCCCGTGGCCGGCGCCTGCATACGATCGGGATAAAACGCATGCAAATCCCCTGTCAGCGCGACGCCTTGCGGCTGATCCATTTGTTCATATGTGCCGAACGGCGCAAAGGCCTCACGGGTTAATGTTTGAATGACAACTTCACGCATGGGAACAACTCCTTTCATTTCCTGCAAATCGGTTTCATTGCATGATTTTGTATATCTTGTGCATAACCGGGTGGTACATATCGCTTTTTCATTTGCTTTTTGACCTTTTATTTACTTGCCATAATAAAGCTGCGATTGTCCCACAAATAAATGATACCGCTGAGCAGCGTAGCAGCGGCGCAAAGCCAGCACAGCACAGCAGAAACGGTATACACTGTCGTTGTTTGAGAAATGCTCATACCGATATAATATACCAAAATGGAAAGCATCTGCATAACGGTTTTGATTTTCCCCCAAACATTTGCCGCAATCACACGCCCTTCCTTTGCTCCCGCAGCAACCATACGCACACCTGCAACGGCAAACTCGCGCGCCAAAATGATGCATAACACCAACGGATCGCACACACCTGCCTGCATCATATACAAAAACGCGACGGTGGTCAAAATTTTATCTGCCAAAGGATCGGCAAATTTTCCAAAATCCGTAACCAAATGACGGCGGCGTGCAATTTGCCCATCCAAAAAATCCGTAAAGCTGGCAACGGCAAAAATCAACGCTGACGCAAGGTACTGCCACCAAACACCGTTTTGATTGGCCAAAATGGCAAACACAATAAACACGGGAACCAACAAGATGCGGCAAACAGTCAATTTATTGGGAAGATTCATCTTTTTTCTCCGTTCTTCACAAGAATATGTATCCACCCAAATGTAGGGGGATCAAACAGCACCGGCGGCAGAACCCTCTTCAAACAACATGGTAGGGACCGATGTTGGTGCACCAACCGATTCGCCAATGAGATCATAGTCGAGCACTTGTGTGACTTTTACCGGCACAAACTGTCCTTCTTGCGGTCTCAGTTGTCCCTTGCCGCACGTAAAATACATTTTCCCGTCAATATCGTATGCATCGCGGTAGGAACGTCCGAAAAACATGCCGCTGGGCACATCAAATCCTTCACACAGTACCGCATACGTGTTGCCCACAAGTGTTTGGTTCTCTTCCTCGCAGCGCAGCAGCTGCTCGCCCATCACCAAATCGGCACGGTCCTGTTTTACCTGTTCATCCACCTGGTCCGGCATATCATATGCCGGCGTTCCCTCCTCGCGTGAATAGGGGAACACGCCCAAACGATCGAATCGCAACGCTTGCGCGCCGCGCAATAATATCTGCACATCTTCCTCTGTCTCTCCAGGAAAACCGGTGATAAATGTAGAACGGATCACCATCCCTTTTACCGTGCGCAAACGGCGCACGGCGTCGCGAATCACTTCGCTGTCCCCTTTCCTGTGCATGGCACGCAGGATGCGATCGGACAAATGCTGTACCGGCAAATCAATATACGGCAACAAACGGGGATTGGTGCGAAACGCTTGTACCAATTCGTCTGTGATTTTGTCCGGATAACAATACAGCAAACGGATCCATGGGATCTGGGTGTGTGCACATATTTCCTCAATCAGTGCCACCAAACGACTCTCGCCATACAAATCACGTCCCCACACGGTGGTATCCTGCGCCACCAGTACCAGTTCTTTTACTCCCAAACGATCCAATCCCTGGGCTTCCTCTACCAATTCCTCCATGGGACGGCTCTGCAATTTTCCACGTAACGAGGGAATGACACAATAAGCACAACGATTGTCACAACCCTCAGATATTTTCAAATAAGCAACCTCCGTGGGTGTGGTAATGACGCGATCGCCGCACAAAGTCTCAGAGGTGATTTCATCAAAGCGCGCATACCCTTTTTGTCCCGCTTCCAGCGCACGGATGGCCGGAACAATTTGGTGCACAGAACCAACGCCCAAAACAGCGTCAACCTCCGGCAGTTCTTTCATGACCTCTTCCCCATACCGCTGGGGCAAACAACCGGTGACAATGATGCCGCGCAAGTGACCGTGTTCTTTGAGCCATGCAACATCTAAAATGTTGTCTATGGCCTCTTTCTGCGCCTGTTGGATAAATGCACAGGTATTGATAATCACAATATCCGCTTCGCTTTCCTCGGGCGTGATCGGATATCCCGCCTGCATCACATCATACAGCATGCGCTCTGTATCTACCTGATTTTTCGGGCACCCCAAAGAAATAAAACCGATCCGCGGTTTTTCCGTTTTACATTCCTTTGCGGTAGCCTTTTTGGGGGTCACACTGGTGACACCGGCCTGCAACGATGTGGTCTGATTCTGCGCCTGTTCTTGCTTCATGCATACTCCGTCCTGTTTTTTCGTTTCGTTGGTTGTTCTGATTGCCTGTTTGATATAGATACCTTGCTGTTTACGTATACAAACAGACTCATTTTATTCGTCGGAAAACGTTTCTTCATTGAAAAAGACATCGTCTTCCGTGTTCTCTTCCATCCCGTTTTCGTCCATATCCTGCTGTATCTGCTCCATCGCAGCACGGATATGTGCCAGATAAAACCCCTGACGCATCAATGCCGCCGTTTGTTTTTGGCGCCCCTTGGGAGAAAACAGTTGTTTCAAATCCATACGCTCCAAACGTTTTTGACATGCGGAAATAAAGTCCAGTCCCTGCAACGTTTCTTCATAGGTCTCACGGTTTTTGTGAAGATCAAAACCGTTGGCAATCAAATGCGCACGAATCCTTGTTGGGCCCCAATGCTTGACATCGCAGTCATATTGCATGGTACGCACCAACAGCTCTCGCTCACGCAACACACCGCGTGACTCCAAATAATTGACTGCCGCCTGCGCTGCCTCCATGGAAAATCCTCGTCGGCACAACTTGTCGCGCAGGCCGTTTTTGGCATGGTCACGCAACTGCAACAAATCTGCACCTTTCATCGCTGCACGACTGCTTTCATCCGCCCGGCAAAGTTCTGCATATTCTTCCTCATCCAAAAACTGCTGCAAACAGAGATCTGCGGACCAAAAAGCGCGCAGAAGCACATAGTGATCTTCTGAAATTTGCGCTGAGTCATCCGTGATCACGGTCACATCTTGCCGGGTGCTGTTGGGTGGACTTTGTACCGCGCGCACCATATGGGTCACTTCTGCCTTTGTGGGCACGTGTGTCTGATCCCCGCCGTCGAACACGTCTTCCCGATTCGATGCCGTTGGGCAAGGCGCCGCACATGAAGTACGATGCGGCACGTTTTCATCCTCGTGCCGCATCGCATGATGATGCACCTTTTTTGGTTGGTCCACCGCTGATGTTTGTTTCAGCATATCGGGCTGTTTTGCCACGCTTATTCACCCTCAATGTCCATGAGTTTCAGATCAAGTTCGTCCTCGTCGTCCTCATCGTCCTTGTCCGGAGCTGCCGCGGCGGACACTTCAGGTGCAGCGGAAATCTCATCGTTCTGCTTTTGAAATTCAGCACGAATCTGCTCACTGATTTCCTCCATGAGCGCATCGTTCTCTTCCAACAGTTTGCGTGCGTTGTCCTTGCCCTGCGCCAGACGTTCTCCGTGATAGCTAAACCACGAACCGGCCTTTTCGATGATGCCCATCTCCACACCGACGTCAAGCACCTCGCTTGACCGGGAAATACCCTTGCCAAACAAAATGTCAAACTGTGCAACGCGGAACGGCGGTGCCACCTTGTTTTTGACCACTTTTGCTTTCACGCGGTTTCCGTAAGATTCCGTGCCGTTTTTCAGCACCTCCACCTTGCGCACATCGATACGAACAGACGCATAATATTTCAACGCCTTGCCGCCCGGTGTCACCTCGGGATTCCCGTAGATCACACCCACTTTTTCACGCAGCTGATTGATAAAGATAATCATACAGTTGGTCTTTGCCACAGCGCCCGCCAATTTACGCATTGCCTGGCTCATCATACGCGCCTGCAAACCGACGTGCGACGAACCCATTTCCCCGTCAATTTCTTGCTGGGGAACCAGCGCCGCCACAGAGTCCACGACAACCACATCAATGGCGCCCGAACGGATGAGCGCTTCGGCAATCTCCAATGCATCCTCGCCGCTGTCCGGCTGTGACACCAACAAGTTGTTGATATCCACGCCCAGATTCCGTGCATACAAAGGATCCAACGCATGTTCTGCGTCAATAAATGCAGCTTCTCCGCCCAGTTTTTGTACTTCTGCAATCACATGCAGTGCAACCGTCGTTTTTCCCGAAGATTCCGGGCCAAAGATTTCAATGATTCTGCCGCGCGGCAACCCACCGATCCCCAGCGCATGATCCAATGTCAAAGAGCCGGTGGAAACCGCCTCCACTTTCATCGACAGATTATCGCCCAGACGCATCACAGCACCTTTTCCCATGCTTTTCTCAATTTGCTGCAATGCGGTGTCCAACGCTTTTCTTTTTGCCGAATTGTCGTTAGGCAGCTCCGAATTTTTCTTTGTCGTTGCTTTTGCCATCGTCTTTCTCCTTTTGTCTCTTTCTCTTTGATATGATACGTGTATTGATCCGGTTATCTGACTTTTGCAATGGATCGTTGTAATCCTGTCGATGTGCACATGTTACCATTCATGTTACGTTATTGATTTGTTTGTGTTTGATCGATACGCGGCTGCCGCATGATGTTGCACCGCATCAGAACGGCGTCTTCCGACGGATTGGTATAATAGCGCTTGCGTACCCCGATACATTCAAACCCCGCGCCTCGATACAACTCCTGCGCCGCTTGATTGGAAGCGCGTACTTCCAAATAGACATTCTGTGCTCCCGAAAGTCTTGCCTGCCTCAACAACGTTTGTAACAATTTTGTACCGCCGCCCAAACGCCGATATGCCGGGTCCACACAAACAGAAGCGATCTCTGCCTCATCCGCCACACACCATATCCCGCCCCAACCGACCACCGGTAAAGCGGCACAAGCCAGCTGTGCGCTTGTACCATTGGATATGTTTGTGCGCACGGTTTCATTTGTGACAGATGCGCGCTGTTCTTCTTGTGCCGCATCCATTCTGTTTGATTGCTCCCGTTGACCCGTGCGAAGGGCGTTGATTGTATCCGCTGTCAGGCCGTTGTATTCAGCACACAACACAAACATGTTCGCACACGGGTTTTCCAGCATTTCTGCGAGCATCCGCTCGTTCCAACGCTCCCCCGAAAAACACAACGCCTCCAAACGAGCAAGCGCCACCAGATCTTCTTTTCGTACAAAGCGACAGGTAAAAGATATTTCTTTTTGGTCTTTGGAAGCGTTCTCCCGTGTCGCCGACAGCATCTTGCAATGATCAAATTGCGGGTCTTGTGCGCCACTCATGAGGTAATATACCCATCCAGCAAATCACCGATCTCTACGGTGCGATTTTGAGAGGGGTCATGTAAATACGCATGGCCCGCACTGTCCTCGCAATAGCGAAGCGTGTAATATACACCCGGGCATGCAGCACTGGTAAACTTCAGTCGGCGATTGTTTTGGCCGTCTTCTTGCAATGTGACAGGTGTGCTGTGTAAAAACCGATCGATCAATTCTGCAAGCAATGCGCCGTCGGTAATTTCTCCTTCTGCAATGGTCACCGCATCCTGACGGCAAATCAGCGCTTTGTCAAACGTTGTCGATGTCGGATCGGGCAGCAAGGCATCTTCGGTACAAAACAGATCCCCCATACCCGTATATTCCAAACTCAAATACTGACTCTCGTCCCCATTTTCGATACGATATAAAATCAGATCATCCCACTGACCGTATCCGGTGGCAAGTGTCACGGGCTCATAACACATGGGTGCACGGGTATAGCGAATGTGTGTCTCGCTGTCTTCAATGGTAATCGCGTCCGAATCACCTGTTGTGGAGGTAACAGTTGTGAACGCGACCAGGTCATCATCTACCTTAAGTACCGGATCCTCCACCGGCACACCGGCATCCGTCTGATCGGTCTGTCCCCCGTCCGTGTCCGTCTTCTCACACCCCACCGCAAAAAGGCACACCGCTGCAAACAACAACACAGCACATGCACGGCGTAACAGGGAAAATCGTTTCATAGGCATCCTTCCTCTTCGCTATCTTTTTGATGTCTCTGTGCACCGATCTTTGCACCGCATGCAAACAACACCGGCCACAAATATAACGTATCTTATTTTTGCTCTCGACTCTGAAATGAGACGGTAATGAGATGGTACACGTTTGGCATACACACGCAACCGATCAATATCCCAATGTTTCGGAAAGAGAATCGTCGTTTTCCACCCAATCGTTTACATCAATCACGCGAAACGCTTCTTTGGTATCGCGAATGATGACCGTTTTGATTCCCGCATTGATGACTTGGCGTTTACACATCATACAGCTGTTTGTATCCGGTAAAATTTCGCCTGTGTTCGGATGGGTGCAACAAATATACAATGTCGCACCGAGCATCTGCTCACGGGGGGCAGCAATGATGGCATTGGCCTCTGCATGTACACTGCGACACAATTCATAACGTTCTCCGCGCGGAATCTTCATTTGTTCCCGGCGGCAAAATGCCAGATCGGAACAGTTTTTTCTGCCGCGCGGCGCGCCATTGTAACCGGTCGATACGATCACGTCATTTTTTACAATGATTGCGCCAAACCGCCGACGCAAACAGGTACTGCGTTCTGACACCGTTTGCGCAATGTCCAAATAATAATTTTGCTTGGAAATACGAGAGATCGGCGCCGTTTTGTTCTCTTCCATATTCATATTGTCCTCTTCTTTTTGCGCCTTCATACGGACTTCACACGTACAGACACACGTCAAAATCACAGAAAACGTTGTCACGGCCATTTGACGTTGTCAGCATCGGTCCGATTTTGTTGCGCTTTTTTTGCGGTGGCTTTACAATTTTTTGTCATCTGATCCGCCCCAAACAGCAAATACGATCAGATATCATATTATACAACGATTTTGCGACAAAATCAAGATGTTTTCCCGCTTTGTCCCCATACCGTACCACCAAATATCATTCACAACACAGCGATAATATCATACAAACGTTGGTTACTTCATGTTTGTTATAAATTTGTTATAAAAACACGCGCATCACGCGCCGATAAAACCTCTTTCATCCACCATAAGGCACGCATTCAACGCCTTGTACCGTGCGATATGTCATTTTTTGACATAGCCGAAATTGTTTTGTTTTTCATTTTCATGCGCCCTGTTTTGGGCGCTTATTTTTCGGTTTGTTGCATGCCCGATTTTCTCCACCCGTTCGAGTCTGCGCTTTATGTCTGTTTGATAGGATTCCCGGATCATCGACCACTTTGGGGAGAATGAGACGAAAAACGGGCGGCGGGCAATTTTTTCCGGCCGTTCCCGTAATTTCCCGCGCCCCGTTGCGCCGTTTCGGGAAAAGGTTTGTGATTTTTCCATGCAGGATCTGACGCAATGCCCCGACACACCATGATAAAATGACGGCAGAACGCGCGGGATTACAAAATGCCGCGCCGGAGGTGAAAAAAGCAACATTCCCGCCTTTGTTCGCCGTTGCCAAAAAGTTACAAAAGGAGAATGCACCATGACCACACAACATCAAAAATCATCCAAACCGCAAACCGTGTCCGGCCGCACCGGCGAAGGCAGCTCCGAAGAGACATTGATCCGCGACGCATTGCGCATACGCCTGATCGAATATCAAAAACGACTTTGGCGCCGATGCCAGACGCCGCAAGCAAAACACGCGCTGCATGTTGTATGGTCCTTTCTCTTTCCGTTTTTATGCAGCGGAGTGGAACTATTATCGGGAAGCGCGCCGCTGGCACTGGTTTGTGTTTGCAGTGCCCGACGGAATGTACCGGTTGTCTTTCTGGGTGCTTTTTGCGGCGCCTGTCTTCTTTCACCATTCCCTGTTCCATATGCACTTGCTGTATTGTGTGCGGCATTGTTGCGTTACACGGTTGGCCGGTATCTGCTTTGGGATATCGGGAAAGCGAAATGTCATGACGCGCTGCATGAAAACAAAGAAAGCTCCGCAAAACAAGTCAACGATGCATCCGCAACGCGTACGCAAATCGTCATCGAAGAAACAACGGACAAGCAAGACACGACAAACAAATCAAACTCCCATGAAACCACGTCCTTTGCTCCCCCGTTTTCTGCAAGAACGGAAACGCTCGGAACAACAACCGCAGAAACACCGCGATACAAACAGTGGACAAGCCGTGCATTATCACAGGCGAAATTGCTTTCACAAGCGCTGTTCCCTGTAGGGGTGTTTCGACAAACGACGACCCAACGTTGTGCTGTGGCAGGGATTGGTGCAGCAGTGGCGGCGTTGGGTTTGGGCATGGTACAAACACAGCTTTCCGCATTTTTACAGAGCTTTTTGGGGCTGATCGGTCTTTGCATGCTCTTTACCTATTTCTTTTCCGGCGCAGCGGATGACCTTTCTGTCGGTGCACGGGCGGAAATGGGACTGGGCGCCGTGTTATATGCCCTGACCATGGCACTCTCCCCACTGTATATCGGCGGGATCTCCATACAGACGGTCTCTGCGTTTCTGCTCACCCTATATGTATCCAAATACGGCGGGATTCTGCGCGGCGCTTTTGCGGGAATATTGGTCGGTATGGCTTGTGATCTGACTTACGCACCGTTGTTTGCTCTTTCTGGTATGGTCAGTGGTTTTTTGTGGCAATACGGCGCCGCACTTGCCATCTTATGCGCGCTGTTTGTCTCAGGCGGATACGCGGTATATATCGGCCATTTTGCGGCGTTACGCGGCGTCGTGCCGGATTTGTTGATCGCCGCTGCTGCAGCCTATCCGCTTTCTCTGTGGAAAAACATCCCCCGCCCGGCGTTGTTTGCAAATACCGATGAACGGTCGCGCGGGGCACTCGCCACAGACGCGGTAGCGAACCGGCGGCGACAACGTGACATGACCGACAAATTGGATGCCTTGTGTCGGGTGCTCACCGATCTTTCTCAAACCTTTTCTTCCCTTTCCCACCGGGCACAGCGCCCACTCCTACCGCAAGTGCGCCAAAGCTGTGAAAAAATCATGGAAGAATATTGCAGTCATTGCAGCAGTTATGCCATGTGCTGGGAGGGACAAACACGTGCAACAACGATGCGCCACAACTTGTTTTCCATCTCCTCACTGTTGTGTGAAGAAGGAGAGATCACAGAGGCTGCATTTTCCGATCCGCTGCGCCATCGATGTCGGTGTCTCAAAGAGATCATTTCTGCACTGAATTTAGAAATGGCGCGCTTGTCAGAGCATGCCGTCAAACAGGACAAAATTGGTGTATTCGCACAAGATTATGAAAACATGGCACAAATGCTCACCGCAGCCGTGGAGGCAAACAACGAGGAATACCGACGCGACCCGATCCTCAGCGAACAAATGCGGGAGGCATTGGAACAATTGGATTTCTATGTACAGGACTTTGCAGTGTTCGGAAAACGCCAAAAAACCGTGATTGCATCCGGCGTCAATCTGCGACACTTACGCATGGGAACACGAGAGCTGCAACTGGCACTGGAACACGCCGCAGGCATTCGTTATGAAACGCCGCTGTTTGAAATGAAGCAGGACTGTGTGACGATGACGGTACACAGTGCGCCCTCTTTTGCCGTCTCTTGGGGACGCGGACAAAATAAAAAAGAGAGTGAAGACGTCGGTGGAGACGTGATGAACGTTTTTCAAAGCCGGGATAATTATTTTTACGCCTTGCTCAGCGACGGGATGGGCAGCGGACGAGAAGCATCGGTCACCGCGCAGATCTGCGCTATGTTTGTACAACAAATGCTGATCGCGGGCAATGCGGTTGCAGTGACGCTGGAGATGCTCAATCATTTTTTGCGCAGCCGTCAAACAGAGTGCACAACGACCGTAGATCTCTTGCAAATTGATCTGCTCAACGGTCGCGCGGCATTTATCAAAAGCGGCGCGGCGGCTTCCTATCTCGTTCGGGGCGAAAAATTGTATCGCATTCGGTCACAAACGCCGCCTGTGGGTATTTTAGAAGATCTGCACGCACGGCAAACGGTGTTTGATCTTGCAGTGGGGGACCGCATTGTGCTACTCAGCGACGGGATTGCCGACGGGGAAGAGGCCGGCTGGCTGGGAGAGGTGTTGATTTACGACGCAAGCGAAGATCCCGGTATCATGGCACAACGGATCATTCACCGTGCCGCACAAAAAAACGGCACCGACCGCGATGACCTAAGCACGTTGGTTTTACAGATGATACCGGCAAACGGGGCACAGTCAGATGACAGATAACAAAGCAAAACATGCAGGCTGACACAACAAACGTTTTACCAAAAACGGGCGATTTGCCTTCCAAAAATACAAATCGACGGAAGCTGCGCCAATGATTTCCATGAAGCATCATATCTGCCCCCATGTCGCGCATTTGTAAAACGATATCCCTTGCCACCCCCTGCCGCTCTTTTCTAATCTGCGAATGTTTGAATATACAAACACGGTTCAAGCAAACGTGCCGATATCAAACAAACATCCATATTGAGAAACGGTGTCACGAGCGAATGACAAACAGCTCGACGACGCCGTTTCTCTTCTCTTTTTCCCGTGCTTTTCCGTGTTTTTGATAACGCCGATGATCAAACGACTGGTCGTTTGCAACAAGTGAATCCGTATTTCTATGAGAAAGGCGCCGGTCGTACAGCACATAGATTACCGCAAACACGATGCTTCCCGCCATCGCGGCGATCTGATCAGTCATGGTATCATGCAAACCGATATCCAAATATCCGTTAAACGAGTTGTCATTAATTTGCATGTGTATTTCATTTATTTTTTTACCATGTTCGATCCCGCGTGCAGCAATTGCGGAAAGAATCGTGTCACGCTGCATGTCGGTATACAGCAGGCGATCTGCCGCAAATTCTACAAATTCCCACAACACGCCCGCCGTACAGGCAAAACAAATCATAAACGTCACCGCCCCCCAAAACTGCTTTCTATCCCGTCGTTTTGTCCCAAACAACAGGGGATAAAGAGACAGTCCGATGGCAGCAAAACAAAATCCCGATATCGTGTGTAAAGCCACATCCCACCAAGAAAATTTGGTGTAAAAATCCATTCGTTCGCCAAAAAACATGGCACCAAGCAAAAACACTTCGTACAAACTCCAAATGCCATATGGCACCAAGGCGCCCAAAAACTGTACCGCCGCAGGCAAAAGAGACAGTACCGCGCCGCCAAGCGCGGGCAACATTTCTGATACGTCTTTTGAAAGCAAGGCGGCGGCAAGAAAAAACGCCGTACAAATAAAATTGCAACAGGCACAGATCATACGTGCAATGCGTCCTTCTCCTTGCGGCAGCGGAGAAAATTTCGCGCGCAGAGAATGGTGTAGATCAATCATGGGATGTTCCTTTCGTTTCTGTGGTTGTGTTTTTTCTCTTCGTTTATCATAATTTTGTTGATTCGTTTTTCATGGTTCTTTTGGGCTTTTGTACGACATACGATTATTTTTTGAGAGATTCTGATAGTTCTATTGTTTCGTTCTTTTTGTTTCTTATGCGACAAACGTGTTTGGAACCGTTCAACCTTACATCGTGCCTGATTTGTCTTGTCTGTCTTTTTCTCCCGCCATGTGAGAAACAATTCCTTTGTTTCAAACACGCCGCGCAAAACCGAGAGAAAAAACACGCACGAACGATCGATCACATTTGACGGCACGTCAAAAGGTTGTAAACGATGAAAATTTTTGCTATCATAATAATCACAAAAGTTGATGAAAACCGATCATCTGAACAATGCAAAAAAACAGCATCGTTGACAAAACGTTTTGAGGTGTATCAAATTGAAAACAATCTATATCATCGGGGGCCCCATGGGCGTGGGAAAAACCACCGTATCGCAACAACTAAAAAACAAGTTAAATCATTGTGTATTTTTAGACGGGGATTGGTGCTGGGATGCACACCCGTTCCAAATAACGGAAGAAACAAAGAGGATGGTTCTGCAAAATATTTGTTTTTTGCTCCAACAGTTTATCCGCTGTTCCGCTTATCAAAACATTGTTTTTTGCTGGGTACTGCATAAACAGGATATCATTGATCAGATTGTAGCAAGCATCGATCCGTCTGTGTGCTCGATCAAAGTCGTTTCTTTGATTTGCGATGAAGCGGAATTGAAAAACAGACTGATGAAAGATATCACAGCCAAAATCAGAACAAAAGATGTGATAAAAAGAAGTATTGCACGCATGGATCATTACATGGCGCTTCACACCGTGAAAATCAACACCACCGGCAAACAGCCCTCCGAAATTGCCGATGAAATCATTGCGCTGCCCGTTGGATCGCTGTCGACACAATGAAAGGAAAGAATGTACCCATGATGAAAACGATCATAATCTACGAATCCTCCCACCATGAAAACACAAAGAAACTGGTGGACGCCATCAGCAAACGGCATGAGATCACAGCCGTACCTGTCACACAAGCTTCCCATCTCGATTTGCGTGCCTACGATGTGATCGGGTTGGCATCCGGCATCGCATTTGGGTCGTTCTATCCGCAAATACAAAAATTTGCCCAAGCACAGTTGCCGCCCGTCAAGAACGTCTTTTTTCTGTACACTTGCGGAAAAGATACGGGAAAATATACCACAGCCATGGCAACGATTGCCAAAAAGCGTGGTTGTGTGGTTCTCGGTTCCTATGGATGTCTCGGCTTTGATACATATGGCCCGTTTAAGTTGATCGGAGGGATCGCAAAAGGACATCCGACACCGGAGGAAATCGACGGTGCGGTTGCATTTTATGAACGCATCACGCAGAATACATAATATTTGACACTTATTTGTTTTCCAAACAGCCGAATGATCGGACTACGCACAACAGATACGTCCCCAAGCGGATTTTTTGGATCAACAGGCTTGTCCGATTTTATGTCACCAACTTGGGGATAAACGCCATCACACCTTGCTTTTTGCGTCAATATCTGTTACAATGGATGATGGTTAGGTATTTTATTTTTTACAGTTTTTTCACAGGATGGTATCAACATGGTTTGGGTTCAGCCCGGCATCGATTTTCTCCCCATGAACAAAGCACAGTGCGAAAAGCTCGGTTGGGACGCACCGGACTTTGTCTATGTTTGCGGCGACGCTTATGTCGATCATCCGTCTTTTGGCGCAGCCATTATCTCACGCGTACTGCAAGCCAAAGGCTTCCGTGTGGCAATGCTTTGTCAGCCGGACTGGACGCGCGACACGGACTTTTTGCAATTTGGTACTCCCCGGCTTGGCTTTTTGGTCTCAGCGGGCAACATTGACTCCATGGTCGCACACTACACGGTCGCCAAACGCAAAAGAACATATGACTATTATTCCCCCGGCGGGAAAACGGGGTGCCGTCCGGATCGTGCGGTGACGGTATACAGCAAATGCATTCGACGTCTGTTCGGTGCGGATATGCCGATTATTTTGGGTGGACTGGAAGCCTCGCTGCGTCGTTTTTCCCATTACGATTATTGGGATGACCGCATGCATCCAAGCGTCCTTTTGGAAAGCGGCGCGGATTTGCTTACTTACGGAATGGGAGAAAACATTCTGATCCGAATTGCGCAGTTATTGAACAAAGGGGTCCCCATTCAAAAAATTCGTGATGTGCGCGGCACGGTGTATCTGTGTCATACAGGGGAAAAAATACATTATGATGTCGGCGGCAGCTGGTCATACGCCGACGTGCGTGCGGACAAGCGTGCTTATGCGCGTGCGTTTGCTTTGCAGTACCGAAATCAAGACAGTGTGAATGGCAAAGCGCTGACAGAAATCTATGACAACGATGTGATGTTGGTACAAAATCCACCGATGCCCCCTTTGGAACGTGAGGAGTTGGATTGGGTATACAGCCTTCCGTATATGCGTACCTATCCGCCGTGCTATGAAAAAATGGGCGGTATTCCCGCCATCACGGAGGTACGGTTTTCCATCACACACAATCGCGGATGTTTTGGCGGATGTAATTTCTGTGCATTGGCGTTTCATCAAGGACGTACCGTACGCAGCCGGAGTGTACAAAGCGTAGTTGCGGAAGCACAGCTTTTGACCACCCTGCCCGATTTCAAAGGATATATTCATGACGTGGGCGGACCAACGGCCAATTTCCGTTACCCCTCGTGTGACAAACAAAAAACGGCAGGTGTGTGCCCGAACCGCAAATGTCTTGCACCCACGCCGTGCAAACATTTGCGCGCCGATCACAGCGAATATTTGACGCTGTTGCAAAAAATCAAGGCGCTGCCGGGAATCAAAAAAGTATTTATCCGTTCCGGGTTGCGCTATGACTATCTGCTCTGCGATCAAACCGGCGCGGGAGACGCATTTTTCAAAGAATTGGTGCGCGATCATGTCAGCGGGCAGCTGAAAGTCGCGCCGGAACATTGCTCCGACGCCGTCTTGCGGGATATGGGCAAACCGCCCATTGCGGTGTTTGAACGATTCAAGCAACGCTATTTCCAACTTTGCGCATCCATGCACAAAGAGCAATATTTGGTGCCGTATCTCATGTCGTCCCACCCCGGATCCACCTTACATGATGCCGTTGTACTGGCGCAATATCTCAAAGAATGGGGATATTCACCGCAGCAGGTACAGGATTTTTATCCGACCCCCGGTACTGCCTCTACCGTCATGTTTTACACCGGTATCGATCCATTTACGCAAAAAGAGGTCTATGTGCCCCGTACGCGGGAAGAAAAGCAATTACAGCGCGCATTGCTGCAATTTTCCCGTCCGCAAAACGCAGCTCTGGTACGAAAAGCGTTGCATATGGCGCACCGAGAAGATTTGATCGGCTTTTCTCCCCATTGTTTGGTGCCCCCCGCAGGCGGAAAGCCGCTGCAGCATACCGTACGCGTTGCACGTGGACACGATGCTTCTGTGACGCGGCGTACCACAAATGCAGGCCGTGTATCGGATACCGCAGCTTCCTTTGGCTCGCATCAAAAGAAGACCGGATGGGCGAAAGCAAAACCGAAACGAAAGAAGCCCGGAAAAAACAAAAAATAAATGCCTTGTTTGGTCATCACCCGAAAATGCACGACCTGTGTCAAAGGACTTGAAAGAAGCACAGAAATACAATCCCAAAGAGGAATAAACAAATATTTTCACCACAACTACAAACCACACGAATTTCTTTACAGAAACATCCATATCAGACAAAAAAGGAGCCGACATCATGAGCGACAGCCGTGAGAAATTTCTGAAACTTTATCGGGAAAACATTCACCGTCCGGGCGCCGACGCACTATTGGAGTATTTGTGTTCCCCCGCCTGCGACTTTTTTGTTGCGCCCGCCTCTACACGTTACCACGGCGCCTATGCCGGCGGCCTTTGCGAGCATTCCATCAACGTTTATGAATGCCTCAAAGATTATTTAAAACGGCCGCGGGTACAGGAACTTTATCATCTGCACTGTTCTGAGGAAAGTCTTGCCGTCATATCTCTTTTGCATGATGTTTGCAAGATCAATTGTTACAAACCTTCCTTTCGCAATGTAAAAGACGAGAACGGCGTTTGGAAAAAGGTCCCGACATTCGAATTTGACGATCCGCTCCCATACGGCCACGGGGAAAAAAGTGTGTACATCATCGGCGGTTTTCTTCGTCTTTCGCGAGAAGAGGCGTTTGCCATCCGTTTCCACATGGGATTTTCGGGCAGTGAAGAAGTACGCTTGGTGGGCAACGCATTTGAGCGCTTTCCTCTGGCTTTTGCCCTTGCCACAGCAGACATGGAAGCGACCTATTTTCTGGAAGGCAAGCCCGGAACAGCAAAATAAGCAATCGACTTGAAAATGGCATTCTCCATCAAGGAAATGACCTTGGCATTATCAAATATACAAATAAACGAAAAAACATCACAGAAAACAATCAAACATACACAAACCGAAAAAAAGCAATCCTACAAACAAAAAGGAGAACAGAACATGGTACAGGGACTTCAAAGACATGAGCTGATTTGCACCGATTCCGGCTGCGGCAAGATTTTTTGGATGGACAAGGATGGAAACATTACACGTGAATTGGTGGTGGGCGCTGCATGCTATGACGTCTGGGCGTTGCCCGACGGCAATATTTTATATCCGTTTTTTTCTGATCAAGACAGCGGCGTGCGCATCGTCACCCCCGAAGGGAAAGAATTGTTCAGCTATCACACCACGGGCGAAGTGTTCGGCTGCCAGCCGTTGGAAAACGGCAATATCCTGACCGGGGAACTCATTCAAAAACGGTTGTGTGAGGTCAATACAAACGGAGAAATCGTCAAGGAAATCCCCGTTATCTATGAAGGAACACCGCATGAGGCCATGCGCATGCCGCGCAAGGTAAAAGACGGGTATTTGCTGGTGCAACCGGGACTTTGTAAAATTGCAAAATATGATCCGGACGGAAACTTTGTCCGCTACTATGACACTTATCACGATACGTTCGGCGTCGTACAACGCGACAACGGCAATTTGATCTACACCTATATGGATGGTATGGTGGAACTCGATCCGTCCGGCCGGGAAATCTGGCATTTGCGCGATGAAGATGTGCCGGGCATGAACATCCGCTGGCTTTTGGGCTTGCAGCTGTTGCACAACGGCAACATCGTTGTGACCAACTGGATGGGACACGGACACAATGAGGAAGGGATCCCGTTTTTTGAAGTGACACCGGACAAAAAGGTGGTGTGGTATTGCGATTGCCGCAAATACACCGCCCTGCCCGCCGTGGCACAGATCCTAGACGAAACGGAAGACCGCGCGACGGTTTGCTATCGCCCCACCAAATAATTGCACACAAGTACATAAGCCCTACAAAATTAAACAATCGGATGAAAAAACTTGCAAGGGTGACTTTGAACATGATGTAGCACCGCTCGTTTATGCGCATTATTTCACCGATACAAGGGAAAGAGCGACAATATGGCAAAACACAAATCAAGTGTATCAGATACCGAAAAAACAAATGTCATGCGGATATTGGATCAGCAGCACCTGACATATACAGCGCACCATTACAGCGCAGCGGCTGCACTGAGCGGAACGGAAGCGGCACAAGCAATGGGGCTCGATGCAAACCGGGTGTTCAAAACACTGGTTTGTACTTCTGCCTCAGGCGCACTTTACGTTTTTGTCATTCCCGCGCCCGACACGCTGAACCTCAAACGCGCCGCCCGCTGTGTGGGAGAAAAGAACGTGGAGATGCTGCCGTTAAAAGAGCTTTTGCCGCGCACGGGATATGTGCACGGCGGGTGTTCCCCCATCGGCATGAAAAAACAACTCAAAACCGTGTTGCACATGACCGCATGGGACTATGACACCATCTGTGTCAGCGCCGGAAAAATCGGAAGCCAAATTGAGCTTTCCGCCGATACACTCTCCCGCGTCATTCCGCTGACAAAGGCAGATGTGGCCGATGCGCCGTCGTCTGAGAAAGATGCGAGCACCCAAACATGATGGGAAAGGCGGATCATTTTATCCGTTTTCCATATAATGCAAACACAACACGCCAAAACATGTCCATATACATAAACCAAAAGGAGTACCAACATGAATCAACAAGAGCCGCGACGGCCATCCAAAGCTGACGCGATGCGCCAAAAACGCCTTGCAACCGCCCGAAAAAAAAGAAAACAACGGCAACTGATTTTATCCGCGGCAGCGGTATTGATTGTCCTTATATTGGTGGCCGCCGCCTGCGTATTGTTTGTCTTCTTGCGGCGCGATGACAAAAACGCCCCCGCGCCGGATGATACGCAACAAACGACAGCGTCCGTTTCCGATGACGCGCAGACGACATCACCGACACAAACAACAAAAATGACAGAGAGTACCGCGTCTGCCCAAACAACGGCGTCCACTCCCGCCACAGACACAACAAGCACAACCACTGCATCTCAAACGCCCGGTGATACCCTGCAATCTCCCATCTTTACCTATACGGCGGGAGGGCAAATTACCGGTTCTCCCACGTCTTACTCCAATCTTGTATTGAATATTAACGGAGATACCGTCGGCGCTGATGCATACCGCTTGAGCTATGAAAATTACGTCCCACGTTGGTATGAAGCACTTCGCGGCCGCGCCGTGCGCGACTATTCCACCGATGAGGGCGGAGGGGAAAGCTGGTTTCACTTGGTTTTTGCAGGAACGGACCATGATACCCGTCTGGGTCTGCGTGTCAACGGGTCCCGTGTCAGCTATGGCGCAGAAGTCGGAATGCCCGATGGAACGGATGCCGTTGCTTTTTCCTTAAACGGGATCACCTTGGGTGCAAGAAGCGACCAGGTTGTTTCTACCTTTGGCACACCGACGTCACAAACACAGACAGAACTGTCATACGCATTTGAAAACGGCGGACTTTTGTCCTTCCGTCTCACTGACGGTGCTGTTTCACAGATCCGCCTGACGTGGATTGCTTTTACGGAAACGAACTAATGGTTCGTCAATGCGACACACAAATCCTCTCTTATCTCATTTCCACTTCTAACACGATCAATCACGGACAAACAAGGATATGAAATACTTTACCGAACAATATTACAAAGCATGTCTCGCCTCTGCCATCGACGGTGCCCTGCAAGATGATGTGCGCGCGGCAAAGCCGGAGCAAGCATATAAAGATCAAATTTGGAGCCAAAGTTTCCGCGCTTTTTTGGAGCAGTTGGATCTGTCCGGCGCAGAGGAAACCACACCTGCCGTCGTACAAGCCAAAGAACAATTCCGTGCACTGGTTTCTTCCTATGTGGAGCAGCTGCAAGAACTGTTGCCGGACAACATCCGAAAAAATGTGGCAGATTGGGAACTGCTCGCGATGAACCACGCCTCCCCCGCCCTTTGTCGCCAAATTCGTCGATTTTGTGCCTCCAACCGGCGACAGATGCAGCGCATCTCACGCGCATATGAATCTTATTATAAAAAGGCGTGCGTACACTTCAAGCTGGACATGATCAGTCAAATTGGATTCCATGACTGTCTGATAACCGAAATTGTACCCCAACTGGGCGATTTGTTTTTTGCCTTCGCCGCAGCGCCTGCGCATTCTTATATCACCGCCATGCGATGCGTCAAATGTGACGTCATCAAAGATGACGGACTCAAAGCAGGGGCGACGTGGTTGTATGAGGAAGTATATTCGGTCGAAGACAAATACGAGTTGCAGGTGCTGGTACAACTTCCGAATGGTGCCATTTCCGATTTTGTTTTGCAGGCACAGCGGTTTGAATTTCGCGGATCCATTACCTGAGAAATGTGCACAAATAAGGAGGTTTGGCCTGCTATGCGCATGAAAAAAAGATACCGTATCCCTATTATATTGCTTTCTTTGACCATCGTACTACTTTTGGCCGTGATCGGCGGCTGTTTGTGCGTGATTGTACGTCTGAACCGCAACAACCTTTTTTCCAAAAGTATTTATACAGACAACAATTATTTTCTGCGGGATCAACCCCGATCCAACAGCGATACGGAACATACAGAGCAAGCGGGTGAAATCTACAGCGACAACCTCATTCAAAAAACACTCTTCCGTTTCAAACAGGCGCTGGCAACGGTGACCGCCGATGGAGAAGAGTCTTTTTTGTATCCTGCCAACGAACACTGCATGGTTTTTACCGGGTGCGAAAACGATCAATACTACTTTGCGGACCCGCTCAAAGAAGAACAGGCAACCGCTTATGCCACACAAGATGCCGTCCGCGCGTACAACGAAATGGGCATGCAGGCGGTCGTCATTGTGCCGACCGGCACAACAGGCGTTACACCCAAACAATAAACAACCAAACAGGATACATCGCTAAACACTTTTTCCAAAATAGGTCTTATCATATCTTCTGCTTTTTTCTGATACATCCTTTTTTCTGTATGATAACAAAAACCCCGGTACGCGGAATTATCTCCGCGCACCGGGGTTTTTTGGTCGAAACATTCAACGTTTGTTTGATTCATCCATCGTTATGCTGTTACGGTGATATTACCGCCGTTGGTACTTCGACTGACCGCCGTTGCCGTTGGTCCAGTCGGCAAAGTTTTCACAAGTAGGAGAATCTTGGATGATCAGTTGGCTGCCGCCCTGGCCGGCCCAGCCGATCGTCTCGGTGATGCCCTCGCCGAACGTGCAGCGATCTACCGTCTACACTTGCTGCAGCGGGAATATATACTGTATTGCCAATATTCACAAAATCAGCGGGATCACATACAACTGTACCGCCGTTTTCCGCATAAGCAAATGCGGAATCACCGGAAAAAGAAACATCGGCGCCCGTCACGTCCAGAGTGGCTGTTTCGTTTTAGTCAGTTTGACTAAAATATGGGGCTTAAAACCCTCCATCCGTTGTGCAGATTGTCTTTTGTGCATGTTGCTTCATCCTTTGTTCCCTCCGCACAACGTCTTTGCCGCTTGTCTGATATCGGCCATCGGCAATCCAAAGGCAGGAACATCAAAACATGATTCGATGCCGTTTTTGCCGCTCATGCCCTTGGATTGCCCCCGCTCCGAAGAGCGGGAACAACCAAAAATCACAATAACAAAATTTTGTCAGGAATATTCTCCGACAACATCACGGTTGCAATTCACCGTTTACCGTTACATAGCCACCGCCATATACAATCGGTTCTACGCTTTCGTCTGCAGGCTGAATGACGGTCGCATCGTCATATGTAAACGTAACACCCAATTCTGCCGTCTGATTTCCGTACAAATAGACGGTTTTGGCACCGGCTGCAGCGGATGTAATTGTCGTGTTTTCCACTCTGCACACGGTCGGATATTGATATGCATTCTCTGCGCGGTTCCCCAGCAACAGCGTTGCCAGCGGCACATTGTTACCACTTCCCCAGTTTCCGTCCATGTGAATTTCGCTCTCATTCGCACCCTCTACCGCATAAGGTCTAGATAAAACGGAATTGCGAATGGTCGCCGTACCGCTACGAACGATCACGGCGTTGCACTCACCGATGATGGTAGATCTTTCAATGGTTAAATTACCGGGTACATTCATCAAAACCGCACTGCCGGTCCAACCGTCAAAGTGCGTTGTTTCCAGTCTGGAATTGATAATACGAATATCAACTCCATGATTTGCCGTATTGCCTGCATTGGTACCAACGCAAAAGCTCGGCGCCTCAATGACAGAATTGATTATTTCGACTGTGGCATTCTGGCCTTGCGCAAACACGCCTGTTCCGCCGGCACGATAATCCACATTGAGCAAACGAATGGTCGAACCATCTGTAACCTGCAAAGCGGATTTTGCCATATCAGCAAACATACCTTCTCCAATCGACAATGAGCCGCCGGAAACGGTAAGTGTTTCACCGTTTTCTACCATTGTCGTATTTTCGCTGGTTGTTTTCAGCTCATTTCCGTTCAGAACAATGTTCGTTTCACCACTTGGACTCATAGGAAGTGTCGAATCCAGTACAATATCCTGTGTCAGAGACGCAATTTTACCCTCGCTGATTGCTGCTTGAAGACCGGCGGCATCGCTGACCTCTTCCCAAGCGTCTTGGTCATACAGATTGTCAAAGCTGTCTTCTTCCACCGTATCCTGCGTTGCCAACAGATTGACGCCCAATTCGATGGTCGGAACCGCATCGCCGCGGTAGTTGGCCTCATTCCCCACTGTTTTGGGCATATACACCACCAGCGCCAGATACTGCGGTTCTGCATTGGCTGCCAGATGCATTTCCCCGCTTGCGTATGGCGTGCTGAGCGCCACAGGACTTGTCACGGCATCCATGGCAGCATCGCGATTTGCAAACGGCACGCTCTGATTCAAGACCGCACCATACTGCAGCTCATCGGAAAGGTTGAACGTCTGACCGTCGACATTGACACCGGCCGTCTCCGAAAGAATATTCATCGACAGCTGATAACGCAGCGCCAGCGTACCTGCATTGCGCACGCGCAGATACACCACCTGTGCATATCCCGGCTCCCACAATCCGTCACCGAACAGATCGGTCGCGTCGTTCACACTTGTCCAGCCGCCGAGCGTGCCCTCTGTTGCGGTTGCATATTCCAGCTCCACATCCAGATTGCCCGCAACGATTTGATTTCTGCCGCTTGTCACGCTGTCCGTGAACCATGCAAACGTGGTCCCGATCAGCATCGCCGCGCACAGCAGAACCGCCATCACACTTGCCAGCAGCGCGCGCTTGGTTCTTTTGCTTTGTGTCATATGTATTCTCTCCTTCTGTTTTTTGGCTTTCCATAGATCTTTGGCAGCGGTCCTTCCCGGAAAGCCACATCAAAAAAGGACCGTCTTTTGCGGGTGTATACGGCGCATTTTTTGGAAAATCATTTTACAACCATCGTATGCCATCAATCGCCGCCCGCATGTTGTATGGACGAATCGGATTTTTATATACAATTTTTTCTTGGCACAGCGTGTTGTTTTGCCTATGTGGTTATGCACTGGTAATGCCCAAACACAAGCCCGTCGTTTATGCCTGCCTATGAATTGCCACTTCCGCAGATAAATCCCCTGCGGAAGTGGCAATATTCACTTTTTTCATTTCTGTGTACAAAAAGCTGCTACCCGGTTATGCTTCTGCGATCACCCAGTAGTCATCGCCGTCGGTAACGTCGCATCCATCTGCGATGTTGTTCGGTTGAGACAAGGTCTTGGAAACATAAATCACGCCGCCGTTGGCAACACCGAAATTGTCACCGTTTGCCGTGATACTGTCATAATTTTCCACATAAATGGTGCCGCCGTCGGCATAAATTGTAATACTCGAAGCGCCGCTGGTGCTATAGCTACCGCCATAGATGTAAAGCGTACCACCGGACGTTGCTGTGACAGCATGACCTTGATATCCCGAAGTTGAAAATGATCCATCGTTCAGTGTAACAACCGCACCATTTTCGGCGGTAATATCAGAATTTCCTGCGCCGGAATCTCCATACTTTCCGCCGTTAACCGTGAGCGCAGAACCTTCCCCGGATGCCGTCAGTTGTCCGGCGTTGTAATTAAGACCGCTATTTGCTTCGGCATTGATGGTCAGCTTTCCACCATCCGTGATTTCAATATCAGCACCAACCAATCCCGTGATTGCACCGGAAAGCATGTTCGTACCCATATTCATTGTGACATCTCCGGTGACTGTCAAGCGATTCAAATCTTCAAGCGTTTCTTCAATTGTAATTTCAGTAGGAACACCGGGATTTTGCAGAGCATCTTTCAGTCCCTCAGCATCGGTTGCACCGATCACTGTTGACACGGGATAACCTGCATTTTGGTCATATGTATTGTCAAAGCTGTCAGATTCCACCGTATCTTGTGCAGCAACCAAATTGACGCCAAGTTCAATGGTCGGAACCGCATCGCCGCGGTAGTTGGCCTCATTCCCCACCGTCTCCGGCATGTACACCACCAGCGCCAGATACTGCGGTTCTGCATTGGCTGCCAGATGCATTTCCCCGCTTGTGTATGCGGTGCTGAGCGCCACAGGGCTTGTCACGGCATCTATAGCAGCATCGCGATTTGCAAACGGCACGCTCTGATTCAAGACCGCGCCATACTGCAGCTCATCGGAAAGGTTGAACGTCTGGCCGTCGACATTGACGCCGGCCGTCTCCGAAAGAATGTTCATCGACAGCTGATATTTCAGTGCAAGTGATCCGAGGTTGCTGACACGCAGGTATACCACCTGCGCATACCCCGGTTCCCACAGGCCATCCGCAAACAAATCGGTTGCATCCTGCACGGTTTTCCATTCGGAAAGTGTCCCCGCCTGCGTGTCTACCACCGTTGCATATTCCAGCTCCACATCCAGATTGCCCGCAGTGATGGTGTTACGTCCGCTTGTCACGCTGTCCGTGAACCACGCAAACGTGGTCCCGATCAGCATCGCCGCGCACACCACCAACGCCAAAACGCTTGCTACAAGCGTGCGACGTGTTTGTTTGGTACTTGACATGACTTCTCCCCCTTTTGTTCATTTTTTCGTTTGTTTGATTTTTATACTGTCGAACGGAGCAGAATGTTGTTAATTCCACTCCTTCGTAACGGTATCAAAGGTCTTTGCAACACCGTTCATCGTAAAGGTGCATGTCCCTTCGATGTTCAGAGTTGTAATATCCTTGCTGTTGATACGAACCGGCACCCCCTCCGTAGGACCAAAAATCCCGCCGGAGGCACTGGCTGATTTGTCAACCGCAATCGTGGTATCACGTAATGTTACGACAATCGGATTGTTTCCGTTGCTTCCATAATAACTGCCAATGTTGACGCCACACACAGCATTACCGGTATATTCAATATCGATCTGACAGTTTTCTAATGTTATATTTCCATATGCCTGTGCACCGATGGATACAGATGCACCACCGTTTCCAAACGTACCGGTAAACGTGCAATTACGAAATGTTACATCGTATTCCCGTCCGTCTCCGGATGCAGTATCAAGGCTTACCTCGCCGTCAAATGTGCAGTTTTCAAACAACAGCGTAGTTTTCTCTCCCGCCTGCGCATATGCCTGCAGCGCCTCTCTGCCCGTAAAGGTAGAATTGCGGAATGTCACTGTAGAACCACTTTCAACACGGACTGCAGCGGAAGTTGCCTCGGATACAAAATTAGCATGATCGATTGTCACCGTAACCGGAAGAGGATGATAACCCTGTTCCCCAATGATTAAACCATTTCCCGTTCCGCTTTCTCTGGTAAAAGTAGAATTGCTAAAATCAATATTTTTATCAGAGGAAATATTCAATCGCTCTGTTTGGGCAGTGACCGTCATATCTGTGGCAATCACTACATTTTCCGTTCCGTTTTCTCTCAAAGCATCCTCTGCTGCAGAAGAATCCGCAATCGGAGATTTTGCATTCAGGTCGTACTGATTGTTAAAACTATCCGATTCGACCGCAGCCTGACCTGCAACCAGATTCAACCCCAACTCGATGGCGGGAACATCCGTGCCGCGGTAGTTGGCTTTATTTCCGATGGTTTCGGGCATATACACCACCAGCGCCAGATACTGCACGTCTTTCGACGCAAGAATCGTTTCATTACCGGTGTACGGTTCACGCAGCGCAGCTGCGTTTGCCGCTGCCTCAGCCACGGCTTGTGTGCGCGTCTCAAACGGTGTACGCTGATCCAATACCACGCCGTACTGCAAATAATCGGATAGGTTGAACGTATCGCCGTTCATATTGACTCCGGCTGTCTCCGAAAGAATGTTCATTGACAGCTGATATTTCAGTGCCAAGCTGCCCAGATTCTGCACGCGCAGATACACCACCTGCGCATATCCCGGTTCCCACAGCCCATCGTCAAACAGATCGGTCGCGCCGTTCACACTTGTCCATCCGGTAATCGTACCGTTCTCTACCGTCGCATATTCCAGTTCAACATCCAAATTACCTGCGACAATCTGATTTTTTCCGCTGGACACACTGTCGGTAAACCATGCAAATGTGGTCCCGATCAGCATCGCTGCGCATACCACCAGCCCAAGAACACCGGCGAGAAGCGCACGACGAGTTTGCTTCGTGTTTGCCATGATTCTTTCTCCTTTATTTTAGTATCCCAGCGCTTGCCGGTATCAACATATCTTTTGCAAACGCCGGTGAAAAAAAGATATGCCCACCTGTCTTGTGTGCGCCCCGTATCCCGGTTTGGTTTCAGATCATCTATGTTTGTCCGCTATGACATCACAGATACGAAATGTTCCCAATCTTTTACCAAGATACCCCAAACACGGCACACATGTTTGATTCTTTGCCGACCATGAACGTGTAACAATGTGTCTTTGTTTCACAAAGCGGCAAAGCCGTCTTACCCAGCGCGTCAACGTAAATTCGCAGCATGTAAATTGTTTTTTTCAAACCGCCTGGATAATCATGGTAATTATATCACGGTTTGCACAGAAAAGCAATATTTGCAAATTATTTACAAATATTTTTTTTCTCATTCTAAATAATGCAGCCGATCCCATACTATAAAAGCCCCGGCGGCAGTTGTTTATCAACTGCCGCCGGGGCATTTTCTCTGCAACAAGCGCAATCAATCAAGATCGTTGCGCATTGTATGAAATTTATTTTGAACTTATAAACGATATTTCTCACGTGCGACATATGTCGTATGAAGCATTTCATGTGCCTTGTGGCAACCGGGCTTTTCAAAGAACTTGCCCTCGCCGTACAACGCCTTGATAACAGGAGACTCGTGAGATTTACGCAGCACACTCTTCTGATCTTGGTCATACAGCGCCGCTGCTCGCAATCCTTTCAGATCGACCGTGTCACGCACATACTGCGGCTGGATCGGCTGGCCGCCGCCGTTGATACAACCGCCCGGGCATCCCATGACCTCGACAAACGTCCAATCACTTTCGCCGCTCCGGATCTTATCCATCACCTGTTTTGCCGCCTTGCCGCCACTGGCAATTGCAATTTTCACAGGGTTGCCTTTGATGGTAACGGTCGCCTCTTTGACGCTATCCATACCACGGCACGCGGTAAAGTCCACGTTGGTCTGTTCTTCTCCAGTCAACCAGTCGTTGGCGGTACGCAATGCAGCTTCCATGACGCCACCCGTCGCACCGAAAATGACAGCCGCGCCTGTGTCATCACCCAACGGTGAATCAAACTCCTCATCGGGCAATGCAGTAAAGTTGATACCGGCACGCATAATCATACGAGACAATTCACGTGTAGTAATGGAAATATCGTTATCCAGATATCCCGCTCCTTCCATTTCGTCGCGTCCGATTTCAAATTTTTTCGCTGTACAGGGCATTACTGCAACCGTCACGATATCTTTGGGATCGATCCCTGCCTGTTTTGCATAATAAGATTTGATCACCGCACCTGTCATTTGCATGGGAGATTTACAGCTGGACAAATGGTCAAGCTGATCGGGATAATAATATTCTGCAAATTTCACCCACCCCGGAGAACATGATGTGATCATGGGCAGCACACCGCCGTTGGTAATGCGTTCGATCAACTCGTTTGCCTCTTCCACGATCGTCAGATCAGCACCGAAGTCCGTATCAAAGACACGATCAAAGCCCAACCGACGCAACGCTGCAACCATCTTGCCTTCCACATTGGTACCAACCGGCATACCAAAACATTCACCCAAGGTTGCGCGAATGGAGGGCGCTGTGTGAACCACGACATGTTTATCGGGATCTGCCAATGCATCCCACACCTTCGCCGTGTCATCGCGCTCCGTCAAAGCCCCTGTCGGACATACAGCCGTACACTGGCCGCAGGAAATACAAGGCGTATTGGCCAAGTCTGTGCGGAACTGAGATCCAATACTGGTATCAATACCACGATCCATCGCACCGATGACGCTGACATATTGCTCACGGCACGCCGCGACACAGCGCCGACAGAGAATACATTTGGAATTGTCACGCACCAAATGGGGCGTCGACGTATCCGGTTCTGACGCGGGAACATAACCGGAAAACGCATCGCTGTCCACACCGTATTCCATACAAAGCTTTTGCAGTTCGCAATTGGTGGAACGAACGCAGGACAGGCATTTTTTGTTGTGCGTGGAAAGAATCAACTCCAGGGTTGTTTTGCGTGCACGCAGTACTTTTTCTGTATTGGTGGAAATTTCCATCCCCTCGTCTACGGGGTATACACACGCGGTAACCAGACCACGGGTGTGCGTCGCTTCGACAATACAGATCCGGCACGCACCGATCTCGTTGATTTCTTTCATATAACACAGAGTCGGAATCTCCACCCCGGCCGCACGCGCCGCTTGCAAAATGGTGGAGCCTTTCGGGACGCTGACTGCAATCCCGTTCACTTTACAATTGATCATTTCCATGACGTGCATCCTCCTTATGCTTTCTCGATGGCGCCGAATTTACAGGTTTCCATACATGCGCCGCACTTGATGCACTTCGCCGTATCGATGACGTGTGGCTGTTTGACCGAGCCGCTGATCGCCCCGACCGGACACTTCCGTGCGCAGGCCGTACAACCACGGCACTTGTCCGCAATGATGTGATAATTCAGCAGTGCTTTACAAACGCCGGCCGGACATTTCTTATCCACAATGTGTGCAACATATTCGTCGCGGAAATAACGCAGGGTTGCCAGTACCGGGTTTGGCGCCGTTTGACCCAAACCGCACAGGGAGTTTGTTTTGATGTAATTACACAATTCTTCCAATTCATCCAGATCTTTCAGCTCACCCTGACCTTTGGTGATCTTTTCCAACTTCTCCAAAAGCCGACGCGTACCGATCCGGCAAGGGGTACATTTGCCGCAGGATTCGTCAACGGTAAACTCCAAGAAGAATTTTGCCATATCAACCATACAGGTATCTTCATCCATGATGATGAGTCCCCCGGAGCCCATCATAGAGCCAATGGCGATCAAATTGTCATAGTCGATCGGCACATCGATATGTTCTGCGGGAATACATCCACCGGACGGGCCGCCCGTCTGTGCTGCCTTAAACTTCTTACCATTTGGCACGCCGCCGCCGATTTCTTCCACCACTTCACGCAATGTGGTACCCATCGGGATTTCCACAAGTCCCGTATTGGTGATCTTGCCGCCCAATGCAAAGACCTTGGTTCCTTTGGATTTTTCCGTTCCCATGGATGCGAACCATTCCGGTCCGTTCAAGATAATCTGGCAAATATTGGCGTATGTTTCAACATTATTGATGATGGTGGGTTTGCCGAACAAGCCCTTCACAGCCGGGAACGGCGGACGGGGACGCGGCTCACCGCGGTTGCCCTCGATCGAGGTCAACAGTGCCGTCTCCTCACCGCACACAAACGCACCGGCGCCCAAACGCAACTGAATATCAAAGTTAAAGCCGGTACCGAAAATGTCTTTGCCCAAAAGCCCGTTTTCTCTGGCCTGTGCAATGGCGATCTGCAAACGATGTACCGCAATGGGATATTCTGCACGCACATAGATATAACCTTCATCTGCACCAATGGCGTAACCGGCAATCGCCATCGCCTCCAGCACGGCATGTGGATCCCCTTCCAATACGGAACGGTCCATAAACGCACCGGGGTCGCCCTCGTCGGCGTTACATACCACATATTTTTTGTCAGATACGCTGTTGCGCGCAAATTGCCACTTTCTGCCCGTGGGGAATCCACCGCCGCCGCGGCCGCGCAGACCGGAATCCAAAATCGTCTGAATCACCTGATCGGGCGTCATTTCCGTCAAAACTTTTCCCAACGCCTGATAGCCGTCCATGGCGATATATTCTTCAATCTTTTCCGGATCAATCACACCGCAGTTGCGCAATGCAACACGTTTTTGCTTTTTATAGAAATTGGTCTCGGACAGGGACGTCACCACATGATGGTCTCCCGTCTTTTCGTGATATTCCAGACGTGCCACCGGACGTCCTTTGAGCAGGTGCTCTTCAACGATCTCCGGAATATCCTCAGGCTTGACCATGCTGTAGAATGTGCCGTCCGGATATACGATCATAACCGGACCCAATGCGCAAAGCCCAAAGCAACCGGTCGTGACGATTTTAATCTCGTCCTGCAAGTCGTTTGCCGCCAATTCTTTTTCCAGTGCTTGACGCAGCACCGTGCTGCCGGAGGAGGTACAACCCGTACCGCCGCAGATCAGAACATGTGAACGAAACATTTGCACTCTTCCTCCCAATTACTGCTGATTTCCAATGGTGTATTCTTCCACAACGCGGCCGTCTTTGAGGTGCTCTCGGACAACGCGTTTCGCCTTTTCCGGGGTCATTTTGACATATGTGACCTTGTCCTTGCCCTGTGCAAAAACTTCTACCACCGGCTCATACTGACAAATACCGATACAGCCCGTCTGAGAAACGGTCACGGTATCGCTCAGTCCCGCCGATGCAACCTCTTCTACAAAAGCGGAGAGGACCGGTCTTGCGCCGGCAGCAATCCCGCAGGTGGCCATTCCGACAACCACACGCACATTACCGCTGCCCTCACGCAAAGACACTTTGTCTTTCATCTGTGCTTTGATTTTTGCCAAATCTTCAAGTTTCATCGATCTGTGTTCCTCCGATCTGTTGTTGTTCATATTGTTCGCGCAGGTATGCTTTGATCCATGCCAGCACCTCGTAACTGTCAAGCGGAATTTCTTTCCCCAGAATTTCGCGCACTTCCCGGGTATCCAATTTGATCACACGCTGAGGCAACCGATGCTCCAGCAAAAAATCGATTTGCGCATGTCCGCCGATGAGCGTTTCCATCGTGGATGCAAGATCCCCCAGCGGTGTGAAATCGATATGTGTCGTGTCATAGGTAGCACATACGGTGGTTCCGGCATTTGCCGGGTCCTGTTGCTTTGTCGTAGACGAAACGGAAAACGTACCGCCGGTCTGTTCCGCCGTCATACGTAAAAACGGCAATCCCAAACCTACCTTGCGCGTTTTACGTGTGGTATAAAACGGATCTGTCACATGCTGCAGCGTCTGTTCGTCCATACCGCAACCGTTATCAACGATACGCAATGTCATTTTCCCCGTCTGACTCTCATCAATCAGAATCTGTACAAGCGTTGCGCCTGCAGCGACGGAATTCATCGCGACATCCAAAATGTTAAGCGACAGCTCTTTCATCGTCTTTCCGTCTCCTTGCCGGCTGCATGATTACGCAATCCCTGTGCCCAACACACGTTCGTTTTACATGTATTGATCCAAGATGCCGTCGACATCGTTTTTGGTCAATCGACCGTATACCTCTCCGTTTACGGTCAAAACCGGCGCCAAACCACACGCACCGATACAACGTGTCGCTTCCAGTGAAAATTTGCCGTCTTCCGACACACCGCCGGGTTCCACGCCCAACCGTTCTGTGATGCGGTCCACCAGATCACCCGAGCCTTTGACATAGCACGCGGTCCCCAGACACACAGCGATGGCAACGCTGCCTTTGGGATTGAGCGCAAACTGCGAGTAAAATGAGACGACACCAAACACCTCGGCCAAAGGGGTCCCTGTCTTTTCCGCAATGATTTTCTGCACTTCTATGGGCAAATAGCCGTAAATTTCCTGTGCCTCCTGCAAAATCGGCATCAGGTTCTCCCGCTTTGCCCCGTTTTGCGCAATCACGTCCAGCAGCTGCGCCTCCTGCTCCGGTGTGCCGTGAAATGCCACCGTGGTCAGACTCTTTTTCATGCTTCCATTTTCCTCCTGTTGCAAGCGAAACATTGTTACGACCGCCATTCCCCGATCAGCGACGATGCCTTGGCACGGGAATCGCGGTCATATATCAATACGTAATTCTTACATATCATTATATATATATCATAAAATGCGAAAAAAGTCTATACCTTTCCATAAATTTACCAAATCATTTCCTGTATTTCCTATCTTTTCATCCATTATTTTCATTTATTTTACAAAAAAGCCGCAGTACCTGTATCGCTGCGGCTCTCATATTTGCAAAGATCGTCTATTGATGCCCGACATGGTCGATATCATCTATCGATTCCGCCGCATGCTTGCTCACACATACCGTGAACCCATATCCCATCATTCGAGCAAAACCGTTTCGTCCAGCCAGTGCAGCAAATAACGACGCGCAGCATCTTGTTCCATCTGTTCCAGCGGCACGGGAAAAATATCGCCGGGCAGCACATGCTCCCCCTCGCTGATGTCGCACAAACGGTGTGCGTCGGACGCGCTGACCAAATGCAAGGATCGGTACATTTCATTCATTTGTTGATACCGTTGCAATTGTTTTGGGTCATGAAGTTCCGCCGCGGAAAACACCGGACGCGCAGGAAAATCACCCAATATTGCCAAAAGTCCGTTGCTCCTGCGGTCAATATGGGCCGGATATACCGCCCCTCCATGCGCGTGCACAAGCGCGGTCGCTTCTTCCAAGGACAAATCGGTGGCACTGATCAACAATTGCTTTTCCCGCCCCAAAACTTCATCCTGCTCGTTCATGATCAGCTGATCGCCGAAAATTTCCGGTCGATTGTCCACACGCATGCGATGTGCGGCGACTGCCTGTCCAAATGCCATCGCTTGCGCAAGTGTGACAAACAAGCAAACAAGGTGAATTTCCTCCGCACTCTCCAATTCCATACCGGCAATGGGCAACACACCCACCGTGCGGCATGCGTCAAAGAACGCCGGACAATTGTCACAGCTGTTGTGATCGGTCAAAGCGGCAATCTTGATACCGTTGAGAAACGCCATTCCCGCCACATTCGATGGCGTCATGTCGTTGTCCGCACAGGGAGAGAGGCAGGAATGCATGTGTAAATCACACGCGTAATTGGTCATGATATCCCCCGATCACATGACGCCGTCTCTTCGTGCAGCAACCGGTCGAGCGCGGCGCAAAGTGCATAGGTGCTTTTGTTGCTGCGCAACACCGTGATTTTTTCTCCACGCGCCTTGTCCAACACCTCCGGCTCCATCTCCACGCCTTCTGAAAGCAAAACCGCACTCACATCACGCAAAAGAGCAACCGCGATGACATTGGCATTGGTCATAATGGTGATCCAGATCTGATCCGCCTCCACATTGCCCATCACCCAGCTGAGCAGATCTCCTGCATATCCGCCGCATACTGTGCGCGACAAATCGCCCTCGCTTAAAATCTCCGCGCCCAGAAGCGCCGCCGCCTGCTGTACCGTCATTGTGCAGATTCCCCTTTCCCTCTGTCATCAGGTTTTTCCGTTGCCTGGTATGTGGTCAAACAGAATTTGTGTTTGTATTGTAACATATCATCAAGAAAATCGCAACCATTTCCGTTGATTCTCCATCGCGCACCGCCCCGTGCATCCGAAAAAAACGGCTGCTGTATTTTCAGATGTATAGGATGGCAGACGACAACAAGCGCCACACCGAACCGTACGGTCTGGCGTGGCGCCCGTTTTCATCTGTTTTTTGTAGATGTTTCGACTTTTCAAAAGTTTTACGGTAACGCTATAAATCCCCGCAAACCGCTCCTCTGTCGCTTCTTTTTGTTTTTATCCGATTAAATTGGTTAAAGTACCGCTGCCTGTCTTTGTCGGCGTGCCGCCGCTGAATGTGCCGCCCTTGAGAATCAGCTCGCTGCCTCCATCTTGGATGTAGAAGTGTTGCAAACCGGATTTCGCCGTAAAATCGCCGCTCTCCACGGTAGCGGTCGCACCGCCCACCAGATATATCGTATAAAAATTGGTTGCTGTCACCGTGACATTTCTCAAAGTGGCCGTGCTGCGTCCCAGCACCTCAATACCGCCCTCACAGACAATATTCTCAATCACCACATCTTGGCTGTTGGCTGTCACGGCAAGTGAGTAGGAAATCTTTCCTGTTGCGGAACCGGACATAGGGCCTGCCTTGATCTGTCCGTTTTTGATCACGGTACCGCTTCCCGCAATCATAAAGCGGTCGTTGGAAAGTACGGTAATCGTATGGCCGTTCAAATCAAGGACGGCATTTGGTGTAAGAATATAAGTGTCCGGTGTCCCATTGCCGTAGGAACCCGTGTTTTTCAGTGACACATCCTGAATCAACGTAATCTGATCCGCCCCGTTTTCAAACGTCGATTTTACCGCCTGCTCTGTCGCAACATATGCATCACCGTTTGCATTTGTATACAACCCATCGACCGTATCGTCTGCTGTAACAGGAATATATGTATGTTCAATCAACACATACAATTGACCGTTTTCCGTATACGTTCCATTGCCGTTATCTATATAAATCTTCTCATACGCGGCACCCGTATCATATTGATTGTCAAAGCTGTCAGATTCTACGGTATCCTGCGTAGCGACAAGGTTTACACCAAGCTCAATTTTGGGCGCAGTCTGTCCACGGTAGTTCGCCTCATTGCCCACCGTCTCGGGCATGTACACAACCAGCGCCAGGTATTCCGGGTCAGCGCCGGCAAGAAGGTTACCCGCCTGCGTGTATGTATCCAGTAAAACAGGATTATCAACCGCCGCAATGGCGTCCGCACGTGTTGCAAAAGATGTCTGCTGCCCTTTCACCACACCGTATTGCAGGTAATCGGAAAGCAGAAATTCCTTCCCTGCTACATTCACGCCCGGTGTCTGCGCATCGATGTTCATGGAAAGCTGGTATTTCAGTGCAAGGCTGCATTACATTTCCGCTTCTCGGATTATTTCTATCATGTGTGACAGCGATGTAAAGCAGTCCGTTTTTTTCACTTGCTCAACAACAACTTTTCCAGCTTCTGAAGCAATACTCCTATGCCAAAACTCCTTGCGAAGCACATAACCAAAGTCATATGGTTGTTCTATATCAACCTCTATATAACCAATGGAATAATTGTTATCTTTTCGGCAGATAGCATAAGCATAAGCCTGTGGCTGTGCGTACTTTGTTAAGTATCTTTCCTCATAGAATTTCCTTGTTTTTCAATTCTTTTTATAGGATACCACGGAAGAAATTTATTAACTTCTTCATCTTCCAAAATCAAAAAAAGAGCTTCTATATCTTCTTGAGTAAATTTTCTCAATATCAATCGCTCTGTTTTTAATATAGGTGTATTCACGCTATCCCCTCAATAAGTTCATGATTATCGCTCGGTTTCTTTAGGCAAAGGGGCGACCAACCGCCCCCCGATTAGTCAGGTTAAGTGCTTTTCAAACACATAAACCGTTCCACAGTTAGTACTGACTTTCTTTTCAAGCAATAACAAATTGCAATCATTCGCAATTCTCAAAAGCTGTTTTTCGTCAGAAAGAAGTCTTACTTTTTCTAACCAATAAATTTTCTCCTCTTGAGAAAACTCATAATCATCAAATATATGTTGTTGCGCTCTGTTTTCGATTTTAGAGCAACGTATCACCAAGCGTCCGCCAAACGCCAATACTCTTGCTGCCTCGCGAATTATAGCATCAATTTCCCTGCATTCTTCAAGACCGCTATTACAGCACACCGCAGTAAACATAGAATCCTCAAACGGCATATTCCAAAGCGAGGTCGCAATTCCAAGGCCGTTTACATTATAGTATTTAGCAATCGCATCTGCGTTTTTGGCACAAACAAAATCTATATCCACACCAATGTAGTAATCAGATTTACTCATATTTCTCATTACCGCATTAGTTCCCATTCCTGCTCCGATAGTCATTTCAAGGACAATATTATTCTGTGTATGCAAAATACTATCTGCATAGTAGTCATAAAAATCAGAAGTCGCATCATACAATTTTGATGCTTTTTGTGCTTTGCTTTCGCCGTTTTGGATTTTAGAACTTATTGTAATAGATTTAATCAATGAGTTTAAATCTATGTCATCGCTTAATTCATTCCGCCCAAAAGCCCATATTGGCTTTCCGTTTTCGGCATAGTATGAAAGTCTCTTAATGAACTGATTTTTATCTGGGATATGAGCATCCAAAAAATTTTTCTTTTCCTTAAAGTACATTTCGGGGTCATGCGGATAATACTTGCTGCATAACTCTTTCATAAAGCTCTTGAACATTTCAATTTCCTGCCAAAACAATATTTCATCAATGGCGTTTAAAATCATTTCATTTTCTCCGCAAATTATAATTTATTCTGAAATAATCCAAATACTGCTTAAACTTATCCTGCGCAGAAAGGCAGGTATCGGTAAGGTAGCCCCTTTCCCGGTTCCATTCTTTAAGGCCTCGGTAGTAGAACATTTTTATTTTATCCTCAATGATAAACGGAACGATGTCGTACTTTAAGCACTCTTTGAACATAATAAGTCTGCCGACACGGCCGTTGCAGTCTTGAAACGGGTGAATGCGCGCGAACTTCACATGGAATTCCAAAATATCTTCGAGCGTAACCTTTTCTTTACTGTTATAAAGGCTCAGCAACTTTTTCATTTCGGTCGATACAGCTTCGGGCTGGGTGGTTTCCGTGCCGCCGACCTCGTTAGGCAACTTTTTATAAGCACCGACGGCAAACAATCCCTGTTATAAAAATCTATGAAGAAACAATATTACCTTTGGTACTATTTGAAACGGCTATCGTGTTTTATGTATATTTGGCTTTGTGAGTGTTTGAATCTTATTTATCCGCGTCTGTTTTCGCATCTGCTCCTTGCTTTGTTTTCTCTGTGTCGTCGGTCGCTGCGTCCGCCTCACGCACTTGTTCCTGCAGCATGCGTGGGAAAAAGGGCGATTCTCCCACTTCCCCGCGTTCCAAAATTTCCTGCAATGTTTGACGCATCATAATGACACATTCGCCTTCGTGCGCCTCGCCGCGCACGATATCTTCTGCAAACGCCGCGCACGTCGGCGCACCGCAGGAACCGCAATCCATATTGGAGAAACATTTGGTCAATTCCTGTATCATCGCCAGCTTTTTCTGTGCCACACGTCGATCCTCATCCAACCGCATAACCGTAGAGGCCGGAATGTCGCATTCAAACATGACCTCGGCGGGTACGTATCCGTCATCCCGACGCGAGGTATGCGGAATGTGGTTCTGGGAAACGGGCAAATACCGGCGCAAATTTTGCAACCGTGCCTTGGCAATGAACGGATTTTCCACGTTCATTGCACCCCCGACACACCCGCCGCTGCACGCATTGAGTTCCACAAACTCCAGTCCCGCAAAATTTTCTTTTTCAATTTCATCCAACACCTGAATGACATTTTCAATCCCATCTGCGGCCAGATATTTGTCATTGAACAATGCGCTGCTCTCCCCGCCGCTGCCGGCCCAGCTGATGCCAATGATACCAAACTTGCAAGTGGCCCGCGGCACGGTGATATGCTTCATGGCGTCAATCAAATCAAAATAGATATCGCTGATCGACAAAACGCCGTCGACAGCGCTCTCTTTGACTCCCAAAGGACTTCGAACATAGGAAACTTTGGCAGGACAAGGGGATATAAACAACACACAGATATCCGACGGCTGCAGTTCCGGATGTGCCTGTAACGCCTCCTCTTTGGCAATGCGTGCCGCCAACTCTACCGGCGCCAAAATCGGCAACACGTTATCCAGCAGAAACGGAAACCGAATGGATATGAGCCGAACCACGGCGGGACAAGCCGAACTGATGACCGGCTTTGGAATATCTTCTCGTTTGAGATACTCGCGCGTGTATTCACTGACCAACTCTGCCGCGCGCGCCACCTCAAATACATCGTCAAACCCACAGTCCAACAGAGCGGAGACCACATAATCTAAATTTTCCAATTTATCAATTTGTCCGAACAACGCCGGTGCAGGCAATGCAATCTTCCACTTATAATCGGAAAAGTCAGATAATTTATCAAACACCGCTTTCTTGGCATTGTACGGACAGCGGCGGATACATTCACCGCAATCGATACACCGCTGACTCATAATGACTGCTTTTCCGCCGCGCACACGGATGGCTTCCGTCGGGCATCGCTTGATGCAGGTGGTACACCCTTTACAAAGCGAAACATCCAGCGTCACAGAGTGCAGCGTCGGCGACGTTTTTTTGCGATCTTTCGCGGATTGTTCTTCCGCTTGTTTGCTCTTGTCCATGGGCTCTGCCATATGTGTCTCCCCTCCCTTCTGTCAGATTTTCTGAATATCCACAGTTTTCTTTTGATCGTTTGATCCGTTTTCCCAGCGTTTGATTTGATAAACAATTCACGTCTCCACAGATCAGCAATCCTGAAGAACAAAATACAACAGATCGGCTGTGTATGGAAACATCACAACTGTGATACCACGTTCGACTTTATAAATTGACCCGCATCCTTACCGTCGTACCCACACCCAATTCGGTGTCGATATGCATCTGATCTGAATACCGCTGCATGTTGGGCAGCCCCATACCGGCACCAAATCCCAGCGAACGAATATTGTCCGGCGCGGTTGAATATCCCGCCTGCATGGCAAGTGACACATCCGGGATTCCGGGACCGGTGTCTGCCAAAACAATTTCGATGTAATCGTCATAAACCGTCACATCTGCCGTACCACCGTCGGCATGAATGACCATGTTGATCTCTCCCTCATACATGGCAATGGAGACACGGCGGATGATTTCTGCGTCGATGCCCAATAATTGCAACGATTTTTTAATCTGCACGGACGCCTTGCCCGCAGAAGTAAAATCACTGCCGTCCACGTCGTAATGAAAATTGATGCCCTCTGCCATTGTTCTCTCCTCTATTTGCACGCCCGATTCAGATCCTTTGCCACATCCGGACACACCACAGGCGTACTCCAAACGACGGCATGATATGAGATCCATGTACCGCCGTGTATGTTTTTGTGAAACCAAACCAATCGCGCAAAATTCCCCTACATCACACATATCGGAAAACGCGCAACCGGGAAACCGTAGCTGCCTATCGCATGCCTTTCGTCAAAGGGGACGCACGCGATTGCCGTAATATGTATCTACTTCCGCCGTTTCTTTTTGTCCTTACGTATTTTCGCCCATCGCCTCACCGGTATTCGGCAAATCGCCTGCAACGCTGCCTGCCTGTAACCCGGCCTGATATAAAATGCCGCAAGCGGAATACATGCGCTCCGAAGAAAACAGCAGCACAATTCCCGTCTCCCGTGCCAAATCAATGACATCTTGAGATGGCTTCTTGCCGCGCACAAATACGATGCAGCAAATATCCATCATCTGGGCGGTGCGAATCACCTGGGGGTTCACCAAACCGGTGATCAATACCGCCTGATCTTTGACAAACGCCAACACGTCGCTCATCATATCACTGCCGCAGGCGGAATGCACATCGCGATCCAGCATCTCTTCCCCACACAACACCCGGCAGTGCAGCAATTCTTTGATCTCTCTGATCTTCATTGTTTCCTTTTGCCCGCAACTCGGTGCGCGGGGCCTCCTCCATTTTATGAATTTTTCTGTTTTTTCGTTGTTATTTCGTTGGTACAATTTATCATCGTATCCGTCGAACCGATCGTCGTTGGGGCGAATGGTTTGTTATTCCTACGTATCCAAGCACCAAAACGGCCCCGATCAGCGACTTTTTTCATTTGTGACTTTTTGCCGTTGGTACATATCAAATTCCATATTTTTATGATACAGGATATCGGTGGAAAATTCCACCGATTTTTAAAAATTCGTACATTTTTACAAAAGATCGCGGTTGCATTTGTGCAAATGTCCAACTTTATATGTCCAAGCGCTCAAAACGTACCAACCACTCACGGTTGTTATGAAAAAGCCCTGTTTGTTTCGTGTTTCTGTTTGGATTTACACATTGATCTGAAAGCCGTCAACGAAGTTCTCTCCAACTGCAACCATTGTTGTCCCTGCGTTTTTATGGATGCGCCGTTGTCGGTCATCGGTCCTGCGCTTTTTCATTTTCGGTTGCACGCACACTGACATCTCCGGCAATGACGGTTTTACTCTCCCCGTTTTCGCACCGCACCACCAAGCCTCCGTTTTCATCAATACCCATACATATGGCATCATACGGCTGCGCCGCATAAACGCGCACAGGCCGTCCCGTCAAATAAGAACGGCGGCGGTATTCCTCCAAATAAACATCATACGATCCGTTTTTCTGCTCCAGCCGTAATATCTGTTCGGCAATTTCATCAATCAGCGCTGCGGCCAGCGCGTTGCGCTGCATTTGTGGTGTTTGCCACACCGCCGTCGCTGTCTGATCAAGGGGCGCGGGGAAGCCGCCTTGCGGGGGAAAGCAATTCACACCGATACCGATGATCACCCATTCTACGCCGCCGCTCTCCACGTCCATACCGGCCTCCGTTAAAATGCCGGCACATTTTTTTCCTTCGATATAAAGATCATTCACCCATTTGATCTGCGTTTTTCGTCCGCCAAAACGCTCCACCACTTGTGCCGCCGCCACGGCGGTGGCCTGCGTGATCCCCGTAATGCGTTGGGCGGAAATTTGCGGCCGCAGCAAAAGAGAAACATACACGCCCCCCGGCGGAGAGAAAAACGATCTCCCCAAGCGGCCTCGTCCGCTCCCCTGTTCTTCCGCCAAAACCACCGTGCCATGCGGTGCGCCGTTGTGCGCCGCTTCTTTTAACACGTTATTGGTGGAATCACACCGGGGCAGCACCTGCAACGAAAAGCCGGACGCCGCGCCGTGTAGATGTGCGCGAAGATCGGACGCGCAAAGATAGTCATATGCACTGTTGAGTGTATATCCCTGATGCGTCTTTCCGCTGATCGGCACCCCTTGCGCACGCAGTGCATGCATCCGTTTACACACATTTGCGCGGGTCATATGAAGCGTTTGCGCCAACGTTTCGCCCGACAAACAACGTCCCTCCAAATGCGCCTGCACCAAAAGTTCCCACAATTGTGCATCGCGTGCAGACAACGTGTCGTCCCCATGGCTTTTCTTCTCTTCGTTTGCGTCGTACCCGACTGTCATGCCTTTTCCCCCGCAGCATGCCGTTTGATTGCCTCAAATGTTTCATCACTGATGACATGTTCTATTTTGCAAGCATCCCTTGCCGCTGTTTCTTCGCTTACGCCCAGACGGACAAAATAGGAGGCCAATACGCGATGGCGCTCATACGTCTTTTCCGCAATGCTGCGGCCCGCATCGGTCAGAATCAAATATCCTGCATCATCGGTCTGAACCAATCCGCCCTCTTTGAGCAGTCCCATCGCACGGGAAACACTCGGTTTGCTGTAACCCATATAGTCTCCCACATCCACGGCACGCACGTGCGGCTTTTGCTGCAGCAAAACCAACAGCGTTTCCAGATACATTTCGCCGGACTCCTGCAGTTTCATACTCTTTCCCTCTCCCATTTTTTATCCAATATATCATTTATTGTTTGTTTTTTTACGTTCATCAAACAGGGCACACAGAAATCTGTCGAACACGTCGTTTTTCTTGTCCTGTTTTTGGGGGATGTTACCCAAGCCTATTGCAACGACAATGCCGCATACGGCACAGCCTTTTTTCATTTGCCATTTGATACGATTCCCCACCACGTTTATAGTAACACAAAGCATACCCGTTGTCAATCTGACCTGCCTGTCTCTCTGCCTACAAACGACTTCCCACACTGTCCCAAAAACACTGCTGGTGTATCACTCGGCAACCATAAAAGGTAGCCGATATTGTGTTTTTCGACGAATATTTACCATCAATCAAAAACAAAGATCCCCTGTCGCTGATGCGAACAGGGGATCTGATATAAAACTTGGAATGATATGTCAATTACAACAGAAAGTCGCGATACAATCGTCGCCTGTTGTACTTACATCATTTGAGGCGCTTGGGGCGTTGTTTTTTTACGGGACAACTCGCACACCAAAAGATAAGCAGAAATCACGATGGTAGCAAGCGTGAACAACAAAAACAGCACGCCCCAGAATGTAATGTCGAATGAAACACTGGCAAGCGAAGAGGTGAAAGATCCAAGGCTGCTGAGCGCATCGGAAACTTCTCCCGCACCGGTGATCCACTGAAACAGAAAAACGATCAGCGTCAAGGCCCCGGTGACAAGCGACAAAAGCGGTGCAAAAAACCGAACAATCGGACGCACGGGAGAAAGGAATGACAACGGTATTTTGTCATCCACCACCCGCAAAATCGTCCATACAGCAGAGATAAAGACAAGAATCATAAAAAACACGGAGAAAAATTTCCAATCAAACAGATCATGCAACGAGACAGACTCGCTCTGATTTTGAGACATGCCGAACATGGAAACAGATGCGGATACCGCAAACAAGCCGATCCACCAGAAAACCACGGAACTCAAAAACTGCATGCCGCCCACCACACAGGACAAAATCCACTGCACCGTTTTGGTGGTTCCGGGAAGCGTCAAAGACCCCAGTTTCGGATTGGTCACCGTTTCCGTTCCCATACCGGAACCGGCCATGGCTCCCGTTCCCGTTGCAGTCGTCTGTTGAAAATCGGTTGTCTCGTTTGTTTGGGGGACAGGTGCACCGCATGTGGGGCAGAATTTCACGCCGTTGGGAATTTCTTTGCCGCATTGATTACAAAACATCTCTTTGTCTCCTTTTATATCATTATTTATATCATTTCATGGACCACAAAACCGACATCGTCATGTGATGCGCCGGCCAATGACGGAACGATGCATGTTTTGTCAACAAATTGTAAACTGTAAATCTATTTTATCTGATTCTTTGCCGTTTGTCAATCCCTTTTCTTCACTCCGAACAAAACGGATCAGATTCTGCGTTTTATACAAAAATTCTCTCTCAAACGTTTGTTTTTTTTGCCCGGTTCACCACGCCTTCTCTCCCCCGACACGTCTCATGCCTCTGATCGACTGCCGCGCACCGACAGCGTTGAAATAACCTCAAACAAAAATGCCGGATTCTTTTCTGCCGTTTCCAGAACAAAAGACACCACTCATATTCCCAATACTGCAATAAAAGGATTATAAAATTCCAAAAACAGAAAATAACAAATGCGGCGCAGACTGTTATTTTGTCTGCGCCGCATGGTTTGTTTTGGTGTAAAAAAATTCTAATCTGTTGCCCCATGCAATCTCAGCTTTTTGCTTCCGGATCAACCGTACGCCCCTCAACCACACGCGTACAGTCGTCTATCACTTTTTGTATATCATTGCGCAGCACATAAAACTCGCCGCTGCCATTGATGGTATACAACGCACGCCGTGTCGAGTACGGATAAAACCGGTACGTGATCTCCGTGCCGCTGGTGGTTACCATACGCAGGGTAAGTGCACAGGAAAGATGTTCCGTTTCCACATCCGCTTCCGTATACGGTGCATAATCCTGCAATTGCACAGAGAGCAATACACGATAAAAATTACGGAAATTGGTAATATCCGTGATTTGGGTGCCGCTCACCGTCTCCGTTACACGCAGATTTTTGTCAGCGTCGGTCTGATCACGCAGATGCGTCAATGCAAATGACGCATTCACGGTATCGCTTTGCACATCAATTTGTGCGATTTCCGCAATGTTGCGCGAATAAATGGAACGATCAATAAAATCAATCAGATCCCAATCCAAGAATTTCAACGTATCTGCCGGAACGGTTGCAATGATATCTGTGAGAGGAGATGCGACATAATACAGATCCTCTTCCGTTTGCTTTTCGGAGATCAGCAGTTGGACTTGCACCCCATCATAGGTGTAAGAAATCTCATAGGCAGGATCCAAACATCCGTATTTTGCCAAATTTTCATCGTTTAGCCCCTGTGCCACTACCGCTGTTCCGGTGAGCTGTGTGAGCGTGGAGAGCACGGCTGTATCATAATTTTCTACCGATGGGGTATATTCCGCGGGGTACGTCATCTTAAACACGCGAGTGGATGCCAGCGTTTGACGCTCATCCTCTGACAAATATACCGCCTGGAACAACACCTCGCCATGGCGTTTGAGGGTAAAGTTGTCCATGAGATAATACTCGTTTTCCGGCACGGGATAGACCAAAAGCGGCGTCATCATGGTTGCCATGGGCTGTGCAATACACGTATCAATATAATCCGCAGGAATCACATATACCGCGTCCCGTCCTTCGTAACGGACATAATATCCCGTTCCTGCGGGCGTTTTGTCTCCCAATAGCACCGTGTGTGTCACATTGGCGGTGGTGGTAACGGTATAAGACATGGGTTCTTTGCCGGGTGTCAGGCCGTATTCCGAAAAGTCCTCGCAGGCAGTGGTCACACGCTGCAAGACGCTCGGCCGGCAGGTTGCGGCAACCAACATGGACAAGCGCTGCTGTACGTACGAATTGTCTTCCGCGTCCCGCATGACAAAATTCCCCTCATTGTCACGGTATATCTCATAACTTCCCTCGGAATTGCGCCATGCGATGGACTGCACTTCCGACTGGCTCACAGGCGCAAAGATATACATAATACTTTGCGCCGCGTCCGGGTCGGCCAATGTCTCACATTTCCCCGCTGCACGGTCGACAGCACTTGCAGGCAGCAAATCCTGGGGCGTAAACAATTCACGCGTCGCGATCCGATCGCCGCTCTCATCTCCGCCCGCCAAAAACAGTGCCCATGTCACAACACCCAATCCCGCAATCAATGCCAGTATCAAGATCCACCACCGCCGGCGGTGTGTCGCTTGCCGCTTAAAATAACGGCGCTGCAATCGATCCTTTTTTGTCTGGGTGGAAAATGTGGAAAGCTTTTTTAACACATCGTCGATGCTCTTCTCGCCCCCCGGCGCATCTTCCCCCATGAGCCGATATTCTTCTTCCAGCCGCTCCTCTTCACTGCGGCTGTCCGCATGCGCCGATGCGCCCGGCACCTCTGTTTCACGCGCTTCGTCGTTTCGCTTCTCAACGTGCGCTTTGTCTATGTTATCAGGACTTGATTGATTCGGCCGATCCGTTTCATTCGTTGTGTCATCGGCATACCTGTCGGCAGAATCGCTGCCGGTTTGTTGCTCGGAACTGACAAAACGATCTGATTTCTGTTTTTCCGCGTCTTGTCTTGTATCTGTCGTTGTGTCCTGTTTCACCGCGGATAAGCTGTCTTTTTCTTCCGGGCGCGTCGTTTCCGGTGCCTCCGCATCGGCCACGGCCTGTCGTTCGCGATCCTGTTGTTTCATAAGCGTTTTCTCCTGACCCAAACCACCGTGCCGCAGATCAAAATGGCTACGGGGATGACAACCGCCGTGACGATCAACCAGGTGCGCGCCTGCGTTGTACTGACGGTAAGTGTGGAGGCATCAAATTCCTTGTAATCAATGCTGACTGCTGTTTGATCTTTGTTGAAAATATTCATCAGTGAATAAATGATGTCACGGTTGCCATACGCATTTTTGGACAGATATTCATCATCGCAAAACGATGTGCTGCCACAAGCAAGCACATACGAATACAAATTGCCGTCATTGGTAACCGTCGTTTCGCGGCTGAGCAGCATCAGATCGACTTGTCCGGTCGTCACACTGCCATCTCCCGCAATACATTCTGCAGAAGGTGTTGTGGTCAGCACGCTGCTGGTGTCCCGCGCGTTCTTGTCATCATACGGCTGATACAGTGGCCGCGCGGCAGGTACAATCGTAATGGGTTGCGAATCCAATGCCTTCATATCCTGGGTAACCGAGGACCCCAGTTCCCCGTCATCCGCCAAAGAAGCAATCAAATCCATGCCATCCGTGGAAACCGCGCTGCTTTCGTCGCGCACGGTCGCCTCTCCGTATACGATTCCCCATTCCTCCAGATATTCATCCAGCTGCGGACAATCGGGCGTCTGTGCTCCCATGAACACCATCAGATTTCCGTAGTTCATCATATATTCGTCCAGTACCGCAATCTCATTGCCCGCCGCGTCAAATGCGCCGTGGAAATCAAATTTGGGATCATAGATCACAACCACGCTTGTCTCTTCTGCCAACGTGTCTTGTGTCAAATCCACGGTCTGTACTTCATATCCAACATCTTCAAACAAATCCGAAAGCGCCTGCGGCACTCGTTCTCCATGCCCGGTGGTAAACGCCGCAATCGGTCGATTCTCTCCTCCCAGTTGCAGCAACGCATTGGCAAACCGCTGCTCACCGCGGAATGCTGTCGTCTGTCCGCTTTCACTGTCTGTCACATAAAAATCCGACTGCGCGTATTTGCGAAAATTGATGGTCTTCCCTTCGCTGTCCATATTGCGCACAATCACATCGGTGGTATTGACATTTTCCGATGTCGAACGTTTATACTGCGCCGCCAAAGACGGATATGTCACCACATCCAGATATTCCACAGAAACATTGTCCAACTTTTCCGAGAGATCCCGCGCACAATTGTAAATCAGCATGGAATCGGTATCCGTTGAAACACGGTCCAGTGGCTCACAGAATAAAATCTCATAATTTCCCTGCAGATCTTCCAGAAGCGTAATGGTGGAATCGGAAACCGTAAACAAATCGTTTTGGGTCATATCCAAGTACCAGTTGTTGCGGGTGGTAAGCGCCGAAATGATGACGTTTACGACAACCAGCACCGCCAATACAACGACAGTTAACAGCACGGAAAGAGAGGAATAATGCAATCGTTTGTTCTTTTTGCCTGCCATGTTTTTCTTCCCCCCTCAGCTCCAGCGCTTCCGTTCGTACATCCGTACGGTCAAAAAGAGAAACGCAAATACAATAGACAGATAATACAACAGAGATGCGGCATCAAAGATACCGTAAGCAAAATTGGAAAATCGGGTAAAGATGGAAATCCAATTCATCACCACGCGCAGCCATGCCAGATTGACATATGGCGTGAAAAACGACACCAGCAACAACACCGCAATGAGAAACATGGTCAAAAGTGCCGCCACCAGCTGGCTCTCCGTGAGAGAGGAGAGAAACGTTCCAATCGCAATAAATGCACCGCCCATCAACAACACACTTAACACATTCCCCAAAAACACCGCCATGTTCGGCGTGCCGTAAATCCCCAAAGCGATGGCATTGATGACCGCGCTGCACAAAAACGATGCGGCAAACATGGTGTACGCCGCGAAAAACTTTCCGCCAACCATACCCCAAAGACTGACCGGAGAGGTGAGCAAAAGCTGCTCCGTCCGCTGTTTTTTCTCTTCGGAAAACATTTTCATGGTCAAAAGCGGTACAATCACGATAAACACAAAAATCAGCGAGGTAAAATAGCCGCTGACACTGCCCGTGGCACCGTCACTTAGCACCATATAGTAAAAGCAAAAGCCGCTGACCGCAAAATAGATTGCGGTAAAGATATATCCGATGGGAGAAGTGAAATAAGACCGCATCTCCCGCATATAAATGGCTGTCATTGAAACTTCCTTTCGCGCCGCGCCAACCAAACATCATTGGCAACAGAACCATTTTGTTCTCGGCATGGGATTTTGTCGGTTTTTCTACATGATATCATAATCAAATATCATCAACATACGGCTGCACACGTCACGAAAATTTACCGTGTGAACAATCACACAGCGGCAACATGTGTACCAAATACCAGCAACTTTTCGCTGTTACTGCTTTTGACGCGGCGTCCCGACGGGACGAATCCGCTCCGTTTTTTTGCGTGGGGGACGTCTTTGTTGTTCCTGTTTTTCCAACAAGGAGAGAAACACGTCTTCCAAACTTGTCCCGGTGCTCTCCAGGCCGATGAGCGGCCAGCCGTGTTGTGCAAGCATGCGAAACAACGGAATACGAATATCGACACCCGCCTCACTTTCCATGCGATATGCCACGCTGCCTCCCTCGCGCGCACCCAAAGACACCGCGGCACGCACACCGCCCAATCCGCGCAAAGCAGAAAGCACTTGCTTTTCCGGTCCAACGATCTTGGCCGTCTGGCGCCGTGCACTGTCCACTTCCTCCGCGATCTCGGTCGTTTTCGCATCCGCAATGATCTTGCCGCGATGAATGACCACCACACGTTCGCACACAGCACTGACCTCAGGCAAGATATGGGTGGAGAGAATCACCGTATGCTGCTTGCCCAGTCCTCGGATCAAATTGCGGATCTCCACAATTTGCCGCGGATCCAAACCAACCGTCGGCTCATCAAAGATCAGAACCGGGGGATTTCCCACCAGTGCCTGCGCAATGCCCACACGTTGCCGATACCCTTTGGAAAGGTTGCGAATGATACGGCGCGCAACATCCGCAATCTGTGTCACTTCACAGATCTCCTCCAGATGTTTTTGCCGATGCAGCGTACAACCTTTGAGGTCATAAATAAAATTCAGATATTCCAAAACCGTCATATCCAAATACAGCGGCGGCTGTTCAGGCAAAAAGCCGATCCGCTTTTTCGCCTCGCGTGGATTTTCCAGAATGTCAATCCCGTCAATCAGCGCACGGCCGAAGTCACAGGACAAATACCCGGTGAGAATATTCATCGTTGTGGTCTTGCCCGCGCCGTTTGGGCCGAGCAGTCCCACAATCTCCCCTTCGTTCACCGTAAAACTGACATCGTCTACCGCTCGAATATCGCCGAAGGTCTTGACAAGATGTTCGATATTGATCATATTGCATTGGTTCCTTTTGCAAAAATTTTATCGTATGTTTTACCGGGTTCAGTATAACATACAAATAAGGGAGAAGTCAAGAAAATAACGCCTTGTACACCGTACTGGACGCGAGGGGTATGCCGCATCATTTCATTTTTTACGATTTCTTTTTTGTTTTTTCATATTTTATGTATGTTTGGAAAAAAACGGTCGCGTAAATACAGGAGAAAATACCGCAAAACTTGACAAATCATACACCGTGGAGTATACTGATATTTAATAAGTAAACTCAACATCAACAAAAACAAACAGCCAAGTGATTCCGTCTTTCATTTGATGAGATTGATCTTGTTATAACCTTGTTATCCACCGTTTTTACGCGTTCTAACACAGGAAAAAATTGCCATGCAAACCATTCACATTATCGCCCCGGGCAATCTCAAAGAGGCCTATTGGCGGGATGCCTGCGCGGAATATTGCAAACGGCTGCGCCCCTATGCAGCCGTGCAGATTCACGAACTGCGTGAGGCGCCGCTTCCCGCACAACCCACCCCTGCACAAATTCAGCAGGCACTGCAACACGAGGGCGAGCGAATGCAAGCGATGGTTCCGCATGGGGCATATACCATCGCGCTTTGTATCGAGGGAAAACCGATGTCTTCCACAAATTTTTCCAAGCTGCTTTGTGACACGGTTTCGCGCGGTGTGCGCGATGTGGTGTTTTTCATCGGTTCCTCATTTGGGCTATCCCAAACAATCAAAGATTTTAGTCACTGCCGGTTGTCTTTTTCCGAAATGACCTTTCCTCATCAAATGATGCGCGTCATGCTGCTGGAGCAAGTCTACCGTGCGAAAAACTTGGCGGCAGGCGGAAAATACCACAAATGATATGATCATCCTTTGACGGCAAAACTGCCCACTCCACCTTTCTAAAATACCTGTTGCGGAGAAAAATTATGAGCCATACCCCGCGTACGCCACAAGGCGCGTCATTTTGGGACAAAAACAAAAATCTTCTTTTGCGCGTCGTGCTCTGTCTGCTTCTTGCGACAGCCACGGTACTCACCGTCTGGTATTCCGCACGTATGCCTGCAACGATAACACCGGACAACGATGATGCCGATCAAACGCAGTCCAATGATCCCCTGCCGGCGCCGGATGAGCAGCATCCGACTGATCAGCCGTGGACCTCAACCAGACTGCATGTTGATACCGACGGCGCCGGTATTTCATTAGACGCTTTTCTTGCATCTTGTCCAACTTTTGACGCAAAAGATGCGGTGATGGTGACCGGTGAATATGAGCCATCCACCGTACTCAAACGCATTGCTTTGCCGGAAAGTATCACCACAAGCGCCTCACTTTCCACACGTCCCGCACAACAAATCACGCGCGAATGGCGTGCAGAGAGTTGGGGAACAACCTTTGAAACCGTAGTAACCGAAACAACCCAGGTCCGTCCGGCCGTGGAAACGGTAAGCGGATATTTGGTATGTGACCGAGGAGATGGCACGTATGATCTTTTGGACACAACCGGTTCTGTTGTGTTTTCTTCCCTCTCCTTTGGTGCCGTGACCCCCACATCCCTGTCGGATGCTGCAGGCAATCCCTTGTTTTTGGAAAACGGCGGATATACGGTGCTTATAGACGGCACGCGTATCGCATATGACACCAAGGGTGTGAACATGGCCAACCGTTCTACCTGTCTGGGTACTACGGGAGACGCAGGAAACGAAAACATTCGTATCTATGAAGCAAACGGTCGTTATGGTTATCAGACAAACGACGGCGCAAGATTGACAGACGCTGTATATACCCGTGCATTTGCATTTTCCGAAGGGCTGGCGTTGGCAATGGATGAAACGGCATTGTACGTATTGGACACGACCGGTCAGTGCCTGTACACGGCACCTTATACCGTTTCTTCTGACTTGGAGGGTTCGGCATCGTTGTTGTTACCCGATACAGAAGGACTTGAATCACTGGGATTCTTTTATTTTGATCATGGGCTCATGCGCATTCGTCAACGCATCAGTTATACCCCGCAAGAAGGGTATTACTACAACAACTATTATGTTTTTGATGCGGACGTGTTGCTTGACGCCTACGGGAATGTGACAGAAATGCCCAACGGCTATGAATTGGTCTCTTATCATGATGGCATTCGCATATTGCGTCATTCACAAACCGGGGCTGTGGGACTGGCCGATCATCTCGGACAATGGATCACCCCGCCCGCGTTCCAGGACGCCACTCCCTGCGTACAGGGTCTGACGCCGGTAAAATACAACGACAAATGGGGCGTGGTAGATCAAAACGGACAATTTGTGATGCCCGCAACATTCGACCTGCCTCCGACCATTCTGGGCGGTGTCATTGCCGCATACAGTTCACAGAGCGGCTGGATGGCATTTGCATTGGCGCAATCATAAAAACGATCATATCATCCTGCAAATAACACAAACACAAACAAAAGCATCTGGCATCTGACAGCCAATAAAACAAGTACGACAGGGGAATTTTCATGATACGCACGGAGAAATCGACACAAGAGCAAATAACCACATCTTCTCCCGCACAAACCGACAACGCTGCGTGTTCCGACAACCATCCTGCCGTATATGACGCGGGGCAAGCTGACGTAGCAGTCGTGGGTGCCGGGCACGCAGGAATTGAAGCTGCGCTGGCATGTGCACGTTTGGGTTTGAAAACGCTTTTATTTACCATGAATTTAGATGCGGTGGGCAACATGCCTTGTAACCCCTCTATTGGGGGGACTGGCAAGGGGCATTTGGTCTATGAAATCGACGCGTTGGGCGGTGAAATGGGCTATGCCGCAGATTGCTGTACACTGCAAACGCGCATGCTGAACCGTTCCAAGGGCCCGGCAGTGCACTCCAAACGGGTACAAACAGACCGGCAGCAATATCGTGCATGGATGAAGCATACATTGGAATGTACAGAACATTTATCGCTGATCCAAGCGGAAATCGTAGATTTTACCTGCACACAAGACAGCGTGACAAATCGACGCCGGATCACGTCCGTCATCACACACCTGGGGGCACAGTGGCATGTGCGTGCGGCAATCCTATGTGCGGGAACCTATCTCAACGGACGCGTCATTGTGGGTGAAGTACAATATTCCTCGGGCCCGGACGGTATGCTCCCTGCACGTCATCTCTCAAATGCGCTGCTGCGCGAGGGAATCCGGTTGCAACGTTTCAAAACCGGTACGCCGCAGCGGGTACATCGTGCCTCCATTGATTTTACCCATTTAGAAGAACAACCGGGAGAGCTGCATCAACCGCCGTTTTCCACGCGCACGAACCGGGACGACTATGACAAGTTGGAACAACATTCTTGTCACATCGTCTACACCAACGAGGAGACCCATCGCGTCATTCGTGAAAATTTGCACCGTTCTCCCATATACAGTGGACAGATCCACGGCACCGGTCCGCGTTATTGTCCCTCGATTGAGGACAAAGTTGTACGTTTTGCCGACAAGCCCCGGCATCAGTTGTTTGTGGAGCCGGTAGGCGCAAACAGTGAGGAAATGTATTTGCAGGGTTTCTCCTCTTCCCTGCCGGAACAAGTACAAATACAAATGTTGCATACCCTAAAGGGATTTGAACATGCGCAGGTCATGCGCAGTGCGTATGCGATTGAATACGACTGTATCGACCCCACGCAATTGCGCCTGACATTGGAATTTAAGGACATCGACGGGTTGTGGGGCGCCGGACAGTTTAACGGTACGTCCGGCTATGAAGAGGCGGCCGCACAAGGACTATTGGCAGGAATCAATGCCGCACAAAAGTTGCGCAATCTGCCACCGGTTGTTTTGACACGGGATTCGTCTTATATCGGTACGCTGGTCGACGATCTTGTGACCAAGGGAACGGCGGAACCTTATCGCATTATGACCAGCCGTTCGGAATACCGCCTGCTGTTACGCCAGGACAACGCGGATGCGCGTCTGACGCCGATTGGGCACGACGTGGGGCTGATTGATGAAAAGCGTTGGGAAGCTTTTTGTGAAAAACAAAAACAGATTGAAGAAGAAATCCACCGTGCGCAAAAAACCACCATACCGCCCAGTGCATGTTTGACACAAATCATGCGCGCACATGGTACGGAACCGATTGACACGGGTGTGCGTCTGAGTGAACTGCTCAAACGACCGCAGTTGGATTACGAAGCGCTCTCACCGGTAGATTTGACACGTCCGCATGTATCACCGGATGTGTTGTTTGCCGCACAAACACGTATCAAATATGACGGATATATCCGTCGCGAACAAGCACGCGCAGAAAAGTTTCGGACATTGGAGCGCATGACAATCCCGTCAGATCTTGACTACAATGCCATCGGCGGTTTACGTCTGGAAGCACGTCAAAAGCTTTCGTCCCGCCGACCGGAAAACGTCGGGCAGGCCTCTCGCATCAGCGGTGTGAGTCCCGCGGATATCTCCGTGTTGCTCATCACCTTAAAAAAACGGCGTCTTTCACCGCAAACAGAAGAATAAACAAAAGAACAAAGGGAAATGTCTGCTCACACAAACCGCCATACCAAAGCCAGATAAGGCGCAGAAAAAAGACTGACACCTTGAATGATAGACAGGAGGATCTTTTGATGAACAACAACGATACGGTGCAGCCGTTTACGCACCCAGGTGCACAACAGGACACGGGCGCTTCGGACAACGGTGTTACCGCAGACGAACAAACACCATCATCCAAGAACACGCCATCGCACGCAGAAACATTGGAAAATGTGCAAGCTGATCTACAAGCGCAGCCGGATGCACAAACAAACCGTGAGTCCGATGCAGATCATGCAGAACAACCGGCACGCCCCGCACCAAAAAAGCGGAAACGCCGCTGGGGTGACCGCAGCGACGGGCGTCGCATCCGCACCAATCCTCCGATGGCACGTGTCTCGCCCTATATCATGAAAACAAGGTTGACCTCGTGTAACATGTTTGAGGATGTTATCGACATGACGTCCATCGACAAATATATCAAAGAAAAGCGCATGCAAGGCAACAAAAATATCAGTTTAATGCATGTTCTGCTGGCGGCATACGCCCGTGTCGTCTCCCAAATGCCTGCAATCAACCGCTTCATTGCGCACCAAGAGGTTTATACCCGAGACGGCGATATCTGGATCAGCCTGGTCATCAAAAAAGAAATGACGCTGGAAAGCCCCGATACCGTGGTAAAAATTCATCTTACCCCTTGGGTCACCGTGGATGATGTGGCAAAAGAAATTACCCGCGTGGTGGAGGAATACCGCAATGCACCCGGCGGTGATTTTGATGATACAGCTGCGATCCTCAACAAATTTCCGGGTTTATTTTTGCGTTTTGCCGTTGGTTTTTTGCGATTTTTGGATTATTTCGGAAAAATCCCGAAAAAGCTGATTCACCTCTCTCCGTTCCACGGCTCGCTGTTTATTACCTCCATGGGATCGCTTGGCATTCCGACCATTTATCACCATTTGTATGATTTTGGCAACATTCCGATTTTTCTCTCGTTCGGCGCCAAAGAACACAAATACGAACTGACGCCGGAGGGGCGTGTAGAGCGAAAATCAATTGTACGGTACACCATCGTCATGGACGAACGGATCTGTGACGGATTTTACTATGCTGCAGCACTGAAATACCTGCGCCGGCTACTCAAAAATCCGTGGTTGCTTGATTCGCCCCCCGAAACGGTTGTGGAGGATATCGACTGATTCCATATTGGAAAACCAACGTCTTCTTTTCAAACCGTGCCACATGTGTCTGCTGGCATGTTCGATCGGTTCTCTCCATCGTATTCTTTTTTATCCTATATCCTGTCTGTCAAAAGGCGGCTTGTGTCATACAAGCCGCCTTTCTATATTCTTTATTTGCAACCGCCATATCGCATAAATATGGAAAAAAAGGGATATAATGGACTGAACAAGGAGGGCATGTACCGTGACAAAAATGTTGTTATACTATGCGGTCTTATTCGGTTTGGTGCTGATTTTGTGCGTGACATGCGCTGTCTTTTTCCCTCGCGCACAATTTACGCCGTCCACGTTCTCCCAAACACCGTCAACGGCAGCAAATGCTGAAAACCAAACCGAGGTCGGCAACGACATGACAAACGAAAACACAGCCGGCGCCGCATCAAATGATACACAAAACAACACTTTGGAGAGCAGTCAAACGAACCCTTCCGATGACGTGACAGATAACACCGCCTTTGATTTTGTTCTCTCACAATCTTCCCAATCCTTATCAGGCACGGAAATGTCGCCCGAATATGACGCAGACAACGATTCCTCAAAAGATGCCGTCACAGTTTATTTGACAAAAGAGGACAGTGTTATTACAATGCCCCAATCAGAATTTGTGGCTGAAGTTTTGATGGGAGAAGTGACCGCCGCATTTCCAGACGAGGCGCTGCGCGCCATGGCGGTCGCCGTTCGCACCTATTTGGTACGCCGTGCTGATACCACCTCCGCAGCGCATCCGACGGCACAAATCTGCGATGATCACACGCACTGTTTGGCGATGTGTTCCCTTTCCGATGCCCGCGAAAAATGGGGAGAAACGGTTGCAGATTCTTTTTATACGCGCGCCCTGCAGGCAGCGACGGATACACAGGGGGAAATTTTGACATATCAAGGCGACCCCATCGATGCCGTCTTTCACGCCATGTCCTACGGATATACCACGGATGCTTGCCAGGTGTGGGGCAATGATGTGCCCTATCTAATCTCTGTCGAAACACCCGAAACACGTACACTTTCAAATATCATACAGACAACCACCGTTACCGCTAAAACATTCACAAGCGCGTTTGGAAAAGGGGTACCCTCAGCGGTTTATGATGCACACGGACGATTGGAAACACTGAGTGTGGGCAAACGTACCTTTTCCAGTACCGAAGTGCGTACCGCACTGCATTTATCCAGCAACGCCATGACATTTCAAACCAACGACGACGGCTCATACACCTTTACCACGTACGGCGCCGGGCACGGCGTGGGGCTGAGTCAACGCGGCGCCGAAATTTATGCACAAGCGGGAAAGAATTATCAATGGATTTTAGCACATTACTATCCCGGAACCACACTCACCACGCCATCGTCCGCCATTGCCTGAATCTTTGCCCCCGCCATGATATCTATCCGCTTTATGCAAACAGATGAAGTTGACTCCATACGTTGATATGAGATGGCCCCGCAGCATCTTGAAAAAATGTTTTGAAAGAAGCATACAAAAAGGAACCCCGCATCGATTTTTCGATGCGGGGTTCCATCATTTGTGTTGTGTCAAACATCAACAAACCTGACGGGCTGAAAAAATATCAATCCTGTTAAAAGACTGCCTACCATCTTTCAGTTTGCCCAAAACAGACAAAATGCGATGTGAAACAATCAGATTGGCGCTTTGCCGATTTTCGTTTTTTCGCACATTCCAAGCGCGTTCCCCGTTATTGCAACAACAAAAGGCCAAATACAAGGGTGAACAGCGCAACTGTTTCGATAATACCAATCACGATAAAATAGTTTGCAGTACCTTTTCCCGTTTCGCCAAGCGCATCTGACGCTGCAGCGGCAACTTTCCCTTGGAACAATGCAGACAATCCGATGGCAAGACCTGCAAAGATCCCGACAAACATACTCAATGTGGCAGAAGCCGTTCCTGCCGCAAACGCACTGCGAATAAAATTCATCAGCAAAAATCCGTAAATGGTTTGCGTCAGCGGTGCGCCTGAAAAAGCAACCATCATAAAGGGTGCCGGTTTGCCGTTCGCATAACATTTTTTCCAGGCCCCGACGGAAGACATCGCTGCGTAACCCGCGCCGAAAGCGGATCCGATGGCGGAAAGACCCAAAGCACATGCCATACCGATATACTGAATTTCCATAATTTCCTCCTAAAATGATTATTTGTTTTTTGTACGATCCCGGAAGGGGTTGTAAGCGGTGCCGGACCATTCCATCCCAAGCTGCCCGGAAAACTCTAACAGATTCAGACGCACGCCGTGAACCACAACAGATAAAAAGCCCATCACAATATTTAACACGTGTCCGATAATCATGATGATTGCACCGACAATGACAAGTGCGCCGTGAAACCCGGACGCCATATTGTTAAAACTTTGCGCAATCGCCAGGGATGCCATACCAACCGCAAAGAGTCTGATATAACTCATGACGTTTCCGAATGCGGATATGGTGTCCAGAAACGCCGTAAACGTATTGCCCAGACCCGCTTTTAGCCCTTGTCCAAACGTCTTTCCCGGCTCCATGCCGCCGAACAGAACGACAAGCAAGAACCCAAGTCCTACCACGGCGCCAACGATACCGAATTGGATGTTCTGTCCGATGACAAGATATAGCACCATCAAGTACAATGCACTGATTGAAAGCAACCACCCAAGGTCAGACAGCCAGCTGAGATTATGACGACTGATTTTTCGTTTGATATTCATCACACAAGCCAGCGCAAGTTGAATCACACCGATGCTGAAACAAAACTTCATCACACTGTTTTGCGTTGTGGTTGCAGAGAGGCCGAAATATTCCGGATAGTTTGCGAATGAGGGAATCACCAATGACTTCAGAAGCGGTATCTTCATCGCGCCCTCCAGGCCAAACCACGTGCCGGTCAGAGCCCCCCAAACCACCGTTGCACCGGACAAGAGATAGAACAGAAGCGTGACATTTGTGACGTGTTTGCTCTTGATATGAACGGCAACCGTGCCGATGAGAAACAACAAACCATATCCCCCGTCTCCGATAATCATCGCAAAGAACAGCGTGAAAAATGCCAAAAACCAAAACGAAATGTCATATTCCGCGTATCCCGGCACCGTTCCCAGGATATCAAACACGGGTTTGATCAATGCGGTCAATTTGTTGTAACGGATTTTCGTTGGGACGTTTTCATCCCCCTGTTGTACATCATTCATCAGCCATGCCCAGTTGTGTTCTTTTGCCGCGTTGATAAATGCTTCCTTTTCTGCATTCGGGATATAGCCGGTGATCCAAACAAGACCGTTTTGATATGCAAGGGACCGGTCGGCAGATGAATACTCTGCGTCGTTTTGTGTTTTCAACAGCTGCGCGGCATAACTGTTCAGATGCCCTGCTGCCTCTCTGAGCACCGCTTCGCAGGAAGACAACTGCAAATCACAGTGTTTGATCTCTTCCTGTAATTGTGAGAGTCCTTTGGGAGGAATCACGAATTCCATTGCGCGCACAGAAGTGTCCAACCGACCGAATACCGCAACGGTTTCCATTTTTTCAACCGGGGAAAGACGAATCCATTTGATGTGCGCATCCTGTTTGATCCGTTTGTATTCCCTTTTTTCCATGCGGTAAAAATGCAGATCCAATTGATCACAAAGACGCTTGACCATTGGTGCATCAAAGTCTCCCCACATCTTGATTCGTTCTGCTTCCAAAACCAGGTCCGTGCGTTTCTCTTTGATCATCGTCATTTGTTCCAGCGCCCGCACTGTGTTTTGGTACATCTGTTCAAATTGCTCATCCGAAAGAGTCGTTGTTTCACCGTTTTCCTCTTTGGCATAATCTTTGAGTTCCAAAGAAAGATGGGAAAGCATGGAAAAACGTTTGAGCACGTCTGCATCCGCGGCTTGCTTTTCTGCGATATGCAAAATACCCAGATCGCGAAGCGTGGTCAACAGTTCTTCTTTGTGAGAATCCTGCACCACAATACAGACGGCTTTCATTTTTTCGATCATACACTTGCCCCCTGTCGTTTCTTCTTTGCGATTTTTCCGCGAACAACCGCACTTGTCTGTTGATCCCCCAGATAGATCTCAATTTTTCGAATGTTCTCTTTCGCCTCGGGAATCTTGACCTTTTCAAACAAATTCACTCTCTGAGAGGTCAATCGAAGCTCACGGTTCAAAAGCTCCACTTGCTCTTTCATCGTCAAAAGCAAAACATTTTTCCGCGCAATTTCCCGCATCTGCACCAATGCCTCATCTACCCAAAGCGGATAGTCTGCAACATCATAAGAAATCTCTTGAAATGTGAGCTCTTTGAATACGGGTACAGAAACACCGGCAATATTGTCCCGCGTATAAATGACGTTGTCGGGTATGACCAACTTTTCTATTTTTTTATCATCGGGAAAAACCGTATTCTCCGCAAACACCGCCACCCAATCATCCAGCGCATCGATCATGGAATGATATGCTTCATCCATTTGTTCCAGTTCGTTCACGGTCTTCATAATGACCATTTGAAGCTGTTGCTTTTTGAGCTGCAATGTGGGAAGATATCTTTCGAATTGTTTTAATTGATCTTTCTGCTTTTTGAGTTCGTTTTTGGTTAATTTTACAGATGCCATTGTTTTCCATACCTCAATTTTGGTTCAGTTCTTTGGGCCATCTCTCTTGGATCAGATTGGTCTTCAGTCCTGTTTCATTGGGTTCAAAACATGCGGCAAGAATGTTCCAGCCTAAATCAAGTGCTTCATCCAAAGAGATGTTCACACGAAGATCCATCAGCTTTGTTTCAAACAATTCACCGTATTTGAGCAGCTTTTCATCCCACTCGCTCATCAAAAAGCCCATTGATTTTTTTTCCAGGCTCTCTTTGTATGCGCTGTATAACTTAATCATACAATCCATCAGCGCACGGTGGTCGTTTCTCGTGTCTCCATTGACATTTTGCTTTAATCTCGAAAGGGACCCAAAGGGCTCAATTCTTCCTCCTTTGAGGTAATACTGACCTTCCGTGATATAACCGGTATTATCCGGAACCGGATGCGTGACATCATCACCCGGCATGGTGGTAACGCTGAGGATGGTCACAGACCCTGCCCCCTCAAAATCCACCGCCTTTTCATAACGGGCGGCAAGGCAGCTGTAAAGATCTCCGGGGTAACCGCGGTTGGAAGGAACTTGCTCCATGGTGATGGCTGCTTCCTTTTGTGCATCCGCAAAATTTGTCATGTCGGTCAACAGCACCAGCACCCGTTTCCCATCAAGTGCAAATCGTTCCGCAACCGCAAGTGCCATATCCGGCACAAGGGTACACTCCACCGTGGGATCCGATGCCGTATGGATAAACATCACCGTGTGTCCCATCGCGCCGCTCTTTTCAAGCGTTTCACGAAAGAACAAGTAGTCATCATACTTAAGCCCCATCCCACCTAATACGATGACTTCCACCTTTGCCTGCATGGCAATGCGCGCAAGCAACTCGTTGTATGGTTCACCCGAAACAGAGAAGATGGGCAATTTCTGGCTTTCCACCAGCGTGTTAAACACATCGATCATCGGAATACCCGTATGAATCATTTTTTTCGGTACAACTCTGCAAGCAGGATTGACCGACGGACCGCCGATCGGTATCATGTTTTCCGTCAATGCCGGTCCGTTGTCTCTCGGTACGCCCGACCCTGTAAAAATACGTCCCAACAGATGATCGGAATAGGAAACCATCATGGGCCGATTGAGAAAGCGTACCGTATCTGTGGTGCTGACACCTTGGGTACCTGCAAACACCTGTAAATATACCAGATCATGATCCAACTTAATCACATTTGCATAACTGTTGCCGACCAATGCCAAGTCCCCGTTTCGAATACCCTCTGCTCGCACAGACACGACATTGCCGACAATCGATTCGATTTTTGTATATACTTTTTGCATATTCAACCGCCTATTCGCAAGATTTTGATAAAAGGAATTGTTTGATCTGTTTTTCCTGAACATCGAATGCTTCCGTGTGAAATGCAATGGTGTGCCAGTCAAGCAATTGTTGGCGCAGTTGGTTAAAGAACGTGCGAATATCGTTTTTGTTGTCCAACGCATAGGTTTGTTTGATCATTTCGTACATGACATTGAACACACGAAGCTGACGTTCCGGCTCGCAAGCGGCATCGATGGGATCGAACGAATCCTGTTGCAGATACGCGGAATCCAACAGCTCTCCTTTTTGGTATGTGATATAGTCCTCGGCGGATACGCCTTCTTCGCCGACGACTTTCATCATTTGATTGATTTCCGTGCTTCTGATCAAGATATTTCTCGCCTCTTCGACCTTTGTCCCATCCGCAATACCGGAATATTTGGACCACGACTCAATGGGATGGATGGCGGGATATTTTCTCGCATCAGAACGTTCACGGGACAAACCGTGAAAGGCACCGACCACTTTCAAGGTGGCTTGCGTCACCGGCTCTTCAAAATTACCGCCCGCAGGGGATACCGTTCCGCCGATGGTAACCGATGCGGTTCTTCCGTCACGCAGACGTACCACGCCCGCGCGCTCATAAAAGGATGCGATGACCGATTCCAGATACGCAGGGAATGCCTCATCTCCGGGTATTTCCTCCAAACGCCCGCTCATCTCTCGCATGGCCTGTGCCCAACGAGAGGTGGAATCAGCAAGCATCAGAACAGACAATCCCATTTGACGATAATATTCTGCAAGCGTAATTCCTGTATAAACCGATGCCTCCCGTGCTGCAACAGGCATCGATGAGGTGTTGCAAATAATAATGGTTCTCTCCATGAGTGATTTACCCGTCCTGGGGTCAACCAATTCGGGAAATTCTTTGAGTACCTCCACAACTTCTCCGGCGCGTTCTCCGCAGGCAGCAATGATGACAATGTCAACATCTGCGTTTTTCGCCTCCATATGCTGCAACACCGTCTTTCCCGCGCCAAACGGCCCCGGAACACAGAACGTACCGCCTTTTGCAATCGGAAGAAAGGTGTCAATACAACGGATTTTCGTGATAAGCGTTTCGTTGGGACGAAGTCTTTGCTCATAACAGGTGATGGGTTTTTTGATGGGCCAGGAGAACACCATACAAAGCGATTCTTCTTTGCCTTTGTCGTTCTTGATGACAGCAATCTGGTCATGAACGTTGTATACACCCTCCGGGACAATGGATACAACCGTCCAATCTTCGTTTGAAAGGCCAAACGGCACCATGATATGATGCTGAAACAGCCCTTCGGGAACCGTACCTATCGTATCACCCGGACGTACAATATCCCCGGCTTTGACAACAGGCGTAAACGCCCAATCCTTGTTCGGGATCGGATCCAAATATTCGCCGCGTTCCAAAAAGAAACCGCATTTTTTTGCCAGATCCGGCAGTGGATTCTGAAGGCCGTCATAAATTTGCGTGAGAAGTCCCGGCCCCAGCTCAACACTCATCAGCTCGCCGGTAAATTCCGCCCGGTCCCCCACTTTGATGCCTTGCGTCATCTCATAAATCTGCATGTCAACCGTGCCGTTTCCCACACGAATGATCTCACCTTTCAGCCGTTTGCCGTCTACCAGGATGTACCCCACTTCATTCTTTCTCACCGAGCCGTCAACGTGAACGGATACAAGGTTGCCGTTGACGCCCGTTACAGTTCCTGTAATATTCTCCATCCTTTTACTCCTGTTTTGCCGTCATAATATGTTGCTCCAGCGCGTTGACGATGCGATGAAGCTCCTTTTTACCACGCGCTTGATCAAACATGTGCTTCCGTTCCAACAATTTTAATTTCAGCGCATAACCCATTAACGCCGCATCATCAAAATAGTGGGTGCCGATCAGTTCATCAATCGTTTGAAATTCCCATGCAAGCAATGCTTTTTCCGCCTCCAATGGATTTTTTCCATGGATCACGGCAGCGATTGCTTTTGCCATGGTTTCATCTTTTTGATCACTGCTTTGCACGGCTCGTCCCAGACGCAAATGACGCTGGTTGATCAGTTCTTGCTCAAACACCGTGTAAAATTTTGACCATTCAGAAATCAGCGGCCCCTGTGTAGACGAAAGCGTGAGGTTTTCCAACATTTCGTATGTTGCATCACGAACGGCCGATTTGCACATATCCAGAAACGTCGCATAGGAAAAAGGCATCTCGCCGTCGGCTTTGAGCATCGGCAAACTCGACAGCAAATAATAATAGGAAGCCATGTTCCACCTCTTTCTTACAGGGACAAATCGGGGAAGAATGGCATCAGCATTTGTGTGATCTCTTCATCAGAGCAGTCAAAATATCCCGCCCCATCCTTTTGCGCCAGGCGGAAACCGACATGTACATCGGGACTGGCTTTGATTTGTAGTCCCATACGGATCTGTTCTGCCAATTCGCTTTTCAGCCCCTCTGTGACCTCAGAGATTTCCGCTACATATTTTGCGGGATCCTCATCGTCCATTGCGGCAAGGATCAGCTTTGCCAATGTTTCGGTATTCATCGTTTTGGAAACATCTGCTGCTAACAGTTTTTCAAACTCCGACTGTACCGACTTTTTGAAAGACAATACGGCATCGCGTTTCGCGTGTTCTGCCGTTATTTTGGCGCTTTGGGTCAAAACACCGATCTCTTCTTCCGATTTTTTTCGGATTCGATCCGCTTCCTCTCTCGCTTCGGAAATGATGGCTTCGGCTTTCTTTTTTGCCTGTGCAATCATGTCATCCGCTGTTTTTTGCGCGGCATCGATGCCGTCTTTTTTGATGGCACTGACCAAGTCTTGGATTTGTAGTTCCACGATTCTGTTTCCTTTCTGTTTACTTTGTCTCACGCGTTGGTTTTACCGTGTCTTACTGTTCATTTTTTCTACTTGGCTTTACATTGATATCCGGCTGGATGTTGCCGTCAATTTTTCCGTACATTTGTTCAAATGCTTTAATGTTGTCACGAATCAGTACCAACACATGACTGTTGACCGAACGACCCTCATAATCTGCAATATATCCCAACTTTCGCAGCATTTCCTCTTCTATGCGAATTGATACACTTTTTACTGACATATTGTTCATACCTCGAAAACATTTGATGTTCTTATTTTATAGCTACCTGGCAATTGGGTGTTTGATACAGATATATCGTATATCTATAATATTTTTTGGAATTTCTTACAACAAACAAATAGGATCAAAACGGTACATTTATCAGTACACCCACAGGATATCAAGACCGTTCAGATCGGACCGAAAAAAGGCACCCCTGTACATCGGCTTTTCCGATGAACGGGGGTGCCTGATAAGTCCGAAGACGCATCAAATGATTTTTTATTTCAAAAAGCCGTTGATGATCTCTTCTTCCGCCTCTTTTTCCGTTAATCCCAGCGTCATTAACTTGGTTAATTGCTCTCCGGCAATTTTACCAATGGCAGCTTCATGAATCAAAGACGCGTCAACATGGTTGGCACTGATCTCTGGAATTGCTTCCACCCGGGCATCATCCATGATAATGGCATCACATTCCGTATGTCCACTGCAAGGTGCGTTGCCGTTGACTTTCGACAAAAAGGTCTGACGGGACTGTTCTTTTGCCACAGAACGCGAAACGACATGCGCACCTGCGCCCGCGCCATTGAGCGATACCTCAAATTCCGTTTTGGCATATTGGGTACCATGCGTCATAATCTTTTCACCAATAACCAACGTCGCGCCCTCTTCCAAGACCGCGCTGGTGATCCGATGGGTCGAATCTACGCCTTTGATCTGACTGGTATCCATTTCCATGTAACCGTCTTTTTGAATATGCACGATGGTCTGCGGATTCATCACGCGGGCGCCGCGGCCATCTCCTTCTCCATAATGCTTTTCGATGTATTTAATGCGTGCACGGGGGCCGACTTCAAACGAATGTACCCCGCTGTGTTCCGCGTCGCCATCCCCGCCGTTGTGTATCCCGCACCCGGCTACAATGGTCACATCCGCATCTGCACCAATATGAAAATCATTGTAAACCAATTCTTTGAGTCCTGTTTGCATCAACAGCACAGGAATATGAACACTTTCATGTTTGGTCCCGGGTTTGATATAGATATCGATGCCCGATTTGCCTTCTGATGCGGGCTTTGGTACGATCTCAATGTTGGCACTGCTCTGCCGTCCATACGCTTTGCCGTCGACGCGCAGATTATATGCACCCTGGGGCACTTCATGCAAACCGGAGATCGTCTCCAGCAGTTCTTTCTGAATCCGATCCAGTGCCATATTACACACATCCTTTCTGTAAAGACGGCGACGGGTCAATGGGTGTCACCACGGGCCTGTCCTCCGTTTTGTCGCGCGCATCTTGCGTTGCGCCGCAAACAACATCCGGTTCTGACAAATGTGATTCTTTTCCCGTTTGTGCAGAAACACGGCACTCCTTGCGCACGCCAAGCAGGGTGGGCAAAATCTCATCTTTGGTCCCGACAGCGGCAATTTTGCCGTCTGCCAACACCACAATTTTATCCGCAATGTTCAAAATGCGTTCCTGATGGGAAATAATCAAAATGGAACCGCGGGTACGCGCATACATGTCCTCGAACACTTTGATCAAACTCTGAAAGCTCCAGAGGTCGATGCCCGCCTCCGGTTCATCAAAAATTGACAATTTGGTTCCCCGGGCATTGATCATGGCAATTTCAATTCGTTTCAACTCTCCGCCGGACAAGGATGCGTTGACCTCACGCGTAATATAATCCTTGGCGCACAGACCCACCTGCGAAAGATATTCGCATGCCTGTGCCACACTCAACCGTTTTCCCGCCGCAAGAGAAATCAAATCACGCACGGTGATCCCCTTGAAGCGAACCGGCTGCTGAAAAGCAAAGCTGACGCCGTGTTGTGCACGTTTGGTGATGGACCAGTCGGTGATATCCTCCCCGTCCAAAAGAATGTTTCCCCCTGTGGGATGCTCGATACCCATGATCAGCTTCGCCAGCGTTGATTTACCGCTGCCGTTAGGACCGGTGATGGCGACAAAACGCTCATGGATATCCAAATCGATGTGTTTTAAGATCTCCTTTCCGCCTACAGCGTAGGAGATATCACGTAATTGTAGCATAATGACTCCTCATTTTGTCATGTTCTTTGATGTGTCGTTTTTGTTTCATTTCTCGTTTTGCACTTACCCTTGACGGTTGCAAAACGGTATTGGTATATTTATCTGTGAAATCGTTTGCATGGTGTTTGTTCCACGCACGATCAACAGGCGCTTTGGGGCACATCGAAACAAAAGAACCGCGAAAAATTCTCTGATTCGTTCGCCACCTGACCCCGTGGGTATTGTATCATACTTTTTAATGTTTGTAAAGTAGAACGACTCAAGTACATCGAGAAAAATGGTGTCCGGTGAGAAAATGTTTTTTTCAAATAATTGTCGCTTTATTTCCAAACCGTGATCGGGTGCTGTGCGCAAAGGATTTTGCCTGTAGGCACCAATGCCGTTTATCACAATGGGTGCGTTTTTTTCTTTGTTGTTTTGTCCGTATTTATATTTGCCAAAACAATGCCGGCACATACCAAACAAAGTGCAATCAAATTGCGCCAATGCAACATGTCCCCCTCCCCGCGCAACAGCACAGAAAGCACCACGCCGCAAATCGGGTTGAGAAAGCCGAACACTGTGATGCGCGATACCGGATTTTCTCGGAGCAAGATGCCCCACACGGCATATGCCACAGCGCTCACCAGCGCCAAATACAACAGCATCCATACGCCGCGCCACCGCGCCAAGGCAAAAACAAGCGCCTCCAAAGGCGAACCTGGCACGTTTGACACACCGACGTGGGAAACAAAATCGATCCGCCCCCCGGCACACACCCCCACAAGGCAGAGTAAAACGCCGCCGAGCAAAAACTGCCAGCCGCTGAGCATCACCGGATCCTGCGTTTGCGAAAAGCGCTTCAGTACCACCGAAGAAAAAGCATAAGAAACGGCGGCAAACAACATAAATCCTTCGCCCAAAAGGGAAATTTGCATCCCCCCGCCGCCGCTGATATTCACCAGAACCACGCCCGCAAACCCCAGCACACAGGCAACGATTTTGTTGCGTCCGAGCCGCTCTTGATGAAAGAGAAGACAGGCCGCTAAAACAGCAACAAACACATGTAAGCTGTTGAGCACACTGGCCTTGGATGCGGTTGTGTGGGACAAGCCGATATAAAAAAATAAATATTGCAAAAACGTCTGCAACATCGCCAAAATAACAATTTTCGAAAAAGCTTGACGATTCGGCCACAAGATGCGTCGGCGGGCTGTCAACAGCGGAAAAAGCACAATGGTCAAACATCCCGCTAACATAAAACGAAGCCCGGCAAACAACAGCTGGGACGCCGCGTCATTTTGTGCAATGTGCAGCCATTCATATCCGAATTTGATACAGGGAAATGCACTGCCCCACAATGCGCAGCACAGCAGTGCCAGCAAAAACACCACCGGCGTTTTTTGCAAAACAGAAGCATGTTTTGTTTGCACAGAAGACGGCGGTTGTTTGTCCGCGGTTTGCGGTGTTTGTGTAACAGAGTCGGCAGATCCTTTCGCTGACTCTTCCATCGCCGTTTTTGCGGGAGGCATATTGTTTGACAATCCGGCCATTGTCTTTTTGTCAGAGGACGTTTGATGCGACGAAAACGCTTCTTTCGGCAGCGCTTCTTGTGGAAACGCCGGCTGTTTTTTCTCTGTTCCCATCCCCGGCTCTCCCCTTTCCGTTTTTACACGTTTGTCGTATTTTGCGTTTTACAATTCTCTTTGCCCTCCGTGAACGCAATGGATCATACAAGATGTTCAGATTGACAAGTCTCACCCCTTATGATACAATAAATTGACAGAAAAATCAACCAAAGCGGGCGATTGAAAGGACGTTTTATGAAAAACGAGCAACTCCTCAGACAGGTATCAAAACCGGGGCGATACATCGGTGGTGAATTGGGTGAAATAAAAAAAGATCCGGCAAAAGTCAGCACCACGGCGGCATTTTGTTTCCCGGACACGTATGAAATCGGCATGTCAAATTTGGGCATGCGGATCTTGTATCACTGTATCAACCAGGAACCGGATTTTTGGTGCCAACGAGTTTTTGCCCCTTGGTCTGACATGGAAGAACAACTGCGTCGGCATCACTTGCCCCTGTATGCGTTGGAAAGTGGGGCACCGGTAAACACCTTCGACTTTGTGATGTTTACCATGCAGTATGAACTTTGTTATACCAACGTATTAAATATGCTGCAACTGTCCGACATTCCTCTTTGCGCCGCCGACCGCACGGAAAACGACCCCATCGTGGTGGGTGGCGGACCGTGCACATACAATCCCGAACCCATGGCGCAATTTTTTGATGCGTTCAGCATTGGAGAGGGCGAATATGCGCTGGTCAACATGATGCGGTTGTACGCAGACATGAAAGCGGCGGGAACATATACACGAAACAATTTTTTACGCGCGCTGTCCCATCTGGACGGATTTTATGTGCCTTCTCTGTACACCGTCGACTATCACGAAGACGCCACCATTGCCGCTTTTTCCCCCAACTTTCCGGACGTGCCGGAAAAAATCAAAAAACAAATTGTTTTGGATATGGATCAAAGTCCGTTTCCCGTTAACTATATCAAACCATATATTGAGACGGTTCATGACCGTATCGTGTTAGAAGTTTACCGCGGTTGTCCGCGCGGCTGCCGATTTTGTCAGGCAGGCATGCTCTACCGTCCCGCACGGAACCGCAGTGCCAAACTGCTGGATGAGCAAGCACGGGCACTGTATGAGGCGACCGGTTTTTCCGAGATTTCCATGTGTTCGTTGTCCATCAGTGACTACACGGAACTGACGGAGATGACCAACCGCCTCCTCACCTGGACCGATGACGAAAAGGTTTCCATTTCTCTGCCATCTTTGCGCGCGGATACTTTCACCAAAGAACTGATGGATAAAATTTCCGGTGTGCGCAGCAGCACGCTGACATTTGCGCCGGAAGCGGGCAGCCAACGTCTGCGCGACGTGATCAATAAAAATGTCACACTGGAAGAAATTCTACGCGCTTGCGATACGGCCTTTACGGCGGGAAAGAACCAAGTGAAATTATATTTCATGATTGGCCACCCGACGGAAACGGATGAGGATCTTGCGCAAATCAATGAGGTCGCTCGGCAAGTCATTCATACGTTTTATCAGAATCCAAACCGCAACCGTGCACGCGGCGTGTCCGTCACCCTTTCCGTTGCAACCTTTATCCCCAAACCGTTTACCCCGTTTCAATGGGAAAAACAGGATGCCATCGAAGAAACGCAGCGCAAGCAGCAGTTCGTAAAAACATGCATCACAGACCGCAAGATCCGCTATCATTATCACGACGCCAAAGCCGCAGTGATTGAAGCGGTATGCGCACGTGGAGACCGGCGCGTGGGCGATGTGATTTTGCGTGCGTTTGAAAGCGGCTGTAAATTTGACAGCTGGGACGAATGTTTTGACTATGACAAATGGATGGCGGCGTTTGACGCGGCGGGAATTTCTCCTGCCTTTTATACCACGCGCGGATTTGGGGAAACGGAAATCTTGCCGTGGGATATGATTGACATCGGCGTGGACAAGTCCTTTTTGTTGCGCGAACGTCACCGCGCCTATGCCGGACAAACAACCAAAAATTGCATGGAACAGTGCAGCGGCTGCGGCGCCAACCGCCTGGGCGGGAAAATGACCTGGTGCCCGTCATGCAAAACAAACAACGCTGCGGCAGATCGCTGCAACACCACAACCGAACAACCCACGATGTCCGCAAAAACAACCGAATCGGTTTTGGGTAAATCAGAACAGGGTGTGCCACAATCCGATATGAAAAAGATCCCTGCGCCCGCTGATTTGAAACAACCGGCAAACGTAAATACAACGGTTGGTCCGACAAACACAACCATTGCAAAAAACACATCAACACAGAAAGCAACGGAAAAAAAGGCAACACCTTGTGCACAACCCGGTCAACCAACCCAAAATCAAACCTTGTATCCGATCCGCCTGTGTTTTTATAAACGAGGGGCGTTACAGTTTATCTCGCACCTTGATCTCACGCGTACCATGACACATGCCTTGACACGCGCGGGCATTCCCATTCAATATTCGCAAGGGTTCAACCCGCATCCGAAAATGGTCTTTTCCCTGCCCTTACCCATTGGGGTGGAAAGTGAGCGGGAATATTTGGACTGCAAGCTGACCGAACCGATGTCGCCGGAAGAGGTGATGTCACGCTTAAACCAAAAACTCCCTGCAGGGTTACTGCAAATCACACGCGTGGGTACCCAGCAAAACAAATTCACACAGATCGGCTATGCAGGATACGCATACCGCATTTGGCATCCCGCAGCTTGTGCTGAACTGGCACAAAAGATCGAAGAACGTTGCCGAACAGAAATGATGGTAACCAAACGATCCAAGCAGGGCGAAAAGACGCTGGACATTGCACCGTTGATGCGCGCCACCGCTGTAAAATATGATGAAACGAACAACTGTTTGATCATCCACACCCGCCTGTGTGCAAACGGTGCGCAGTATATCAACCCCGAGTTGTTGATCCGCGGAATTGAACACGCGTTTTCGCTGTCGTTCGACGACATTTATCATTCCGGTTATGAAATTTTACGCCGTGAACTGTATTTGGAAGACGGCGTCACCGTGTTTGAATAAACAAATCAACGTGGCTACAGTATCAATCATCCTCATATCGACTGATAAATACCATAAAAAAACAATGCTCAACATCCCACTGTGAAGGACCAAACGACTTTGTTCCACGAATTTCATCCGGTATGACAACAAAAGAATCAGATCGGATTCCATACAGGAAAGGAGCACAACATGCTACACATCGGATGCCATTTGTCCGCGTCGGCGGGTTATCTTGCCATGGCGAAAGAGACCGTACGCATCGGAGGAGATACCTTTCAATTTTTCACGCGCAATCCGCGCGGGGGACGTGCCAAAGACATCGATCCCGATGATGTAACGGCTTTTTTGGCGTATGCCGCGGAACATCATTTTGCCACCATTCTGGCACATGCCCCATATACGTTGAATCCATGCGCACAAAAAGAGGAGACGTTGCAGTTTGCCAGACAAACCATGGCAGATGATCTGAAGCGCATGGAATATACGCCCCATCAATTTTACAATTTTCACCCCGGTTGTCACGTGGGACAGGGCGATGAGGTTGGCATCGATCTGATTGCCCAGACCGTCAATGAAGCCATGTTCGACGGTATGACCACCACGGTGCTGCTGGAAACCATGGCGGGAAAAGGTACCGAGGTCGGACGCACATTTGAACAACTTCGTGCCATCATGGACCGCGTCACGCGGCCTGAACACATCGGTGTGTGTCTGGACACATGTCATGTGTGGGACGCGGGATATGACATCGTTCATAACCTGGACGGTGTATTGGAAGCGTTTGATAAAACGGTCGGGCTTGAGCATCTGCGTGCCATACACTTAAATGATTCACGCAATCCATGCGGCGCGCACAAAGACCGTCATGAAAAAATCGGGGAAGGCTATATCGGCTTTGACGCACTTGTTTCGGTCACACGCCACAAAGCGCTGTGCCATTTGCCGTTCTTTCTGGAAACACCGCAGTCGGACAACGACGGCTATGCCCGTGAAATCGCAATGTTGCGTGACGCACCATAAAGAGCGTTGCACCGCTGTTTCATATAATAAAATTGGTTTCACGCACAAACCAAGAAACATCTTTTGTCCAAGAAACATCTTTTGTCAAGGACACCCTTTGTTACACACAACAAAAAAACACGTATACACTCAAATGGTGTATACGTGTTTTTTTATTTGCATGTGATCAGTCGCTGATATAAGGCAGCAGAGCCACTTGGCGTGCGCGCTTAATGGCGACGGTGAGCTGACGCTGGTGTACGGCACATGCGCCGGTCACACGACGCGGCAGAATTTTGGAGCGCTCGCTGATGTGTTTGCGCAGTCTTGCCACATCTTTATAATCAACTTTGTCGATCTTATCTTGGCAGAACTGACAAACCTTTCTTCTTTTTCTGGGGCCGGACCGAAACGGTTTGGGCTCACGATTTTCACGCGGTGCACGTGTATCTCTGTTTTCACGCGCTTGCGCGGGTGCGGCACCTGCATTTTCTGCAGCCGCCTGTGTCTCTTCAGCCGCCACAGCCGGGGCTTGTGCCTCGTCCGCTGCGACAGGTTGTTCCTGCACGGTATCTTTCATCTCTTCCATGATGTTTCTCTTGCCTCCTTACCGAAAATTTCAGAACGGCAGATCGTCATCGTCCGCAACTTCCTCAAAATTGGGAGCGGCATTTGCCGCATCGTTGCTGAACGCGGGTGTGGTTTCGCCTGTCGGTTCATATTGGTGCGCACCCGGCGCATCGCTCTTCTTCTCGACAAACGAGATCTCGTCCGCTACGACCTCCGTGACATACCGTTTGTTGCCCTGCTGATCCACATAATTGCGGGTCTGCAAAGAACCGACGATACAAATTGCATTTCCTTTGTGGAAATACTTGGTTACAAATTCTGCCTGCTGGCGCCATGCCACGATGTTGATAAAATCAGATGTGGGCTGCTCGCCGTTGCGGGCAAATCGGCGCGTGACTCCAATGGAAAATGACGTCACGGCAATTCCGCTCTGCGTCTGCTTGAGTTCCGGATCTGCGGTCAAATGACCGATAAGAATCACTTTGTTTAAGCTTGCCATTGTTTGTCACCTCATCTTGTGCGGGACAGCATGCCATTATGCCTGTCCGCGTTGTCAAATTTGTCAAAATCAGACGGTTGTGGTCATGGAACGCAGAATGCCGTCGGTGATATTAAACACACGATCCAGCTCTGCCGCAAACTGCGGTTCCGCCGTGTATTTCACCAACACGTAGTATCCCTCGTTCATGTCGTTGATGGGATATGCCAGACGGCGGCGGCCCCATTCGTCGACGGATTCCACGGTGCCGTTTGCTTCGATCAGCGCCTTGAATTTGTCGACCACTGCCTTTGTCTCCTCCTCGCTTTTGGAAACATCGACAATGTACATCGTTTCGTAGGAATGCACGATTTTTTCACTTGCCATGTTTTACACCTCCTTATGGACATTTGTCCGCGGCCATCAGCCGCGGCAAGGATGCACTGTACGTAAAAGTACAGACAGTATATTTTATCATGTTCTGCAATATTTGTCAAGCATGTGGAAGATTTTGTCTCAATGATTTTGTAGCGTTACAATAGATGTGATACCAAAAGGTATAGAAAAAAGCGATTGAGTTA